>Ga0182024_10017843_pt1 | contig 13276 bp, 6 predicted proteins | sample P32metaG_FD_120480 | JGI IMG/M metagenome (GOLD analysis project Ga0182024, IMG submission 120480) | Permafrost microbial communities from Stordalen Mire, Sweden - P3-2 metaG (Illumina Assembly) | ecosystem: Environmental > Terrestrial > Soil > Wetlands > Permafrost | place: Sweden: Stordalen...
ATCTCCGAATGCGGCTCCTGCCCGTGGTGGGACTACTGCAGGCCGCAGCTGGAGAAGCCGCCGGGCGATGTCTCGCTGCTTCCCCGCATCGGCTGGTCGCAGTGGAAGATTCATCGCGATCACGGTGTGACGAACCGCGCCGAGTTGGCAGAACTCGATCCACGCACCGCTCGACTCGTAGCCGGTGGCATCGACGTCACTGCGCTCATGGCGGCTTCCCCTGATACTGAACTTGCTGATCTCGTGAGCGGAAAGGCCCGCGCATTGCTCGCTTCCGAGGGCATCGCGACGCCCGATAACCTGCAGGCTCTCTGTGCACGCACCGCGACGTACTCCGACGTTGGCCTGAGCGTGCTGCCGACACACATCGATCTTGCGCGCGCTGCACTCGGCCATGCGCCGGTGTATCGCCGACGCGCTGTGTGTGAGGTGATCGTCCCGCGTGCCGATGTCGAGGTAGACATCGACATGGAGAACACCGAGCTCGGCTGCTACCTGTGGGGCAGCTACGTCAGCGTCCGCTCCAACACAGGCATCGCGAAGACCGGGTATCGGGCGTTTGTGACGTGGGAGCCGCTGACGCCAGATGTCGAGGCGGAGAACTCGCTCCGCTTCTGGCGATGGCTGATGGAGATCCGACAGGGATGCCACGAGGCGGGGATGACGTTCGCGGCGTACTGCTACAACGCCGGTGCGGAGAACACCTACCTGCGACGGCTCGCGATCGCGGAAGAGCCCGTCGCGCAGGGGATCGCGGCCTTCATCACCTCCGGGGAGTGGATCGACATGTTGCGAGAGTGGGATTCCCAGCTGATAACCGGTGGCTCAAGCAGCCTCAAGACGACCGCGCCGCTGGCCGGTTTTCAGTGGGCGGTCGATGATGCCGGCGGCGGAGAATCAATGATCCAGCACGATCTCGCAACCCGCGGCGACAAGGCCGCGCAGGATTGGCTGCTCGCGTACAACCGTGGGGATGTGGAGGCCACGCTCGCCATACGGAATTGGATGGCGTCGACCGAGTTCCCGCGCATCGAGGAGCTCGAACCAGCAGGAAACGACGGTTTTATCGCCCAGTCCCACCTGCCGGGGTCTAAAGCTACATGAGCTCGCGCATCGCGGGTGCAAGCGGGTCTACTTGCAGGACCGCCGATTGATGATTGCGCCGGCCGACCACGGTCGGCGCTGACGGTTCCATCAGTTGGGTGACGCCCTGTTGAGGCCCTCCTGGAAGAAGATCATGTCAATGACCTTGGCCACGGGATAGCACCGATGTGTGTAACACCCGCTAGCAAAGGCCAACGTGTGGATCTCAACGTCGTCGAGGACACTTTGGTTCTCTTCGTAGTACTCGCCGATGCTCACCAGCGCTCCACTACAGAGAGTCGAGGCACCAAAGCCATCCACGAAGAAGCGGTCAAATGCAGGTACATCGAGGTTCCATGAAGTCTCGGGCTCCTCGGCGAGCATTTCGACGACTGGGGCGAAGGCTCGGAGGCTTCGCTGCAGTAGTTCTCCGGATCCGCGCATCATGCCCCAGCTCGCAAGGTAGAAACCGAGGTGAAGACAGGACAACTCAAGGCGCCTGTCATCGGAAAGACAAGCAACTTTCCCATCTTCGCGGGCTTCCTGGAAATAGTTGAAGCAGTAGTCGAAGGATGCGTACCTAGACCCCGCCGATCGCGCTACCAGGAATGTATTGAGTTTGACCTCGATATTCAAAGTCAGGTGCTACACCTCCTCCACGATGCTGGTGGCCACTCGAAGCCACGTTGGCTCTCGCTCGACGACACCTCAATTCTCGCAGGAGCGGCATGTCTTCGACGCTAGCGCCGACGAGGCGATCGCGGCTCTCATCCAGGTGAACCAGTCGAAATCCCGGAAGACGTCCGTGCCTCGATGGCTTCAAGACCGAGTGGATAGCTGACGCCGAAACAGCGGGTCCGCTCACGTCAGGCGCCGCCGTCTGCGGATCAACGCCAACCGGGAAGCTTTCGCGCGAACTTGCGGCCCGAGATGAACGACCCGACCACGAGTATCGCGATCAATGTCACCACTGAGACCCAAAGCACCCAATCGGTCGGGAAGTTGCCGATCAACAGAAGGATGCTGCCAGCGACGATCGAGCTGGCGCCCGCAACGTTGAGCGACCACGCGATTCGCTCGTTTGGTCTGCCTTCAGCCATTCGCGTCCCGTCAAGTCCACGGGGCGGGCCGGCCGCTACCAGAGCCGCAACGACCAGGAGCGCCCCGAGCGCCAGCAGCCAAAGGCCATCGCTCTGCAGCCGATGAGCGTGGTGCACGGCGGCGACCACCGGTGGCAGCCTGCCTGAGCGGCCTGTCAGCCAGTACACCGCTGAAACGTAGCTGGACAGGGCCCCACTCCGCCGTCTGCCGCCGAGGCCCCCGCGCCGCACGCCGCATTGAGGGTGCCGCGACGCACGGCGATGGGTTCGCTGGCTGTAGGTTTCGGTGCCATGGCGACGATAGCCGAGCAGAGGTCCCTGTCATCGCCTGAGGAAGGGCAGCTCGCCGTCGTGCGTGGGCGTCGCTGGGTTGTCTCCGAAGTCGTCCGGTCCGAGCTGCCGGCCGACGTAACGGGCGAGCTTCCGCCTAACCCGCAGCACCTCGTCTCGCTCGTGTCCGTCGAGGACGACGCCACCGGCGAGGAGCTCGTGGTTGTCTGGGAGCTTGAGCCGGGCGCCGAGTCGATCGAGCGCCCCGATCTTCCCCGTGTTGAGGCGGATCGAATCGACGAGCCAGTTCAGCTGGATGCGTTCCTCGATGCCGTGCGCTGGGGCGCGGTAACGAGCGCGGACAGCCGCGCGCTTCAGGCGCCGTTCAGGTCCGGTATTGCGATCGAGGACTACCAGCTCGAGCCGGTGGTTCGAGCCCTGAGGATGCCGCGGACGAACCTCCTGATCGCTGACGACGTCGGCTTGGGCAAGACGATTGAGGCGGGCCTGGTGGTGCAGGAGCTGTTGCTGCGGCATCGAGCCCGCACCGTGCTCGTGGTTTGCCCGGCGTCGCTGCAGATCCAGTGGCGGGACGAGATGCGCGAGAAGTTCGGTCTGGAGTTCCGGATCGTCAACAGGACGCTGCTGGCCGAGCTTCGGCGCAGCCGTGGTGTGCACGCGAATCCGTTCACGCACTTCCCGCGCCTGATCGTTTCGATCGACTGGCTGAAGGGTGATCTCGGTATGCGGCTTCTGCGCGACACGCTTCCTCCGGCGCCTGAAATCCCGCGCCGCTTCGATGTGCTGATTATCGATGAGGTCCACAACGTTGCGCCCTCGGGGGCCGGTGAGCATTACGCGACCGACACCCTACGCACCCGCGCGGTTCGTGAGCTCGCTCCCCACTGCGAGCACCGGCTGTTCTTGTCGGCCACGCCGCACAACGGCTACTCCAACTCATTCGCAGCTCTACTCGAGCTGCTCGATCCCTACCGGTTCGCTCGTGGCGTGGAGTTGGATGCAGCGAGGGTCCAGGAGGTCACGGTCCGGCGTTTGAAGCCGGAAATCGTCGACGATCAGGGGCGACCCCGCTTTCCCGAGCGGGAGATCGTCGCCCTCGAGGTCGAGTATCCGGAGTCCGAGCGTGCGGTCCATACGGATCTGAACGCCTACGCAACGCTGCGCTCGCGACGGCTACATGGGGAGGAGTCGGGTCGGATGTCGGCCGACTTCGTTACGACGCTGCTCAAGAAGCGACTCTTCTCCTCGCCCGCGGCGTTTGCGCGAACCCTCGCCGTGCACGAGGAGACGCTGCGAAGCGGTCGGACCAAACGGACCGGGAAGCCAACCGCAAAAGTGCTGCGCGCACGGTTCGATGATCTCCAGGCTGATGTGGCGGACGACGAGCAACTCGAGGAGGCGACAGAGGAGGCTCTGCAGCTGGCTGCCGATGCGGAGGATGCCCGGCCGAGCGCAGAGGAGTTCGAGATCTTGGGGCGCCTGCGCAGCTGGGCAGACACGACCGCGCGACGCGAGGACGCCAAGACGAAGCGCCTCCTGGAGTGGATCGAGGAGACCGTTTGCCCCGACGGCAAGTGGAATGACGAGCGGGTCATCGTCTACACGGAGTACAGGGCGACCCAGCGCTACCTCCAAGAGCGTCTGGTGGCGCACGGTTTGGGTGGCGGGCGCATTGCGCTACTCGACGGCACAACCCCGGAGGACGAGCGCGAGCGGATCAAGGCCCGGTGGCAGGCGGACCCATCGCTCGACGCGGTCAGGATCCTCCTTGCGACCGATGCGGCCTCCGAGGGCATCTCGCTCCAGCGCCACTGTCACCGCCTTGTCCACGCCGAGATCCCTTGGAACCCGAACCGACTGGAGCAGCGCAACGGACGAATCGACCGTCACGGCCAGCCGGCAAGCAAGGTGCTGGTCCATCACTTCGTCAGCTCGAGCTGGCACACGGCGGAGCCGGGCTCCCTTGAGGCTGACCTCCAGTTTCTGCTCATCGCTGCGCGCAAGGTCGATCGCATCCGCGAGGACCTGGGAAGCGCGGGCCCGGTGATCGAGCGTCAGATAGAGGAAGCGATGCTTGGGCGCCGCTCTCTGCTTGACGAGGGGGCGGCCGACCGCGGAGCCGAGCGGGGCGCACCGTTTCGTCGGCTGCTCGGCGTTGAGCGTCGTATGCGCGAGGAGGTTGGCCGCCTACGCAGCCGGTTGGAGGAGAGTCGCGACGAGCTGAATGTGCACCCGCAGCGTGTCGAGCAAGTGGTGTCAGTTGCCTTGGCGCTCGCCGGTCAGCCTCCACTGGAGCCGCTCGGGGAAGGGCTATTCCGGATGCCGCGCCTCACCGGGAGCTGGGCGCCCGCAACCATCGGCCTTGAGCATCCCGTAACTGGCGAGATACGTCCGATCACCTTTGATAACGACCGAGCGCGCGAGCGCGACGACGTAGTGCTCGTCCACCTTGGGCATCGGCTCGTGCAACTATCGCTGGGTTTGCTGCGCGCCGAGGTGTGGCAGGGTGACGGCGGAGCGCTCGCCCGAGTCACCATGCGCACTGCTGATCCGACCGTCGTCGCGCAGCCCACCGTGATCGCACACGGGCGACTCGTGGTGACTGGCGCCGACGGTCATCGCCTGCACGAGGAGGTTGTAGCCGCAGGGCTTCCTATTGCAGAGCCCGTGGCGAGCGCGAGGCTGAACGTCAGCGAGACGCAAGCGGCCGTCGCTGCGGCCCGCGGCACCGTCGTGCCAGGATCGATGCGGGGGCACCTCGCAGCACAGCTTCAGCCCGTTCGCGCCGCGCTCCTAGCTGCGCTAGAGGCACGTGGCCGCGAGCGCGCGCAGAGTCTCGCCCGCATTTTTTCCGATCGCGCCGACCGAGACGCTGATGCGATCACCGAGGTGCTCAGCGAGCTGAAGCGGACGATCGAGGACAGGCTCACGCCCAAAGATGAGCCGCAGCTGACGCTGTGGACTCCCGACGAGCGCCTCCAGCTCGAACGCGACACCGACGTCCTGCGCGAACGCCTCTCCCGTATTCCGGAAGACATCGAGCGGGAGACCGCCGCGATCCGTCATCGCTACTCCGATCCGCAGCCGTGGTTGTTCCCGGTCATGATCACGCTGCTCGTGCCAGAGGGCGGGGCGCTCAGCTAATGGCGCCGGCGATAAGCACTCATCACGCTGAGTGGTTGTCGCTGGTCGAGACCAGTGGCCCGTTCCTCTCGGTGCCGGTGCTCAGCAGGGCTCTCCCGCAGGGCCTTGACGCGCCCGATCGCACCGTGACGACACGTCTGCGTGAGGCTCGAACGCAGCTCGCTGAGGATCAGGCGCTACATCGCGCGTGGTGCGAGTTCGTACTGCACGACGTGCTCGAGTTTGAAGATGCAGTGGTCGCCGGACCCGAGATGCCACCAGGGCTCGAGCATCGCGCGAGCGAGCAAGGAGAAACTGTTCGGCCCGACCTCGTCGCCGTCGACCGCTCGACGGGAGCCCCGCAGGCTGTTCTGCTCGTCACGATCCACCCCCCGACACAGCAGCTCGACTGCCGTCTCCCTGATGCGGCGTGGAGTGCATCGCCGATCGACCGCATCGCCGCGCTGTGCCGCGCCACACAGGTCCCGCTTGGCCTGACCACGAACGGACGCTCCTGGACGCTCGTGTGGGCGCGCCCGGGCGAGTCCACTGGCGTTTGCACGTGGGACGCCGAGATCTGGGTAGAGGAGCCGCTGACTCTACGGGCATTCCGCACGCTGCTGGGCGCTCACCGGTTCTTCACCGTCGCGGCGAACGAGACGCTGCCCAAGCTTCTTGAGGAGAGCGCGCAGAACCAGCAGGAGGTCACGGACCGGCTTGGCGCCCAGGTCCGCGAGGCCGTCGAGCTGCTCATCGACGCCCTTGATCGGGCCGATCGTGACCGGCACGGGCAACTGCTGGGTGAGATCTCCAACGAGGAGCTCTACCGAGCCGCGGTTACCGTGATGATGCGCTTGGTCTTCCTTTTCGTGGCCGAGGAGCGGCGGCTGCTGCCGCTCGATGACCCGCTCTATGCGCAGAGCTACGCGGCATCGACTCTTCGTGGCCAGCTCGAGGAGCGAGCGACTCGTTTCGGCGAGGATCCGCTCGAGCGCTCCCCTGCTGCGTGGTACCGCCTCCTGGCGCTCTCGCGCGCCGTATTCGGCGGCATCGAGCACGAGGCACTGCGCTTGCCCGCGTATGGCGGCGGTCTCTTCGATCCGGATCGCTACCCGTTTCTTGAGGGCCGAGGCGAGGGCAGCACCTGGCAGCAAGAGCCTTCGCATCCGCTACCGGTCGACGATCGCACCGTACTGCATCTCCTCACCGCGCTTCAGGTGCTGGAGGAGCCCAGCCGTGCGGGGCAGCCGCGCGCCGCGGTCCGCCTCTCGTTCCGCGCACTCGATGTCGAGCAGATCGGTCACGTGTATGAGGGCCTGCTCGATCACACGGCGGTGCGAACGTTCGATGCGGCCGTGGGGCTCGTCGGCAGAGAAGAGGAAGAGATCGCTATCACCGAACTTGAGCGAGCCCGGGAGCAAGGCGACGAAGCACTCATCGAGGTACTCAAGGAGAGGACCAAGAAGAGCCCGAGCGCTCTGCGCAAGGCCCTCGCCGCTGAGCCGAATCCGGACCGGGACGCTCGCCTGCTTGCGGTTTGTGACAACGACCCAGGACTGCGCGACCGCCTCCTTCCCTTCCTGGGGGTTATCCGCGATGACTTGCGCGACGATCCGCGCGTGTTCCTCCCAGGCGCTTTGTACGTGACCAAGACTCTGGAGCGCCGCTCGTCAGGCACCTACTACACGCCTCGCTCTCTCGCGGAGGAAGTTGTTCTCCACGCCCTTGACGCGATCGCCTACTCACCCGGCCCGGCGGAGGAGGCCGATGCTTCCAGGTGGCAACTGAAGCCGGCTCGCGAGTTGCTCGACCTCAAGGTCTCTGACATCGCGATGGGATCCGGTGCATTTCTTGTTGCGGCTTGCCGATATCTCGCGGCTCGTCTGCTCGAGGCGTGGGCAGCCCTCGATGGCGATGGAGAATGGACCGTGTTCGGAGAGCCTCGACACGAGGCCGGCGCGCAGCCAGCGCTCCCAGCTGATCCGGCCGAGCGCGAGGTCCTCGCCCACCGCCTCATCACAGAGCGCTGCCTATACGGAGTCGACAAGAATCCAATGGCGGTCGAGATGGCCAAGCTATCGCTCTGGCTGATCACGCTAGCTAAGGACCGGCCGTTTTCGTTTCTTGACCACGCTCTTGCTGAGGGGGATTCGCTGCTGGGCGTCGTCACACAGCAGCAGCTAAAAGCCCTTCACATGGACCCTGCTCGTGGACCCGCACTCAAGACCAAGCTCCGCAACACGGCCGTGCCCATCGGCTCGGCGGTCGATCGTGCCCTTGCGCTGAGGCGAAGCTTGGAGTCCTTCGCGGTACGAGACATCCTAGATGCCCATCGCAAGGCCGAGCTCCTCGCGGAGGCCAACGAGGCGTTGGGAGATGCGCGCCTGCTAGGCGACCTCGTAGTCGGTGCTGCACTAGCACACGCTGACAATGAGGCGATGGAGACCGCGCTGAGTGGAATTGAGGACGATCTTGCGCTTGTTCTGAGTCAGGACCAGACATCAGGAGAATCGTTCGGGGCGCGGCAGCGCCTTTGCGATGCTGCACAGCGCTGGCTAAATGCGGGACGGGTCGATCTCTCTATCAACAGGCGGCCTTTCCACTGGGCAATAGAGTTTCCCGAGGTCGCCGAGCAGGGCGGATTCGACGCGGTGGTGGGTAACCCGCCGTTCCTGCACGGATCTCGCATCTCGGGCCGACTCGGCCCCGACTATCGTGAGTTCGCTGTCACGCAGATCGCCCGGGGGGTGCGAGGCAACGCCGACCTCGTTGTCTTCTTCCTGTTGCGCGCAACCATGTTGTCGCGACGTGTGATCGGTCTCCTCGCCACGAACACGATCGCCCAAGGAGACTCTCGTGATGTCGGATTCAGAAGCCTGCTCAACGCAACGCCCTGGACGATCGTGCGTGCGCGTCCCAGCTTCCAATGGCCTGGTGGCGCTCATCTCGAGGTCGCGGCGGTGTGGTTGATAAGTGGAGAGTGGTCTGGCCCGCGTTTGCTGGATGCCACGGAAGTCCGTGGGATTGACGATTCGCTTGAGGAACGCGGACGGGCCACGGGATCGCCCATGGCGCTAGCCGCGAATCGGGCGATCGCATTCAACGGCTGCAAGGTTGACGCTGGATTCATGATCACGATCGCAGAAGGCGAGGCACTAACCGCGCAAGGTGAAGGCCAAGTGATCCGTCCCTGTGTCGCTGGCACCGACGTCATGTCTCGGCCCGATCATTCGGCAAGTCGAATGGTGATCGATTTCGCATCCTTGTCGCTTGATGATGCAAGCAGGTACCTAGCCGCGCTTGAAGTTGTTAGGGCCTGCGTAAAGCCAAAACGAGACTCCGACAACCGGAAGGCTCGTAGAGAACGCTGGTGGCAGTTTGCCGAGGTTGCACCTGGCCTTCGGGCAGCTTGCGCTTCGATTTCGCGTGTTCTCGCAACGTCGCGTGTAAGCAGCGTCTTGCAGTTCGCCTGGGTTCCCGCCGACGCGGTTTTCACCGACGGAGTGGCGATCATCACGGATGATGACGATCAGCTGTTCGGCGTGGTCAATAGCAACGTGCACAGTGTGTGGGCAGCGAAGTACGGCTCGACCATGAAGACCGATCCAAGGTACACACCGTCTGACTGCTTTGAGACGTATCCGATGCCCGACGGAGACGCGGCCGTCAGGGAATCGGCCCGCTCGCTTGACACCTATCGCAGTGCACTAATGCGTGAGGGCGAGATCGGCCTCACAAAAACCTATAGCAGGCTCCACGACCTTCACGACGAGGGCGAGGACATTCGCAAGCTCCGTGAGCTTCACGTGCTCCTTGACGAGGCCGTTTGCTGCGCGTATGGCTGGACCGATCTCGACCTCCGGCACGGATTCCATGTCACGCGTCAAGGCATTCGGTACGCGTTCCACCCTGCTGCCCGCCAGGAGGTGCTGGATCGGTTGCTCGAACTCAACCTCGCGCGGCGTGGCGAAGAGACGACCGCGGTGTTGCAGCGCGACGGCAAGTCAACCAATCGCCGACGACCTGCCGACTTGTCCGTGAGCCAGACGACCATATTCGAAGATGAGTAACCCACCCGGACCATTGGCCACGTCTCCACGCCAGCTTCGCGACGAGCTCGAGCGCATGATCCGGCTCGATCTGATTGGGCCAGTGCGCGGTGATCACGAGGAGCTCGAAGATCGCCCGTCGGAGCGTTACCTGGTTGGGATGCTGGCGCCACGCGAGCACTCGACGATCGACACCGTGCCGGATGAGGAGCTCGGCATAGGAGACGCCGGTGAAGACGGGGAGGAGGGGCGGCCCGACGCACCGGCGCCGGCGATCGAGCAACTCATTCCGGCCGCGCTAGGCATGACGTTCGTACTGGATGCAGGCTGCGCACGTCTCTCGGTGGCTGCGTCCTGGGGTTCCTACTCGCGCGGCAAAAGCGACACGCTGGAGACGCCGACCGGCCAACCAAAGAGCGTCTGGCAGAGGGCGCCGGCTGGCGGAACGCCGATCGTCGTCGACGTTCCCGACGATGGGCCGCTTGGACCCATCGTGCCTGACGCTGACCACCCAGAGGTGGTGGTTCGTGGGCGATCACGCATGTTTGGCGAGCGGCGGATCGTGACGCTGTTTCTCGTCAATGGACAGGATGAGCTGGAGCGGGGAGGAGACGCGGCCTGGCTGTTTCAGGCTGAGCTGCTCGTGCGTGCGCCTGATGGGGCTCCGGTGTTCGCTAGTCGATCGCTCGTGACACCGAGCGCGATTCCGGATGTTGATCGGATGGAGCTCGCGTCGTTGAACATGCTGTACCGCCACGAGTGCGAGCTGGCGGTCGGGCACGGCATCGCCACGCACGCTACGCACCCGCCCGGCGATCACACGCGCGCCGTCGAGATCCGCACCGTGGCCATACCGTCAGCGGACGTGCCTCTGACCGAGGCTCCGACTGGTGAGGACTTCGCCGGCCAGCCGGCCATTGCTGACCCATTTGCCCGCGTGGTGACCGACATGAAGACTCTCGGCGAGGCGAGTGATGCGCAGTTGCCGCAACTGCTTGATCCGCTTGTCGATGCCTATGACGCCTGGATCGACGCGGAGCAGCTTCGCGCCGCGGACCCCAAGAGTCGTTTGCAGGCCCATGAGCCAGCGGCCGACGCCAACATCGAGATTTGCCGCGACACCGCGCGAAGGATGCGAGCCGGAATCGCCGCGCTGATCGATCCAGATGTGGCCGAGGCGTTCCGGTTCGCCAACCTCGCGATGTGGCGTCAGCGAGTACACACCGTCGCTGGTGAAAGACGCCGTGGCAACGAGCAGCTGTCGCTCGCGGACGCGGTCGCAGAGGCCGATCAGCCAGGCAACCGGTCCTGGCGCCCGTTCCAGCTGGCGTTCGTGCTGCTGAATCTTCCCGCCCTCGCCGATCCGTGCCATCCGGAGCGCCACGGAGAGGACGGCGTGGTGGATCTCCTCTTCTTCCCGACGGGTGGTGGCAAGACCGAGGCGTATCTCGGCCTAACCGCGTTCACCCTCGCAATTCGTCGTCTCCAAGGCGAGGTCGAAGCACGCTCCGGGTTCGACGGTGTGGCCGTTCTGATGCGCTACACCCTGAGACTTCTGACCCTGCAGCAGTTCCAGCGTGCGACGGCGCTCATCTGCGCGTGCGAGCTGTTGCGCCTCGAGCGCCGTACTGTCGGCGAAGAGCGGTGGGGAGCAACTCCCTTCCGCATTGGTCTGTGGGTTGGCCGTCGCTCCACGCCGACGACGACCGAACAGGCTGACGCCTGGGCCAAGCAGGCGGCGAAGAGCCCCAGCGGCTTCGGAGGTGGCAGCGGGTCGCCTATGCAGCTTGCCCGCTGTCCCTGGTGCGCGAGCGAGCTCAAGCCAGGTCGGGATCTGACGGTCGACCTGCGGCGCGGTCGGACACTGCTGTTCTGCTCGGATCGCAGCGGCGCGTGCCCGTTCACAGGCCGCGAGAGCCCTGGAGAGGGACTGCCCGTCGTGGTCGTCGACGAGGAGCTGTACCGGCTCCTTCCCTCGCTGGTCATCGCCACCGTGGACAAGTTCGCCCTCATGCCGTGGGTCGGCAGGACCGAGGCGCTGTTCGGTCAGGTCTCGCGGTATTGCGCGCGTCACGGGTATCTGACGCCCGACGACCATCCCGAGTCAAGTCACCCTAAGCGCGGCGACCTAGACGGGGCGAAGGTCGAGCCGTGCGGTCCGCTTCGTCCGCCGGACCTCATCATCCAGGACGAGCTGCACCTGATCTCCGGACCTCTCGGCAGCCTCGTGGGCCTCTATGAGACGGCCATAGATCGGCTGTGCACGTGGCAGGTTCAGGACCGTCCCGCGGGGCCAAAGATCATCGCGTCCACCGCGACTATCCGCCGCGCGGCGCTGCAGGTCGACCGTCTCTACGCTCGCAAGCTGGCGGTGTTTCCACCCCCAGCCCTCGATGCCCGCGACACGTTCTTCTCGCTTCAACGCGACCGAGAGTCCGAGCTCGAGGCGAAGCCTGGGAGGCGATATCTAGGCATCTGCGCGCCGGGTCGGCGCTTCAAGAGCGTGCTCATCCGGGTCTACATCGCCGAGCTCGGCGCGGCCCAAGCGCTACTCGAGCGCTACCCCGGCGAGGCAGCCGATGCCTACATGACGGTCGTCGGCTACTTCAACTCGCTGCGCGAGCTCGGTGGCACACGGCGCCTCGTCGAAGATGACGTGCAGGCGCGCGTCTATGGCAGGCAGATCGAAAGCCGCGGATTCAAGCCGCGCGGGCGCCTCGAGGTCGAGGAGCTCACGTCCCGACGATCCGCGGACGAAATCCCCCGGGTGCTCGACAAGCTCGGCGTCCCTCACGAGTATCCGCGTCCCAGTGAACGCAAGGCGTTCCCGGTAGACGTGCTGCTGGCGACCAACATGATTTCCGTCGGCGTTGACGTACCGCGGCTCGGCACGATGATCGTCGCCGGCCAGCCCAAGAGCACAAGCGAGTACATCCAGGCGACGAGTCGGGTCGGCCGTCGATACCCGGGGCTCGTGCTATCCGTGCTGAACTGGGCCCGGCCTCGAGACATCTCCCACTACGAGACCTTCGAGCATTACCACTCCACGCTCTACCGACAGATAGAGGCGCTGTCGGTGACCCCATTCGCCCCGATGGCGCTTAAGCGCGGACTAACCGGCGTGCTTGCCAGCATGATCCGGTTGAGCGACTCGGAGTGGAACGCGAACGACGGAGCGGCGAGCATGGTCCGCAACGATCCGAGGGTCAGGGAGATCGTGGAGACGATCGCGGTGCGCGCCGCCGAACGCGCCGCGGATCAGGCCGTCGAGCGACTCGTGCGGGCGGAGCTTGACCATCGCCTTGACCAGTGGCAGGCCGAGCAAGATGTCCCGCAGCGGTCGCTCGTCTACAGCAAAGGCCTAGGCGCCGGCGCAGAGTTCAGCTTGCTCAAGCAGCCCGACGTGGTGTCCTGGAGCGATTGGACGGTCCCGATGTCCATGCGTGACGTCGAGCCTCCGGTCAGCCTCGTACTGCGCGAGCGCGGCATCGTCCCGGTAACGGATGAGTGGGACATGCCCGCGAAGCATCACGAGGCCGACGATGAACCGAACGGCGAGGAGAGTCCATGAGGACGCGCGGCGTTGTTGGGGAGCTGCGCCCGAGCCAGATCCTCTTCACATACGGCGTG
>Ga0182024_10017844_pt1 | contig 13274 bp, 10 predicted proteins | sample P32metaG_FD_120480 | JGI IMG/M metagenome (GOLD analysis project Ga0182024, IMG submission 120480) | Permafrost microbial communities from Stordalen Mire, Sweden - P3-2 metaG (Illumina Assembly) | ecosystem: Environmental > Terrestrial > Soil > Wetlands > Permafrost | place: Sweden: Stordalen...
CGCGCCCGCCCAGCCGGGCGGGTCGCGCCCACCGTCGCGCGACGATTCGCCGAACGGACGCCCCGCGACCAACTTTCTAGTGCTGCGCGACGGGCAGGCGTACTTCGAGGGAGGGCCGCAAGCCGTCCTCGAATCGCCGGATGCTTATCTGAAACGGTTCCTGGTATGAGCGCTCGATTGGCGCGCAAGGTCAAAGTCGAATCCTCCGGGGAGGGTTGCTGATGGCGCAAAAAAAGGAACTGACGTGGAGTGAATTGCGGGTCGGAGTTTTCGTCCTCGTCGGAATCCTGCTGGTGATGGTGGGAATCTTTTACGTCACCGGCACGGGCTTCCTCGGCGCCAAATACCGGCTGGTGACTTATCTGCCGGAAGTGGAGGGTCTGACGTCTGGCGCGAAGGTGACGCTCGACGGGGTCGAAGTCGGAAACGTGGATTCGATCCAAGTGGCTAAGCCTAAGTCTGGCGTGGCGCCCGATACGAAGCGCAGCGTGGAAGTGATCCTGCGCGTGAGCCGGGATTTTCAAAACGACATTCGCAGCGATTCCACGGCGTCGCTGCTCACGGAAGGATTTCTCGGCGACCGCATCGTCACCCTGCAGCGCGGCTACACCGGCGCGGTCCTTCAGGATGGACAGGAAATTCCGGGCAACGAGGAAAAATCCCTGAATGAAATTATGGCCAACGGCGCGGACTTGATGCAGAACCTCAACCAGCTCTCGAAGCAAGCCGGCGCCATTGTCGACGATCTCCAGCGCGGCCGTGGGACGCTCGGCGCGCTGCTGACGGATAGGACGGCGTACGAAAATACGGACAAGATTCTCGAGCGCGTCAACCAGATGACCGCCTCGATTCAGGACGGACAAGGAACGATCGGGAAGCTGCTGACCTCCGACACGCTGTACACCAAGGCGGACTCGGTGACCGGCCGTATCGATGACGTGCTGGCCGCGGTGCAGGACCAGAAAGGCACGCTCGGAAAACTGGTCTACGATCCCAGCGTGCATGACGAGGCCAAGCAATTTCTTGCCAACGGCAACGGCTTGGTCTCAGACGTTCGCGACGGGCGCGGGACGCTCGGAAAATTGGCGACAGACGACACGCTGTTCACGTCCTGGAAGCAGATCGGCGAAAATCTGCAGCAGGCCACGGCGAAACTGAACACGGACGATGGAACGGCGGGGAAATTTTTCTCCGATCCGAAGTTCTACGACAACCTCACCGGACTCACGGGCGACATGCGCTTGCTGATCGGCGATTTCCGCAAGGACCCGAAGAAATTTCTGCACGTGAAGTTCTCGATCTTCTAGCGCCTACGCGCTGCTAGCGCGGCGCGGACGGCTCCGGGGGCCGGCCGAAGGAGCCGAAGGCGCGGCGCACCTCGACGGGCGTGGCGGCCGGCGGAAGCGGTCTTCCGAACCGCACGGACACGCGACAGGGAAGTGCCGCGGGCTTCTTCCAGGACAGCCGGCCGGCTTGCGTTTGCAAAGCGCCGCGCGAGGAGCCTCGCAGCGCCACGGTGACGATCGGCGCCTCTGCGGCCGTCAGCAATTCCTCCAGGCGTTCGCGCTCCGGAGAATCTTCCTTCAGAATTGCCAGTGGACCTTCCGCGGCAACGCAGACGACCTCTCCCGCCTCGAAGGCAACCAACGCAGCGCTCAACACAATTTCCGGACCGTCGAGGTTCGTGGTGGTGGAAAAAGGCGCGAGATGAATGAGGCGCTCGAGTGCGGTTGGAGGACGATTGCCATCGGGTTCGCCGATCAGGAAGCGGATGGGACGGTCGGTGGAAGCGGCCAACAGTATGGCTTCGAGCAAGGTCAATTTGCGGGCCAGGAACAATGCGCCGCCGCGGTCGGGGATATTGTCGCGGCCTTCCACGCGCGTGAGGAAGAGCGTGTGCGTGAGAATCCATAACCCCAAACGCAGCATGGAATCCGGGAGGAAGACGACGGCGTAAAGCGTAGCCAAGAGTGTCAGGCAGGCGCCCGCGAAGAAGACCTGGTCAGCGCCGAGGTGCAGGCCCCCTGCGAGGAGTTGATAGACGAGGGCGGAAAGGAACACGCCGACCCAGGAAAGCAGGTTTGCCGCGGCGATCACTCCGCCTTTATGCGCGGGAACGGGGCGGTACTGAATGAGCGCGTTCAGGGGCACGGCATAAAAGCCACCGAAAAAGCCCAGCAGACCGAGGTAAAGAGCGGCACGTTCGAGCGAGAGCCCGTGACCTGCGGAGAGAAAGCCAAAGACCGTCATGCCCACCGCGCCCAGCGGGATCAGCCCGTATTCGATTTTGCCTTCCGAGAAATAGCCCGCGACCAGGCTGCCAGTGCCGATACCAATGGCCACGGCTGCCTGCAAGTAGCTGATATGGCGTTCGTCGATTCGCAGGATGTCATGCCCATAGATGACGATGGTGAATTGCAGCAGAGCAGCTAGGAACCAGAGATAGGTATTGCCAACGACCGCCCAAGCCAGGATGCGGTCTTCGCGAATTAGGCGGATGTGCGCCAAGAGGTCACCCAGCGGATTGCGATTGAGCTTGGCCGAGGGGTTGGCGGCGGGAACGCGGGAGATGGAGTAGCTGGTAGCAAGACCGAGCAGCGTGCAAGCGATGAGGATCACCCCGGACCAATGTTGCTGTCCGCGGAAATAAAAGGCCAGATAGCCGGCCGCGACCGTGGCAGCGATGGAAGCGAGAAACGTTCCGAGTTCGATGATGCCGTTGCCCCAGGAGAGCTCTTTTTCGGGAAGTATCTCGGGGAGCAGGCCGTACTTGGATGGTCCGAAAAGAGCGGCTTGCGAGCTAAGGAGGAAGATGCCGACCGATTCGAGCGCCAGGCTATTGCGGCCGAGCGCGAGGAGGCAGAACGTCATGACGCCGACTTCCATCCACTTGGTGCCAATGGTCACCGAACGCTTGCTGAAGCGGTCAGCCAGGAACCCGCCAAACATGGAAAACAGGATGAAGGGAAGAGCAAAGAGGGCACCGACAAGCGGCAGGAGCCAGTTGCGCGTCGCGGCGGACAGGCCCATGTCCACGATGATGTAGATGACCAGGAACTTCAGGGCATTGTCGTTGAAAGCACCCTGGAATTGCGTGACCACCAGGCTCCAGAAACCCAAGCGCCAGGGCGCGGGGCCGCTGTCCGGGGTGTCCGGCGCGAAAACTGGCGCCGATTCGAGCTCCGATCCGGGTTGGTTCCCTCGTTGGTGGTCCGTGGGCTGCACTGTGCGACTCCGACTAGGGCTGCGAACTGCGAGTCTTCAGCAATGTGTGGTTAGATTCTACAACAGGCGCAAGACGGTATGTGTTCCGGAGCATTCCTCTAAGGCGTGTGCTTTGAGAAGAATACAAACTGCGCCCCACACCACCGGGCAAGTTGCATGAATGTGATTCTAAATGAGTTAGAAAATCGGCTGAATTGGAACGAGCCGGAGACGCGGAGGGAAGCATCAAAGAGGCGGGATCGTGGCTGCCTTGCGGAAAGCACGGGCCATGGTAGCACAGGCCTGGATTAATTGCAACAAGATACATAGGTACTTAATGGTATTCTGGGGAGTGTTTGGGACCGCGAGTTCGAACGGAAAGCATTCGAATCGTCAGTTGTGAGGAGGGTTCCCTGCTGAATAGCAACAGACCGATCCTTGCGACCCAAAGTGCCGGGCACCCGGCGCGTACTGCGCGGAACGACGTGCGCGATGGACCTCCTGCGAGAGTCGTGTTGTGCACACACTTCGATCTAAACACCGGACCCAGGTTTCAGGGTGCGAAACCTGGGGCACCCGCGTCCTGCGCGGAACGGCGATGCCCGAAGGCGGGCGCTGGCGCGGCCTATGGAGTAGAATTGTGGGTAACGGACAGAAGGGAAGGAGTTATGAGCAGCGTGGGTACTTTCGGCAAGTGGCGTCCTCGTGGTCGCGGGGGAATCGTTCTTTTACTTAGCGTTCTGGCCGTGCTATCGGCGAGGACGGTGGCGGCGCAGACGCCGCAGACGCCGCAGGGCGCGCGTCCCGGCGATGCTTTGCACCAACTGAACGACGCGGTGGAGGGGCTGGTGCGGCGCGTCTCGCCGAGCGTGGTGCAGATCATGGTGACGGGATACGGCTCGACGGAGGATAACGAGCAAGGGCAGACGAGCGTGTTGGTGGGGCGGCAGAGGGCCATCGGATCGGGAGTGATCGTCGATCCCGAGGGCTACATCGTGACGAACGCGCACGTATTGAATGGGGCGGTGAGGATCGAAGTGATCGTGCCTCCTGCGCCGACGGGCGGCGCGGCGATCGCCACCGGTGGACAAGGCACGACCTACGACGCACGGATTGTTGGCGTCACGCGAGAGATCGATCTGGCGGTGATCAAGATTCAGGCGCACGGTTTGCCGGCGCTATCGCTTCGCAATCCGCTCCCGGCCAGGCAAGGAGAAATGGTTTTTGCATTCGGAAGCCCGGAGGGGCTGCGAAACACGGTGACGATGGGCGTGGTGAGCGCCGTGGCGCGGCAACCCAATCCGGATAGCCCGCTTGTTTACGTGCAAACCGACACGCCGATCAATCCGGGAAACAGCGGCGGGCCATTGGTGAACGCCGATGGGGAACTGGTGGGGATCGATACTTTTATTTTCACCACGTCGGGAGGCAATCAGGGACTGGGCTTCGCGATTCCGGCGGGCGTGGTGGCGTATGCCTATCCGCAGCTCTTGAAATATGGCCACATTCACCAGCCGGAAATGGGCGCTCTGATTGAAACGATCACTCCGGAGTTGGCGGCTGGGCTGCACCTGCAGAAGGATTTCGGAATCATCGTGTCCGACGTCGTGCCGGGCGGACCCGCCGACACGGCCGGTCTAAAGATTCAGGACGTCATCCTCAGCATTGACGACAAGCCTGCGGAGAGCCTGCCCCTATTTACGCAGGGCCTGTACATGCATAAGAGCGGAGAGATGGCGAGTGTCACGGTTCTTCGCGGTTCGCAGCAAGTGGACTTGCGGATTCCTCTGGAGGAGCGTCCGCACAAGGCGGACAGCTTGGTGGATTCGGCCGATCCGGAGAAAAATCTGGTGAGCCCGCTGGGGATTCTTGGAATTGAGCTCAATCTCGATTTAGCCAAGGAGTTGCCGGACCTGCGGATTCCGACGGGCGTGGTGGTGGCGGCCAAGACGCTGGGGGGAAACAGCGAAGTTCCCTTGCAAACGGGGGATGTGATCCACGGCGTGAACGGGACAACGATCACTACGCTGGCTCAGTTGCGCGACTCGCTGAGTAAGCTGAAGCCGGGGGATGCGGTGGCGCTGCTGATCGAGCGGTATGCGCAGATGATCTTCGTTTCGTTTTCGTTGTAGCGGCGGACTGAAAGAAGGATTAGCCCTGCGACGACTGCCTCGGATTTGGTTTGCGTCATCTACGGAGACAGCGACTACCATAGTTTTGATATGAATTTGTTCGGTACGGAGACAGATGGAACGTCGCCCAGAGAAGTATGTAGCTCGAGTTGCGAAGACTATTGTGGTCCTGATCGGCGGCCGGACGACGATGACGATCGCTGCTGAGCTTTTGTGAAACCGAAGAGCGCGGAGTTGCGATGTCGTGACCAGGATTGTGAAATGGACCGGCGGAGCCGTTTTCGCGATTATTGTTTATTTCCTGGCTCTGAGTTGGTGGCAACACACGCCCCCACGACGACCGAGCAATGCGCCCCCTAATGCGGTGTTTCTCTTCGGATTTCGGTCCCCGATGCCGTTCCCGGTTCCACGGCAAGGTATCTGGGTGGATTGCTGGCTCGATAATGAGCACAGCGTGAACCGCTGCTGGTCAGAATGGAGCGACGGTACATTTATCTACGAGGGACCCTTCGTCCGTTTCGAGGGAAGTGGTGCCGTGCCGCAAAGTGAGCTCCAGATTGATACCAAGGCGACCGGGAATTCAGTGTATTTCAACGAGCTATTGGTTCCGATAGTTCATCTTCGCAACGGTACGATCCTCATTCCATCCGAAGCAACGGAGGAAGCGAGACGGCAAACCTTGGCTTGGCTACGGCAACATCAGAATCCTTAAAACCGGTTCATTCACAGTTTGAGAGTCTCCCCGGCATCCGAAAATTCAAAGCCCGCGCTGCGATCAATAGGTGCAGGTGTATTCGCTTAGTTTGTCGGTGTCGATTTCGCGGGCTTGGATTTTGATTTGATGGGGGCCGTCGGGGCGGCCGGGGTAGATGTTGTTGCCTACGCTGTAGAGGGTTACGTCGCACTGGTAGGTGATGCGTTCTGATTCGGAGGTGGCTACGGATTCGAGGACGCCTCTGCCGGTTGTGGCAGAGGCGAAGCCCGACGGCTTGGGAGTGCGGGCGGCGGTGACTGGCGTCAGCGTCAGAGGCAAGTTGTCTTGCTGCGCTACTGCGCGGGTCTTCAGATTGAAGGCTTGGCCGGAGGAGAGGAGATAGTAGAAGGCTCCTCCGATGTGTTGCTTGCCGTCGTGGATGGCTACTTGGCCGCCGACCACGAAGAAGGAATCGCCGTGCACGATGATGGCGGCGCTCTGGTCGAGTCCGATTCCCAGCAGTTCTGGATGCGCGGCGATGACGGCGTCGAGGTCCGTTTCCCTGGCGCGTTCTTCCACGTGCTGGTCGATTGCTGAATTTGGGAGGAGACCGAATCCGGTTTCGTATCCGGGAGCTACCAGGATGGTGTTGTCGCCGTCCGGATTGCCTGGAGTGGCGGGGGCGCCGCGAACTAGGAAAGAGGCTTGAATGCTGGCGCCTGCGGAGCTGCCGAAAACGACTCCGCCACGCGCCAGAAGAGCTTTTAGCTCGCGTTCCACGGCTGTACCCGCGTAGGCGTCCACCAGGCGCCACTGACGCCCGCCATCAATCCACACACCTGCAGCGTGGCGCAGCGGCTCGACGAATGCTTCCGTGTTGGCTTTGTTGCGGTCTCGAGTATGCAGCTCTGTGTAGTTCCGGATGCCGAGGAATGTGGCGATCTGATCGCTGCGGTGCGGAATCTCGGCGTCCGACAGCGCCGTCGGGATCATGACAATTTTTGCGTCTGGCCCGCCGGCCAAGGCGACGAAGCGGTCTCGGACCTCGGGTTCCATGATTCCTCCGCCGTGAATCACGAGCCAGCCCTTTTGAGTGGGAGTGGTCTGCGCGGAGAAGGGAATGGAGGATGTGAGTGCGGCCAGGAGCAAAAACACCAGGATCAGGGGGCCGATTCGGGTCGTGGGCTTGATCATCGCTGGTGATGATACTACGAAGGCGCGAGTGCTCGGCTCTCTGTATGTGCTCGTGATCTTCTCGCGTGATTTGAAACAGAGGAAGTAAACCTCGGATTCCGACCCTTACAAAGCAAAGGGTCGGGCACCCGAAAATTCAATGCGAAATTCAACCCCCACATTCAACCGGATGTTCGACCCCCAAATTCGATCCGAGAGTTCACCCACCAAAAATCAACCCCGAATTTAGTTTCCGCCTTGCTCGAGGCGGGTGCGGACCTTTTGTTTCGTGACCACGTCGCGCGGGGCGCCGCCGGAGCGTTTGAGCCAGGCTTCGAGCTCAGCTACGCGCACGTTGTAGAAGGTGGAGTCGCAGACCTCGACGCGAAGGGTGCCGGCCTCGAGTGAGGACTCGCGGCTCCAATCGGCGCGGCGGAATTGCTGCAAGGCTACGGCGCCGGCTTCGTAGAGGCTTTCGGCAGTGACCTCGGCGACGTGCTCGACGCCGTGGCGGTCGCGGAAGGTGACGAGGCATTTGCGGGGGTGGCCCATGCGGAGGAGGATAGCACAGATGTTCGCCTTATGTTCGCCCTGGGCGATGCGAGGAGCTGTTGCCGTCGCGCGATAGAATGGCGCGGTTTTCGAGCGGTGTTGAAGTACTCGAAGTGGCTTCGATTGAGCTGGATTTGATTTAGCTTCCAAGGGGGAGGCGACTGATGTCACCCGATGCGCGTTTGATGTGCGGAATTGCGCTTGTTCTTATTCCGACGATCGTGTATGGCGGATTGACGGTTCTTTATGTGGTCTCGAATGGAGTGTTCGGGCCAGGAGGACCGAGAAATCTGTCGCCGTCGCAGATTGGCTACTATCGAGCGGGCCATGCGCATGCTGGAGTGCTGACGCTGCTAGCGTTGTTCCTGCAAATCGCGGCGGATCATGCGGCGATGCCGCAGATGCTGGTGTGGCCGGTTCGCATCGGGGTGGTCGCGGGAGCGCTGTGCGTCTCCGGGGGGTTTTTTGCGGTAGCGCACGCGCGGGCGCTTCGTGGATTGGTCTATTTGGGCGCGTTTTTGGTGGCGGCTACGACGTTAACGGTTGGGATCGGGCTGATCCGTACTCCCTAACCCGCCGGATTGACAAGCTCTGGGCGCGCGGGGAAACGCTTGCCTTGTATATCGTGTTACGATACAGTGTCAGCGTGGTAAGGGCCGCAGGTTAGGGAGGAGGATACATGAAAAGCGTTTTTAAGGTTTTGTGCTGTATTGGGCTCTTTGTCGGGTTAACCCCAGTCGCCTCGGCCGCTGTTCAGAGCATGACTGGCCAGATCAGCGACAGTATGTGCGGCGCGAGTCACGCGAAGATGATCTCAGCGCATCCAGGCGCTAAGATGACGGCCGCATCGTGCACGCTGGCTTGCGTCAAAGCGGGGGCGAAGTTCGTATTTGTGTCCGGCGGGAAGGTGTACAACGTCAGCAATCAGGATTTCGCCGATTTGTCGAAAGATGCTGGGCGAACCGTAAGGCTTACCGGCGAGTTCAACGGCGATAACATCACGGTCTCGAAAATCGCCATGCGCACGGCGGTGAAGAAGACATAGTCATTCGTGAACCTTTGTTGACCACGGAGTTGTGTTTCCCCGAGGCTGGTCATGAGCGGGGGGCCGTGTGGTTTGTGCAGGCCGCACGGCCTGGGCTCGTTAGGAAGGCTAACGCGCATACCCGGAAAGTCTGCGATCAAGATCTTCCGCCACACGCACGCCCTTGCGGGCGCAAGCGCGTATGAATGAGGGCGCGTTTGGTTTGTCGGAGTCGATGGGACGTCGGCATGCATTTGCATGCCGACGCCCCGCGCCGCAGCGGTGTGGTTTAGAAGTGGACCGAGTAGCCGAGCGTCAGGGATTGCGTACCGACGCGGACGGTGCTGTTGTTGTATTCGCCGGAGAGCAGGCCGCTCTGGTCCACGTGCTCTCGCGCGGTCGGATCGAAGACGTAAGCGCCTTCGAGGCGAGAGTTGCCGAGACTGTAGGCCAGTCCGGCGGAGATTTGATTGGAGAGGATCGCGGCGGTCATGGGCGTGAGCGTGGAACTGGGAACGGGATTGTTGCCGTAGGCATAGCCGAAGCGGAGGGAAGCCCGTTCGGTCAATACGCGCTCGGCGCCGACGTGGAAGGAGTACTGATCTTTCCAATTGAGCGGGACGCCGTCGATCAGGGTCGAGGAGCCGACCAGGCCGTTGATCGCGGGATTGGTGCCGTTGGTCAGCGTGACGGGCAGGTTGACGAAGGCGTTGCCCCAGTTCACCCAATCGGTCTGGAAGGCCAACATCCATTGCGGATCGACGCGCCAGGAAAGGCTGCCGAGCACGGACTGCGGGAGAACGTTGCTCACCTGCGCCTGATACTCGAACGTTGACGGGGCACCCTCCAGACCGAGTGCGTCGAATTGCGCGTAGGCGTTACCGGAGGCGCCGCCGTGGCTCATGATGACGGTGCTGGACTTCCAGGCGAATCCCAGTTCGACGTTGTGCGACGCGCGGATGCGCGCGCCGACGCTGCCATTCCAACCGTAACCGCTTGTGCGAAGAGTGAGCAGGGTTTTCAGGCCGGCCAGGGTCGGCTGGCTCTGGAAAACGTATGGGGCGATCAGCGTGTTGGTGTTGTAGTCCACGCCAAGACTGACGCCGAGGGACAGGCGCGGCGTGACCGCGATGCCCAAGCCGGTGACGGCGCGTCCGGCGATGATCGCCGAGTGTTGTTCCTGCAGGCCATAGGTGGCTCCAGCAACGCCGGGCGCGTCGACGTAGTGCCAATCGGCGACCGACATCAGGTCCGGCAGGAAGCCGACGGCCGAGGTGAACCGGGAGTGGCGAATGGGCATGCCGAAGGCGCCGTAGGGCAGCGCGCCGGGAGTGCCGTTGAGATGGGCGTTGTAATTGACGGAGTTGCTGAAATCGCCGCGGGGAGCCACGGCGGTGAGAGTGAGGTCGACGGTGCGTGTGCCGAGGGTGGTCAGGCCAGCGGGATTGGTCGCCAGCGCGTCCTGGGCGTCGGACGAGGACGGCACATAGATACCGCCGAGCGCCACGGAACTGGGGCTCGAGGCGTTCCAATAAAAGTTCTGCGCGAAAGCGGGAGTGGTGATACAGGCAAGGATGAACAGAGCGACGGTCAATCTACGGCACAGTTTCATTGCGGATCTCCTCGTTTTGTTGATTGGATTTTTAGTGCACTGCGGTCCGGCTCGGCTCACTGAAGGTCAGCGAAGCGGAGCTACTCTTGGCTCCGATGAGCGCTTCGAGACATGGCAAATCCAGGGCCCGTGGGGCATCGGCGCGCATGATTTCGAAGACCCTCTCGAGCGGAAGCGAATCGCGGTAGGGCCGCTTGGCTCGTAGCGCGTCGAAGATGTCGGCAACGACCAGAATGCGCGCGAAGGAAGACATTTGTTCGGCGTGCCAGCCGCGCCAGTAGCCGGAGCCGTCGAGCTTTTCGTGATGCGCGGCGGCCTCGCCGGCGAGTTCCTCGAATCCGGGAATGCGGCTCAGAATCTGGAACGTGTAGTAGGGATGGTCGCGGACGACTTTCCACTCGTCGGCCGTGAGTTTGCCGGGTTTCTCGAGAATGGTATTGGAGACGCTTAATTTTCCGACGTCGTGCAGCAGGGCGGCGCGGCGCAGAAGTTTCAGATCGTGGGTGCCCATGCCGAAGGCTTGGCCGATTTCGAGCGCGGCGTCCGCCACGCCATTGGAATGGCGGTAGGTGAAGGGCGATTTGGCGTCGATGATTTCGGCGAAGGCGCTGCAGATGTTGTCGATGGTTTCCTCGTTGGCGGTCAAGCGGCGCAGCTCGGGTTCGAGGGCGAGTGTTTTCCGGATGATGTCCTCGCTGTCCAGGCCAGTCCAGAGGTCCCCGTGAGCGGACAGGGAAACCGCGGCTCCGACCAGGTCGGGATCAAACCAGCGGCCGCTGCGCTGAGTTGCCGCAGCGATGGCCGCATCCGGGCCGTGCTCGTGATGGAAGACCTCGAGCGTTTGGGCCAGGTTGGCAATGCGGGCGAAAACGGGAATGTCGGTCTGGCGGCGACCGTCGGGGTAGCCCCGGCCGTTCCAGTGTTCGTCCAGGCTGTGGATGGCTGAGGAGACCGAGACGGAAAATCCCAACTGCTGGGCGATGTAGGCGCCGCGCTCGCAGCGGATTTTCACTAGATCACAGGAATCGCGCTGCTGCGTGGCGGCCACCTGGAACAGCCTTTGCATGCGTTGCAGGAAGGGCATGCCGGTGGCGACGTGGGTGAGCGCGTAGTGCAGGCTTTCCCATCCGACGCGGGTCCAGTCCTTTGTTTTGAGGTCGCCCTTGGCGCGGATGTCGTCGGCGTTGAGGATGTGGAACAGCCGAGAGGAGTTGCTGCTGCAGCCTGCGTCCTTCAGGAGCAGGGCATAGTAGAGGTCGCTTTGCTCGTTTGCGGGAAGTCCGATCTGTGCGGCTAGGCGCATGCCGATCATGCAAGCGCGTACGGAGTGGCCCATGGGACGGCCTTCGGTCAGGTCCAGGGCATAGGAGAGCGCCGAAATGATTTCCGAAACGCGGATGGAGGATTCCGAGCGGGGATAGGGAGGAGTCCCGGCCGATAACGATGAGGAGTTAGGAACCTTGACCATGGAGATTCTCTCCTTGCAGGACTCGCGGTCGCGAAGGGGAACTATAGGTGATGGGAGTCACAGTACTAAATGAAGCGAAGGGCTCAATTTGTATGGGACGAAAGTACTAGGCTGATTGAGGGGTGGCGTGGATAGGTCAGCGGACAGGCGCAACCTCGCGGCGGGCGCCGGCGGGGGCGGTGCTCGCTTCGCGTTTGAGAATCGGGCGAGCCTGCAGCATGCGGCAGGCTCGCCCGATGTGTATCCGTGGGGAGGCTAAAAGTACAGGATCAGACCCGTTCCAACGGAGAAATTCGATTGCTCCGAGGACTGTAAAGTTGTTCCTATATAGTCCCCCTGAACGCGCCAGTACACTCCCCGATTCACCCGGATGTCCAGGCCTCCGCCGGCCATGAAACCGAAGGTGGAGTTCGAGCCGAGCACAGGGCCTTGCGTGAACCGGAAGTGCTGCCATCCAGGGATGATATGAATCCAGGGTTCGAGGCGTGAGTGGCTTTGGATGGCAACGTGGGGGCCGCCGCCGATGAAAAGCGATTTGGCGTCCAGATTCGGAGATCCGCCGGTGTGGCCGAATCCGAAAGCCGTCGTCCCTTCGGCGCTAACGGTTAAGCGGCCCTCGGCGCCGGTGAGCCAATCGAATAAGTGAACGCCGATATTCACGTTATAGCCGTCGTCATGAAAGGTGCGGCCAAAAACATCGTATCCCTGATATTGATAGCCAACGCCAATTTCGGCGCAGCTTCGATCAGGAACATAGATGCCGGGGGCCTCGTTGTTGTCTGGGCTGCATGGACCCGCTATGGAGGGTTTCACCGCGACAAACGACAGGCACAGAGCACTTGTACAGTAGAGCAGGATCTTTCGCATTTCGAATGGCCTCCCGGCACGCCAGGCCTCCCACGGCTCTGACCCATCGGGAGGGCGGGATGAGCAGACCGCAGACTGATTGCTCGCCGACAGTACCAGCGCTTTTTTCTGGCGCGCCGCCAATAAGTTAACACGATCTGCGACGAGTTGGTAGACAACTGAGGAGGTCTTGCGCGAATCATCGGCGCGGCGGCACCCTGTGTCGGCGAGGGACGAGGCCATCAGGAGGAGGGAATCAGGGTGTCTCAGGGTGCTTTTTTTGGCGCGCCATTTGGGTGTCTGGCAAGCGGTTCCGGGTCTTTGCCTCTCGGACTTTCGGAAACCCGCCGAACGGGTGAGTCTGAACCTGCACTCCGTTGAGAGTTTCGGTGAAGTAGCGTATGCCCGCGACCGCGGTCCAGGCAGGCGTAATCTTCCAAGTTACCTCGCCGAAGCCCGCATATTGCGTGGTGGTCCGCGAGTCCGTGCGCCCAAAGTAAAGTATCGCCCACGCCCGGGAAATTCAACGCATCCTGGGAATTGGCGCTGCTGAATGGACCGGTTGGAAG
>Ga0182024_10017845_pt1 | contig 13273 bp, 8 predicted proteins | sample P32metaG_FD_120480 | JGI IMG/M metagenome (GOLD analysis project Ga0182024, IMG submission 120480) | Permafrost microbial communities from Stordalen Mire, Sweden - P3-2 metaG (Illumina Assembly) | ecosystem: Environmental > Terrestrial > Soil > Wetlands > Permafrost | place: Sweden: Stordalen...
ATTCCCGCCCGATCGCAAGGCGTGGGGCTGGCCAAACGGACTGCATACGAGAAGCACCAACGCGTCATCGACCGGTGCATTCACCTTGACGTTGCCGCCTGGCGACTATGAAGTGGCGGCCGTTCCGGATGAATGGCAAAGCGGTTGGCAGGACCCATCGTTTCTCGAGCGTCTACTTCCGCTCGCCACGCGGATTCAGCTCAAGGATGCCGAGACGCGCACAGAGGACGTGAAGACGGTGCCAATCCGATGAGGATCGCCTCCGTCATTGTCGTGGCCGTGGTCGTGCCCGTGATGCTCGCCGGGCAGACTCCACGCGATGCCGCTGTGCCGGCGCCCTCCGACATCGGGCAAGGCGTCATCGCCGGAACGGTCGTGGCCGACGACGCTGACGGCCGGCCCGTGCGCCGGGCCGTCGTGACTTTGAACGGGGCCGGCCTCAACGGCGACCGCAAGACGGTGACCGACGACACCGGCCACTTTGCCGTGAGCGGATTGCCCGCCGGGCGCTACACGCTCTCGGTGTCGAAGGCGGGCTGGGTGACCGCCTACTACGGCAGCAAGCACCCTGGCCGGCCCGTGTTCGGCGAGGCGCCGATTGTCCTTCAGGCAGGTCAGCGACTGACGACCGTGGCGCTGCGTCTCCTGCACGGTAGCGCGGTCACGGGTGTGATCACGGATGCGTTCGGTCGTCCCACCATCAATGCGCAGGTCCGATTGCTCCCCATGCGCGTCGAGAACGGCCAGCGCACCGTCGATCCGATGGGTGGCCAGGCCATGGGCATGATCGGCCAGGGAGCGTATGGCTACACAGACGATCGCGGTATCTACCGGCTGTACGGCGTTCTGCCCGGTGACTACTTGATCGTCGCGTCCAACTTCGAGGGAGCGCGCGGCGAGGACATCCAGCAACTGACGCCGGACGATCTGCAGGCGGCGCGTCGCGCGTTGCAGGCCGGGCAGAACTCGAGCCCGACGTCGGCCGCCGCCTCTGGGGGGCCGGGAGGATCGACAGGGACGACGCACCCAGGACCGACAGTGGGCTACGCGCCTGTGTACTATCCCGGTACCTTCGAGGCCTCGAATGCCGCGGTCGTCACGGTCGGCGCCAACGAGGAACGGTCAGGCGTCGACTTTGCCCTGATGCTCGCGCACACCGCCCGCGTGCAAGGTGTGCTGGTCGAACCCGACGGGCGGCCGGCGCCAGGCGGACAGATTCAACTCGCGCTGCCCCCTGCGCCGTCCGTGCTCCTCTCGACCGGCCAGTCCGCTCGCGTCCTTCCGGACGGGACATTCACGTTCTCCGGCGTGCCGCCCGGGCACTACTCGATCGTGGCCCGCGGGCCCGACACGTTGGCGCCTCCGCCTACGACTAACGTGGTTGGCCAGGCCGTAGTCGGCGGTGTCGTCTTGGGCCGCGGTACCGGAGGGCCGCTGATGCTGTGGGCGACCGGGACGACCGCAGTCGATGGCCAGGACGTGACCGGTCTGATCTTGACCCTTCAGCACGGCGCGACCCTCACCGGGCGTCTTGCCTTCAACGGCACGACCCTGACGCCACCGGCCGACCCGACGCGTGTGGGCATCATGCTCACGCGGGCGACTGATGACGCCAACATGAGCATGGGCATGGGCATGGGCATCGTGGTGGCGCAGGTCGATGCCTCCGGTGGCTTGAAGTTCACGAACGTGCCGCCAGGCAGCTATCGCGTGGAGGTCTCGATGAACAGCGGGCGTCTTGGCTCACCGGCGGCGGTCAACGCGCTCAAGGGCTGGAGTCCGAGATCGGCCGTGGTGAGCGTCGGGGGATCGACGGCTGGACGAGACGCGATGGACTTGCCATTCGACGTCACGCTGGCCACACCGGTCCCGGAGTTGGTGGTGACGTTCACGGACCGCGTGGCAGAGCTTTCAGGAAAAGTCACAGACGCGGCGGGCCATCCCATCTCGGCCTATCGTCTGGTGGCGTTCTCCACCGACAGGGCGCTGTGGGGTACCACGGGACGCCGTCTGAAGGAGCCCGTCCCGACAGACCCCGACGGCACGTTTCGCATTAGCGATCTTGCGCCTGGCGAGTACTTTCTCGCGGCCGTCACCGACATGGATGCCAGTGATCTCAAGGACCCGTCATTCCTCACCGAGCTGGCAGCCCAGGCGATCCGTCTGGCGCTCGCGGAGGGCGAGAAGAAAGTCCAGAACATCATCGTCCCCCGGCGGGTGATGCTCCTCCCAGCCCTTACCAGAGCAGCCGCAGTCCAAGCTGAATTTGCCTCGACGTGGTCGCCGTGCTCGTGATCTGTCCGGCCGTGGGCGAGGCCTCGGGGAACGTCGCATTCGGAGCGGCCTGCAGGACGGCGACGATCAGACTCGGGGTGTTGAAGTTGGTGCGGTTCAAGACGTTGAAGATCTCCAGGCGGAGCTCGAGTCGCGAGGTCTGGCCGAGGTGCATCTGCTTGGCGGCGGAGAGATCCCACGTCGCCAGGCCCGGTCCCCGGTAGGCGTCCCGGCCCACATTGCCGTAGAAGCCGCTGTTGCTCGGCGGATCAATGAAGGCGTTGGGATTGAACCACTGGTTTGGGTTGCCGGTCACCACGGGTCCGGTAAAGGCCGGGTTGAGGAACGGCCGGACCGGATTGCGCGTATCGCCGTCGTTCGAGGGGTTGTAGCTGAGCTGCGGAGTCAGCGGGAATCCTGACTGCATGGTCACGATGGAGGTCAGCGTCCAGTCGCTGACGAGGTGATCCAGGAGACCGGCGCCGCGCCCGAACGGCGGGGAATAAATGATGTTAACCGAGCCAGCGTTGCGGACATCGTAGGTCGCCGGCCCCCAATCGGCCATCGGGTTGCCTGGCACGGACGTCAAGGCCACGGCATTATTTGCCGCCGTGGCATTCAGCGAATCCCCGTCGTCCATGGCGCTGGCGAGCGTGTAGACGCCTCGAAGCGACAGCCCCGCGCCGAGGCGTCGGTTCAGATCGATCTGAAGTGCGTTGTAGATGCTGCGGCCTTGGGACATCCATGTCCACGTGTTGGCGAGCACCGTGTTCGGCTTGGTGGCCGTGGGGTTGAAATACGTTCCGGCTGGCACCGGCTGTCCCGCGAGCGCCCCAAACACCGGTAATCCGGTGGCGGGATTGAGCGTTGTGGGGAACGTCGCGGGGCAGGGCGAGGCCGGGCAGACCACGGGCGTGGGCGCGTTCAAGTCCTCGCCGATGATCTCGTGATAACCGTGACTGCCGATGTAGCCGACGCTGATGGAGGTACTTGGCGTCAGGGCCCGTTCGACCCGGGCCGAGTACGAGACGAGCATCGGAGTCTGCAAGTTTGGTTGCACGCCCCCGGGCACCAGCAGCGCGAGCGACGACGTCGGCGGCGGTGCACTCGGATTGATCGAGGTGCCGCTCGGGCCGAAGATGTTCGCGAGGCTCGTCGCGCCGATGGTGTAGGTTGGATTCGAGGGCCCGTTCTGATCGGTGCGATAGCCCAACGCATCCTGCAGATCGTGATAGATCCCGCCGCCGACCCGGATGACCGTCTTCTCGCCGAAGGGCTTCCACGCCAGCGCGAGTCGCGGCTCGGGCAGGAACTTGGCCTCGTTGACCGTGAAGACTGAGGCTCCCACCTGGGGGAGGCACACGTTCTTGGCTGGCTGAGACGCGCACACCGGGCCCGCGTTGCCCAGCGTGTAGTTGTCGGCCAGCCCATTGGCCTCGTTCCAGCCCGTGCTGAACTCGTCGCGGAATCCCACACTCAGCGTCAGATTCGAGCGCAGGCGCATGTCGTCGGCGACGTACCACGCCCCGAACAACGACCGCCAGTTCATCGCGGTTGGCGCGGGATCGTACAGGAAGCTCGCCGTGCCGGCCAGGAAGTTGGGCAAACCGGTAAACGTCAACTGCCCGTACTGGCTGAGCGCGAGTTCCTCACTGGACTGAAACGGCTGGAGCCAGACGCCGATGCGGACGTCATGACTCCCCTTCGTGAGCGCCACATCGTCGGTCACCGTGAAGAGGTTGCGATCGACCGTCAGGTTGCTGCCGTTGTTGCTGCCCGCCAGGCCCAACTGGGCTTGTGGGTTGGACGCCTGGCTGCCGCCCACCACGACCGCACCCACAGGCAACCCGGTGAGAAAGCCCGGCACGTTCGCCGCCGGCGTGCCCGGCGTGGGCTCGCCGGTGAAGAAATAGCCCGCGCGCGAGAAGCCGAAGCGAGCCGTATTGACCAGCGTGGGCGAGACGACCTGGATGTCCTGGACGCTCGCCACCTGTTCGCGCAGGCTCAACAAGTCGGTGCTGTAGGGATCGAGCGGCGTCGCCGTGTTGGAGTGGCTATCGTCAATCGTGTAGACCGCGCTGGCAGTGTTGTGACTCGAAAAGACGTGGTCGACTCGCAGATTAGCGAAATCCTCTTGAATCGTTTGCAAGGGGCTGCTCAGCACCTCGGCGACGCCGTCGCCGTTGGGGGTCACCTTGAAATCCGGGGCGTCGGGCGGCGCCACTGGCCAGAGATTCAGCAGGCCCATGGCCTGCACAATGGGCGCGGCGTCCAGTCGCGACTGCGCGTCGGGCACCAACGCCACGGACGTCTGCTGCAGGTTCTGGCGGAATCCTTCGTAGCTCGCGAAGACAAAGGTCTTGTCCGTTTGAAGGGGACCGCCGCCTGAGCCGCCGAACTGATTCCGTTGAAACGGCGGCGCGGACGGCCCTGCATCGAAGTAGTTGCGCGCGTCCATGGCGCTATTGCGCAGATACTCCGAGATCGACCCCAACCACTGGTTCGAACCTGATTCGGTCACGATGCTGATCTGGCCCCCGGGCTTCTTGCCGTACTCGGCGCCGTACGTGTCCGTGAGAACATTGAATTCCCTCACCGAGTCGATGCCGATCAACTGCCCGCTGGCGCCGCCGGGCGTCATGTCGTTTTCGGCCGCGCCTGTGAACTCCACGCCGTTCAGCAGGAAGAGGTTCTGCTGTGGCCGGTTGCCCGACACGGAGAACATGTTGGCGGTCGTGGAGTTGGAGATGCCGATGCCGCCCGTCTTCTCCCAGGTGAAATTCACGACGCCGGGATTGAGAAGCATCAGCAAGTCGTAGCTGCGGCCGTTCAAGGGCAGGTTCCTCACCTGCTGCTCGCCGACCACGCCGGAACTGTTGGTCGTCGTGGCGCTCACCGGCGACACGTCCTCGGTGACGGTGATCTTTTCTTGGACGGCAGCGACTGGCAGGTTGAAGTCCAGGTCGGTGCGCTGTCCGACGACGAGATGAATACCGGTGCGAATGATCGTCTGGAAGCCCGCCTTCGCGACCGTCACCTCGTACGCTCCCACCGGCAGTTCAGGCAGCTGATAACGTCCCGTCGCGTCCGTCGCGGCTTCACGAACCGCTGCGGTCTCCAGGGACTTGGCGGTCACGGTCGCGGTGCCGATCAGGCCGCCGTTGGTGTCCGTCACGATGCCCGAGATGGAGGCCAGGACCTGAGCGGCGGCACGGACGGGGTAGGCAAGGATGAGGAGGAGCAGGAGCAGGAGGAGGGCACTGGGCTTTCGCATGGCGCCGACTACTGTACACAGTTTCAGATCGATTTAGGATGAACTTGACCGTATGTTCAGTACGGTTCAAGTCGTTATTGAGGTCTAGTCGTGCAAAGGCCCGTTCAGGACCCGCCTGCGGCGTGCGCTGAATCGGGGTAAGGTATCGGCATGGCTCGTCTGACGCCGCGTGCGGCCGCCGATCGCCTGGGCATCGGCTACTCCACGCTGAAACAGTGGATTTATCAGGGGCGCGTCCGCACGACCCAGACCGCCGGCGGGCATCATCGCATCGCGGACGTCGAAATCGAACGTCTCCTCGCGCGACGCAGTCCGACGAGTCAGCCGCGCGTGCCCGAAGCGTCGGTGCCCGGCGTGATCGTCGCGTTGAGCAGCCGCAATCGGTTGCGGGGCTTCATCGAAGAGGTTCGGATCGACGGCTTGCTCGGCCAAGTGCGCCTGCGCATCGGCAATCAACTCCTCACGGCCGTCATCACGCGGGACGCGATCGAGGAATTGAAACTGCGGCGCGGCGATGACGCGCTGGCCATCATCAAGTCCACCGAAGTCATGATCGGCCGCGAGGCCGCCCCGGCCGCCAAAGCGACGCCGCGCAGGTCCAGGCGCTGACGAGTCCCGCTGTCTCAGCGCGCGTGCTCGCCGGCGTCTACCTCGTCGGCGCCGTGGCCGTCGTCGCACACGGTCAGGACGCGGCCGTGTCGCCGCCGGGCTACACGCTGGTCTGGGCGGATGAATTCAATCGCGACGGCGCGCCCGATCCGGCCAACTGGACCTACGAGCGCGGCTTCGTGCGCAATCAGGAGCTGCAGTGGTACGAGCCGGAGAACGCGCACGTCGAGCGCGGCATGCTCGTCATTGAAGGCCGGCGCGAGCGGAAAGCCAATCCGAATTATCAGGCGGGCGCGACCGGTTGGCAGAGGAGCCGAGAGTTTGCCGAGTACACGTCGGCCAGCGTGACGACGCGCCATCTGCACGAATGGCAGTACGGCCGGTTCGAAATGCGGGCGCGCATCGACACACGTGCCGGGCTGTGGCCGGCCTTCTGGACCCTCGGCACGTCGGGCGCGTGGCCCGCGAATGGCGAAGTCGACGTCATGGAGTACTACCGCGGGATGCTCCTCGCGAACGTCGCGTGGGCCTCGGCCGAGCGCGGGCGCGCCGTGTGGGCGGACACGCGCAAGCCGTTGGCGTCGTTCGGCGATCCCGACTGGTCGTCGCGATTTCACGTCTGGCGCATGGACTGGGACGCGGATCGCATCCAGCTCTTTGTGGACGACGCACGGCTGAACGATGTCGATCTGTCGACGACGATCGATCGGGACGGCAGCGGAGTGAACCCGTTCCACCAGTCGCACTACCTCATCCTGAACCTCGCCATCGGGGGCACCTCGGGCGGCGACCCGTCCGCGACCGAGTTCCCGGCCAGGTTCGAGATCGACTACGTGCGCGTGTTTCGAAAGAACAACTGACGTGGGAGGACAAGGCTCGTCTCGCCGCATTCACCCATTCACTAATTCACGCATGGCCCCATTCTCATTCAGCGCGCAGCGCCGTCCACGGGTCGGCGCGAATCGCGCGGTGCGTCGGTACGAGACAGGCGGCGCTCGCCGCCACGAGAACTGCCAGGGCCACTGGGACCAGAACCACAGGCGAAGCCGGCGCGACGTCGAACAGCATGGCCGCGAGCAGGCGGCCAACGACCACGGCCGCGATCAGGCCGACCGCCACGCCACTTGCCACCGGCGCCAGCGCTTGGCGCAAGACCAGACGCCAAAGATCAGCGGCACGGGCGCCCAAGGTGGTTCGAAGCGCTAATTCTTTGCGTCGCCGGGCGACGCTATGCGCCACCAGCGCGTAGACGCCCATGGCAGCCAACAGCAATGCAAGCGAGGCAAACAGCACGAGCAGGGCGAGCTCATAGCGCTGTGGCGCGACCGCCGTCGCCTCCAGATCGCTCAACGGGCCGAGCGTCGGCACGGGCGCGAGCGGCGCCACGCGCCAGACCGCGGCTCGGATCGATGACGCGAGCGCGGCTGCGGACATCACGCTGCGTGCCACCAACGAGATGCGAGCGGGCGGCTCCTCCCAATACGGCTGATACACCACGGCCGGAGGAGCGGCGGCGAGCGAAGCGCGAGCGTCGGCGGCAATGCCGATCACGTGCACGGTCTCGCCTTCGAGCACGAGCGCGCGCCCGATTAGGTCGCGTGGAGGCGTATCAGCCCACAGCAGTCGCGCGGCGGTCTTCGAGAGCACAAGCACGCCAGGCGGCTCGGCGGCGGCCTCGGCGGCCGAGGTTGGCGGCGGTCCTGGAGGTCGATCGCTCTCGGAGAGATCGCGTCCGGCCAACATCGGGATGCCAAGGGCGGCGAACGACCCGGGGCTGACGAACCGAACGTTGATGTGGGGCTCCTCGGCTGGCGCCACGACGCGGCCCGGCACGGTGATCTTTTCGATCCAGATCTCGCCCTGCTGGGGAAGATGCGAGCTGAACGCGGCTTCGGTGACGCCAGGAAGCGCTGCCACCTCGGCCGGGAGACGCCGGAGGAGTTGGTCCCGCTGGGCTGGGGTGTAGGCTCCGAGCATGACGTCGGCCGACAACGCATGCTCGGCGCTGAAACCGGTGGGCTGGCTCACTAGGCGGTAGAAGCTCAGCCCGAGCAGGCCCGCGGCCGAGAGCAGCACGGTCGCGAGCGCGGCCTGCAGTCCGATCAGCACCTGACGCGAGCGCAGGCTGGAACGATCGGCCGTGGTGGCGGCGCTCGTCGCTTTCAGATAGTCCTGCGGGTCGCTGCGATTCAGACGCAGCGCCGGCACCAATCCGGTGACGAGACCGGCCAAGAGCGACAGGAGCAACCCGAAGCCGAGCACCCGCCAATCCAGCCGGACCTCATCGAGTCGAGGCACGTTGGCCGGCGCGACGGCCAGCAAGGCGTTCAGACTGACGGCTGCACAGAGGAGCCCGAGGACACCGCCGATCAACGCCAGCACGAGGCTCTCACCGAGCACCTGGCGCGCGAGGCGGCTAGGCGCGGCGCCGAGCGCCGCCCGGATGGCCCAATCTCGGCGCCGGTCGGCGATGCGCGTCACCCAGAGGCTACCGAGGTTGACGCACACAATAAGCAGCACCGCCAGCACGCCAGAGAGGAGCAGCCAGAGGTCCTCCCGCGCGGCGGCGACCGCTTCGTCCCGCACGGAGGCGAGTTCGGCGACTAACCGCAGCTTTTCGGGGGCCGTACGCGCCAGATTGGCCAGGATGCCGTTGAGCTGCGCCAGCGCGGCGGCCGGCCTCACGCCTGGTCGCAGACGACCGATGACGTAGTAGTTGAAGTCGCCGAACACGGTGGTCAGGTGCGTGTCGCTGCCGGGGCCAAATCCAAGCGCTTCGAAGTAGTCGGTGGCTTCGCCGGCCAGCAGGGGGCCGAGCGAGCTGCCGTGCATCCGAAAGCTGGGCGGCAACACGCCGACCACGATGGCTTCCGCGCCAGGCGGGCCTATCCGTCGGCCGACGACGCCCGGGTCGGCATCGAAGGCCGACCGCCAGAACCGGTCGGTGATGACCATGGGCTGGGTCTTATCGTGCTCGTCGGGCGGCGCGAGCAGACGACCCAACTGCGCCCGCACACCCAGGACGTCGAAGAAGTTGGCCGAGACGCGCGCGCCCCGCACCAATTGCGGCCGGCCGGCGCCAGGCAGCGTGAATGAACTCGCCTGAATCGCGGACAGCCCGCTGAAATCCGTCGCCTGCTGACGCCAGGCGAAAAACGACGCCGGGTTGTCGAGAAAGGCGAACCGTGCGTCACCAGGGATCTCCGGAATGCGCTCTCCCAGGATCATCAATTGGCCGGAGTCGGGCAGGTCGAGCGGGCGCAGGAGCACGCCGTTGACCACCGAAAACATGGCGGTGGTGGCGCCGATGCCCAGCGCCAGCGACACAATCGCGACGCCGGCGAAGGTGAAACGATGCCGCACCGCGCGCCACGCCTCTCGCAGGTCCTGCCACAGGTTCGCGAAGAGCGACCTTCGGCGCATGGCGTCCACCTCTGCGTACGTCGAGTTCGGATGACCGGACCGCCGATCCCGCCGATCAATGTGCAGGCCGAAGAGCGCCCACGATCCGACCCACACCTGCCGGCGGTACCACGACCGCGCGCGGCGGGCGCCGACGGCGACCACTCGTCGCGCGAACACCTCATCGAGGTCGTCCACGATCGACGCGCGAAGATCGGCCGGCGTGAGCCATCTCATAACGAGACGCGCCAGGCGGGGTGGCACTATCGTGGGGACCCCTTGCCCGGTACCGTCACGCCTCGCCACATCCGCGTCATCAGGGCGCGCTCTGCCCGCAGCGCCGCCTGGCCGGCGGCGGTCGGCGCGAAGTGGCGCCGGCTGCGCCCGCCCCGCTCGGGCCGGGGTTCGGAGCTCCAGGCGCGGACCAGTCCCCGGCGCTCGAGCCGATCGAGCGCGACGTAGACCGCGGCGATGGAGACGTCTCGACCCGTGGTCGCGGAGATGTCGTCGCAAACCGCGACGCCATACGCGTCCTCACCGAGGCGCTCGAGCGCCAGGAGCGCCAGCACGTCAAGCCGGTTCAGCGCGGATGGCATGAGGCTGATATCTTATCACGGCAGTAATTAATAGAATCTTCAATCTTCAATCAATCGTCAATGATCCGATCGTCAATCCTCAATTCTTCAACTCTTGAGCGCCGCAACCGGATCCACCCTCGCCGCGCGGCGCGCCGGAAGGCCGCTTGCCGCCAGCGCCACGACGGTGAGGACCAACCCCACGCTGACGAACGTGAGGGGATCGCGCGCGGTGACGCCGAACAAGAAACTCTCGAGCACCGTTGACCCGGCGAGCGCGCCGATCGTGCCGAGGCCGACGCCGACAACGGCGAGCCCGCAGCCTTGCCGCAGCACGAGCGCGACGATGCGCCCGGTCGAGGCGCCGATCGCCACGCGGACGCCGATCTCGTGCGCGCGTTGGGACACGAAGTACGCGATGACCCCGTAGACGCCGACCATCGCCAGGATCAGGCCCGTCACGCCCAGCGCCACGAGCAACTCCATGATGAACTGCGAGGCCATCCGATCGGTCGCCACGAACTCGTCGAGCGTTTGGGCGCCGTAGACCGACACGAACGGATCGATGTCATGAACGAGGCGGCGAATCGCGGGCGTCAGGCCGGCGAGGGGCGCCGAGCCCCGCACGACCAGCGACATGGTGAGGTTCCCGGACGATTGCGCCATCGGCATGAAGATCTCCGACGGACGATCGTTCCGGACGCCGTTGGATCGCATCGAGCTCACGACGCCGACGACCTCGAGCCAGTGCGGTTGGCCCGTCGTCAAGTTCGGACAGATCGCGACGTGCCGCCCGAGGGCGCTCGTGTTGCCGAACAGCGCCCGCTCGAGCGTGTCGTTGACGATCGCCACGAGCGGTGCGCCAGCGACATCGGCCGGGCCGAATCGGCGGCCGGCCCGCAGCGACAGCCCCATGATCGAGAAATAGGCCGGCGTCGCGGCCCGGAAATTCGCGACCGGGCCGCCGTCCATCGTCTGCCCCTCGACGACCACGCTGCAGTTGGTCCCGCGGGCGAGCGGCAACCGCGACACGAGCGCCGCGGCCTCTACGCCTGGGAGCGCGCTCGCCCCCTCGAGAATGCGCGTGAACGTGACCGTTACACGAGACGGGTCCCCGTAGCGTGCGCCCGGCAGGGCCACGCGCATCGTCGCGCGCGCGCTCGTCTCGAAGCCGAGCGGCACCTGATCGAGGGCGATGGCACTCCGGATGAGCAAGCCGGCGCCGGCCAGCAACATGACCGCGAGAGCGACCTCGATCACCACGAGGCTGTTGCGCGCGGCCTCGCTAATGCGGCTGCCGCGCGTGCCCGCGTCGCGGAGCGTCGCTTGGACGCACGTGCGCGCCGCGCGCCACGCGGGCGCCAGCCCGAACAGCACGCTGCACGCGAGCGCGAGGGCCGCGGCGTAGCCGAGCACGATCCCGTTGAGCGCCGGGTGCAGCGTGACCAGGCTCGTCGACGCGGCCGAGACGAACACCCGAAAACCGGCAAACGCGATTGCGACGCCACAGGCGCCTCCGCCGAGGGCCAGCACGAGGCTCTCCATCAGGAGTTGCGCCAGAATGCGGCCACGGCTGGCGCCGAGCGCCGCCCGTACGGCCATCTCTTTTTGGCGGGCCGCGGCCCGCGCGAGCAGCAGATTCATGATGTTCGCGCACGCGATGAGCAGCACGAAGGCGACCGCGGCGGAGAGCATGAGCAGATTCTGGCGGGAGTCCCCAACGATCGATTGGCGCAGGTCGACGGTCTGCACCACGCCGTCCAATCCGGCCTGCGGAAACTCATCTTTGAGCTGCCCCTCGATGCGACGGAGCTCGGCCGTTGCCACCGCGAGTGTGCTGCCGCGACGCACGAGGCCGTACACCGAGAGTTCGTGGTCGCCATGTTCGGCAAGCAGGCTTGGCCCGAACGCGGCGGGCAGCCACAGGTCTGCGGAGAGGCCCGCCTCCTCGTATCCGCGCGCCGCCACGCCGACCACCAAGCGAGGCGCGCCGTCGAGCAGCACGGATGATCCGACGACGTTCGGATCGCCATCGAACTGCGACTGCCACAGGTGGTACGAGAGGACAACGACCGGCGCCGCGCCCGGGCGGTCGTCGTTGGCGGTGTAGTACCGTCCGGCGGCCGGCGGAAGCTCAAGAACCTTCCACATGTCCGCGGTCGCGCGGAAGGCGGTCAGCCGACTGGTCTCGTCGTCGTGCGACAAGGTTGCCGCCGTGGAGAACAAGGCGCCCAGCGCCTCGAACTCGTGGCTGCGCTCGCGCCAACTGCCGAAGTTGCCGAACGTCACCGCGTTGCCGTCGGCACCCTCCAGCAGGGACAGGATGCGATCGGCACTCGCATACGGAAGCGGACGCAGGAGCGCGCTATAGACGAGGCTGAAGATCGCGGTGTTCGCCCCGATCCCAAGCGCCAAGGTGAGCACGGCCATGGACGTGAATCCGGGGGAATGCCGCAGCGTGCGGATCGCGTGCCAGGCATCCCGCCTCGCGTTGTCCACGAACGCGAAGGAGCGTGCCGCCCGATGGAGCGCTTTGGCCTGCTCGACGCCGCCCAGGGCGCGGCGGGCGGCGAGGCGCGCGGCGTCCGGCGGGAGGCCGCGGCGCGCGAACTCCTCCTCGCTGAGCGCCAGATGCGCGGCGATCTCGCGCGCGAGGTCGGCGTCGCCGCGCCCCGGCCGGAGCGCATTCCACAGCCGCAGGACCATGCGCCGCACGCGCGACATCACGGGGATTCTCCAAGGAGCAGCTTCTCCACGAGCCCTGAGAGGCGCCGCCACCGCTCAGTCTCTTTCTCGAGCCCGAGGACGCCGGCCTTCGTGATGGCGTAGTACTTGGCCTCACGGCCGTGGGCCGTCCGCTGCCAGGCGCCTTTGATCCAGCCCTTCTGCTCCAGCCGGACGAGGGCAGGGTAGAGCGTGCCCTGGTTGAGGCGCAGCGACGGCTCGGCGACGCGCTCGAGACAGTCGGCGAGTGCATACGCGTGCTGCGGACCCATCGTGGTGAGCGCGCGCAGCACGATGAGATCGAGCGTGCCCTGGAGCAGTTCGACGCGGTCTCCGCCTTCACTAGCCATTCAAGTGGTCCTGGCCACTATTGCACGGCTGCACTAGGACGTCAAGTGGACGACAAGGCGCTGCG
>Ga0182024_10017846_pt1 | contig 13273 bp, 9 predicted proteins | sample P32metaG_FD_120480 | JGI IMG/M metagenome (GOLD analysis project Ga0182024, IMG submission 120480) | Permafrost microbial communities from Stordalen Mire, Sweden - P3-2 metaG (Illumina Assembly) | ecosystem: Environmental > Terrestrial > Soil > Wetlands > Permafrost | place: Sweden: Stordalen...
AAAGATCGCGCGCAATCTCCACGGATGCCTCAGGTCTGCCGAAGCCGCAGGCTGCACGGCTCATCGCAATGCGCCGCCCAGGATCGCCTAGGAGAGAAGCGAGCTCGCGCGCGAGACGCGGAACGTCGGCGTCGGCCTGCCTGAGGCAGATCGCGCCGCCTGCGCGCTCGAGGGCCAGCGCGTTCGCTGCCTGGTGATCGTCGGCCGCATGTGGGAAGGGCACGAGCAACGCCGGGCGGCCCACAGCGGCAATCTCCGCCACGGTTCCGGCCCCGGCCCGGGCCACGACGACGTCGGCGTGGGCGAGCTCGCTCGCGACGTCGTCGAGGAACGGGACCACTCTCGCGTTCGAAACGCCGACGCGTGCGTAGGCGTCACGCACGCTCTGGTCGCGCGCCTTGCCAGTCTGGTGCAATACACGGATGTCGGAACGGGTGCGGGAGACGACTCCTATCGCCTCCGGCAGCCTCTCGTTCAGCGCTGCGGCGCCCTGGCTCCCGCCGAGGACGAGAACGCGGAGTTGCTCCGAGGGCGCGTACGCTCTCGGAGCAAACCCGCGCCGCAAGGGGACGCCGAAGCGTCGTGTTCCTCGAGGTGTGAATCGTGAGGCCGCCGGTTCGAAGGCGGTATAGGCGCGCGCCGCGAGCGGGGAGAGAATCCGATTGGCGAGACCGACAATCGCGTTGGGCTCGACGATGGCCAGAGGCACTCGCAGGATCCATGCGGCGAGCGCGACGGGCCCTGCCGCGTATCCTCCTACGCTCACGACGACACGCGGGGCGAGGCGGCGTACGAGTGCGAGCGCGCGAATGACGGCTCTCGCGGCAAACACGACGCCGCGGGCCGACCCGAGGGGCCCTTGCCCCTTGATGGGGAGGATATCGAGGACCTCGAGCCGATACCCGCGTTCCGGAACCAGCCGTGCCTCGAGCCCCCGCACGGTTCCCGCAAACACCACTTCGACACGAGCTGCACGTTGAACAGCGTCGGCGATCGCCAAGCCGGGAAAGACGTGACCGCCGGACCCGCCCCCCGCGATGAGGATACGCGGCGCCTCGGTCATCTCGACGGCTCGGCTTCGAGGGTATGCGGGTCTGTCGGAATCGCCGGATCTTCCAGGGCAGAGGGGGGGGTCGTCGGCGCGTCCGAGGGTGTCGCCTCCGGCGCCTGCCGCGACACATTGAGCAGGATGCCCGCGGCTGCCGCGCTCACGAGGAGCGAAGAGCCACCGAAGCTGACGAACGGCAGAGTCAGGCCTTTGGTAGGAACGATCGCGAGCGCGACCGAGAGGTTCCAGAGCGCCTGAATCCCGAACATCGCCGCGATTCCGAAGGCCAAATAAGTACCGTAGTCGTCTGGCGCTCGAAGCGCCGCTCGAACTCCTCGCACGACGAGGATGAGATACACGCCCGAGAGGACGAAGATCCCGAAGAACCCGAGCTCCTCGCCGATGATCGCCGCGACGAAGTCGGTGTGAGCTTCAGGCAGGTAAAGCGTCTGCAGACCGTGACCGAGTCCGACACCAAACGGTCCGCCCGAGCCGAAGGAAATGACGGACTGGAAGGCCTGGTAGGCCACGTCTTGCCGGTGCTGATCCATGTTGAGCCACGCGAGGTAGCGCTCATAGCGATAGCCGCTGAAGCGAATGGCGGCGGCTCCGAAAACACCGCCTACGATCGTGGCGCCCAGCAGGTATCCGACTTTGGCGCCGGCCACGAAGAGGAGCGTAAACGTCAGAAAGAGCAGCACCACGGCGCTCCCGAAATCCGGCTGCTTGAGGCAGAGCAACATGAAGACGCCGGCCACGAGCAGATGCGGCAGGAAGCCCACCGCGAAAGACTTCACCTGCTCGGCCTTCTTCGCGAGCGAATAGGCCAACCACACGACGAGAGCGAGCTTGGCGATCTCGGCAGGTTGAACGTGAACCGGCCCTAAGGCAAGCCAACGCGTCGCGCCGCCACCGGTGTGTCCGAAGCCAACCACACACGCCACGAGGAGAGCGCCCACAGTGGCGAGCAGCGGGTACGTGAGCTTGTAGAGGCGGTGGTAGTCGACGCGACTGACGCCGAAGAGCACCGCGAGGCTCGTCGCCGCGTATGCGGCTTGACGCTTCAGATAAAACTGAGGGTCGTGGTGCTGGACGGTCGCCTGCACGGCGGATGCGCTGTAGACCATGACGACGCCGAAGCCGATGAGGGTTACCACGACGGCGGCGAGAGCCGGGTCGAAGGGGAGCGCCGCGCGAGTGCGATCCTCGCGCGCGTCGAGTGGCGCCGCCAGACGCAAAGGGACGCGATAGACGTTCCGCGCGAGACTCACGAGGGAAGGTCCTCGAGCGCTCGGACTTCGACGACGAACGCGTCGCCCCTGTCCTTGTAGTCGCGAAACATATCGAAGCTGGAACAGGCGGGCGAAAGAAGTACGGCGTCGCCGGCGCGCGCGAGGCTGGCGCTCAAACGGACCGCCTCTCGCATCGACGCGGCGTGGCGCGTGGGTACGGCGTCACCGATGGCGGCAGCGATGGATCTCGCGGCCTCTCCGATGAGAACCGCGGCGCGCCCCCGCGCACGAAGAGCGTCGGCCAAGGGCTCGTAACTCCCTCCCTTGTCGCGACCTCCAGCAATGAGGACGGCGCGCGGCTCTTCCAAGCCGAAGAGCGCCGTCACGCTTGCGCCCACGTTGGTTCCCTTCGAGTCGTCGTAGTAGCGGACCCCCCCTACGTCGGCAACGTGCGCCATGCGGTGGGGCAAGCCACGAAAGGACGCGAGCACCTCGGTGATGGCGCGCGGAAGGGCCCCGAGCTCACGCGCGGCGGCAATCGCCGCAGCGACGTTGAGCGCGTTATGTCCTCCCCGGAGGGCGATATTTCGTCGAAGAAAGCGGTCGCCCGAGCGGGTATCGACGATCGCGTCGTCCTCCACGCTCACCGTGCCCCCTGGACCGAACGAAACGATACGCGCGGAGCCGCGGCGCGCCTCGCGCTCACATACCGGATCGTGGGCGGGAACGACTGCCGTGTCCTCCGGGCCTTGCAGGGCGAACGCGTTGCCTTTCGCGTGCGCATAGGCGTCAAAATTCGGATAGCGATCCAGGTGGTCGTCCGTGACGTTCAGAACGACTGCAACCTTGGGCTGAAACGTCTTGACCCGCTCAAGCTGAAAGCTCGAAACCTCGAGGACGATCACATCGAACCGCTCGTCGGCGTGGTTCGCGAGAGGCTCACCCAAGTTGCCGCCCGTGAACGTCGTGAGCCCCTGACGCTCAAGCATCGCGCCCACGAGACATGTTGTCGTGCTCTTTCCGTTCGTCCCGCCAAGGGCGACCACGGGCGCGGGGTAGCGGAGCGCCCTCACGGCAAGCTCGACCTCGCCGATGACCACCACACCTCTTCGCTCCGCAAGGTCGAACTCGGGCAAGGGGGGCACACCGGGCGACACGACGACGACGTCCGCCGAGAGGAGGCCCGCCTCGTCGTGCCCCCCGAGAACGAGCATGACCCCTTCGTCGGCGAGCGAGCGCACTTCGTCGTTCAACGAAGACGCAGGCTTCGCATCGGTCGCCGTAACGTGAGCCCCGCGGCGGACACACAAACGCGCCGCCGCGATTCCACTCGCACCGAGACCGACGACCACGACACGCTTTCCCGAGAGTTCGATCATCGAACGACACTCATCGTCCTTTTTCCGCTCATCTCAGCTTCAAGCTTGACAGGCCGACGAGGGCCAACAAAATCGAGATGATCCAGAAGCGCACGATAATCTTCGGCTCGGGCCACCCCTTCTTTTCATAGTGGTGATGAATCGGAGCCATGAGAAATACGCGCTTCCCCGTGAGCTTGAAGGACGCGACCTGGACCATGACACTCACTGCCTCCAGGAAAAAGACTCCGCCGAGAATGACGCTCAGGAGCTCGTTTTTCGTAAAGATCGCGCACATCCCGAGCCCTCCGCCGAGAGCCAGCGATCCAACGTCCCCCATGAAGACCTGGGCCGGATAGGTGTTGTACCAGAGGAACCCTATTCCAGCGCCGACCACGGTGCCGCAGTAGACGCCGAGCTCGCCGATGCTCGCGATAGGGGGAATATCGAGGTAGCGCGCGACGACGAACCGCTGCGCGACGTTCGCGATGCCGAACGTCGCCCCCGCCAGGTAGGCCCATACGAGGTACGTTCCGCCATTGATGATGACGGGCCCGATCGCCAGACCGTCGAGGCCGTCCGTCAGATTGACGGCGTTGGAGGTGAAAACGACCACGAGGACGGCGAAAGGTAAGTACACGCCCATGGGGACCGCCAAGGGGTGCTTGGCGAAGGCCACGAAAGGCAGACTCAGCCGCGTTCGGATCTCCCACCAATCGGCAGGCACGTGCTCCCGCACCAAGAAGGCGTAGCTGAGAACGGCGGAAGCGATGACGAACTGACCGAGGAGCTTGTAGCGTCCCGGAACGCCTCGCGAGTTCTTCGCCTTGATCTTGAGGTAATCGTCCAAGTAACCGATGACGCCGTACCCGGCCGTCACCGCCGTGGTGGCCCATACGAACACGTTGCGCGGATCGCACCAGAGAATGGTCGGGACGAGGACCGACAAGAGAATCAGCGCGCCGCCCATCGTGGGCGTGCCGCTCTTGATCTTGTGCGTTTCGGGGCCGTCGGAACGTATGACTTGCCCGATCTGCTTCCTTTGAAGGGCCCGTATGAACCACGGAGATACGAAGAACGAGAGCAGCATCGACGACATAGTCGCCGCGATGATTCGGAAGGGAACGTATCGAAGGACGTTGAGCCACCTGAGCCAGCTGGCGTCGTGACGAAGGGGGTAGAGCAGTTCGTAGATCATCGCGCGCCTCGAATCCGTGGGGCACGCCTTCGCGCCAGTCGATTGCGGGGGGTCTCTCGCGTCGGCAAAGCCTGACCATGCTCCGCCGATAAAGCCTCGAGAACCTTCTCGACCGCAGCCCCTCGCGACCCCTTGAGCAAGACGGCGTCCCCCGAACGAATTTCCGCGCAAGCGATTTGGGCCGCCTCTTCGGTCGTCTTCGCCTCGAGGACCGCGATGCCGTACGTCGCCGCTCGTTCCAACGTGCGGCCGATGAGCCCGCCGCAACCAATCGCAAGATCCACCCCCGCGCGGGACAGCTCGACGCCCAGAGCCTCGTGCTGCTCCTCGGCGATAGGGCCGAGCTCAAGCATCTCGCCGAGGATCACCACTTTGCGCCGACCGTCCTTGTCCGCCACTTCGGCGAGCATGGCGAGGGCCTCGCGCATGCTCGCCGGATTCGCGTTGTAAGTATCGTCGAGAACGACGATGTCACGAAGAAGACGGATCGGTCGGGCGCGTCCACGGAGCGGCGCCAATTCGGCGAGCACTGAGCGGATCGTTTCGACGGGAAGGGTCGTTCGAAGCGCCGCCTCTGCTGCTGCAAGCGCTGCGAGAAAGTCGATCACCGCTCCCTCTCCGAGGAGGGGCATGACCCCATCGACGCGTTCGCCGAGGCGCTCGATGCGGATCGTGGAGCCGCGGACTCCCATGGCCGCACGATACGTGAGTCGATAGTCCGCGTGAGGATCCTTGCCGAAGGTGCGAACGAGGCCACCGCAGCGCATCGCCTGAGCTGACGCCGCTTCGTCGTCGAGGTTCACGATGGCGATACCGCGAGGGCCGAGCGCTTCGACGAGCGAACCCTTCTCACGCGCCACGTCTGCCCTCGTTCCACCGACCCCACCCGCGTGCGCTACGCCCACGTTGACGAGAACGGCGACGTCCGGTTCTACCACCCGGGCTAGGGCGGCGATCTCTCCGGGCACGCTCATTCCGACCTCGAAGACGGCACAACGAGTCCTAGCCTCCACCCCCAGAGCAACGGCGGGCAGACCGACGCGGTTGTTGAGATTTCCGGTGGTCGCGTGGCATGGACCGGCGCGCTGCAACAGCGCAGCGCAAATGTCTTTCGTCGTCGTCTTTCCTGAGCTGCCGGTGATGGCCACGGTCGCACCCCCGAGCGAAGACTCTCGGCGCCAACGCCGGAGATGTGCCCGCGCGATATCCCCCCACGCCACGAGCGTATCGTCGACTTCGAGCACATCGACTTCGGGAAGTTCGCCGAGGCGGGTTCCTCGCCGCACGACGAGAAGCGACGCTCCGCGCTCGAGGGCCGTTCCGACGAAGTCATGCCCGTCGAATGCGTCGCCTCGTAGTGCGACGAACGCCATGCCTGGCTCGACTGTGCGACTATCGGTGGTGAAGCCGACGGCGGGCAGGCGCGTGTCCGCGAGGCGAGCGATCGTGCCTCTCGTCGCCGCGGCAACCTCCCACGCGCTGAGTCGCGCGAGGTTCTTCGGGATCGGGGTGGCCATCAGCGAGCCGTAGAACCCGCGCGTATACCCCTGACCCGGCGCCGGCTCGCGAGAGCCCTCTCTGCTTCCCCCCTATCCTCGAAGTCGTATCTCTCGCTGCCGACGAGCTGGTACGTCTCGTGCCCTTTTCCTGCGACGAGGACAACGTCTCCACTTCTCGCTCCGAGAATGGCGCACTCGATCGCGCGTGCGCGATCGAGCTCGACGAGGTAGCCCCTTCCTTGGCGGGCGAGCTCGACCGAGTCCATGGCCAACATGTTCGTCGAGCGAATTCCGTCCACGATCTGCCGCACAATGACGGTGGGTGCCTCGCCGCGCGGATTGTCGTTCGTCACGATGACCACCTCGGCGCGCGCGGCCGCCGCGCGCCCCATCGGTGCACGCTTCGTCGTGTCGCGATCCCCACCGCAGCCGAACACGCACAGAACACCCCCACGAGTGGCGGCTCGCACAGCATCGAGCGAGCGCGCGAGAGCGTCGGGGGTGTGAGCGTAGTCGACGATCACGGTGATGTCGTCGTCCGGACCTTCACACCTCTCTAAACGCCCGCGGGGACCCTTCTCGTTCACGAGCCCGAGGCTCGCGGCACGCAGATCGAGGTCGAGCGCGAACGCGACGCCGACCGCGACGAGCAGGTTCTCGAGGTTGTAGACGCCTACGAGAGGCGAAGCGAGAGCGACGTCGCCACGAGGGGTTCGTAAAGTCGCGCGAATGCCCCGGTCGGAGAGCTCGACAGCTTTTGGCGCGATCTCTGCGTCCGACTCGCTCGCGGACCGAATGCTGACGCGCACGAGGGAAGCGCGCACCTGTCGGGCCAGCTCTCTGCCAAAAGCGTCGTCCACGTTGACGACGGCGGCTCCGGGAGCGCACTCGAGGAAAAGCGCTGCCTTCGAGGCTCCGTAGCGATCCATCGTGCCGTGAAAGTCGAGGTGATCCTGGGTGAGGTTCGTGAACGCCGCGACGCGAAAGCGCGTCGCGCTCACGCGCTGCTTGGCCAGGGCGATCGAGGAGACCTCCATCGCGACATGGGAGGCTCCACGGTCACGGAACGACGCGAGGACGCGCGCGAGCTCATCGGACTCCGGCGTCGTGTGCGTCGCAGGAAACGTAGCGCCGTCGTATTCGTGCCCTAACGTGCCGACGATCGCGCAACGAGGGCCTCCGAGCGCTCCATCAATAAGCGCTCGAACGAGGTGGGTCGTCGTGCTCTTCCCGTTGGTGCCCGTGATGCCTACGACGTCGAGACTAAAGCTCGGATGTCCGTAGACGGCGGCGGCGGCAAACGCCAGCGCGCCCGGCACGTCTTCGACGCGAAGCACCGGGAGACCTTCGGGTGCCACGGTATCGGAGTCGGCCAACAGCGCGACCGCACCGCGCGCTCGTGCGTCCTCGATGAAATCAGCCCCGCTCGTGTGGGCACCTGACCGAGCGACGAACAGATCCCCGGTATCGACCCTGCGCGAATCTTGCTGCACTCCAGAGACGCGTACCGAGGCGTCACCTTGAATCTGGGCGCCGCCGGGAAGCTCGCGAGCGACCTCGGCGAGACTCAGCGTGAACGGCGGTTTCACGAGGCAGGCTCGAACACGAGATGAATGACGAAGCCTTTCGGCGCCGTGACCCCGGCCGACGGTGCCTGACGCACGAGCCTGCCCGTCCCTTCAATCTCGGGGATCAAGCCGGCCGCCGTCACGACCCGCAGTGCATCCCTCGCCCCGAGGCCGGTCGCGTCCGGCACGCGCACATCGCCTTCGCCCAGCGGCGCGGAGCTCACGGTCGGCGCTTTGACGGTCGACTCGGCGCGCGGAGCGATCGCTTCGACGGGATCCCCTCCGGGGCGCGCGACCGGTTTCGTGCCCGGCGCGCCCGCGGAAACCCCTAAGTAGCGGAGGCTCGCTTCGGCGACACGCCGGAAGACGGGGCCGGCAAGGTCGCCGCCGTAGTGGCCAATGGTCGGCTCGTCGAGCACCACGGCGATGACCAGACGCGGCCTTTCCGCCGGCACGATTCCGACGAAGGACGCGGTAAAGTGGTCCACGGAGTACTTTCCCGTGGTCGGGTCGACCTTCTGTGCCGTACCCGTCTTGCCGGCCACTCTCATGCCAGGGACCGCGGCCTCTACGGCGGTTCCGCCGGCCTCGGTTACTGCTGTGAGCATCTCGACGAGCATGTGCGCCAGGGCGGGCTGTAACACTTCGCGGCGAACGTGCGATATCCCCTCGCGCACGATGTTCCCCCGCGAATCGCTTACCTTGCGGACGAGAAGTGGCTCGAGCAGTCGCCCGCCGTTGGCGATCGCCGCGTATGCCATCGCCAGTTGAATCGTGGTCACGCTGATGCCTTGGCCGAACGAAGCGTTCGCCGTCTCGACCTCGAACCACGGCCTTCCCCTTGGACGAAGAACTCCAGAGGCCTCACCGGGAAGGGGTAGCCCCGTTGGCTCGCCGAACCCGAACCGTCGAAGGGCTGCGTAAAGGTCCGGCTCGCCGAGCGCGAGCCCGATCTTCAGCGCCCCAATGTTCGAGCTGCGCGCGAGGATTTGCGTAGGGGTGAGCCAATCATTGACGTGAGTGTCGTGAATGACCACCGAACCAATTTCGTACGTTCCGTGTTCACAGTAGATGGACTCGGTCGGCTTCGTGACTCCGGCGGCAAGAGCGGCCGCGATCGTGAACGGTTTCATGGCCGACCCGGGCTCGAACCGATCGGTGACGACGTGATCGCGGCGCGCCTCTACGTTCGACTCACCGTAGTCGTTGGGATTGTACCCCGGGCTCGACGCCATCGCGTAGATCTCCCCGGTATTCGGATCCACGAGAACGATCGAGGCGCCCTTCGTCTCGTAGGTCCTCTCTGCGGCGTCGAGTTCCTGCTCGGCGATGTGCTGGATTCCTTCGTCCAACGTCAGTGTGACGTCGTGGCCCTCAAGCGCTCGTTCGTCGTTGGAGCCTTCGGAAAAGAGCAGGCGACCGCTCCTGTCCCGCAACCCTTTGACCTCTTCCACATGTCCGCGCAGCTCCTCATCGAAGGCGAGCTCAAGCCCGTCTTTCCCCTCACCGTCGGGCGCCACGAAACCAAGCACTGGCCCGGCCAATTCGCGACCCGGATAGTAGCGATGCCCCTCGCCTTCCACGGTGAGCCCGCGAACGGGAACGACTTGCTTCTTCGGGTCGCCGAGGTCGCGGACGAGCGCCGTCTCGTCGCCCGTGACTCTTCTTTTGAGCCAGACGAATCGCTTCCTTTGCTCAAGCTTCGCGTGAAGCTCGTTCGCGTCGAGGTTCAGCGCACGCGCGATCCGGGTCGCAGCATCCTTGAGCACCTCGGCCTGCGCTCGAGGCGACTCCGCGCCGCGCAGCATTTCGACCACGTCCGCGCTGACGCTGGGCACCTCTACGCTTACGGCAAGTGCGGTACCATTTCGGTCGTAAATCGTCCCGCGCTTGGGCTCGACGTGCAGACGCCGCTGACGCTGCTTCTCCGCCACGTCTCGCCAGGTCGCGCCATCCTCGACCTGGACGCGATACGCGCTCGAGACGAAGCCGCCGAGGCCGAGCCCCATGGCCCCGGATAGGATGCCGATCCGGAAGCGAAGCCCGCGCGCGCGCTTGGGATCAAGGTTTTTCACGAGGACTCTCGACCGCCTGGGCTTTACCGATCTCGAGCCCTTCGCGCCTCTCGGCGACCGCGGGGAGAGAGACCACGCGTTCGGCCGTCGGAGGTTCCATCGCGAGCAGCGTGCGCGCCACGATTTCGACGCGTTCCGGCGTCTTGTAACTCGCGGACTCGACCTCGAGCACGCGCTTGACCTCGCGCAACCGCGCTTCCTCGGCACGCGCGCGCCCGAGTTCGTAGCCGAGGGTCACGATCCTGCCCCGAAGGGCGAGGTGCAGTACGAACGCCGAGACGGTGGCGACCATCGCGAGGGTCCAGAGAACGATGAATGCTCGCCGCCGCATGTCCTTATGGCTCTCCGAGGAGGCGGGCCGCCCGCAACTTTGCGCTCCGTCCTCGGGGGTTGATCGCGGTCTCTTGCTCGGTAGCGACGCGCGGCTTCTTCCAAAGAGGGGCCCACACGCTCTTGTCGCTGAAGGCGCGCTTCGCCAGCCGATCTTCGTGTGAGTGAAAACTAAGGATCGTAGCAACCCCACCGGGGACGAGCAGCGTCGGGAGCGCGTGTAGGAGGGACTCGAGCTCGCCCAGTTCGTCGTTCACCGCGATACGCAGCGCCTGGAACGATCGTGTGGCGGGATCGATACCTCCGACTCGAACGGGGCCGACGGCACGTACGATGGCACGCCGCAGGTCGAGCGTGGTCTCTAGCTCTCGTTCGCTGAACGCACGTTTGATGCTGCGCGCGATACGACGCGATCTATGCTCGTCGCCATACTTGAAAAGGATGTCCGCCAAGTCCTCGTCGCTCGAACGCGCGATGAGCTCCTCGGCCGTCTCACCGGAGCCTTTGTCCATTCGCATGTCGATCGGGCCTTCTCGCCGGAAGCTCATCCCACGACTTGCGTCGTCGAGCTGCGGCGAGCTGACCCCAAGATCGGCGCAGAGGCCGTCCACGCGAGCGTGACCGAGGCGAGCAAGCTCTTCCTGGACCCTGCCGAAGTTCGATTGAACGACGGTCAGCCGGCCTCGGTAGGCCGAGAGCAAGCGGCTGGACGCAGCGATCGCCTCGCTGTCACGATCGAGCGCCACCACGCGGCAGTCACAGGAATCGAGAATCGCCGACGTGTGCCCTCCCGCACCGAGCGTGGCGTCGAGATACAGCCCGCCTGCCCGGGGCAAGAGCGCTCCGACGATCTCCTCCGTCATGACGGCCTTGTGAACGAAGCCCGTATCGTCGCTCACGTCTTCACTCTCCTCACACCACACCCACTCGGCGCCGCCGTCCGCGAGCATGCCGGGGAGAGCGAGTTGCGAATCGCTCACAGTCCAAGCTCCGCAAGACGGGAGCTGATGTCACGACGCTCGTCCTCGGTCGTGTCGAAGTGGGCACGCCACCTCTCCTTGTCCCAAAGCTCCGCGTACCTTCCGCTGCCTGCCCAAAGTACCTCTTTCTCAAGGCCCGCGTACTCTCGCAAGGTCGGAGGGACGAGGACCCTGCCCGAATCGTCCACCTCACACTCGACCGCGCCGGAAACGTAGATCCGCTTCAGCTTCTGAACCGCCCGGTCGAACTGCGGGAGCTTGCCGAGCCGCTCTTCGAACGCGGTCCACTCTTGCATCGCGTACGCGACGAGGCACGGGTCGAGCGCACTCGTGAGCACGATGCGCCGCTCGCCATTCGCCTCGAGCGCGTCGCGATAGCGCGCCGGCAAGCTCGTGCGCCCTTTTCCGTCGATGGTGTGCTCGTACCGACCGCGAAACATCGACGCGCCCTCGCCCGGGGAGGCCGAGTGCCTACCGAACTTCGGGCCTCCCGCTTCGGGCGAGCCTACCGGTGCTTGGCACTATCCGCCACTTTTTCCCACTTGCATGAGCATGTATATTGGCCGGACATACCTCTGTCAACCTTTTCAGGCGCTTGGGGGCGCGGGACCGAACGGGTCCACCGTCGCGGCTCATGACCGCGCCCGCCTAGCCATCGAAAGAACGAGCGGAATCGGGCCGGGAGACGCCGGCCGCCTGACCGCGGAACCGGCGAGGCCGGTGCCGAAACGGGCCCCCTAGATTCGAGGATCGCGCAGCACGTGCTTCGCAATGACCGCGCGCTGAACCTCGCTCGTGCCCTCGCCTATCTCACAGAGCTTGGCGTCGCGTAGATGCCTCTCAACGTCGAATTCGCGCGTGTAGCCGTAGCCCCCATGAACCTGAAGCGCGCGGTTGCACGCGCGGCTGGCGGCCTCGCTCGCGAACAGCTTGGCCATGGACGCCTCTTTCGTGTGACGCCTCCCCTGGTCCGCCAGCCACGCGGCGCGCTGAGTGAGAAGCGTTGCCGCGTCGAGTTCGGTCTTCGAATCGGCGAGCATCCACTGGATCGCCTGAAACTCCGCGATGGGCTTGCCAAACTGCTTGCGGTCCTTGGCGTATTGGACCGCCATCGAAAGCGCCCCGTGCCCGAGCCCGAGCGCCATCGACGCGATCGAGATACGCCCTCGGTCGAGGATCTGCATCGTGTCGCCGAAGCCGCCGTCGACTTCGCCCAGCCGCTGCGAGTCTTTGATCCGAACGTCCTCGAGCCTCAACTCGACCGTGTCGCTCGAGCGGCACCCGAGCTTCTCGAGGTGCTTCGACGCGGTGAACCCTTTGGTCCCGTGCTCCACGATGAAGGCGGAGATACCCTTCTGCTTGGGAACGTTGGTGTTGGTTCGAGCGAGCACCACGCAGAATCCCCCCACGCTCCCCTGCGTAATGAACATCTTCGTACCGTTCAGGACCCACTCGTCGCCCTCTCTCCGAGCGGTCGTCAGAAGAGCCCCCGCGTCGCTCCCGCTGCCCGGCTCGGTGAGTGCCCACGCAGCGAGCCATTCGCCCTTCGCCGCCTTCGGGAGGTACTTGCGCTTCTGTGCTTCGGTGCCGAAAGCAAGCACGTGACCGGTACCGAGGCCGTTGTGCGATGCGACGGTCAAGGCGAGAGATCCATCGACCCGCGCGATCTCCTCGACACAAATCGAATAGCTCACGGTATCCATCCCCGAGCCGCCATATTCCTCCGGAATGCGGATGCCAAGGAGGCCCAGGTCGGCCAGCTTGGGGACGATCTCGCTGGGAAAGCGCTCTTCCGCGTCCCATTTTCGGGCGAACGGAGCCACCTCTGCCCGCGCAAATGCCCGCACGGTCCTGCGGAGAAGAGCGTGGTGCTCTGAGACGACAAAGTCCATATGAGTCCACCCTAACGCGGGGACTGGGCACAGACCAAGTCGCCTTCCGGCGACGCCGCGCACGCGTAGACGGTGGGGCAGTGATCCGTAGGA
>Ga0182024_10017847_pt1 | contig 13273 bp, 18 predicted proteins | sample P32metaG_FD_120480 | JGI IMG/M metagenome (GOLD analysis project Ga0182024, IMG submission 120480) | Permafrost microbial communities from Stordalen Mire, Sweden - P3-2 metaG (Illumina Assembly) | ecosystem: Environmental > Terrestrial > Soil > Wetlands > Permafrost | place: Sweden: Stordalen...
AAGTCGGTAATGGTTCGGGCGATGATTTCGGACTGGATTTTATTGGATCGCTTGGATCGCTTTGGTTGCGCTACCTGCGCCGATATGTCTCCGCACTCCACGGGGTGTAAAGTATTAGATTTGTTGTACTCAGCCACTAACTTCTCAAACTGATTCTCCTGCTCGAATAAATAGTCCAAGCGAGTATTGAAGTTACCGAATCGAAACGGATCGGCTATCTTCAGGAAGTCGTGGATGTCTCCAGGAGATTGGCAGTAGAAACAGTCAAACCCGTCTTTGAATTCAGCGCTGGGAGTACGGGTGACGAATCTTGCCTTGTGGCAGCAGGGGCAGAAAAATGTGCGCCTGCCATCGGCACTAATGCGTATGGGTGGACCGAGTAGCTTTTCCGCCACGTAGGTCAGGAGTGTCAGGTTTCGCATATCAGGACTGAATATCTTTGGCATTTGTTGTGGCCTTTGAATTCTTGGAATTAATTAAATTCTTGGAACAGTTTTCAGGTTCAATGAATTCTTGGAATTTATTTAATTGTTTGGGCGGCTATCGGTAGCAACTCGCTGCCATTGCACCGCTGGCCTTCCAGCCCCTTTGTGGCTGACCTTAACCTGCTGCACACGACCGATACTTTCCAAATAGGTTAAGGCGGCTTTAATCTCTGTCGCTGATTTGTTCGTGTGGGAGTGGAATTCCGTAGCAGTCAAAGGACCAGCCGCGAGTAATTTATAAAGGTGTTCTTGCAGTGAATCGCCAACCTCACTGTCACCGAAAATCAATTTCACTGTTTGTACGTTGTATTCCCACACGGCTAGAGCGGCTTCGATATGCTCGCGGCGAATGATCTTGCTCTCATCCAAGAGTGCATAAATCAACGCCACTCGCAGGACGATACTTTCACCACGGGCCAACATTGAACCTTGTAGGCCGGGCTTGGCGCTGCGCAAGTGGCCATATACTGAATTGAATAATTCAGTGGCCTGTTCATCCTTCTCGATGCGCAGTTGCTTCTGCGAGAATATGATGATCTTGCTCAAACGCTGAGCGAACCTAGAGATCAAAAGAATTGGAAGCGGTTTCGCATCCGGCAATTCTTTTTCCGATTCTGTGTATAACCAGAGGAAACGATTAGCAAAACCATTGGCCATTTCTGTCTCAGTAAGCCGCTTTCGCAGTTCTTCGACTGTTATGTGGCCAACAATGCAAATATGAGCATTGATTGCTGACAGCGGGTTGCGAGTTAGTACGTTCAGATTTCCGCTGTCGTAACTCTCACGCAAAACTTGGGAAAGAATGTTTCCAAGACGTTGAGACTGCAACAGCACGCGGGAAAACTCTGGTTCTACAACGAGTAATCTTTTTTCAACCATTTCGATTTGCTCGTTACCATCTTTATCCTTTGAATGACGGTCGGATACCTTCTGAATTACACCCTCTCCGCTGGACATCCCGCCAACGCATTGTTCATCACAAAACTTGGCGTCAACGGCACGGAGTAACTTTTTATTTATTGCTTTTGCTGTTCCTTTCCGACCAGTGGATGTAGGGCCAGGGAGAACTGTGTTAACTCTCGCTGGTTGCTCGTCACCGCCCCAAACGTAAGGTCCAGGGCCGATAATTGAACCGACTGCCGGTAACAAGTGGCCAAGAAGGGCAGCATCGGTCGCTTCGGTATAGGGAGAAACGGCACGAATGAACTCGCCTACGAATCCGTGGTATGCGGCTTCACCTAGCTTCAGGGGTGCCTCAGGAATTAAATAAATTCCATTAATTCCCTCAGTCTCAGGATTCGGTTCGGCAGCAGGATCATTCTTAGAATTCATACCCTGAGGGGTGCGGGGACATTTCTGCGCAGCAATTTGTTGTACGACCTTAGGCACGGTTTGCCTCCCTCACGCCGTCTACGAAGTCCGCGATACATTCGGGTAGCTCATCGCTGATACCATCAATCGCGGCTTGCACTTCGGTATCCAGTTGGTCATCAACCTCTGTCCTGCGCAGGTCACGTTCAACCGATTGCTCACAGGTGAAGTTCACTTGAATTCCGTAATCTCTCGCCAACCGATCCATGACGGATCGCTCTAGCTGTCGGTCGCCGTCATGGTGAGCAACACGGGCTAAAGCTATTAGGGCGGAAGCCCCTTCCGGCAGTTTGCGTTCAACGATTTTTGTCATGCGTAGTCCCTCCGTATTACTGCGGTAAGTAAGCAATTTCGGCACTATCGACCGAACAGCGCATGAGAAAAGGCCGCAAGCAAAACGACTTGCGACCTTAAAAAATTTTGGGGACCGGTAAGTAAATGCTGCTTACCGGTAAGTTATCTTCAGTTCAATTTCTCAGCCTGTAGCAATGCTCTCGCCTTCTTGATTGTGCACTTCCATGTATACGTTTGTTTTATAGCAGCGGGGGAGCAATCAAACTTCTCTGCCCACTTGCGCGCGGACCAAGAAACGCAGTTATGTTCTGTTTGTATTAGTGCAGCCATGCGCTGATTGATGGTAGAGCTATTCGAGCGTTGCCGCCCAGGCTTCGCTACCGGTGCTGGGGGTAATTGTTGGGACACCACAAGCAACACTGGGGACGCTGGCGTGCTGGGGCGCTGTAGCGGTCGAAACTCTCCCGCACTATCCACTTCAAAGTTCATCCTGAAATGGATCGCGTCTACGCCGACTAAGTATCTCGCCGCAAGCAGATGAGATACTACGCTGGGGAATTTCTCCTTTGCTTCCATCAAGGCAAATTCTGCATTGACGTTGCTACCAAAATTCTGTTTCCATTCCGGCAGAACTTCCGGTACGGCGGCTTCAAGCATTTCCAGAAGATCATCGCGGGTTAGCGATTCGCCGTAGTGGTGCTGCAATCGAGCAAGCACGTATCGAGCATAGGCCAGGACGTTGGCCTTGATACCATCTTCAATTTCAGTCTGCATATCTCACCCCTTCAAGGATCGGGCCGACCGACCGTCGATTGTGAAGGGGTGACAACACAACCGACGGCCAGTCTACGCGGGGATCAATCCGCTAGCCCGAAGTTCAAGTTTTCAAAAGTTCAGAAACACTGGTAAGGGTCGGTTGTAACCAAAACTGTAACTTTTGAGCGCCTTTTTCCGTTGCCATACGCCCAATCCGCATTATAACAATTGCGGATTGTTCGGTATTCGCATGGTTTGAAAATAGTATACATTCGTTCAATATGGGCTGAAAATCCGTGTGTCGCCGGTTCAATCCCGGCCCTGACCACTTTTCAAAAGATATAGCCGCAATGAGAGTTGCGGCTTTTGTATTGCGCGGTGCGACGCAATTTCGCGTGGCAAAATGTAGCCTAATTGTAGCCAATCTCAACCCAGCAGACGTTGGAGCTTCTCGGCTGCTGCCTTTTGCATCGACGGTAGCACATGGGAGTAGGTATCCAGCGTCACTTTGATGCTGGCGTGGCCGAGCCGTTCCGATACTACCTTGACGTTCTCACCTGCCAGCAGCAGCAGCGTGGCATGTGTGTGCCGTAGATCATGGAACCGGATGCGGGGTACTCCAGCGGCCTTCACCATGGGCATGAACGACCGACGATAGACGTTGCCCTTGCGGAGCCAGCCGCCCTCTGGCGCACAGAACACCGGGGCGGCAATGTTCCCCTCGGCCAGCATGTCAGCCCGGTGGTCACGCATGGCTTCCATGGCAAATTGTGGGAGGTCAATTCGGTGGCCTTTACCTGTCTTTGGTTCTTTGATCCGAACCTTGCCGCTAATCTCCTCTAACGACCGCTGGACCGTCACCGCGTCGCCGTCAAAGTCGATGTCTGGCCATTGCAGGCCGATCAACTCGCCTTGCCGCAACCCGGACGACAAGGCCAGAACGTACATCGCATGGAGTCTATCGGACATTGCAGCTTTCAGGAACAAGGCCACGTTGGCCGCGTCCCAGACTTTCATTTCCCCTCTGGGAACCAGCGGCTTTCGGATGCTACGGCCGGGATTGAATCGCAGTAGGCGCAGGCTAACGGCGTGCTCCAGGGCGGCGACGAGCGTGACACCCGCCAATTGAATCACCCGTGGCGAGCATCCATTGGCTTGCAGCGTGACGTACAACTGTTCGACATGGACCGGTTCGACCTTTGCCAGCCGTACTCCACCGATGAACGGCTTGAGCTGGTTCGCCACGGCGTATTCATAGCGCTTCCATGATGTAGGGGCGACGGACTGCTTGATCGTGCGGAGCCAGCGGTCGAGGTATTCGGCCAGCGTAAGTTTCTGCGCTTCCACTGGACTGCCGGCAGCAATTTCGCTGGCAACCTGGCGTAGTTTCTCTTGCACTTCGGCCTTGGTGGAACCGTACACCGTTTTACGGCGCCGATTGCCTTCGGCACTATAGCCTGCGCTGACATTGGCGCACCAATAGCCATCGGCCCGTTGATAGATGGAACCTTCACCGCGGCCACGACGTGAGCGTCTCATTTTATTTACCCTGTTGTTTGATCCAACCGCGCACCGTCTTAACATCGGTGTCTACTGCGGCTGCGATCTGTATGATGGTTTTCCCTTTACCGTCTAGCTCAAGGGCTTTTCGCCTGCGCTTCTTATAGGCCTGAACGCGGCAGGAATCAGAGCAATAACGCCGATCTTCCCGGCTCAAGTCTGCAGCAATTGGCTTTGTGCAATTTTCGCAGTGGCGAAGGACCCAGCCATCAACAACAGCCTCCGTCGCTTGCACTCTGAGCGAGCTTGTAAGTCCGATAACCATAAGTCGGGATTGAAGGCCGCTTGGTACTGTTATTACGTCGCAAGCCAGGTTGATATTCAACAAACCCGATCGGAGTTGCTCCGCCATCTTCTTTGCCGCGCGTGGATTCATGGGAACCGGTTGCTTCAATTTTTGGGCGATCCAACAAATCGAGTCCAGGTTCGCGTACCATGTCTGCAAATCGGATCCGCACTCTTTCGGATCGTCGGCAATTTCGCCCCATTTGTTTGCAAACTCCATAATCGCTTTCTTGTCCAAGTCGCCCTTTTCGCGTGGTACCCATAACTGTGCTGCGATTGCAAATAGCACAGGTTCCTTTTGAAAAACGTCGTAGCACTCGAAGCCTTCGGGGAAACTCCTAAATCCACACCCAGCGTCGGCGCCAGAAATAACTATGGAATACGTGAGCCAAGGAGTACCGTACCTAGCACGCCAATCTCGAAGCTCTTTGTGATGCGTCGGACGCAGATGGTTGCCGTGCCATTCGTACCCGCCGACGTCACGGAAAGCCAAACCAGCGACCTGCATTTTTCATTCTCCCGCCGGCCATGCCAGCAGTTACATATTACGGTTACGGCTATTCTAGACATAGTCGTTGCCACTGTCAACTGAGCTCGGTAATGAGTATGTGTGTCACAGCCGTAAACCAAGTCTTTGGAGTTTTTGTAATGTCTAACGTCCGATCAGACGACAAACCGCTCCTCAAAACCGTGGAAGTGGCTCGCCGGCTGAGCATCAGCCGGGCTTTTGTATACGTGCTGATGGATCGCGGCGATTTGCCATACGTGCAGTTGGGCCGCACGCGGCGCGTACGGCAAGAAGACGTTGAAAAATTGCTCGCAGATTCGACCCGCTGAAGGCCGGCCGCCAATGAACAAACCGACAACAAGCGGGCCAGCGACAAGTAAGTTGGCCCTGCCTACCCAAAGGAGGTGACATGAAGGCTAACTGCAATCGACGGCAACCACGAGTCGAATTCCGCAGGAAGGCCTCGCGGAGTTTTTGCGGATCCGGGGATTACAGGCGCGACCCGCACCGCATTCAAGGCGGCGCCGGTCGATCCCAGGAATTATCGAGTACTTTTAGGAGATCCAATTTATGGCAAAGACTGTCCACGCTGAATCGCGCAAATGCGTAGCCCGAGAGAATACCATATCCCTTAAGACCTCAGTGCGTGCACTTTCGGCAAAGGAATCCTCCGCACTTCCAGCGGCGACCGTTCGAAGGCTTGAGGAGTGTGCCGTCGCGATCCATCGAGCAAAAAAGCGTGCTATCGAATGCATCTTTGCGCTCGGTCAGGGTCTAAAGACAGCCCGGGACCTCTTGTCACATCATGGCGACGGCACATTCGGACAATGGGTCGAGGACGAGTTCAGTTTCAGCGCCCAAACCGCTCGGAATTATATCAACGTGCTGGATACCTTTGGCCAGGAGGAAGATGACAAAAGGCTTTTGCAATCTGCGACCGCAGAAGCCCTTTATTTTCTGAGCCGGCCGGGGACACCCAAAGCTGCGATTAGGCAAGTACGGAAGCTGATTCACGATGGCCAAAAACTTACGCTTGCCTCTGCCAGGCAGATGGTGGCGAAGTGTTCCAAGAAGAGATCCGTTCCTCAAACCGACGAACAGAGCGAAGCCGCGCCGGACGCATCTGATACCACCGATCCAGCTGCGATCGCCCACAATACCGACGAGGTCGCCCAGCCCGACGGCAAAATCTCCGGTCTCTACGGAGAAGCAGAATCGGCAGCAGCGAACGAGGCGGCCGATGATGGTGGCAATAATATCGAGCCAACAGAAGACCCGGTAAGGGACCGCGATACCGAATACTACAGCAAACTGGTCAACAGCTTCCTTCAAGACGTGCCAAGCGATTTATACGAAACTCTCGTTCGAGACTTCGAAGAGGCCGCGGTCGACGATTGGAAGTGTCTTGCCGGGTTTCTCGCGGCTGTGCGGCACAATATCGCTGCCTGGTCACTCGGCGAAACGAACGAGCAAAGAACAAAATTTGGCCGGATCCTCCGGGGATTTGCCGAAATAATCGAACTGACCAATGCGTCGGTTTTTTCGCCTGACTTGGATTAAATAATAAAAATCAGCCGTAGCGGTGCTGCTTGCGAGAGACTGCGGGTACACCCCATTGATGCGCGTTCTCTCGCTGGAATGGCGAACTGTTGGTGCATTCAGCATCATTCATCCCCTAACGTGGCCGAGTACGCAACGAAGTCTTGCTTTCACAATTCAGGGATTTATTTTCCGGAAAATAAACGTCTCCTAAAGATTGTAAATTCGATGGCCAATACACTCCCTCGGAAAGCACACTGCGTCTTGGACGTTTGCGGCGCGGGTACAATCGTGCGCCCGGCGGCCGCCGCGGACTGCCTGCGGCAGAAACTGGGCGTCGTCATGAAAAGTCATTATCTGCGCGACGGCCGGCTCCAAGCTGCGCCGCCCGCGTGCATGCTCTTCGCTAAAGCAGGTCCCCGCAAATCGCTGGTGATTCCCACGGGCCACCTCGATCGCGCCCAGGCGCTGCTGGAAGCCCAGGGCTTTCACGTCACCGTGCGGACCGTCAGAGCTTATCGGGAATTGTCGTCGCGGCTGCAGCAGTGGATCAGCGAGGCCCGCGTGGACCGCGCCGCCCAGCAACTGCTTGGAGCGGTTGTTAGCCGGCCCAGCGGCCTGTTGTGTTTCCGCGGTGATCGGGCTATAGCAGAGGCCATTGGCCTTTTGTGCAAGTTCTTTGCTGACAACCGTGTCCTGATTGTCGCCCACAACAAGCGCGCGGTCAGCAAAACTGCGAAGCTGCTCTCCTCAGGGGTCGGAGATCGCACTTGCTGTACCTGGGGAGATCTCAAGTTGGCATTCCAACCGATGTCGGTTCTCGTCCTGGATGTGCAGCAATTTGGTCGGCTGGCACCGAGCCCGCGGGACTTTCCAGTCGTGATCTTTGCGGACGCCCGACTGGCCCTGGGGTCATCAGCGTTAACCGGCGTATTGAATTTGAGCCGCGCTCTCCGTTTTGCCTGCCTGCGCACCTCCGATCGGCTTTGTCAGTAGGACCAATCAATCCTGGAATCCATCTTCGGGCCGGTCCTCTGGCGACAAGCCGATGACGGCGGTCCCCCTGAGCCATTCGACGTAGTATTCGCCGAACCGCCGTACCTGCACGCTGCCCGCAAACGATTGGACCCCTGGCAGCGGAAACAGGAATTGATCTGGCACAACGCCGCCCGCAATCGCTACATCGCTGGCATCGCCCAGGCGTTGGCGAACCGTGATCTGGCAGTCCTGCACCGTTTGGGATTACTGACGGATCACAACCGTGACGTCTTCAGGCAGCTCGATTGTGCGCGGATCACGGTCCTGGTCGAGGTCGTCGAGCATGCTCGTGAGCTAGCCAAGCTGCTCCCCTCCTGGAACGTTCAATCCACCCTGGAGTCTTCCACGCCTCGTACGCAATCTACGTCGCCAGTTCTCACGATCACCACGCAGAGCCATGCCCATCGGTTCGGTCTCATTACGGCCGGTGTCGTGCTGCGCGCAGACGGCGCCGCCAGCCAGCTTGCCAAATATCTGCGTCGGCCCAAGGGCTGTGTCCGCGCCCTGCTGATCGACGTCGCCGACGATGTTGATGACGAAGCTCGACGGGTGGTTCAATGCCACCTCCACGAATACCATCAACTCGGTTGGGCCACCTCCAATCTCCGGGACATGTCAGCTCCGCGGGGTCGGCGGCGGGCTCCCAACCCAATGGGTCGTCCCAGAAAGGAGGCCGGCATGTAATTAGCGCCCAGACTCGGCTCTTGGGCCCTCCCCACAGGAGAGCCGAGCAGTCCTCTTCGCCTATGGGGTTCCCCCCGGGGCCTCCTGAGGCTGACGGGACTGGCCGTAACATGCCAGCCATTACCGGCGAGAGGGTGTGGCAGGGCAGGTTGACGGCTCCGCCCGTCACACATTTGTTTCCGGTCGGCGGGCCATAGCCATTGTGGCCCGCTGACCTTTTTTTAACGGTGCCCCATGTCGTTCACTTTCGGTTACCGGCCGCCGGCGGCCGTCGATTCCCATCACGGTAGATATCCGGATTTCTTACGGCGCTACCAGGCCTCGGTGGCTGCCGTGGCAACTCGCGCTCCTTTGGCCCTCGGCGAGTTCCATCGCCAGATCGTTGATCGCATCGCGGATCCGCGGAATCTGAGGGTCGCGTGGGATCGGCTGGCAAGTGTTGGGGGCGAAGCTCCCGGGCCCAACGGCATCCGGTTTGACGACATCGACCAGAGTGATATCTGGCCGATCCTGCACAGCCTAAGCGATTGGATTCTGGCCAGCCGCTACGTGACCGGGGTCCCACGCAAGGTGAAGGTTCCCAAAAGCAGTGGCAGGGGCTTTCGTGAAATCGCGGTCTTGGACATCGAGGACCGTGTCGTTCACCGAGCCATCGTGCAGATCATCCAGCCCCTGATCGATCCCTTGTTTGACGAGCGGTCCTTTGGAGGACGACCGCGGCGGAGCTGCTGGCACGCGTTGCAGTGCGCCGATCGAATTGTTCAGCAATCAGGCGGCGCAACTTGGATCGTCGATGATATCCAAGCAGCCTTTGATCACGTCCCGATAAATCGAACATTAGACGTCGTGAGGAAATGGTTTAAGGACAATGCGGTATGCCAACTGATCGGACACGCGATCCATAACAAAACAAAAAAGGGGTTGCTGCAGGGTTCGCCCTTATCGCCGCTTTTGATGAATTTGTACTTAGACCACTTTTTGGACCGGCAGTGGCGGGAATGCTTCCCTGATGTGCCTTTGCTCCGCTATCTCGACGATATCATCATTATTTGTCCCGCGCGTCACGACCCGGTGCAGTTCTATGCCGGCCTGAGGCAACTCGTGCGCAACGCCGGCCTGTCGCTGAAAGGAGACGAGCTGAAGTCAATTCGGTATCTTGACTCAGGGCAGACGGCGACTTGGCTCGGATTCGAGATATCTCTGAACGATGAGCGTCTCGTGGCCCGCGTTCCGGCAGATCCGTCCGCGAATTGGTATCAAAAGCTCCGTGACGCGCTTAGCATTTGTCACCGCCGCCCAAATGCTCCCCTGCGCGCCCAGGATACGATCCGGTATATGCTTGAATATCTCGGGCCATGTTTCCCGCATTCCGATTGCAAGGCTATCTACAGGCTCGTCGCAGCCACCGCGAAACAGTTTGCGTTCGAGGAAATTCCGTCTCGGGTCGAGTTTACGTCCGCCTGGGAAGCGTCCTTTCATCGCTACCAGCGTCTCGACCAGAACGCTGATTCGGCCGAAGCCTTTGACGGAGTATGTGCAGAATGCACTTGAACAACACAAACAGAGGGCGCAACTTCTAATCCAACTAACAGTGAATTCATTTTCCGGAAAATAAATCACGGGGACATGGACATAGTGATTGATAGTAAGGAATCGCCCTACGTTTCAAATAAGGTCTTCCAACGTGTGTCACTACTATCGCTGGAGCTCACCTGGCGTTGCAATGCGGTGGCACGATATGCTGAATGCTGCCGACCGGAACACGCGTCCCTAGTGGTCCACTGCGATCCGCCGCTACGTTTTTCCTGGAGATCTGAAGACATGGAAGTCGACATCCCACCTCTCCTATTTCCGTTGCCGTCCAGTCCGCTTCGCCCAACGAATTGGCGCTGGCAGCTGGCGGAGAGCATCGCGATTCCGCGGCGTGGCCGAATGCCCCGATGGTTGACGGAATACTCGGACCGGTATGTCCTGATGGCCGTCGACCACCTGCGGGGCGTAATAAGCAAAACTTCAAAATCACTCCCTCGGGAAACCATTTACCAAGCTTGGCAGTTGTACAACAGCCCCGAACGGGTGCGTTGCCGATTGGAGGCACGACTGCTTGCGGGCATGCCGGTCGACGATGTGGCCGCAGCCGAACAGCTGCCACCCCAGGTAATCGAGGCGTTCACGGCGCTCTTCTTTGACGTCACCGGTTGCCTCAAGGCGACCGATTACATCCTGGGCCGGGCCATCGTCAATCAGCCCTACTCGTTTACCCCCTGCGGCGTGGGCCAAACGGTGAAACAGCTCGCCTACAACTGCGGGGCATTTTTGTTGAGCGCGTTGCTCCTAGAGCTGGGCTGGAACACACCCTGGGACCGGGCTTTAGTAGGCCCGGACCCCGGTCTTGGACCCCACATGCGGATCCTGCTTCGGATGCAGGATCTGCCTGGCGAGGAATTCTCCTTGAATGGCAAAGCTATTGCATGACAAGGACCTGTTTTCGAACTCAATACGGCCAGTTCCGGCCTGGATCGTGACCGGATTGCGACGGTTGGATGCCGATCGCGATGAAGAGACGCGCCTTAATACCAAGCAACGTAGGGAGCCGGCGCATTCCGAGGCAGAACGCGAGTCCCAGCGGCGCGCGATTGCGTGAACAGGGCAAAGTTTTCGGTCCGGAATTCGCTAGTCTGGGGATCAGCTGACCCAAACTGCAGGCGCACGTCCATCGACGTAGCACATATATATGGCAATGGAGCGGCGGGGGCCAAAACGATGGTTTTATCGCAGTCGTCGGGTCGAGGGCAAGGTTAAGAAGACCTATTACGGCGGTGGTATGGTGGGCTCGATCGCCGCTCAATTACACCAATCACGGCAAGATAATGTGAAAGCTTGGCGGGATTTCCGCCGGCGTCTGACGGAGTTGACTAGCGAATTGCGGGCCTTCAATACCGCCGTTCTGACCCTGTTTGAGGCGACTCTCTACATGGCCGGTTGCGATCGGCCCAGCCGACATCGCTGGCGGTTGCGGGCGGATTGGCACCTCCCGGACCAGACCATTATCTGAATGACGAACCTTCCCGATCTGGAAGCAGTTTCGGAGTCCGCGGTGGTGGTGGATGCGCTCCATAGGCTCGTGGTGAAAGCACGCCGGGGCAAGCATGCAGCCGCAGTAGAGATGGCAAAATTGCTCCAGGAAACGCCAAGTATTTGGAAGTTTCACGTAGCTGAAGCCTGCCAGCTGGAACAGGGATGGGGGACTCTGGTCGCCGCCAAGAATCCCTCTGCTATCGAGAGCTGCCGGCAAGAGGCCCAGGAGTTCTGCAACTGGCGTCAGGGTCAGGACAGCAGCGTACTAACTGAGCTTTTAGCGCGTCGCCAACTGGTTAATACCTTGGCCCTGCGGTTTGCGGAATTCGCCGTGGGGGATAGCCTGGGTTCGAAAGCAGCGGCCTTCTTGCAGAACGTGCAGCGACAGTTCCGGCAGCTTACCAAGAGGTCAATATTTGACGTCACCGAGTTGCAGCGACTGATGCCCCGCCTCACACACCGGTCGCGGAAATGCCCAGGTGCGGTTCTGCCTGACGCCTTATTACGTGAACGGTATCCGACATTCTCGACGAGAAAGCGTGAGACTAGAAAGCGGGGTTAGGACAACGCAGTGGGGCACCAGCATTATTTTCCGGAAAATGTTGTTGTGGTTCTAATTGGCGGCGTTCCGACGCGCTCGTTAGGCTCGAGTACCAAGATGTCGCTACTCGTAATGCCGCTAAGACCGCACTGCCGACGGCTACAGCTGGCGGCCCTGACCCACCAGCCTTGACCCTCTCTATCGGCTTCGGATGGCGGCCCGTAAGACGAAATCGGCGGCCAACGGCTGCTGGCGACAGCGGGGCACCACTTCGGTCCGGGCGATCCGGCGTCAGCTCGGCGACATCAATCGGATCGTCGGCGATTTGAAAGAGCTGCAGAACCTAGTGGCCCATTCGAGCTCTGATGTCGGCCCTGAATGACCTCCCCATCCAGGCCGTGGGAAGTCGGCTAGATCGAGTCCTTCCTGGGCAGGCCAGTGATGAATGGCGCAGCCAAAGCGGCATGTGCAGCAACTGTCCCAAGGCCCCGACGGCCTGCCGTGAGAGTGCCCCCTGGTCCACTGCGGTCGGGTTGCAACAACATTTTTACGGACAATGTATTCCGGTTAGCGGGCCTCATCGATCGGGGTGCTTCTCGGTACACACCTGTCTCCCTTGAGCAGCGACGGTGACGATTACTGGGATGTTCGATTGGTGGGTCGTACCATCCGCCGAGGCGAAAGAATCTGGTCGGCTCTCGCCGCGATGACGAAGCGACGGACCGCGTGGCTGGCTTGGCAGGGCTGGCGATGCATGGGCTCTAAGTTGAATTGGGAAATATCATCGCTCGCCCGTAGGTGGAAACAAAAACAGCCCGGCCGCATGGTTCGCCTGGAGGCTACAACATGTGGCCGGGCCGCTTAGGAAGGGAGGTTATGACGCGATCTGTATGAGGTGATTCTAACCGCCGGCGACCACGCTTTAATCTGTGTAAATGTGGGGCTTCCGGCTTTTTGAATCGTTCTCCTACCGGCTGGAACACTTTTTTGGCGAACTTAACACCAGCTTATTTAGTCGTCCCTGATAAATGGTCTAGCGGCATCGGTCCACGTGATTTTCAGATCACGGCTGGGGCGAATCCAGCGCGCGCCACCTGTCGGGGGCGTTGCGGAGACCAATGTTGATGGCCCAGC
>Ga0182024_10017848_pt1 | contig 13272 bp, 8 predicted proteins | sample P32metaG_FD_120480 | JGI IMG/M metagenome (GOLD analysis project Ga0182024, IMG submission 120480) | Permafrost microbial communities from Stordalen Mire, Sweden - P3-2 metaG (Illumina Assembly) | ecosystem: Environmental > Terrestrial > Soil > Wetlands > Permafrost | place: Sweden: Stordalen...
AGACCGGGCCATCGGGTATAGACCTTTCCACCTTGGATGTTTCCGCCCATCACGAACATGCAGTTCGCGTGGCCGTGGTCGGTGCCACGATTGCCGTTTTCGTGCGCGGTGCGGCCAAATTCCGACATGCTGACGAAAACAATGTCGCCCATACTGTCGCCCATGTCCTGATGGAAGGCGGCAATTCCCTGCCCTAAATCCCGCAAGAGATTTGATAGTTGGCCCTGCACGCCCCCTTCGTTGACGTGATGGTCCCAGCCGCCGCTGTCGAGGAAGGCGACTTCCAACCCTACGTCGGCTTTGAACAGCTCCGCAATTTCCATGAGGCTCTGGCCGAAACGGCTTTTCGGATATTGCGCGCTGTTCTCGGGTTCGTATAAGTCCGGGTTGATCTTTTTGAGCTGATCGATGGCTTCGAATGTTTCGTGCCCCACTCCGCGGAGCGCTTGATCAACCGTCTGCGCGTACATCGATTCGAAGCCGCCTTCGACTGTCTGCTGCGGGCCATACATCTTGAATTGCTTCAGATCCGGGATAGCCAAGGCCGAAAAACTGCCCTGCAGCGTGCGCGGAAGATACGGACCGAAGGCGACGGCGCGGAAAGGCGACGGATGATCTTCGGGCACGACTTGAAGAGCGCGGTTGAGCCAGCCGTCTTCGGTGGACTTTACGCCAGGGGTGCCGGATTCCATGAAGTCCTGTGCGTCAAAATGCGAACGAGTTGGATCGGGAGAGCCAACGGCTTGCACGATGGCGAGTTCGCCTTGCTGGAAGAGGGGCTGTAAGGGTTGCAGGCTAGGGTGCAGGCCGAAGAATCCGTCGAGATCGATAGCGGCTTCCGCACCGCCTCGCTGTGGCTGCGGGATCGCAATCGTGGGGCGGATCTGGTAATAGTTCGGCTCCGCGAATGGGACGACGACATTCAGTCCATCCATTGCGCCGCGCTGAAAAAGGACGACCATTTTTTTCTTGTTGGGCGAAACTGTGGCGGCGACGGCTCGCTGCAGGAATGACGGCAAAGAAGCCATGCCAAGCATTGCGATGCCGCCACTTTTAAGGAAATATCGGCGGGAAATGTTCATCGTTCAACCCCCTACTGCAAAAGAAATCTATCGGCGCTGGAATTCGGGCGCGCCTAAGACCAAGCCGGATATCAAGCCCTCGTTTACTTGCTTTACCGGGTCATCGAGCTTCGCCTGTAAAATTTGCGGATCGTTCAAGCGCGCTTCGAGAGTTTCGCGCGTTCCCGGCGCGATCTCGCTGCCGAGAAAGACGTTCACCGCTCGAGATAGAGCTGTTCCCGCATCTTTCGAAGCGTCTTCGCCGAGCACTGCGTTGAGATCCACGCGTGCGCCTGCCATGTGGTCGCTCGCAAATGTGAGGGCGAAATTGAGACGGTTCAAGAGGGCACCGGTGTTCACCCATGTTGTCGAGTTATCCGAGTATCCCGTGGGAGGCTCGTGCAAGAACAGAGGTTCGCCCATGCGTCCGACCCATTGAGCGAGCGGGAGAGAAACCGAGATATCAGCATCAAGTGTACGGGCCGTGCTGGCTACCAGCTCGAAGGGTGTTTTTACTTTGGCACGATAGGCTTGCTTCGACCAGAACTCAGGCGAATAAATCATCGTTTTCAAGACGCTGCGCGTGTCGCCTTCCGTGAACAGATATTCTTTCGTCATGCGATCGATCAGCGATTGGGGAGGATTATCGGACACGAAGCGCCGCCCGAGTTCGGCTGAAATCATTTTCGCGGTATGCGGGTCATTGGCAAGCATCTTCAGGGCATCTTCGCCGTCCTTTTCTCCGCCATAGTTGAAGGTGTGCCCCATCACGACTTTTTTCCCCTGCGCGTGAAACTCAGCCCGGAATAGATACTCGGGATCTCGGCGCGGCTCGCGAATCGTCCAGCCGGTGAGACATTTGGCCATCTCGATCACGTCCTGCTGCGTGTATCCGGCATCGACGCCTACGGTGTGCAGTTCCATGACTTCGCGACCGTAGTTTTCGTTCAAACCGCGTTCCTGCTGCTGTTTCGGCGCAGTCGCGGGTGATCCTGGAAGGCCCACGCCCGGGAGGGGAAATCCACCGCGGAAGATTCCCTGGTAACGGGCGTGCGTCGCTCGCTGCTCGCGCCACTGCCGGAAGGCCTCCGGATCGACGCTTTGCCAGTTATCGAGGAAGAAAAGCATGGCTGGGCTTTTTGCCGTTGCGACCAGCAGGTCATCGAACTTGCCCATGGTGTGCGGGCGGATCGTATCCCGGACGTAGGAGGTGAGGAACCATCGGTCCGCGCCTTTGTTTGCGAACACGTTGAAGTGATTGAACCAGAAGTCTTCCATTACCGCTTCGAGCTGCCGTTGGCTGTAGACGGCGCGATCGAGCTTCGCCATGGAAAGCTCCATAATGGGGCGATTGGGGCCCTGGATCATGGCGAGTTGCTGCTGAGCTTTATCGATGTTCTCGTTGCTGGTGACGGGAACTTCGGCCATCGCTTCGCGGCGCTTTTTTTTCATCTCGGCCTGAGCATCTTCCTTCGTCAGGCCCTGCTGTTTGGCGATCCGATTTGCCTGTGGAAAGTTTTCAAGGAGTTGTTGCGACGACATTTTCAGCGTCGGATATTTTTCAAGGCGCGCATTGAGGGCGGGATCATCGATCGAGTCCGGATCGAGCTGTTGATCGACCCATTTTTCGAGGCCCATTTGCCGCACGCGCTCGACGTCGCCGGGCCGCGGACCGTACGCCAGGCGGTTCAACGCGTGGAGAATGGCTTCGTCTTCGGTCAACTCGGTGATGGGAAGCTTGCCTTTGAATTTTTTGTTGAGGGCTATGATGTCTTCCCCGGATTTATCTTTCTCATGTTTGTCGGCGCTTGCGCCAAGGGCGGACATTGTAAGGAGGAAGGCCAGGAAAACGGCCATCGTTGCCGCCAGAACAGTGGCGCCGGCGATACCGAGACGATTTGGCCGAGATGGCAGCGTGGACTTCATGGCTCCCTCTATGAAACCCGAAGAAGCGGCAAAAGTTGCAGTGTGTCTCTTCTCTGAAAACGCCGAAATGTCTCACACCATCCTATTCTCGGCCCTATTCTCGGGCGGCACGGAAGCCGTCTAGGGTCCACACGTCCTGGACCTCGTCGTGGCGGAGCACATAGTAGTTACCGTCACCGGCGCGAACACGGAAGTAACTGGCGGCTGGCGAGTACCATCGGCCGTCGAGTTCGTGCACTTCGAACTCGCGGCCGCGAAGACTGAAACGAAGGGGAGTTTCATCGGCGCGATAACCCAAATGACATTCGACGCGCATCTCGTTCATGGCGCCTCCGCACAACAGGAAGAAGCTTGGGCAACCCCAGTTTAGCAGTTTTGAACCTTTACGGCTCAGAGAGTGATCGATCCCCTACGATAGCTGGCGGGCACACGGCTGCCAGCGGGACCCTCGTCTCGGCTTCCATCGTTTCGCGGACCTCGGCATTGTATGCAGCTCCGACGAAGACGACGGCGGCAGTAAGGAACATCCACAAAAGCAGTCCGATCGCCGCCGCCAAGCCGCGATAAACGAAATCGTACGGCATCTTCCGCATGTAGAAGCTGAACGAGATATCGACGGCCCACCAAAGCACCGTGGAGACAGTTGCTCCCGGAAGGAGATTGCGCAGGCCCGGGTGTCCCGGACGGCCGATACGGTAAAGGAGGACAAGCGCTCCCATCGCTAGAAGGAACACGATCGCCGCATAAAACGCGAGCTCGGCGAATCGCGTTACGCTGGCAGAGCCTGTCTCGAGCATTAGCCACTCACGGGTTTGCTTTCCGTAGACGGTAAGTACAACGACGGAGAGCATCGGAATGATCGTGAGGCAGAGCAAGCCTAGCGCGCGTAGTTGCTTCCGCCAATAGCTCGGACTGAACAAGTCTCCTTCGATAATCCGGAAACCCTCCATATAGCCGAGCATAACCTGGGTGCCGGCAAGCAACGTTCCCACGAGGCCGAGCAACATCCATCGCCAGGGACGGACTACCCGACGCACAAAATAGGCGGCGACTACCGTCATGCTCCCTGGCGGAAGGATCAGGCTCAAACGATCGGGGATTTCCCTGAGTGCGTCCACAAAATGCGACGTAGCAGCCAAAAACCCGAGGGAGAAAAGAAGTAGTGGAAAAAAGGCGAGAAACATGTTGAATGCAATCGCTTGGCAAAGCGTCAGACAATCCGGGAAAATCCGGGTGCATGAGCGAATCAGGTGCCTGCAGGCTTTCTCCGTCTGCATGGAGCGATTATACGGAGGAATATAGCAATTGCTGAACCTTCTTTATCGCACCACGTTTCGGGCGTTCTATTGCCGGAGAGAACACAGCGGGTTAAACTTCGGCAGTATCTATAATTTAGGAACTCGTCGCCTGGGGGGGGTCCGGTGTTCAAAGGGGAGCGTAATTGATGACGGAGGATAGCAAAGCGGTACTGAGCCGCAGCGAAGAAGTTGTCCGCAAGCACAAGGAATTTTTGTGGCCGGCGGTAACGAACTACTATGATCATCCGCTCGTTGCCGACCACGGCTCGATGCAATACCTGTGGGATATCGAGGGAAACAAGTATCTCGATTTCTTCGGCGGCATCGTTACGATCGGACTCGGGCATTGCAATCCGAAGGTCACGTCGAAGATTAAGGCGCAAGTCGATAAGCTGCAGCATACGTCCACGCTCTTTCCGAATGAAGCGATCGTGGCGCTTGCGGAGAAGCTGGCCCAAATCACTCCCGGCCAATTACAGAAGAGTTTTTTTACGAGTTCGGGGACCGAGGCAAACGAAGCGGCGATTCTACTTGCGCGAATGGCGAGCCCGAGCTACGACATCGTCGCACTGCGGCACGCCTATTCGGGCGGGTCAGCTCTGGCGAAGGGAGTAACCGCGCAGGCCGCCTGGCGCAAGGGAGGAGTGATCAGCGTCGGCATCGCGCACGCGCTGAATCCCTATTGTTATCGCTGCCCGCTGCACCTGAAGTATCCCGAATGCGGCGTAGCGTGCGCGAACGACGTAGAGAATCTGATTCAGACAGGCACAAGCGGATCGATTGCGGCATTTATCGCCGAGCCGATTCAAGGTGTGGGCGGGTTCATCACGCCACCACCGGAATATTTCAAGATCGTGTATCGAATTGTGAAGAACTACGGCGGGGTGTTCATCTCCGATGAAATCCAGACGGGGTTTGGGCGCACAGGAAGAAAATGGTTCGGAATCGAGCAATGGGAAGTTGTGCCGGACATGATTACGTGCGCGAAAAGTATGGGAAATGGTGTGCCGGTCGGCGCGACGGTAACCACTGCCGAGCTAGCGGATAAATTCCAGGGACTGACGATTTCGACGTTTGGAGGCAATCCAGTGACCTCCGTCGCCGCCCGCGTGGTGATCGAGGTAATCGAGGAGGAGAACCTTCTCGAGAATACCTACGTGGTTGGCAGCTACTTTCGGAGCAAGCTCGAGGAGTTGAAGGCTAAATATCCTCTGATCGGTGACGTACGCGGAATGGGAATGATGCAGGGGCTTGAATTAGTTCGGGATCGCCAGACAAAGGAGCCAGCACCGACGGAAGCCACACGACTGATGGAACGCGCTCGGGAGAACAGGCTGTTGATCGGCAAAGGGGGGTTGTACGGCAATGTGATCCGCATGGCGCCTCCCATGAATATTACGAAGGCCGATGTGGACGAGGGCATTCGATTGCTCGACAAGTCTTTCGGTGAAGTCAAATCGTAATCCCAAAACGGGCTTCGGGCTGACCCAGCCGAGATCCATCTGTCAGGAGACGTTGATTCCTTTTCCTTTCAAGCACGCGATACGAATCTTGCGAAAATGCGGAGCTCTAGGGGCAATGCTGGCGGCTGCTACGCTCGCGCCGGCGGCTGTTGCGCGCGGTGCAGAGAGATATCACTGGAAGGCAGTCACAGAAGCTCAAGTGAAGATTGGCGACAAGATTCCGCTCACCTGGAATATTTATCAGCCAGACAAGAAGAAGGATGTCAACCTCGTGCTGATCTTGCTTGGGCACCGCTGGCTCATGCTTGATATCAAGGCTAAGCTTGTCTACCAGGTGCAACCAGGCGATCTGCAAGCACAGGGTAAAGACTACGATAGCGACGATTTGGCGAAACCAGTCGCTGTTGTTCCGAGCGGCGATTGGACCGAACGAGACGTGGGGCCGGTCGAAGACATCCATCTCACGCTGGAAGATTACGGGCGGGTTCTCGAAGTGGAATTGCCGCACTTGATGGATTTAAGGCGCGGGATTTACTAGCTTAAGGAGTGCGCTGGCTGCCGTCATCTCACCGTCGCCTGCTCCGCCTCCCGGCTCTGCAAGCTGCGCCACGCCATCCAGGCAAACGTCCCTAGCATTCCGATCCAGCCGAGGACACGCACCACGTCCGCAATTTGCGTGTCGTGATCGAGGACGCCGAACTTCGTGAAGAGATAATTCCAGTCGTGGATTACGTCATCGGTGTCGCCGACCGTTAAAAGCGGGAGTTCCTGTGCGCGGGCGTCCGCCATGTAGGCCGAGATTGGAAGAAACTGCTCGAAGAAGAAAAAGAGGCAGAATGCCGTGCCCTGCACTTGCCGGTGCAAAATGAAATAGGAAGCGAGCATGAGAGGCACGGCAAGTTGCAGCAATGTGCCGCCGGCAAGGGCTAGAAACTCTCCGAAGAAACGGAAGAGCAGATGGCCTCCTTCGTGAATGGGGATGAAGACGAGGTCCATCCATCGAGGGAGTCCGGAACCGCGCGCGGCTTGGATGAGAAAGATTGCGTAGAAGGCCGAGGCAAATAGGAGCACGGCGCGCGGTACCGGCTCCCAGTTCTCTTTGAGGGCTTCGAGGAATGGCAGTCGTTCCGTCCATGATTCCGGGACGTTCATAGGGCACCGAAAGGTCTCGAGAATACATTGCAGCGAGACTCGGCACGTTGAGCGCTGGTTCTGTCGTACGAATTCATCGCGTGAACGACTTCAGATTAGCATCGAAATGAAAAGGCGGAGACGCCGCAGGGAGGCGGGTTCGAGACCTGCAACTGTGATGATTGCTTTCCGCTTTCGAAACGAAGACGTGCGAGATGCGAATCTACAATGGCGTCTGTCAGGATCGGGTGAGGTAGTGGTCGATGGCCTTTGCGGCGCTACGGCCTTCGGCAATGGCCCAGACGACCAGTGACTGGCCTCGACGCATGTCTCCCGCCACAAAAACGCCGGGGACGGAACTGCCGTAATTCCCTTTCGTCGCGACGTTGCCGCGGGAATCGAGTTCGACGCCGAACTGTTCGATCATTCCCTGCTTTACCGGCCCGGTGAATCCCAACGCGAGCAGGACGAGATCCGCATCCATGACAACCTCGGTGCCGGGCTGGGGATCGAATTGGGGGGGTGGACCCACGCGGACGCCGTGGAGCTCTTTGACGTTGCCGTTGGCATCGCCAACGAACTTCGTGGTTCCGAGGGCCCAATCGCGGAGGCCGCCTTCTTCGTGCGCGCCTTCGGTGCGCAACTGCAAAGGCCAGAGCGGCCAAGGCGTGCTGGTGTGGCGGTCCTGCGGAGGCATGGGCATGATCTCGAATTGGCAGACGGACGCAGCCTTCTGGCGGTGGCAGGTGCCGAGGCAGTCGGCGCCGGTGTCGCCGCCGCCAATGATCACGACGCGCCTGCCGGTGGCTAGAATCTGGCCATGGACATCATCGCCTGCGATGCGTCTGTTCTGCTGCGGGAGAAACTCCATCGCGAAGTGGATACCCTTGAGTTCGCGGCCGGGCACTTTCAAATCGCGGGGAGCTTCGGCGCCGCCCGAGAGCAGGATCGCGTCAAACTCCTTGCGCAAAGCTTTCACGGGCACGTTGTGGCCGACGTGGGCGTTTGTCTCGAATTGAACGCCTTCGGCCGCTATTTGTTCGAGACGGCGGTCGAGGACGCTCTTTTCCATCTTGAAATCCGGGATGCCGTAGCGAAGAAGCCCGCCGATTCGATCCGCTTTCTCGAAAAGCGTCACCCAATGGCCGGCGTGATTCAGTTCTTGGGCTGCTGCAAGTCCCGCTGGACCAGAACCGACCACTGCGACGCGTTTGCCGGTGCGGGTTTCCGGAGGCTCGGGCTTAATCCAGCCCTCTTTCCACGCGTGCTCGACAATCGTCTTCTCGATTACTTTAATCGTGACCGCCGGCTCGTTGATGCCGAGAACGCACGCGGCTTCACAAGGCGCCGGGCAGATACGGCCGGTAAATTCGGGAAAATTGTTCGTGGAATGCAGGACTCGAATCGCGTCTTTCCACTGATCGTAATAAACGAGGTCGTTCCAGTCGGGAATGATGTTGTTGACCGGGCAGCCCGTATGGCAGAACGGAATTCCACAATCCATACATCGGGCGGCCTGCGTGCGCACGTGCTCTTCCGGAAAGGGTTGATAGACCTCCAAGTAATCGTTGATGCGCTCGGCAACAGGCCGGCGGGTGGGGGTTTCGCGCGTATATTCCTTGAATCCGGTCGGCTTACCCACCGATCACCTGCCCACGCGCCTGTTTGGCCGCCTGCGCGACAAGCATCCTCGCCGGAACACGCGGGATGCCAAGCACCCGTTTGTATTCGTGCGGGAAAACCTTGATGAACTGAGGCAGAGTCGCCTCCCAATTTTCCAGGATCCATTTGGCCTGGGGACTGCCAGTGTATTCGCTGTGGCGAGCGATCAACTGATAGAGCAAGTCGCTATCCTTCTGGTCGGCAACGGGCTCAAGATCGACTTCACTGCGATTACAACGCAGGGCAAAGTCCGCGTCCCGGTCCAAAACGTAGGCGATGCCGCCGGTCATACCCGCGGCGAAGTTTCGTCCGGTGCGGCCCAGCACGACAACCAAACCATTCGTCATGTACTCGCAGCCGTGATCACCGACACCTTCCACAACCGTGGTGGCGCCCGAATTGCGCACGGCAAACCGCTCGCCAGCCATCCCACCGAAGAAAGCTTCCCCGCTCGTTGCCCCATACAGGCAGACGTTGCCGACTAGGATGTTCTCTTCGGGCACGAACTCGGATTTGCGGGAGTGGTAGACGATCAACTTGCCACCGGAAAGGCCCTTGCCAACGTAATCGTTACCGTCGCCCTCCAGCGTGAGCGTTATACCCTTGGCAAGGAATGCGCCGAAGCTCTGTCCGGCGCAACCGGTGAACTGAACGCGAATCGTATCGTCCGGCAAACCGAACGATCCGTAGCGGCGGGCAATTTCTCCGCTCAGCATCGTGCCGACGGTGCGGTGAATATTGCGGACGGGCATGCTCAGCGCAACGGGCGTGCGATTCTCGATCGCCTCCTGCGTCATTTCGATGATCTTCCGGTCAAGAGCATCTTCGAGGCCGTGATCCTGCGCCTGCATGCAGCGGCGCCCCACGTGACTCGGTACCGGGGGATTATAAAGAACCGCGGACAGGTCGATTCCCTTCGCTTTCCAGTGCTCGATATCATTCCGCTGGACCAAACAATCGACGCGGCCGACCATTTCATTCAAAGTACGGAAGCCAAGCTCGGCCATAACACGCCGCAAATTCTCAGCGACGAAGAAGAAAAAGTTGATGACGTGTTCAGGCTGCCCCTCAAACTTCTTGCGAAGCTCGGGATCTTGCGTGGCAACACCCACCGGACAGGTGTTGAGGTGGCACTTGCGCATCATGATACAGCCCATCGAGATGAGGGGCGCAGTTGAAAAGCCGAATTCCTCGGCACCGAGGAGTGCGGCGATTGCGACGTCGCGGCCGGTTTGCAATTTGCCGTCGACTTGCAGCCGCACCCGGCTGCGGAGGTCGTTCAACACGAGAACTTGCTGCGTTTCGGAAAGGCCGAGCTCCCAGGGGATTCCGGCGTGACGTATGGAACTGATGGGCGAAGCGCCGGTACCACCATCGTACCCGCTGATGAGGATCACGTCGGCGTGTGCTTTTGCGACTCCCGCGGCAACGGTGCCAACCCCCACTTCGGCTACCAGCTTTACCGAAATTCTCGCTTCGGGATTCACGTTCTTCAGGTCATGAATCAACTGCGCGAGATCTTCGATCGAGTAGATATCGTGGTGCGGAGGCGGTGAGATCAGTCCCACGCCTGGAATGGAGTGGCGGATACGCGCAATCACGTCGTCTACCTTGTGGCCCGGCAGTTGGCCGCCTTCGCCAGGCTTCGCACCCTGCGAGATCTTGATTTGAAGGTCGTCCGCGTTCACGAGATACGTTGCGGTTACTCCAAAGCGTGCCGAAGCCACCTGCTTGATCGCGCTGCGGCGCAGATCGCCGTTCGCATCGGGCTTGAAGCGCGCTTCGTCTTCCCCACCCTCGCCGGTATTCGATTTGCCGTGAATGCGATTCATGGCAATAGCGAGCGTCTCGTGCGCTTCCTTGCTGATCGAGCCGAACGACATGGCGCCAGTGGCAAAACGCTTCACGATCTCCGTGGCGGGCTCCACATCTTCGAGTGGAGCCGGCGGACCCGCGGCCTTGAAGTCGAACATACCTCGCAGCATCAACAAGTCGCGATTCTGCTTGTCGACGATCGTTGCGAACTCTTCGAAGGTCTCGAAGCTTTGCTGCCGGACCGCATGCTGTAGTTTGCTTACCGTGGTGGGATTCAGCAGGTGCCGCTCGCCCCGCACGCGAAATTGATACTCGCCGCCAACTCGAAGCTCAGTATCGGACTCACTCAGAGACTGCATAGCGTACTGGTGCTTCATTATAGCTTCGCACGCCAGCACATCAATGCCCACGCCTTCAATGCGCGAGGCCGTACCGGTGAAGTAGCGGTTGACAAGCTCGTGATTCAGACCGATCGCTTCGAAAATCTGGGCGCCTTGATAGCTTTGCAAAGTGGAAATGCCCATCTTCGAGAAGGTTTTCAGCAAGCCCTTGTCGGTTGCCTTCATATAGCTCTTAAAAATCTTGTCCCAGGTGCAGTCGGCAGGGAAATGGCCGTCTCGATACAGGTCTTCAAGGGTGCCAATCGCCAAGTACGGATTGACGGCGCTCGCGCCATAGCCGAGCAGAAGTGCGAAGTGCATCACTTCGCGCGGCTCACCCGATTCAACAATCAGAGCCACCTGGTTGCGCGTCTTCTCGCGGATCAGATGGTTGTGCACAGCCGAAAGCGCAAGCAGGCTTGGAATCGGCGCGTGCTCGTGATCCACGCCGCGGTCGGAAAGGATCAGAAGTATGTAGCCCTCTTTCACGGCCGCGGAAGCCTTGTGGCAAAGCTCGTCGACGGCGCTTTCCAGTTCCCGTTCACCGCGGTCGACGCGGAAAAGCGCAGGCAGGGTTGTGGCCAGGAAATCGCCCCACTTCACATTGCGAAGTTTTTCGAGGCGCCAGTTCGAGATGATCGGATGGCGGAGCTTGAGCGTGTGGCAATTCTTGGGAGTTTCTTCGAGGATGTTGCCCTCGCGCCCGATGTAGCTGTTGAGGGACATCACCAGATCTTCGCGGATCGGGTCGATGGCGGGATTCGTCACCTGGGCGAACGTCTGCTTGAAATAGTTGAAGAGCAATTGGGGTTTATCGGAAAGACACGCAAGTGGCGTGTCGATACCCATCGAGCCGACAGGCTCTTCGCCCTTGATTGCCGCGGGATGCAAAATCGTCTTCAGGTCTTCGTCGGTATAGCCGAACGCGCGCTGGCGCATCAGGATTGTCGCGTGATCGGTCGCATGAACGCTTGTGGGGCTTGGAAGATGATCGAGAGTGATTTGATTTTCCCGCACCCACTGCGCATAAGGTTGCCGTGCGGCGAGCTGTTTTTTAACTTCATCGTCGGAAATCAACCGCTTCTGCTCCGTATCGACAAGCAGCATGCGGCCTGGCGCGAGGCGCCCCTTCATACGAATGTCTTCCGGCTTGATGGGCAGCACGCCAGCTTCCGAGGCCATGACGACCAATCCATCGGAGGTAACCAGATAGCGCCCCGGGCGCAGACCGTTGCGATCGAGCTTGGCGCCAATTACCCGGCCATCGGTGAAAACTACCGCGGCAGGTCCGTCCCAGGGCTCCATCAGCGATGCGTGGTATTCGTAAAATGCCTTTACATCCTCCGGCATCGACGGGTCGTGCTCCCAAGCCTCGGGAATCAACATGGACATCACGTGCGGAAGACTGCGACCGGATAGCGTGAGCAACTCAATCGCATTGTCGAGCATTGCCGAGTCGCTGCCGCCCGGAACAATGATCGGCAGCAACTTCTCCATATCCCCTCCGAAAAGGGGCGAGGAAAGAACCGATTGGCGGGCATACATCCAGTTCGCGTTTCCGCGAAGCGTATTGATCTCACCGTTGTGGCACACATAACGGTAAGGATGCGCCAGTTGCCAGCTCGGGAAGGTATTGGTCGAGAAGCGCTGGTGCACGAGGCACAATGCGCTCATGACTTCGAGATCCGATAATTCCTTGTAAAACTGGGTAATTTGAGGAGCGAGCAAAAGCCCCTTATAGACGATCGTCCGCGACGACAGGGACGGAACGTAGAAGAATTCCTTCTCCCCCAAATCCGACTGGGCAACGATCGCCTCTGCTTCCTTGCGAACGAGATACAGCTTGCGTTCGAGCGCATCCTGATCCATTTCCGGACCGCGACGGATGAAAAACTGCTCGATGTAAGGCTGCGTGTTGCGAGCCAGACGTCCGATCATGTCTCCATTGATTGGGGTGTCGCGCCAACCAAGAACGCTCAGACCATGCGATTTCGCGACTTTCTCCAAAACGCCTTCGCACAGCATTCGCTCCTGTCGGTCCACCGGGAGGAAAACCATTCCCACGCCGTACTCGCCCGGCGAGGGCAGGGTGAAGCCAATACGTGCGCATTCGCGCTCAAAGAATGAGTGAGGGATCTGGATCAGAACCCCGGCGCCGTCGCCGGTCTGAGGATCGCAGCCGCAAGCGCCACGGTGCGCCAGATTGATGAGGATTTGAATGCCCTTCAGGACGATATCGTGGGATTTTTGTCCTTCGATGTTGGCGACAAACCCGACGCCACAGTTGTCATGCTCGTTCTGAGGGTGGTACAACCCCTGAGCGTCCGGCAAGCCCCGGAACGGGTACGTCTTGGTATTCTTTTCCCGGTTTCCCATTCTCGGTCCCAACTGGCTGGAACTCGTACACCAATTCCCCGTGCACGGCCATGCCTCGCAAGCTGTTTTCTCCGGCAATTCCCGATCTTCGTCGGGTGATTGGGTCAATCCTGTTCGGATGTTTCGTAGTGGTTAATATACAACGGAACCAGATGAATAC
>Ga0182024_10017849_pt1 | contig 13271 bp, 9 predicted proteins | sample P32metaG_FD_120480 | JGI IMG/M metagenome (GOLD analysis project Ga0182024, IMG submission 120480) | Permafrost microbial communities from Stordalen Mire, Sweden - P3-2 metaG (Illumina Assembly) | ecosystem: Environmental > Terrestrial > Soil > Wetlands > Permafrost | place: Sweden: Stordalen...
CGCCACTGAAATCGAGGAAGGGCAGCAGGCGCTGCACCGCCGCGGCGTCGAGCAACTCGGCAGCCACGCCGTGCATGCGCATGGCATTGCCACGGCGGGCATAGGTGTCGCGCTGCGCGTCGGAATGGTAAAGATTCAGTACGCCACGCTGGCTGACCATGGCGTTGTAGTTGAGATCCTGCTCGAGGCCCTCCCACAGCTTCATCGACCACTCGTAGAAGGGGTTATTGCCGGCGAGCAGATAGTTCGAGCGGATGATCGTGGTGTTGCGGCCGGCATTGCCCGAACCAATCCAGCCTTTCTCGAGCACCGCGACGCTCGAGATACCGTGCACCTTTGCGAGGTAATGAGCCGTTGCCAGTCCGTGCCCGCCGCCGCCGATGATGACTATGTCGTACGCGGCTTTCGGCGCGGCATCCCGCCATGTTGGACCCCAGCCACGGTGGCCTGACAGCGCCTGCCGCATGAGGTTGAAAATCGAGTAGCGCATCGATGTGTCGTCCACGCCTGCGGTGGAATAGGCCCGCGTTGGCGCTACTCATCATAATGGGAGCGCAGCTGCTGAGATTGATCTTCTGCGATGCGCGGCGCTGATCTAGCGCCAGCCTCGCTCGAAGCGATTATATATCGCGGCCGCTGCAGGTTTGGCTTCGGAGCGTGGGAGTCTCGCGCGAGGATCCGCCAGCACCGCAGGCAGGGCGCCGTCGCCTGCGCCTCGAGGACCTGCGCAGGCGACGCGGCAGATGTGCGGATCAGCGCCGGTGGTAGCCCCAGTGCCGATCGGCAAAGCCGGGGCGCGCGAAGCCGTAAAATCCGCGACCAAAGCGGCGGTAGCCGCTGAAATAGCCTGAACCCCAGCCCCAGTAGGGCGCAGGACCAAAATACGCGCGCGCGGCGGGCACGGACACGGCGACGGATGGCGCACACACTGGAAGGGCAGGCCGTATCCAGACTCGCGCTTCGGCTGCGGGTGTATAAAGGCTCGCCGCACCGATCGCGGCTGCGAGTATCAGGGCGGTTCTGTAACGCATGGTGGGGTGACTCCTTTAAAATGACTCTACGGGAACTCAAACGACGTGGCGCACAAGCCGTTGACCGCAAGCGCATGAAGTAATTTTAATTCTCTGGAGCTCCCCCGAATGGCAACGTCAACTTCCAAAGCGGTGGCTATTGCTGTCAACGACGCGACCGGCGTCTCTGGACTCATGCAGCGCGCGACTCATGCTAAGTGCTGTTTCGTGCTGGCGCACGGCGCGGGTGCCGGCATGAACCACCCGTTCATGGTGGCCGTGGCTGACGAGCTTGCGGAGCTTGGCATCGCGACGCTGCGCTATCAGTTTCCGTTCGCAGAAAAAAAGGCCAAGCGGCCCGATCCGCCACAACTTGCACAAGCAACAGTCCGAGCAGCCGTCGACGCAGCTCACAATATGGCACCGGATCTGCCGCTCATCGCCGGAGGCAAATCGTTCGGTGGCCGGATGACCTCGCAGGCGCAGGCGGCGGCGGCCCTTCCCAAGGTGCGCGCCCTGGCATTCCTCGGATTTCCATTGCATCCGCCCGGGCAGCCTTCAGTGGCGCGGGCAGAGCACCTTAGTCAGGTGCAGATTCCAATGCTTTTTCTGCAAGGTACTCGCGACGCATTTGCGGAACTGGCGCTGATCGAGCCGCTCGTCAAACGCCTCGGCAGCCGGGCGACGCTGACACTGATAGAGGACGCGGACCATTCGTTTCACGTGCCGGCCCGTACCGGTCGCAGCGACAGCAAGGTCCGAACGGCAATGCTCGCGACTCTTTCGTCCTGGGTGGATGCAGTGATTCAGAACGACTAGGATGAGTTTCACGTAGCGGTGGCCTCTTTTCGAGAAGGGCAGCCCTCGTGCACGTTTGCGTTTTCTCCTGAGTCGAGCGTCAAATGCTGGGGTTATGCACGTCCTTGATCTCGGCCGCCCGGCCAGCCGCCTTCGTGGTAACTGGTAAGTCATATCAGCGGACTGTGTCCGCTAGCGTACCGACGAGGCTCGAGATCGTGCGCAGCGTATCGCTACCTAGAATTGCAAATCGGAGTCGGTATCGATGAGGATGATCTCCCACCTATCCGGCTCGGCGCAGGGACGTGAGCTGAGCGCACGCGCACGGCGTTTAGCATTCCTCGCAATCTCAGCAGCATTTTTGTGGCTTTATTCCGCGGCGCACGCCGCGGATGGCGGCTACGTCGAGCTCGTACGTCAGGTTGCGCCTAGTGTCGTCACTATTCTCGTCGTAGAACAGCGTGAAGGCGCTGGTCAGCGGGCTGTCGAACGCGCGAACGCCGCCAGTGACTATGACGGTATGCGCGCGATCATGCGCCGCCTGCTGTCCGGTCCTGCTGGTAACCCGGAGCCTGGCGTCGACGATGCGGTGCTCGGGTCAGGGTTCATCATCCGCGCGGATGGCCTAATAGTGACCAACCGTCACGTCGTTGCCGGCGCGCGCACGGTGCAAGTCAAACTCGCCGACGGGCGCGGTTTCGCTGCCAAAGTCATCGGAGCCGACGCGGCCACCGACATCGCACTGTTACGAGTGAGCGCCAGTGACCTCCCGGCGCTTCGGCTCGGGTCCTCGGAGAATATTGCGGTCGGCGAGGCCGTTATCGCAATCGGCAATCCGTTTGGTCTTGGCCAGTCTGTTACGGCCGGTATTATCTCGGCGCGCGGCCGCACGCTCGAGGCCGATCCGTACATTGATTTCCTGCAGACCGACGCGGCAATCAATGCGGGCAATTCCGGTGGGCCACTGCTGACGACCGACGGAGCGGTCATTGGGGTCACTTCAGTAATATTCTCGCCAAATGGCGGCTCCGTAGGCCTAGGATTCGCAATTCCGGCTGAAACCGTGGCGTCCGTCATCGGGGAGCTTGAGAAGCACGGCAGAGTGGACCGGGGTTATCTAGGCATCTCCGTTCAGCCCATGACGCCCGCACTGGCGAGAGCCCTTGGTGGGAAATCCGCCGCGGGCGCGCTCATCACGGCAGTAGCGCCGCATGCACCCGTTGAGAATACTCTTCTGGTCGGGGACGTACTCCTGAGCATCGGTTCCAATCCAGTGACCTTCGATGGTCTGGGAAAAATCACGGCGAGGCTGCGACCCGGTACTACGGTGGAAGCTACGGTGCAGCGCGACGGACTGCAGCTGTCGATTCCGGTGAAAATCGGCCAGCTTCCTGATCCGCCCGATAGCCCAATGCTGGGTGATCAAGATACCTGGGTGCCGAGTCTCAAACTGGGAGTGGCCAATACCACGAAGGAGATTCGTAAGGCCATAAAGGCGGATGACGAGACGGGAGGCCTGATCGTGACGCAGCTGCGCCCCGCGGGTGCCGGAGCGCTTGCGGGATTGAAGATCGGCGACCTCATCACTCACGCCGGAACGAAGCGCTTGACAAACGTTGCAGACCTCGCGCCCGTGAGCCAGCCTTCAACCAAGAACCCGCTACTGCTGCGCGTCGTGCGTGAGGGATCTCCTCGCTTCGTTGCCATTACGGGCAGCGAAGAGAATTGATCTCATGCCGTCGCCCTCGCGGATTCCATTTCCCGCCTCGCAAACGCGATGGGCGTTGCTTCCGCGCGGAGGGCAAGCTCGGAAGCCGCTATGATCCAAACGTGACCGCTTGGGATCCGTTTCCATTCGCGCCAAATCAGCGTACCAATGAGCCGGTCCTCGACAGCATCACTGCGCCAACTGCGACGGCAATGTTCGACTTCATTACCCACACCGTCGGTTGGAAGTATGCGGGTCGCTACGACGCGCTGAGTTAAGAAGTGGCCAAGTTGTGGACGAATGTCGACGAAAAAGAAGAAGCGAACCAGCGCCTCGAGCACGGTTCAGTCGAGGAATTGGGCCAATCCGTAGCGTGGACCCGAAACTGAATGTTTTGATCGTGCACGGTTGGGACTCTGTCGTGCCCCTTCATGGCCTCGGTGCTGATCGTGGACCAGATGCCGATCATGGGTGATCCCAATCGCGTGCAGGTCAAAGAACACGCGGGCGGCCATATGTTCTACAGCCGTGAGAGCCGTGGCGCGGAATTCCGGCGTGCCGCTATGCACATCTACACAACGCACTGCTTTGTGAGGGCGGTCGCTCACCGCGCTATGCAGAGCCCGAGCGCATCGCAGCGGCCTTTTTCAACAGCGCTTCGGCCATGCGAATGCTCGCATAGTCGATCAAGCGACCGTCGAGTGATACCGCACCCCGGCCTTCGCGCGCCGCCTGTGCCATCGCCTCCATGATGCGGGTGGCTTTCGTCACTTCGGCAGCGGACGGTGTAAATACTTCATTGCACAGTGCCACCTGTGAAGGATGGATTGCCCACTTGCCCTCGTAGCCCAAGACGGCGGCCCGGTTGGCGGCGGCACGGAATCCGTCGGGATCCTTGAAGTCGCCAAATGGTCCGTCGATAGGCCGTAATCCGAAGGCGCGACATGCGATTAGCATGCGGGTCTGCGCTGCATGCCAGGGATCGGTCCAGAAGTAATCGCGTTTTCCGTCGGCGTCCTTGTCGGTGAGCACGCCACAATCGATGTTGACACCGCCGATCACTGTCGTGCGCGCGCGCGTGGAGGCCGCATAGTCGGCTACGCCGAACGACATGGCCTCGAGCCGTTTGCTCGCCTGGGCAATGGCTTCGACATTTGCCATGCCAAGTGCGGTCTCGATCAGCACCTCGAAGCCGATCCGTTTCGTGCGCTTCTTCGCAGTCTCGATCTGAGTCACGATCATGTCGAGCGCATACACGTCGGCCGCCACGCCGGTCTTCGGGATGAGAATCATATCCAGTCGTGGGCAAGCCTCGACGATATCCACCACATCGCGGTACATGTAGTGCGTGTCGAGACCATTAATCCGGACCATCATGGTCTTCGCGCCCCATTGGATGTCATTGAGAGCCTGGATGATGTTTTTGCGCGCCTGCTCCTTGTCGTCGGGCGCGACGGCATCCTCCACATCCAGAAAGACGATGTCGGCGGCGGATTGCGCAGCCTTCTCGAATAACGCCGTGTTGGACCCTGGCACGGCAAGTTCGGAGCGGTGCAGACGCGGCGTGGACGGCTCGATGCTCGTGAAGCTCATAGTTGTCCCTCGGAATTACGCTGCGAATCGGGAGCCTTATCCCGTCGCACCCAGGCCCGCGGCGGCACAATTGATCGACATCAAAAGCGCCGTGCGCACATCTTCGCTGCTCTCGGCGCGGTGAGCGCGCAGCAGGTGTACCTGCTCGCGGCTCACCTCATTGATGGTCTTCAGGCGCCGCGCAAGGCGTCGTCGAAACTGCGGGAAGCGCTCGGCAATGCCCGCATCGCCGGAGATGCGCAGGATCATTTCGCAGGTGAGCCGGTATTCCTCCGCGATGCGGGCAAAGATCGGCTCGCGGACGGTCCTATCCTGCACCAGCCCCGCGTATTCAGCGGCGATCGACAAGTCAACCTGCAGCAGGGTGCGCTCGACGTCGTCGAGAATCAGCCGGAACAGGCGGGCGTCGCGGAACATGCGCTTGAGAAGCTCGAGTCCGCGCTCCTTGCGCACGTCGAGAAAGGCTTTGATGCCGCTGCCGACGCCATACCAACCCGACAGCATGTGGCGGTTTTGCGTCCAAGCAAACACCCAGGGGATCGCTCGCAGGTCGCCCAAAGTCTTCGCCTGCGTGCGGCGTGCCGGACGCGAGCCGATGTTCAGCAGCGACAACTCCTCGAGCGGGCTCGAGTCCTGCAGATAGGCGAGCATCGTCGGCAGTTCCATCAGCTTGCGGTAGGCAGACCACGCGGTACCGGAGAGTGCTTCCATCGCCTCATAGAATTCATGCACTGGAACCAGCGCAGCTTCGCGTTCGGAGCGCAGCACATGCTCGACGACCGACGCTCCCAGTAGCTCGATCTGATACGCAGCAGTGCCGCGATTCGCATATTTGAAGGACACCACTTCGCCCTGCTCGGTGACGCGGAACTGGCCACGGATGGAGCCGGCAGGGGAGGCGGCAATGGCGCGTCCGGTCGGTGCGCCACCGCGACTCACTGAGCCGCCGCGGCCATGGAAGAACGCAATTGCGATGCCATGCTCGCTACCCAGGCGCGTGAGGCTGCTCTGCGCTTTCGCCAGTTCCCAATGCGCCGTGAGGTAGCCGCCATCCTTGTTGGAATCGGAGTAGCCGATCATCACCTCCTGAATTTTGCGCTGTACGTGCAAGCTGCGCTGTACGAGCGGCACAGCCAGCAGCTCCTTCAGGATCGGGGCGGCGCGGCGCAGGTCGGGAATAGTTTCGAGCAGCGGGACGATCGGCAATGTGCAGCGTTCAACTGCGGCAGAATCGGAAAACAGGCCGCCTTCCTTCGCCATGAGATAGACACCCAAGATGTCCGCGGCGCTGCGGGTCATGCTGAGGATCAAAGCTCCGAAGGCTTCGCGGTCAATTTCTTCGCGCATCAGGGCTATGGTGCGGAAAGTCGCGAGTGTCTCCGCAGCCTCCGCCGGCAGTCCCGCGTAGTGGTAGGGCGCGCTGCGCGCGGTGCCTAATTCAGCGAGCAACCATTGCTTCCATTGCGCCGACTCGGGCTGCGGCGGGTCGGCGCCGTCGTTCCTCAGGCGGAACATCGCGGCCAGGGTCGCGTTGATGCGCATGCTGTTTTCGCGTACGTCGAGCCGCACCGTACTGAAGCGGAATACGCCCACTTCACGACGCAGCGGCAGGAGCAATGCATCGGCGAGGCGCTGCGCGCCGCCCGCTTCTAGAGCGTTGCGCATGAGATCAATGTCATCCATTAAGCGATCGGCATTGGGATAGCCGCTATCTTCCGGCGCGCGCTGTTCGCGCTCGGCGTGGCTGATGGTGACGTCGACGCGCGCCAGCATGCAGCAGAGAAATTGGCGGAAGATTTCGCCGCGATTGCGCGCGGCAAGCGTCTCGCCGTCGCGTGTCGTTCGCAGCGCTTCGGCCACCGTCTCGCGGAACGAGGCCGGCAAGGAGAGCGCGTGGTCTTCTATACTCAAGTTACGCACCAAATCAAGAAGACGCATCCGATAGCGACGCAAACTCGCCAGTCGCGTTTCCCATAGAGTGCGGCGCGTCACCTCGCTCGTGACGTACGGATTGCCGTCGCGATCGCCGCCAATCCAGGAGCCAAACTGAAAGAACAGCGGCACCTCAAACGGCTCATCGGGAAACTGTTTCGCAAACGCGCTTTCAACTTTGGCGAACAGCTGCGGCACGACGTCGAAGAGGTTTTCATTGAAGAAATACAGGCCCCATGCAACCTCCTGCGCCACGGTGGGCTTCGCAAGCTTGAGCTCACCGGTCAGCCAGAGCAGCTCAATTTCATCTCCGGCGGCGCGGATCAGTTCCTGCCGTTCGCGATCCGTCCAGCGCGGGGATTCAAGATCAAGCAGGCGCAGATAAATGCGCCGATGCCGTTCCAAAACAGTGACGCGTTTGGCCTCGGTCGGATGCGCGGTGATGACGGGGCGTACGCGCAGAGCGGACAACGCTTCACGGATTTGCGCGCCGGTGATGCCCTCAGCCGCCGCTGAAGCGAATACGCCGGCAAAAGTTCCGCGCAGTTGCTCGTAGCCGCGCTCGCGTTCAACCTCACGACGGTTGCGCATGTCGCGATTCTGTTCCGCAATCGCGAGCAGCTGGAACCACATTCCCTGCGCCTGCAGGGTGCGCGCAAGAAGGACTGCAGGCATGCCCGCAGTCGTGCGCTCCTCGCGTAGCACGGCTGCAACCTCGGGCTCATAGCGCTGCACGACCGCAACCAGTAGATTGAAGAGCAGTTCCGAGCGCGAGAAATTTCCAGGCGCCTCGCTTGAGCGGACAGTGGATCCGCCAGGAGCGTTCACCACGCCTGCTCCTGTAGCCCGTAGTGCACGAAGTTGGTGCGGCGAGGCGGCTGCGACACGCGTTCAGCCTGCCTTGCGCAGCGCCAGCGCGATCGTTGAGCCGATTTCAGCCGCGCTCGGTACGACAAGCAGGCCGTACGACTTCATGATTTCCGCTTTTTCGGCGGCGCTGTCGCCCTCGGCCGAGATGATCGCGCCGGCATGGCCCATGCGACGGCCTTTCGGCGCGGTCAGCCCAGCCACGTACCCAATGACCGGCTTGGTCATGTTTTCCTTCACCCATTTGGCCGCCTCTGATTCCTGTGGGCCGCCGATTTCGCCAATCATGATGACGGCCTTGGTTTCGGGATCCTCTTCGAACAACATCAGATGATCGAGGAAGGAGCTGCCATTGATCGGGTCGCCGCCGATGCCGACGCTGGTCGTGACCCCAATTCCCAGTGCCTTCATTTGCGCTCCCGCTTCATAGCCGAGCGTGCCGGAACGGGACACGACACCGACGTTGCCGCGGATGTAAATGTTCCCGGGCATGATGCCGAGCATCGCCTTGCCGGCGCTGATGATGCCCGCGCAGTTGGGCCCTACGATGGTCGTGCGCTGTGCTTTCGGATAGCGCCGCAGATAGCGCTTGACCCTCATCATGTCCTGCGCAGGAATACCGTCAGTGATGATGCAAACAAGCCTGAGTCCCGCATCCGCCGCTTCCATGAGCGCGTCCGCCGCGAAGGGAGGCGGCACGAAGGCGAGACTGGCCTCGGCGCCGGTGGCCTTGACCGCGTCCTTAACAGTGTTGAACACCGGGCGCCCCAAATGTATCTGACCGCCTTTGCCCGGAGTGACGCCGCCCACGATATTGGTGCCGTATGCGATCATCTCTGTGGCGTGGAAAGTCGCCTTGTCGCCGGTGAAGCCCTGCAGAACGACTCGTGTTGTCGCATCGATCAGAATGCTCATTTGACGTCTCCGCCGCGCGAAGCCACAACAACTTTATGTGCCGCCTCGGCGAGCGTGTCGGCAGTGATGATGGGCAGGCCGCATTCGCGCACGATGCGCCTGCCCTCCTCGACATTCGTGCCGGCCAGTCGAACGACGAGGGGCACGCGAAGATCCTTAGCCGCCCGCACTACACCTTCTGCGACCCAATCACAGCGATTGATGCCGGCAAAAATATTGACCAAAATCGCCTTCACATTCTGGTCAGAAAGCACGAGATTGAATGCCGCCGCAACGCGCTCCGGCGAAGCGCCGCCGCCGACATCGAGGAAGTTGGCAGGCTCGCCGCCGGCATGCTTGATCATGTCCATCGTCGCCATCGCCAGTCCGGCGCCGTTGATGATGCAGCCAATGTCCCCGCTTAGGCCAACGTAGTTGAGACCGAACTCCGCGGCGCGCGCCTCGCGCGGATCCTCTTCGGCAGAGTCGCGCATTTCGGTAACCTTGGGTCGCCGAAACATGGCGTTGTCGTCAAATGACATCTTTGCGTCCAGGGCCAATATGCGGTCGTCCTTGGTGACGACGAGGGGATTAACCTCGACCATGGTTGCGTCAAGGTCGCGGAAGGCTCGATAGCAGCCCATGATCGCCGTGACCGCCTGACTGACCTGTTTGATGTTGAGCCCCAGGCCGAACGCAAGCTCCCGAGCCTGGAAGCTTTGCAGCCCGACCGCCGGGTCAACCTGTTCCTGCAGGATCGTCTCAGGTCGGCTGAGCGCAATTTCTTCGATCTCGACGCCGCCTTCTGCCGAAGCAATGACGCGGATACGTTCGATCCTTCGGTCAAGGACGAGACCGAGATACAAGGCGCGCACGTAAGGTTCGGCTTTTTCGACATACAACCGATGCACAACCTTGCCGGCGGGGCCGGTCTGATTCGTCACGAGCGCGACGCCGAGCATGCCCTTCGCGGCGGCGGCGACGTCCTGGTAGGTGCGACACAGTTTGACACCGCCCGCCTTGCCGCGACCCCCCGCGTGGATCTGTGCCTTGATGGCCCAATGCCAGCCTCCAAGTTCGGTCGCAACGTATACCGCCTGCTCGGGACTGTAAGCGACTCCGCCCGGCGGCACCGTTACGCCGAAGCCCGACAGCAGTTCTTTTGCTTGATATTCGTGTATGTCCATCGCGCCCCCGCACTGCAGGTCCATCCGTCCGCGGTGCGCGGCAGGCGGCCGAGCCCCGTGGCTTGAACCCGTTTTAGTGCTATTACTTTACACGGCCTCGCTTGGAACCGTGCAACAGCCGGGCGGCTGTTCCTGTGTGGGGTGTGAATCCTGCGAGCTCCCCGTCGTTCGCGGACTGACCCATCGGACGAGCGGTGCGCACACCCTGCCTCTTAGCCACGGCCGACGACTGGGCGCCGCTCGTGATGGCGGAATTCTCGATGAATGATTTCTACTCCGATTGTATTGGAAAGCGGCCCTGTCGCACTTGAGGCTGGCAAGTGCCTTGAACAGCTGCTATCTGCAGACCGCGAGACTGGCATCCGCACATGTCGCGGCAGATGAGAATGAGTTCGCCGATCCAATCCACCGCCGCTAACAAAAGAACCTGGCATTGAGATGGGCAGGCGCGGTGCTTTCAGCCGAAGCTGCCCTATCAATTTACAAATAAACGCTTATTCTTAATGCCGATACGTGAAAGAGTCATCCAGAAAGTCCGACGGCTTTAATCGACAGAGGCGAGCGCATGGTCTGCTAGAGGGCGGAGCAATCCGCTGCAGGCACGCTGAGGCGTAGAAAATGACCGTAAATACAGAGAATTTCGACAGATGGATCCGCGGGGAATTCGTCGAAATGAATACCGCCCTGGAGGAGATTTACTTTGCGCAGAGCGATCGATCCGCGGTGGAAAACGTCGGCGATTCGATCAAGAAGCCGCTGGTCGAAGCCGGGCGCAGTTTCATTCTGCAACTTCTCAAGGAAGGTAATACCGACGAAGGATTCGATTCGGCATTTGATCTACTTGGCAACGTAGGCCTGTACATGGCGGCATGCCGACGCCACGATATTACCGAGCCTTCTCGCGAAACGCTGTCTCCTCTGACCGAGGCCTCGGGTCTTGCGCTGCATCTGGGCGCATCGATCGGCGTCACGCCGCGCTTCGCCACCAGCCACCTCGCTACGCACAATCTGGCTAGAGCGGGTAAGTACAAGAGCTTCACGTCACTGCGCGATGAGTCGTTATTCATCGAGTACAACACGCGCGGGATTTTCGCCTACAAGCGCGCGGCAGATGCGCTGGTGAGAATTCTACCTTTAGGAATTTCACATCCAGTCGCCTACGATCTATTGACTGATGCGCGAAATGCGTTGCTCGATGTGGCCAAATGGAACGAAATTCTCTTTCGGGAACTGAACACCGATCGCTTCTTCTTCAGCGTGCGGCCCTACTACAAGCCCTATCGCGTGGGCTTGCATGAATATCGTGGCGCCAATGCTGGAGATTTCTGCGGAATCAACGAGATCGACCTGCTGCTCGGCTTGTGCAACGCCAACAATATTTCCTATTCGCAACTGCTCGTCGATAAATTTCTCTTTATGATGCCCGAGGACCAGGCGCGTCTGCGCGACTGTATGCGGCGCCGAAGTCTGCTGGATTCATTGCTCGAGGAGTTGCCCGGATCCCAGACTCAGCCGTGGTATCGGCGCAATGCGCAGATGTACCTAGAGGTGTGTGCTGCACACGGCGCGGCGGCGCAGCAACACCACGACCAGCTCGTCAAGCGCTTCATCGAGACGCCTTCGCAGAATCTGCCGCCCTCGCGCCTCACACACATTACCGCCAGCGGTCCTCCGCTTGAGGTATTGCTTAAGTCGCTGGAAAAGCTGCGCGACTTGCGCGTGGCGGCCGCGCGCGATGATATTCCAAGCCGCCATCGTGATCTGCAAGCACTGCGGCAGAGTTTGCGCTGATTGGCTGTGTCGAAGGTTTCCAAGAGCGAATCTCGCATGAAGGCATTCCGTTACCTGCCGCTGGTTGTTCTGGGCCTGAGCTTTAACGCGGCGGCCCAGGACAGCTCATACTTCGTGGCAGCCCGGCTAGCCGTGGGTGGGAATGGCGGCTGGGATTATCCGAGCATCGATCCAAACACGCATCTGCTCTACTTGTCGCGCGCTGACCGCGTGACCGTCGTCGATACCGTCAGCGGCACGAGCGTTGGGGAAATTCCCGATACTGCCGGTGTGCACGGCATTGCGCTCGCGCCGGGTCTGAATCGCGGTTTCATTAGCTGCGGAAAGGCAAATATCGTCAAGGTCTTTGATCTCAAGACCCGTGCGGTGCTGACCAGTGTGACTACCGGCGACGGACCGGATGCGATTTTGTATGAGCCACAGACACAGCGAGTGTTCGCATTCAACGGCCGCGGCAGGAGCGCCACGGTAATCGATGCTAAAAGCAACGCTGTTATGGCAACCATTCAGCTCGCCGGAAAACCCGAATTCGCGCGTGCCGATGGGCGTGGCAGGGTGTTCGTAAACATTGAGGACACCGCTGAGCTGGCAATGATCGACGCTCGGTCCGCGAAGCTCAAATCGCGCTGGCCGTTGCCAAAATGTGAGGACCCCACCGGTCTGGCTTTGGATGCTGTGCATCACCGCAGCTTCTCCACCTGCGCCAACCAGATACTGGCCATCCTCAATATAGACTCCGGGCAACCTGTGGCGACTGTGCCCATTGGCAAGGGGGTGGACGGCGGGGAATTCGAACCCGTGACGCAAAACCTGATCAGCGCCAACGGCGAGGGTACTGTCACTGTCGTACACGAGATCTCGCCGGATCGATACACCGTGCGGCAAACGCTCAGCACACAGCGGGGCGCGCGCACTGTTGCGCTCGATCTGGCCACGCACCGCTTGTACTTGCCGACCGCCGAGCTAAGCCCGCCTCCGCCGGCGACTGCGGAGAATGCGCATCCCAGGCCGATACCCATCTCGGGGACGTTCGTGGTGTTGGTGGTGCAATAGAAACACTAGTGAAGCGTCCAATGCTACACGCGACCGGTCTCAATTGCGGTCGACGCAGTCTGATACGAACGAATTACAGGGGCATGCGAGCTGCAGTTTTTCCGCGGTCGGGATTTTGCTCAGGCGCGACTCGTTACGGCTTGGACTGCGCAAAGCGCTCCAGATGATCTGCCATTCGGACCCAGGAGAGGTCATCCTGAACCCAGCAATGATAGGTCGGAGGAAAGGCTTCCGGATCGTCGAGGCTGCATGTGGTGACGTCAATTTGCGAAGCGTACGCAGCGTTTTCATAGGTCAGGGGGGTGCCGCAGGACGCGCAGAACGTTCTTTGAACTGCCGGCGATGACCGAAATACGGAAGGCTGCCCGCGGAAGTGGAATGTTTCCTTTGAAAACGTGACCCATGCGACAACGGGCGAAGCTGCCGATCTGCGGCACG
>Ga0182024_10017850_pt1 | contig 13270 bp, 11 predicted proteins | sample P32metaG_FD_120480 | JGI IMG/M metagenome (GOLD analysis project Ga0182024, IMG submission 120480) | Permafrost microbial communities from Stordalen Mire, Sweden - P3-2 metaG (Illumina Assembly) | ecosystem: Environmental > Terrestrial > Soil > Wetlands > Permafrost | place: Sweden: Stordalen...
TAAATGACCTTGCGCGAGTAGTGCATGTATCGGCGAGGCAGTTTCTTGTAGGGTGGGTCTACTGACCCACCAGATTTTCTCGGAAAACGTGGTGGGTCAGTAGACCCACCCTACCAAGACTGATTCGGAAAGACGGGAAATTCGTCATCGGCGAGCTCACGGAGCTCAATCCGGAGAATCTGATCTAGCAATTAACCGTTATCAATTGTCCATTATCAATTGCTCCATCCGACTTCAGTTTCACCCCGCCGACCGGGCAATCTGCGCGTTGCTGATACTGGCCGGCGGCGTGGGCGTGATCGCGCGAGATCGGCCCGGTGTTCCCGCACTGCTGGCGGCGCACCTCGGATTGCTGGCGGCCTATATCTGCTGTCTCTTGGTCGCCGCCAAGTGGAACGGCGCAAGGTGGCTGGGATGGGCGCATCCGCTCCTTGCGATGACGGTGATCTTCACGCTCTACACCGCCTGCGGGCGGCTGGGAATGGCGGCGATGCCCTGGCGCGCCGATGCCATGCTTTCGCGGATCGATTGCGCTCTCTTTGCCGGAATCAATCCAACGTTCTTCATCCAGCGCTGGCAGACGCCGCCGCGCGTCGAGTTTTTCGCTTTCTTCTACGGGCTGTTCATCCCCTATATCAATCTGTCTCTGATCCTGGGCGCGCTGGGAAGACCTCCGCTGGAGCGGGACCAATTTCTCACCGGCTGGGTATTCACCTACTGCATCAGTTATCTCGGTTATCTGTTTCTCCCCAGCGCCGGCCCCGGCGTCCTCTTCGCGAGCCACTACGCCACGCCGCTGCATGGCGGATTGTTTTACGCGCTGGTGCTTCGCGGCGTGCAAAGCACCGGCGGATTGTTCGGCGCGTTTCCCAGCCTGCACGCCGGCTCGTCGCTCTACCTCTGCCTCTTTGACCTGAAAACCAATCGTTTGCGCGGAATGACGTATCTGCCGATTGTCATCATGATCTACGGCGCGACGATCATGTTGCGGTATCATTACGTGATCGATTTGCTGGTGGGCACCGCAATCTCCGCCAGTTGCGTGCATTTTGGCCGGGTCGTGTTTCTGCGATGGGCGCGAGGAAGGCGGGAAGCGGGATTGACGGCGCTTCCTGGAGGACAGGACAATGTTCTACCGGATCTTCCGGATGCTGGCCGCGGCGACATTGCGGCTGTTCTTCCGAAACATTGAAGTCCTGGGGGATGTTCCTCCCGCCACCGGGCCGGTGTTGCTGGTGGCCAACCATGCCAACTCGTTGGTGGACCCGCTGCTTCCTCTCATTACGCTCAAACGCCGAATCACGCTGACCGCCAAGAACGTCCTGAAGAAGGATCCGCTGCTCGCACTGCTCTCGTGGGGCTTGGGCTCCATCCCATTTCATCGCAAGGAGGACATTGGGAAGGGGGCCGATCCGAGGCTGAACGTGGAGAGCATGCGGCGCTGCCGGCAAACCCTGGCGCACGGCGGAGCCTTGTGCATCTTCCCCGAAGGCATCAGCCACTCCGATTTGCAACTGCGGCTGTTTCACGTCGGCGCCGCCCGCATCGCCGTCGATTACGTCCGCAAGGATCACAATCCCGGAAATCTGAAAATTGTCCCCATCGGGCTGCTCTACACCGACAAATCCCGCTTCCGCTCCGAGGCCTGCGTCTGCTATGGGGAACCTCTCGATATGGAAATATGGGCGGCGGAGCATCCCCATCTGGCCGCCGAAGACCTGACCGCGGAGCTGCGCAGCCGGATCGAGAAGCTGATCATCACCTACCAGGACCGCCGCGAAATGCTGATCCTCAACTCCGCGCGCGACGTCGTGCTGACCGAGGCACGGATTCCGCAGGCGCTGGGAGGCACGCGGCCGCCAACCACGGAATTCTTCCGCACCCTTCGGAACCTCCAGTACGGGTACCGTGCCCTGGAGTCGTTGCATCCCGCGGAAGTGAGGGCGCTTGGCGATCGTGCTCGCGAGTATCACCGTGAGCTGAGACATCTCGGTATCGAGGCGGCGGAGGTCTATCTGCCGCTCAACGTGTTCAGCGCCGTGCTGTTTCTGCTCCGCGAGCTGGAACTCGTCTTCATCGGTTTTCCGCTGGCGTTGTGGGGTGTGATTAACCATCTGCTGCCATGGCTGCTCGTGCGCCAGATTGCCCGCAGGCTCTCAACCGACACAGACCATTGGGCCACCAACGTGGTCTATCCCAGCTTCGTCGTTTTTCCGCTCTTCTACGCGTTGCAGCTCGTCGCGGCTTGGATTTTCCTTTCGCCGTTGTGGGCGGCGCTTTACACACTGGCGCTTCCCTACACGGGTGTATATGCGATCCTCTACCATGAACGCGCCGGAAGCGCATGGAGACGAGCGCGCACTTTTGTTTATTTCCTGTTCCACGCCGCGATGCAGAAGCGGCTCGCCGACGAGGGGCGCGCGATTCTGGCCGGCGTGGAAACACTGGCCGCGATGCTGCCGCGGGTGTAAGAAAGGAATTCGATGAGCTTTGTCGCCTTTTTCGATCAGCCCGAAGCCGCCGTCGGGCATATTAGCGGGGGAAAAGGCGCGAACCTCATTGCTCTGTCGGTGGCCGGATTCGATGTCCCGGAAGGGTTTGTCGTCACGGCTGCGGCCTATCGGGAATTTCTTGCCAATATGCCCTGGATTGAAGAGTCGATCGCGCAGTTCAATTACCAGGAGCCCGCGCGGCTCGAAGAGCAGTGCATACTTCTTCGTCAGCGACTGTGCCAGATGCCGTTGCCGGAAACAGTGGCCCAGGAGATCCGTGCCGCCATTCGCCGACTCGGTGATGCTCCGGTTGCGGTTCGATCCAGCTCCACTTTTGAAGACCTGGCAAATGCCGCCTTCGCCGGCCAGCACGATACCTATCTGAACATCCGCGGCGAGGCACACATCCTCGACCGCGTGCGCGCCTGTTTCGCCTCACTCTGGGAATCGCGCGCCGTCCTCTATCGCCATCATCAGGGATTCGTTCATCGCGATGCGCAAATGGCCGTGGTCGTGCAGCGGCAAATCGCCTGCGACGCGGCGGGCGTGGCGTTCTCCATCGATCCGGTCGGCGGACGCATGGATCGCATCATCGTGGACGGCGCCTACGGCATCGGCGAGTCGGTCGTCTCGGGAGACGGCGAGGTCGATCACTTCGAGATCGAGAAATCCACCCTCGCCATCCTGCAACGCTCGATCGGAAACAAACAAACCCAGGTGGTGCCCGGCGGCGATTCAGTTGAGCGGAAGCCCGTGCCGGCGGAGCTTGCGGAGCGGCCATGTCTGAATGACGCGCAGATCGCCGATGTTGCGCGGCTCGCGCGGCGAGTCGAAGAACATTACGGCTGGCCGCAGGATATCGAGTGGGGTATCGCCGGCAATGTGCTCCATCTCCTTCAGGCGCGCCCCGTTACGACCATCCAGGCGGACTGGACCCGCGATGAGTCTGCCGAGCGTTTTCCCAATCCCATGACGCCGCTGAGTTGGGACTTTATCAACGTCGCCTTCGGAGCATCTCTGACGCACTCGCTTGCGCTGATGGGTCTCCCGCCGCTCAAGGGGGATTGGTTTCGCATCTTCGACCATTACATCTACGGCAATCAAAACGCCGGGCGTCTGCTGGCGATGTTCAGGCCGCTGCGCGCCCGATCCGTGCCGGAACTGGTGGAGGAAATTCCTTCCCTGCGCCGGCGTTTCGCATGGGTGATGGATCTTCCGGTCAACTGGGCGCGCGATCTCGATCGTTATCTGCTGCGCCTCGGTCGCCTCGACAGCCGGCCGACCCCGGACACGCTCCCGGCGGCGTGGGCGTTCATGTCGGAGGTTCTGAACGTCGCACAGGATTATTTTCAGCCGAACATCGCCATTTCGATGACGCAATCCGGGCTGCATCGCCTGCTGCACGCGATGGTCGCGATGCTGGTCGGTCCCGAGCGTGCGCTGGCGGTGGTAGACGGCTTGCTGACGGGGTGCGAAACCAAAACCGCCACCGTCAATCGCGAGATTCATGCGCTGGCCGTTCTCGCAACGCAGGATCAGCCGCTGCGGGATGCCCTGCTGAAGCTCGATGGGAAGCAGTGCATCGAAACAGGATTGCTGCAACAACATCCGGCGTTTGCCGCCCGGTTCGATCGCTTTCTGGAGGATCACGGGCATCGCGAAATGGACATGGACTACAGCCAGCCCACCTGGAGCGGCCAGCCATGGGTGGTTCTCGACTCGATCGTGTTGCTCATGCGCGCCGGCATAAATGAATCCCCGGCCGATTCACTCCGTACTCAGCGCCTGCGTTACGCCGCCACCGAGCGCCAGCTTCTGGCAGGCGCTCCCGAGGCGATCGAGTTCTTTCTTCGCGAGCTGATTCGTCTCGCCCGCACCTACACCATGCTCGACGATCTGGAGCACTATCAGACCACTCGCATCAATCCCCTGGCGCGGCGGGCTGCCCTCGGTATGGGCCGCATTCTCCGCGGCATGGGCGCTCTGGAAGCCGATGGCGACGTCTTCTATCTGAACAAAACCGATCTGGAGGAAGTCGTCGCCAATCCCAAGCCCGAAGCGATTGCGCTCTGCCGCGAGAAGGCGACGAGGGCGAAAGCATCGTACGCCGCCGCGTCCCGCCAGGCGCCTCCCTGGTCGCGCTCCCAGCGCGACATTCCGCCCGCGGCCGGCACCGACAATCTCCTGCTCGGCCTGCCCGGCAGCCCAGGAATTGCCACCGGAGCCGCGTTCTGTGTTCACGGCCCGGCGGATTTCGCTAGATTTCCCAAGGGCGCGGTGCTGGTCGCCCGCACCACCAACCCCGCCTGGACGCCGCTCTTTTACGCCGCCAGCGCCGTCGTCACCGAGAGCGGCGGCCCGCTCTCCCACGGCGCCGTGACCGCCCGCGAGATGGGCCTGCCCGCCGTCATGTCCGTCCGCGGCGTGATGAGAATCGTCAATGACGGACAAGAACTGACGGTAGACGGCACCCGCGGCAGTGTGGCACTCCGGTAAAACGGGTTTCCAGCCCGTTTCTTCTCCGCTAGAACCCCAGTTGCAGCATCGCCGACTCGCTCATCATTTCTCGGGTCCAGGGCGGCTCCCAGACAAGCTCGACCTTGGCCTCTTTCACTTCGGGAATGGCGTTGATTTTCTGCTCGACTTCACCGGGGAGCGTGCCGGCGACAGGGCAGGCGGGGGCAGTGAGCGTCATCTTGACCAGGACGCTGCTGTCGGGCTCCACCTGGATGTGGTAGATCAAGCCGAGTTCGTAAATATTGACCGGAATCTCTGGGTCGAAGATTTGTTGCAGCGCTTCAATCACCTTCCCTTCGATCAGTTTCTGTTCGACAAATTTCGTCGGGTCGCCCGGCGCAGCCGACGGACTCACTTGCGAAGCCGGTTCACCAGCCTGCGCGCCAGTCTGCGCAGCCGCCGCGTTCGTCTGCCCCGAGGCATCGCTCGCCCGCGGAACCGGTTTGCTCGGCGGAACGCTGGCTGGTGCAGTTGCCGTGACAGCGACCATGGTTGGGGGATCGAGCTTTGCTGTTTCGTCACTCATGAAGTTTGTCCGATGGCCTGAGCCGACTGGCGCAGGCGATAAATCATTCCGGCCAGTCCGTTTCGCCGCTGCGAACTGATGAAGCTGTCCAGCCCAATGCGGCGGAAGAAGCCCTCGACATCGTAGGCGAGAATCTCGCCGACGCGCTGCCCGCTGAACAGGCCCTGCAATACGGATATCAATCCGCGCACGATCGGGGCATCGGCATCGGCGATGAACTCAAGAACATCCTTTGTACCGGGCTTGCGGCGGGCCACCAGATAGACCTCCGACATGCACCCCACCACCCGCGGCGTCACCTTCTTCAGAACTGCAAAGCTGTTCGGCAGCTTCGCGCCCATTTCGAGGACGTATTCATTCTTCGCCTCCCGGTCTTCCAGCATCTCGAAGTCTTCCGCCAGGGCATCGCCAGCGCTTGAAACGGAGTCCGCCAAGGCCTGCGGATAGGGCAATTCGCCTTTGGTTTCGAGAGGAGTTTTCGCAACAGCGGGCTGCGCGGCGCGGGCATCCTTCACGATCCGCTGCAAGCTGGCGACGGCGGCGTCGATGTCGCCGCGGGTGTTGTAGAAGGCCATGGAAATCCGGCTGGTTCCCGGCACGTTCATGCGATCCATCAGCGGCTGGCAGCAATGATGCCCGGTGCGGACGGCGATCCCGTCATGATCCAGCTCCATCCCAATCTGCAGCATCGGAACGACGGGATCTTCCAGCACGAACGAGATCACCGTCGCCTTGGAGCGGGCGGCTCCGATGATCCGCAATCCCGGAACGCGCGCGACTTGCTCCGTGGCATAGGCGAGCAGGTCAGACTCATACGGCTCGATTTGGTCGAAGCCGACAGAGCTGACATAGTCGATCGCGGCGGCCAGCCCGATTGCGCCGGCGATATTGGGCGTGCCGGCTTCGAATCGGCTGGGGGGTTTGGCGTAGAGCGTTTTTTGGAAGCTGACTGATTCGATCATGTCGCCGCCGCCCTGGTAGGGGGGCATCTTTTCCAAATGCTTGCACTTGCCGAAGAGGACGCCGATGCCGGTGGGGCCGAAAAGTTTATGGCCGGAGAAGGCGTAAAAATCGCAGTCGAGCTTTTGGACGTCGGTTGCGTGATGCGCCACCCATTGCGCGCCGTCGATCAACGTCAGGGCTCCGGCGGCGTGCGCCTTGGCGATGATCCGTGCGACATCGTTGATCGTTCCCAGTGAATTGGAGACATGCCCGACCGCGACCATCTTCGTCCGCGGCGAGAGCAGCTTCTCATATTCATCGAGCAGCAGTTCACCGGCGTCATTCACGGGAATGACGCGAATGACCGCGCCAGTCGCCTCGGCGACCAGTTGCCAGGGGACGATGTTGGAGTGGTGTTCCAGGGCGGTGAGGATGATCTCATCGCCGGCTTTCAGATTGGCTCGCCCCCACGAGGCGGCGACGAGATTGATCGATTCGGTGGTGCCGCGCGTGAAGACGACTTCGTTCTCCGCCGCGTTGATGAATTGGGCGATGCGCCGCCGCGCCCATTCGTAGGCATCGGTGGCTTCCTGGCTGAGCGAATAGACGCCGCGATGAATGTTGGCGTTGTGCCGGCGGTAGAAGTTTTCGATGGTCTCAATGACAATCGCCGGCTTCTGCGTGGTTGCCCCGTTGTCGAGATAGACCAGCGGGTTGCCGCGCACGGTCGTCGAAAGGATGGGGAAATCCTTGCGATGGTGCGAGAGATCGACCAGCCGCGTCTTGGGGAGAATGTCTGTTGCCTGAGTCATGGGCGGATTGGATTGTAGTACGGTAGGGCGCGCTTACGCTACCATGCGGGCGAAAGGGGCCTCACCAATGCGAGAAAACAACCTCACGTGTCTATTTTGGGTGATTGCTCTCCTCAGCGTCTGCGGATGTTGCGGTCAGCAGCAGAGCCACGCAACTGGAACCGATATCAACGTTCGTGATCTTCGGGAACGTCCTGTCATCGGCGAGTTGGGGCTGCCATTGGGAACTGCGGCGGAGATTCGTGCGACGATCGTCGCCGGTGATCGCCGATCATTAGGAGATTCGGATCGCTATTTCCTGCTCGTCACCGAAGTAAACAGCCGAGCGTTGGCCACTCCAAAGCGATTCAGCTTTTCGGTTCGGAGTGCTGCGGACGGTCATTTGGCGAACAATCGTTTTGATCTGTATAAAATGGAGTATGGAGAGCCGCCGCCCCACCTTATCGACGACAAGTTTAGAAAACTCGATGAGGGGTACGTTGGGAGAGTCATGCGGCTGGGCGTCTACGAGACCGGCGAGTTCTCCGGTATCCCCGCCGATGTACCCTTGGATCTTTCGTGGCAGGATCACGGGTTTGGTTTTTCGACATCGTTGGTCGTGCTGGCGGAGCATTAGCCGCGTTCCTGCTTGGTCGATGAGTTGATCGAGCAGCTTCTGGCGCCAGCAAGAACAAACGATCGTTGACACGACAGTAAACTGTTGTACCATATCTACAACAGTTGATACTCCAAAATGTACCTGCGGCTCGATCATCACAGCGGCGAACCGATTTACCGGCAAATCGTCGAGGCGGTCAAATACAAGGTGGCCAGCGGCGAATTGCCGCCTGACGTGCAGTTGCCGAGCATTCGCGTGATGGCCGGGCAACTCAGCATCAATCCGCGAACCGTCGTCAAAGCATATGAGGAACTGGAGCATGCCGGCGTGGTCATCATGCGGCACGGGCAGGGCGTGTTCGTCGGGTCAAAGCATGGCGTGGTGCCGGCGGGGGTGCGGCGTGAAAAGCTGGCGGATCTGGCGCGAAGACTGCTGGCGGAGGGGGCGCGACTGGGCGCGGACCCCGAGGAACTGATGAAAATCATCGAGGAAGAGGCGCGGCACATCCCCGGCGCGATGGAGCGGGAGCCGCGGCGAAAGGTGCGAATATGACCGGTTTGAATGGCTCCGGCATGAGCATGGCGATCCTGGAAGCGAAAGATCTTCGCCGCGATTTTAGCGGGGTCAGCGCGCTGGATGGCGTGAACCTCAGCGCCGCGTCGGGGGAAGTCGTGGCGCTGCTCGGGCCCAATGGGGCGGGGAAGACGACGTTTCTGCGGCTGGCGCGGGGTTTGATCGAGCCGAGCGGCGGCACGGTAAGCATCGATGGGTGCGCGGCGCGGGTGCTTGCCGCGCGGGGCGGACGGGGTGTGGCCGCGGTCGGGGACGCTTGGGAGCCGGCAGGGTGGATTAGTGCTGACGGATTGGGGGATTTGCAGGCGTCGGCTGGGCCGTTCTCTCGAAGAATTTATGGGCGATGGTGTGAACAACTGAATCTCTCGCCATACAAGGCATTCCGGCAGTTCAGCAAGGGGCAAAAACGATGGATCTTGTGCGGTCTGGCGCTGGCGACCTCGCCGCGACTGCTGTTGATGGATGAGCCGGCGGACGGCTTGGATCCATCGGCGCGGCTGCTGCTGTATCAGGCGCTGCGTGCGTACGCGAACGATCATGACGCGGCGGTCGTGGTCACAACGCATATTTGCGGGGACGTGGAGAAGGTGGCAGATCGTGTGGCGATCATCGACCGGGGACATCTGATTGTTGATGCGGAACTCGAGACTCTTCGACACGAGGTTCGGCAGATTACGCGCCCGAGCGAAGCGGGACCGATCGTTCCCGGGAACGGATGTGCGCTGGAAATATTGGGACATCGGAGGGAAGGGGCCGTCGATCTCTGGTGGTTGCGGACATCCAATCCGGAAGCGCTCTCGTCGCTGGCCGGCGGCGGGGAAATTCGGCCGGTGGCGCTGGAGGATCTTTACCTGGCGGTGACGGCTTTTCGATCGCGATTGGAGAACGCATCATGAGATTCTTTCATCCGATGTTGCTGAGCTACCTGGGGCGGAAAACAGTTTGGCCGACACTGCTGGGGGCGGCGGGTCTTGCGATCTTTGAATTGTTTCCATCTGCGCCGCTTTCGGGGCGCGAGATGCTCCCGGCGGCGATTATTGTTGCCCACGTCGCGTGGGTGTCGTGGGCGCTGGCACGGCTGGACAAGGGGGAGATGCCGTTTCTCTACACGCGGGGGTTTCACTGGGATGTGATCTGGTGGCATCGCGTCGCGGTGGCCGCGTTGTCGGCACTGGCGGCGATCGCGGCCTCGTCTCTGGTGCTGTGGCTGGGGCTGCGCACGGCGGCGCAGATCGGGATGGGCGATTCCCTCTATCCGCTGGTAGCCCGGCGCGAGTCATGGGCGCCGATGTATTGGCTGGTCTTATACGTGCTGCTCTTGCCGGTGGGGCTTTATGCATTTGTTCGTGCGGAACATGAAGCGCCGCTGGGGGGACTGTGGCTGGCGATCGCGATTGGGCCGACGACGTGGTTCGCGTGGAATCTTCTGGCTGGGACTGCGGGGTGGCTGCCGAGAGCGCTAATGGTAGCCGGCGGGTGCGTGGTCGTGGCGCTCCTTTGGGCGGGTCAGCGGCTGCATCGGAACGTGGAGGTGGCATCATGACGACTATGGTTGAATCTCCGCCGCCGGTATCGTCGAATCGCGTGCCGAAACTGGCACGCGCATTGGAAGCGAGCGTGCTCACGCTGTGTGCGATCGCATTTCTGGCGACCCAACTCGCCTATCCGGGTGCGTTGGATTTCTCGATCGCCGCGCAGATTGTCCCGGATCTCATCGCGATTTGCGGAATTGTGCTTTGTGCATGGCTGGCGTGGCGGGGCACGTCCGACGGGGCGCTGGTCGTGGGGATTCTGGCCGTCTGGATTTCGACATATTGGATAGGTCAGGCCCATCAGCATGATTCCAAAACGGTGAAAACGCTGGTGTTTTCAACAGCAGGCGACAGCGTGCGCGGTGCGGAGTTTTTTGTAAATGGCGTCGATCTTGGCCCATCCCCGGTGCGGATATCGAAGGACGATTTTGAGCGGCGGGTGCCGCGCCTGGACCAGCCACCGCCTGGGTTTGCGGAGAAGGTGTATATACCGTTTTACAACACGCAATGGTGGGAGAACTGCTGGGAACGCGAGTATGTGCATGGGTTTGGTTGGGAATTCCCGGATATGGGGAAGGGGAAGCTTTATTACCAGGCGCAATATGCGGGCGAGATGGGTGCTGCGCCCGGGTCAGGCAGCGGGGGAGGCGAAGGTCAGGTCAGCATTGGATTCCGTTTCCCGCAGCGCGAGCGGCGCCTGCAGTTGCTCCTCAGTAAGGCGCGGCTTGCGGATTATCACGTCTCCGCCGACTGGTTCCGCGCCCTGGAGACTTTCGATGAGGATGGATGGAGCGCACTGCGAAAGGCGGCCCAGGGAGAGCCTGGCATGGATGACGTGCTGAGCGAGTGGGCGAAACGGAAATACAATCTTGACACGGTCCACAATTCCACCGACGCGTGGAAAGCGCTGATGCGCGTTTGCCGTGAAGCTGATAAGGAGCACGTGCATCTCACGCCAAGCGTCGGGGGAAGGGCGGTGGAGATTCTCGCGAAGCAACTGGATCCGGATCAGCTTGTGAGGGAGGGAGGACGGGTAATCGCCCAGACCAGGGGCGGGGTCTTCGTCCAATGGCGACTGGCGGGCCAAATGCAATTTGGCACAGCCGACATAACCGACAAATTGAGCTTTCTGGGCATGAATCAGGATGGAACTGACGGCAGCAATCAGCCCACGTACACCGGCACCGGGGGAGCGTACGGGATGATGCTTTCGCCGGGTGGGCTGGTCATTGCGCAGTCCTTGGTGGAGATGTGGAAGGCGGGGATCGGCCACCAGCAAATTCAATCGGAGATCGGCCCGGATTTGCTCGCGTGGCACTACGACAGCACGCTCACATTCCCGCTGGTCCTGGCGGCAAACATTGGCGGCCCGGAGGTGGATGAGTTTCTGCTCGCCCAGCCGTGGCAGCGCAATGTGACGTTCAGGGATCAGGGCATGACCGTCTTTGGGGCCAACGGCAGCGATGAAATCAACCGGTGGCTCTACCTCCTGACCTGGCTGAACGATGAGGCGGGGCAAAAGTTTCACCGCGAACATGCGCCCGAGATCCGTGAAATGGCGGGGAAGCTGCTGGATGGCGGCATGTTCATGTGGGACAGCAACCACCTGGATTTTTTGTTGCAGGACCACGATTTCGCGTGGGGCCTTTGGCCGCAGTTTCGCGCGGCGATCAAAAAACGGGAATCGGACCCGTGGGAGGTGATTCGCCTGGAGTACACCTACCTGGAAAAAATGAACGCTCCGGTCTCGGCCTTCATTGATTTGTGGAAGGAGGAGCGACCGGGACCGCAGGAGGCGGACCAGGCGTTTGGTGTCCTGAGATTTGAGACGCCGACGGAGCGGGCGCGGCCAATCGCGGCGGGTTTGCTGAATTTCTTCCAGCGCGATCCGCATGCGATGGATCAGATTCCGGAGGAGAATCGGAAATACCTCATGGCGGCCTTGAGGAAGACCGTAAATCCCGAAGAGGCGTTTATGGCAGATGTGAATGCGTACGTGCCGGCAGATCCTCACTGGCCGCTCACGCGAGAGTTCTGGCGGCATAAGTACGAGGCGATTTGGCTGGGCGGCCCGGGCGGCTTGTCGCCGGTTGTAGAGCAGTTGGCCAACGCGCCCGAACCAGCCTTGCGGCTGCTGAGTCTGAGCGCAATTCGGGGAACGCCGGTGGCCTCCAATCGGAAATCGCTGCAAAAGCTGCTGTCTGATCCGGACGCCACCGTGCAGAGCGAAGCGCGGACGGTGGACGCGGAACTCCAAGCGCTCGCGGCGCAACCGGTGGATGAGCTGACATCCGCCGGCCATGCAACTGTGCCACCATAAAAAGTAAGCGTGGCCTTTCGCTTTGGCCGGACGTGCCCGTTTTTCCGCGGAACAGTGAATCGTTTGGCGGGCGAGGGTTGTTTCCGCCTCTTCTGTAGCCGGCGTCGCTGACGCCGGACGGTCGCGGAGGAACCTCCGGCGTCAACGACGTCAACGACCCCGGCTACAACGTCGAATCCCGTCGGCCCCGGAAATTCGCGCACGCCCCGTTGGCCTGTTGGACGGCCTCACCCATTGACCTTCTTCTCCATCGAGTCAAAATCACCACCATGCGACGGGCAGTGTATGCAGGCAGCTTCGATCCGATCACGCTCGGTCATCTCTGGATGATCGAGCAGGGGGCCGGTTTGTTCGATGAGTTGATCGTCGCCATCGGCGTGAATCCGGAGAAGCGATATTGCTTTTCGCTTGCGGAGCGCATGCAGATGCTTCGCCAGGTCACCGGACATCTGGGCAATGTCCGGGTCGCCAGTTTCGAGAATCTGTTTCTGGTGCATTACGCGCGGCAGGCTCAAGCCGGCTTCATCCTTCGCGGCATCCGCAATGAGCAGGACTATCAATACGAACGCGGCATGCGCTACGTGAATGAGGAACTCGATCAGGGGATCGTGACCGTGATGCTGGTTCCGCCGCGGGGATTGGTGGAAGTGAGTTCGAGCTTTGTCAAAGGTCTGGTCGGTCCCGACCAGTGGGAGAGCATCCTGCAGAAGTACGTTCCTGAGCCTGTTTACCGGGCATTACTGACACGGTTCAAGACTTAAGCGATCTTGCGCAATTACGCGCTGCTTATTCGTACGCTTCCACGGCGCGCTTTGGTAGGGTGGGTGTACTCGCCCACCAGATTTTCTCGGAAAACGTGGTGGGCGAGTACACCCACCCTACAAGAAACTGCCTCGCCGACGTCTGCACTAATCACGCAAAGTCATTTAGCAGCCCCATGATCGACCAAACGACAGAA
>Ga0182024_10017851_pt1 | contig 13270 bp, 11 predicted proteins | sample P32metaG_FD_120480 | JGI IMG/M metagenome (GOLD analysis project Ga0182024, IMG submission 120480) | Permafrost microbial communities from Stordalen Mire, Sweden - P3-2 metaG (Illumina Assembly) | ecosystem: Environmental > Terrestrial > Soil > Wetlands > Permafrost | place: Sweden: Stordalen...
ATTGAAACTCCCCAGCGCGCCTGAGCATCCGGTGGTCTATCTGGACGCGGCAGATCGTCCGCAGCCCCGGTTCGATGTTGACCTGGGCGCGGGCATGACTACCGCTGTGGGGCGCTTGCGTCCTTGCGGAGTGCTGGAGTGGAAGTTCACCGTGCTCTCCCATAACACCATCCGCGGTGCCGCGGGCGCGGCCGTGCTGAACGCCGAGCTGCTCAAGGCCAAGGGCTACCTCGCCGCTTCCCAGAAATGAAAACAGAGTCGCACTCCCATAATTTCGTCAGGAAGTTACCCCGATGATTGTAATGAAATTCGGCGGCACTTCCGTGGAAGATGCCCGCGCTATCGAGCGCGTAGCCGCAATTGTCAAAGAGCGTCTGCCGCAGCATCCGGTGGTTGTGGTCAGCGCCATGGCCAGAGTTACCGACACACTGCTCACCATGGCTCGAGCTGCAGGAGCCGGCGAACGCAAAACCGCGCTGAAGCTGTGTCGATCCCTGCAGGAGCGCCACTACAATACCGCCAGCGAATTGCTGGGCACGGCTCTCTTTACCGACTTCCACTCTGAACTGGGAAGCGACTTCGAAGCGCTCGACGAACTGCTGCGCGGAATTTCCGCGGTCGGCGAATTAACTCCCCGAACTACCGATCATGTAGCCGCCTTCGGCGAGATCCTTTCCAGCAAAATTGTGGCAGCGGCATTTTCCGCTCAGGGCCTGAACAGCGAGTTTGTAGACGCGCGCGAAGTGCTGGTGACCGACAGCAGCTATATGCAGGCGGCTCCGCAGCAGGAAGAAACCAACGAACGATTGCAGACCAAAGTAAAACCGTTGCTCGATGCCGGTCAGGTTCCAGTGATGGGCGGTTTCGTGGGAGCAAGCCGAGCCGGAATCACCACGACCATTGGACGCGGTGGCTCGGATTTCTCGGCCGCCATTGTAGGCGCAGGTTTGAGTGCGGAGCGGATTGAAATCTGGACCGACGTCGACGGGATTCTGACCACCGATCCGCGAATCTGCAAGGAAGCGCGCCGCATCAAAGTAATCAGTTTCGATGAGGCGGCGGAGTTGGCATATTTCGGCGCCAAGGTGTTACACCCAGCGACCGTATTGCCGGCGATTCAGAAAAATATTCCCGTTTACGTGTTGAACTCGCTCAACCCGTCCTGCGAAGGGACGAAGATTACCACCCGCGCTCCCCAGGTGAAAAATATTTTTAAAGCCATCGCAGCCAAGAAGCGCATCACTATTGTGGACGTGGCGGCGCCGCGCATGCTTTTGGCCCACGGCTTTCTGCGTGCCATCTTCGAGGCCTTTGACCGGCACAAGGTTGCGGTCGACGTAGTCTCTACCTCGGAAGTAAGCGTTTCGCTCACGGTGGATTCGAATCAGGCAATCCCCGCGCTGGCTGCCGATCTAGCCAAGCTGGCCGACGTGAAGTACGAAGGCCGTAAAGCGATCGTCTGCCTCGTGGGCGAGAGCCTTCGTGATAAGCCAGGCGTTGCCGCGCTGGTTTTTGGCGAGCTGGCTGATAAGAAGATTCGCATGATCTCGCAGGGTGCCTCCGAAATTAATCTGACCTTTGTCATCGAGGAAGACGAAGTGCCTGACGTGATCCAGCGTCTGCACAAAACATTTTTTCAGGACTTGGATCCGGCGGTGTTTGCGTAGCTTCTTAGCATTCTTCGCGACTGTTCCTCGCGACCCTTGAGGTTAAAGGCTTTTGATCATGAACATCCTCTTACTAGGCCGTGGAAAGACTGGATTACTCGTTGCGGAAGTTGCAAGCCGGCGCGGACACCGTATCCACGTCGCTGGCGCCGTAGAAAACGCCGAAGCGGCAGCCCTCGCGACCGACAAGTTGCGTGACTTTGATGTAGTGATTGATTTCACCGCTCCTCACTGCGTCCTCTCGCATATCGAAGCCTGTGTCAAGGCGGACAAGAACATGGTCGTCGGCACGACTGGCTGGTACGCAGAGAAAGATTGGGTCAGGAAATTAGTAGAGACTTGCAATACCGGATTCGTTTATGCGGCGAACTTTTCGGTGGGCATAAATCTATTTCTGGAGGCCGCACGAGCCGCCGCTGCGGCCTTGCGCCACAACTACACGGGACAAATCTTCGAGCGGCACCACGCTCATAAGAAAGATGCGCCTTCGGGAACGGCCATCGCGCTTCAACACGTGATCCGCGAGGCTAGCGGCCAACCCGAGGACCTGGAGATTATTTCCTTTCGCGAAGGCGAAGTCGTGGGCATGCACGAAGTTGTGCTGGAGTCCTCCGCCGACCGAATTTATCTCTGTCACGACGCTAAGTCCCGCGAGGGTTTCGCCGAGGGCGCGGTGCGCGCGGCGGAGTGGATCGCCGGCAAAAAGGGCTTCTATGATTTCAACGAGGTGTGGCGACAGCTGTAGAGTAGCTCGCCGTTCCCCCACAACGCTATTCGCGTTATCTTATGAGCATGCAACTCCGTGGATGTGGTACAGCGCTGGTCACCCCTTTTCACCAGGATGGCGCGATCGATGACACCGCTCTGCGCAACCTGGTGGCGTGGCAGGTGGAGTCCGGCATAGATTTTCTCGTTCCTTGCGGAACCACCGGCGAGACCCCCACCCTGAACCATGAGGAGTGGCTGCACGTGATCGATACTACGATCGAGGTAGTCGCGGGGCGCGTCCCCATCGTGGCGGGTGCGAGCTCAAACTCCACGCGCGAAGCTGTAGAAAAGGCAAACGAAGTTGCTGCGCGGCCCGGAGTCGACGCCATCCTCACTGCTTCTCCCTACTACAACAAGCCGACGCAGGAGGGCCAGTATCGGCATTTCAAAGCCATCGCTGAGGCCGTCGGCGACAAGCCGATCGTTCTCTACAACGTACCCGGGCGTACCGGAGCGAACCTCGAACCCGCAACCCTGGCGCGCCTCGCCGAGATTCCGAACATCATCGGCGTGAAGGAAGCTTGCGGCAACATGACGCAGATCGCCGAAGCTATCAACTCCGTGCCCGAAACATTTCTAGTCCTCTCTGGGGATGACGCCGTCACCTTACCGGTAATTGCGCTGGGCGGGGTTGGAGTAATATCGGTGGCATCAAATGAGATTCCGCACGAGATGGCAAGGATGACGCGGGCCGCGCTCGACAACGACTGGGCCATGGCACGCAGCGTGCATCGAAAATATCTGCCCTTGATGCAGGCGAACTTCATCGAGTCCAGTCCGCTTCCGGTTAAGGCTGTGTTGGCAATGATGGGCAAGATCGAGGAGAACTACCGTTTGCCGCTGCTCCCCATGCGCCGCGATACGCGATCGAAATTGCAAAGAGTCGTAACCGAAGTGGGGCTGATCGCCAAGCCGGCAACGCCGGGGCCAGAGGCGGCCGAATTTTATATTTACGAAAATTGGGTGGCGGGTCCGCATAAGATCGTGCTGCATCGCGGATCATGCGGACAATGCAACCAGGGCAAAGGCCGTCCTGCAGGGCACGACGCCAACCACGCGCGCTGGCACGGACCCTACGCAACGCTGGTTCAAGGGCGCGAAGTGGCGCACGGGATGAACGGCGTGCTGATTCGCAGCGAATGCAAGTGCATATGAACAATTGCTGATTGTTGAGTTGCAAATCTCATTTAATCGAGGCTCCCGATAAACATCAGCAATCAAAAATTCCCTACTTCCATGCAATCCCTGAAAATTTCTATCGAGCGTCTGGCAGCGCTGGGAGAGGTCGAGCACAATCCTCAGGCGCGCCCGACCTTTTTCGAATTCCGTGACGCGTTAACGCAAGGAAAGATCCGCGCCGCCGAGAAAATCGATGGCCGCTGGATCGTAAACACCTGGGTGAAACGCGGCATTCTACTTGGCTTCCGGCTTGGCGAACTAACAGAGACGGGTTCTGCGGGGCTCTCTTTCGTCGATAAGGACACGTTCCCTGCCCGCCAGTTTTCCATTGCAGACCGCGTGCGCATCGTGCCCGGCGGGTCATCAGTACGGCTGGGCGCATACGTAGCACCGTCCGTCATCTGTATGCCGCCGATGTTCATCAACGTGGGCGCTTACGTTGATGAGGGCACCATGGTCGATTCCCACGCGCTGGTTGGTTCCTGCGCGCAGGTCGGCAAGCGCGTGCACGTCAGCGCTGCAGCGCAAATCGGAGGAGTGCTCGAGCCCGTCAATGCCGCTCCAGTCATCGTTGAAGACGACGTTCTGATCGGCGGCAACTGCGGCATCTATGAAGGCACACTGGTGCGCACCCGAGCGGTGTTGGCCGCGGGAACAATTTTGACGCGATCCACTCCGCTCTACGATCTGGTTCGCGGCGAGGTGTACCGAGCGAAGGCGGAAGCTTCGCTGGAAGTTCCCGAAGGCGCGGTGGTGGTTCCGGGATCGCGCGCCGTGAAGAAGGGCGCAGCCGCTGAGTTAGGAATCTCGTTATACACACCGGTGATTGTGAAGTACCGCGACGAGAAGACGGACCGAGGAACCGAACTGGAAGACTGGCTGCGCTGATTTCGGAATTTCTGATCGAAATACTGACGCCGCCAGATTCTACGCCACATTAACTGCGATTTTCCCCGCCCCGTCGAGACTAACCCGGATTTGCCCCAGCGTTTGTACCACCCAATCAGCTTCGCTCAGTGCATCTGCGGGATAAGTGCTAGTCAACCCAATCGCTTTCATCCCACCGGCGTGCGCCGCACGGATACCGGCAGGAGCGTCTTCAATCACCAAACACTCTGCCGGATTCACTCCCAACAACTCGGCACCCTTCAGATACGGCTCCGGGTGCGGCTTTCCGTTGATCACGTCGTCCGCGGTAACCATCACTTTCGGAAATAGCACTCCAGCAAGCTTCAGCCGCGCGCTGGCCAGGTGGCGAGCGCCAGATGTCACCACGCCCCATTTGTTCTCTGGGATCGAGCGGATGAGGTCGATCGCCCCGGGCATCACAACAATGCCACGGTCCGAGGCTTCGCGGTTCTCCAGCCTGCGAGCTTCTGCTTGGGCGTCGAGGTGAGGAGCGACAGCTCGAATCACTTCAACGGAACGAACACCGTGAGCTATCGCGATCACGCTATCTTCGTCGATTCCCTGCTCGCGCGCCCACGCGCTCCATTGCCGATCTACTGAGCCCGTGGAATCGACGAGAACTCCGTCAAGATCGAACAGGATTGCAGCGCATCGCAATTTGCTCATTCTTCTTTTTGTACCACCCCGCCCATTCAGAACAGCTAACCACGGAATATCGCGTTCGCATAGCCAGGAAAAACGCCCGGAAAATGACAAGTCGCGCTTAGCCGATCGGAGCCGGTAGAATTCGCGGCTCTGACGCAGGTAGCGTCTGCTGTTGAGATTGATGACGAACCTGCAAATGTCGCTGCCGGAAGTGAGCCTTGGCGCGCTCGCCCCAGGCTCGAACAAACCAGTAATTCAGACCCGCACCCAACGCGGAACTAACCAGTGGGATCATTCGCCCTGCCCATTTTTCTACAACCTCAGCGCTGGCGCGGGCAGCAATCCGCTGAATCACGCGCGGAACAAACTTATTGACGAACTCCTTCTCCACCAATTCGCGGCTGATATCCACTCCGGCCGCGCTGGCGGCGGCGATCCACAACTCGGCGATTTCATTGTCGGTGTTGAACTGGAAACCATAAACCAGGCTGAGCTTCTGAATCGTGCGCATGGTAATAGCCGAAAGGATGCCAAGATCAGGAATAATCGTAATCAAGCCGCCCAGTCCGAAGCCGGCGCCTTCCGCAGCGGCAAGTTTCATGCCGCCGCGAATCAAGTCGTCCGCGACCATGTCCAGTTCCCCAACCTCGAGCGAATACACGCCGTGATAGCCGCTGACCGGGAGCCGGTAAGCCGTACGCAGCTGCAGCAGAAATTTTTGCGGATCGACTTGTACCGTCGAATAGGCCCGCGTCAGGCCTTTTACAACAGCCTTCTCGACGCCCAGGCGAAGCCACGATTTGGATTCCGACACGGCCATCGATCTAACCTTAGCTCACAAAACGAACAGAATTCCATCCGCCATCGGGTAGAAATGGACGAATCACTCTGTACGCTACGTGACACACTCTGCTAGCATCAAGAGTACTCCATGCCAACTGGAAAACTGCAAGTCGTCCCCTTAGGCGGCCTAGGCGAGTTCGGTATGAACTGCATGGCCGTCCGTTGGGGCGACGATATTATTGTGATCGATGCGGGGCTGATGTTCCCAGAAGCAGAATTACTCGGCGTCGACATTGTCGTTCCTGACATTTCTTACCTTACCGAGAATCGCCAGCTGGTGCGCGGCATCATTCTTACTCACGGCCACGAAGATCACATCGGCGCTCTCCCCTGGATTCTCTCCGAACTTAACGTGCCGGTGTGGGGCACCGAGTTCACACTCGCTTACGTGGAGGACAAACTCGACGAGCACGGACTGCTCGAAGACGCTGACCTGCGCGAGATGCATGCCGGAGAGCGCTTCAAGGCCGGCGTGTTCACGGTTCATCCCATCCGCGTAACACACAGTCTGGTGGATTGTGTTGCACTCGCGATTCATACACCCCTTGGCGTCATCATCCACACGGGTGACTTCAAAGTCGATCCCACTCCCACGGACAATCATCTCTTCGATCTGCACTCGTTCGCTGAGTACGGGAAACAAGGCGTGCTCGCCTTGTTTCAGGATTCGACTAACGTTGAGCGCAAGGGATACACGCCCAGCGAGCGCGCCGTGCGCCGAAAATTTGACGAAGTATTCGCGCACACCCAGCGCAGGCTCTTCATTTCGTGTTTTTCCTCGTCCATTCATCGCATCCGGCTGGCGGTGGAGTTGGCTCACCAGCATGGACGCAAAGTGGCGTTCATCGGCCGTTCCATGAACAATTCCGCCGAGATCGCGGAAGATCTCGGCTATCTGGAAATTCCCGACGGCCTCGTTATCAATCCCGGTGAGATGAAAAATTTCCCGCCGGAAAAAGTTTGCGTGATGATCAGCGGTACCCAGGGCGAACCCATGTCCGCTCTATCACGAGCCGCCGTAGACAATCATAAGCACGCGAAGATCGAAAAGGGCGACACGGTGGTGCTCTCCTCGCGCATCATCCCGGGCAACGAGAAGACGATATACCGCATGATCGATCACTTGTTCCGGCGCGAAGCTCACGTCATTTATGAAGACGGAAGTTCGCCTCCCATCCACGTGAGCGGCCACGCCAGTCAGGAAGAATTGAAGCTGATCATCAATCTGGTGAAGCCGAAGTATTTTATTCCGGTCCACGGCGAGTACCGGCAACTGAAGCTCCACGCGGAAATGGCAGGGGCCATGCACAGCTCGGTAGGCAAGGTCATGCTGATCGAGAGCGGCAACGTGCTCGAATTCGACGAACACAATGCCCGTAAGGCCGGAAAAGTTAATGTGGGACGAGTCTGCATCGACTCCGGCTCGCGTACCGACGTGGTCGAGGATTTAATTATCAAAGACCGTCGGCACTTGAGTGAAGACGGTATCGTGCTGCCCATTATCGCCATCAACAAGCTCACGGGACGAGTGGAGACCGCGCCCGAGATCGTAACGCGAGGCTTCAACCCCGGCGACAATGGACTGATGGATGGAGCCAGGCGCATCGTGGAAGATACGTTGGCGCATTCCAGCGAAGAAGAAAAAGCCGACTATGGTGTGATCAAGGAAAAGATTCGTGCTGACCTGAAACGCTATATCTCCAGGCAGACGCAGAAGCGGCCATTGATCATGCCAGTGATTCTGGAAATTTAGGTAAGCGGATTTTTCCAGCGCAGCCCCGGGAACCGCGCGAAGTCCCGATCCGCGGTATAAAGCACGCCTCCATATTCAACCGTCAACGCAGCCAATTCCGCGTCGCTGACCAGTGGTCCTGAGGCCTGCCCCTCGACCATCATTTGCTTCAACACGGACCAGTGTTCATCGCCCGCGACAATGATTCGTACATTCGGCTGCTCCAACCACGCTTCTACAATTTCTGTGGCCTGCTCAACTGTCAAACGCGATCCCGGCAGCCTCCGATTGGTGATGACTCGTAGAAAAGCAGACACGGTCTGCCATGGCAAGCCCACCAAATTCTATGTCGGAAAAGATCTTCTCCACCCAGGTTGGCGTCGACAACTATCACCGATGATCCGGGCCTTCGAGAGACTCGATCAATTCCTCAACCTTTTCGAAGTGAGGCAATCCCAACTTTATCGGCTTCACAACAAATGGCTTTCGGATCGGTTGTTTCGTGGCTGTCAAACCTAACCGCAGAAGGCGATTGACGACGCGTTTCAAAGGTTGACCCGATTTGCCGACCTCCTTGTTCAGCAGGGCGGCTACGTCGTCATCGAGGTTAAGAGTGGTTCGCACATCGTGATGCTGACCGTATAGACATCATGATGTCAACCGATGGCGCTCGCGTTCCCTTCGTCTTCGTGGTAAGCGATAATCAAAGCCCGATGGCTATCCTTTCCGACATCCGCGCAGCTCAAGGCCGCCTGCGCGGCGTCGCTGCCCGCACCCGCCTGATCGAGTTCCTTCATCCGGAATCCGACACTCGCCGGCTTTTTCTCAAGCCGGAAAACCAGCAGCCCATTGGCGCTTTCAAACTTCGCGGAGCTTACAACAAGATCGCCTCGCTCTCACCCGAAGACCGCAAGCGCGGAGTAATTTCCTATTCCAGCGGCAACCACGCGCAAGGCGTCGCCTACGCAGCGCGGGCGCTGGGCGTAAAAGCCGTCATCGTCATGCCCGACAATGCTCCCGCGATTAAGCGTGAGGCCACGGCGGCGCTTGGCGCGGAGATCGTCATCGTCGGCCCCGGCAGCACCGAGCGCCAAATCAAAGCGGAAGAACTGGCGGCGCAACATGGATACGTGATCGTGCCTCCTTACAATGACGAACAAATCATCGCCGGCCAGGGCACGATGGGATTGGAGATTCTCGAAGACTTGCCGGAAGTGGAAACGGTTTTTGCACCTGTTGGAGGCGGAGGAATGATCAGCGGGGTTGCGGCCGCCATCAAGCTGAGCCAACCCTCAATAAAGGTAATTGGCGTGGAGCCGGAACTCGCGGGCGATGCTCAGGCCAGTTTGCGCGCGGGAAAAATTGTTCACTTCCCTGCCGATGAGGTTTCGCGCACTATCGCTGACGGACTTCGTACACAAAGCATCGGCCCCATCAACTTCGAGCACATCCGGCGCTACGTCGATGACATTGTTACCGTAAGCGAAGAGGAAATTCGCAGCGCGGTCCAATTGCTGGCGTCAAATCCCGCAACCGTCGCCGAGCCCAGCGGAGCCGTGGCCGTGGCCGGCTTCTTGTTCCGCGCCGATCAACTCCCTAAGACGAAATTCAACGTTGCTATCATCAGCGGTGGCAATGTTGACCCCGCGATGCTGGAAGAAATCCGCCGGGAGCGAGAGGAAGAGATTCCGAAAATAAGTCCGCGCTAAAAGACGCAGCGAACTCATTTCGGGCGCGCGGCAACGGTCCATCGCCGTATCGCCACCACGGACCAAACTGCCTCCACCAGTCCGAAGGGCCATGCCCCTTGCAGAAAGCCGTAGACCGAACCGAGCATGCAGGCTCCGGCAAACGCAAGAATGAACCATCGGCTCCGCGCTTCTAAGGCATAGGAGACCAGCATCGCAGTTACCGCGAACAGCCCAAAGATTGTTAGAGGAGTCACTGCCAGGTTGAACGATTTTACTCTTAATATTCTGTCGGACGCGACGTACTGCGTTCTGCGAAAAACCGAAGAAATCGTACAACCCATGGGGTAGGCAAGTGATCTAACGAATTGGCTATGTGTGGGTAACGATTTTAGTTACTTGCGGCGGTTGAATTTCCTGTGGTACAAACGACCAGTCGCAAAACTCTCAAGCAAGATGTCATCGTTCAACTACTTGAAAATTGAACCGCGCAAAATTTGGAGTGCGGTGCTGGTTGTACTTGCGGTGGCCTGCCTCACCATGAGTCTGGCGACCCGCTATTATTCCCTTCGGGATACGTCCTCCCCTCTGGCGAGGACAGTTCAGAGACATGCGGTTCCCGATGCGAAACCGCAACGCCTTAGCAAGAATGCTTCCACTTGGAATCCTCCGGTGTTCAGTTTTACGGTTTTGCAGGCTCCTCGTTTCCTTCCTCGAATCGATTCGGTCCGGCTCCCGCTACGAAGTCTCGTTTGTAACGCGAGCCTTTACAATCGGCCTCCGCCTTCTGAATCCATTTCATAAGTCCTAATCGTCGGATCTCACTGATTATATTCCGTTAATCGTATTTGCCTTGCAGGGTTGGATGCTGCGACACTGAGTATCTGTTATCAGCCGAGCTTCCAAGGATATTTTGGGAATCTGTTTCATGGGTGGGGCCGATGGTCGAGCTGCTGATGTCGGCAAGCCCGCCCATCGGTGGACGCTTAATTCCTCTTCCAGAAAGGAAATCGCATGGAGGTTGCGCCTTCGTTGACGAAACATGACCTCGATGCTCTGCGCCGTATTGATACGTGCCTGGTCGCGAACGCGATCGAGTCGTTTAATGTGAGGTTGTGTAATACGGGATTTGCCGACGCGCGCGTCCGGTGCATGTTCAAGGACGATCCCCCAGCCGTCGGCTTTGCGGCGACGGGGCGCCTGCGCAGCGGCGAGCCGCCGATTGGCGGCGGCACCTTTCGTGACCGGGCGGAGTTCTGGAATAGCATTCTCGAGGTTCCCGCCCCGCGCATTCTGGTATTGGAGGATATCGATGAACATCCTGGGCGCGGGGCTTTTGTGGGTGACATGCATACCGCGATTTTGCAGGCTCTCGGTTGTGTCGCTTATGTGACGAACGGGGCGGTGCGCGAATTGCCTGCTGTGCACGCCATGGGATTTCAACTATTCGCGGGTTGCGTAGCCGTTTCTCACGCTTACGCCCATATCTTTGACATTGGCCGGCCGGTAACTGTGGGTGGAATGGAGGTGCGTCCCGGAGATTTATTGCACGGCGACCGGCACGGTGTTTTAACCGTCCCGCTTCAAATTGCACCGCGTGTCCCGGCAGCTGCAGATCGATTGCAGCGGGCAGAGCGAAAGGTTATCGATTTTTGCCGATCCGCGGATTTTTCCATCGCTCAATTGGGCGAAGTTATGAAGGCTCTGCGTTAAGAAAGTGGATGGGAATTGGCGAGGGACAATTCGATGACTGAAGGTTTCACCAGATTCGGTAAGATGCGGGCCCGCATTTCGATGTCGTTGCTTTCCTGTCTCCTTGTGAGCATCGTTGCCATAACGTCAGTACTGTCGTCCTGTTCGGGTAGTCGCAACGAAAAAGTGCAGGCCAGTGGACCGGCGCCGACCGTCGGAGTGACCAAGGTGGTGAAAAAATCCCTTGGCCGCCAGCTTACCTTGTCTTCCGAGCTGGTTCCCTTTCAGGAAATTGACGTCTATGCGAAGGAATCCGGATACGTAAAAAAATTGCTGGTCGACTACGGAACGCACGTGAAGGCGGACCAGGCGATGGCCGTTCTAGAGATTCCGGAGCTCGAAGCGCAGCTGCAGGAAGATCAGGCTGAGATCAAGAACGCAGCGAATCAAGTAAATCGTGCGCAGCACGAACTCGATCGCTATCAAGCCCAGTACAAGGCGTTACACCTGCAATATACGCGTCTGAATGGCGTCTTTCAGAGCCAACCTGGAATTGTGGCGCAGCAGGAAGTCGACGATGCGCAGGGAAAGGATCTTGCAGCTTCGTCTCAGGTGGATGCGGGCCAGGCGGCTCTGGAAGCTGCTCAGAGCCAGATGGGCGCGACGCAGGCCAAGCTGGTTCACGACCAGAGTCTGTTCGATTATTCTAAAATCACAGCACCATTTGCGGGAGTGGTAACCGAGCGCTACGCGAACCTCGGCACATTGGTGCAAGCGGGAACCGGATCGAGCACCCAGGCCATGCCGATCGTCCGGCTTTCCGAGGATGACCTTTTCCGGCTCGTGATTCCGGTTCCGGAATCCTATGTTCGATACATTAAAGTCGGCGATCCCGTGGACGTTCACGTGCCTTCTCTAAACCGCACTTTCCCCGGCAAAGTCGCGCGCTTTTCCGTAGACGTGCGGGAAGACACGCGCACCATGCACACCGAAGTCGACGTTTCCAACCCACAACGCGTTTTGCTGCCAGGCCTCTATGCAGAGGCCGAGTTGAATCTTGAGCAGGAACACAATGTTCCGACGGTTCCTATCCAGGCCTTGAACCATGAAGGCGAGAAGACCACGGTTTTCTTGGTCGGCGGGAATGGAGTACTCGAAGACCGCGCCGTGCAAGTGGGACTGGAGACCGCCAGCGATGTCGAAATTGTCTCGGGGCTGAACCCAGGAGAGCTGGTCGTGGTGAGCGATCGCAGTGGGTTGAAGCCCGGAGAAAAGGTTCATCCCCAGGAAGTACCGATGCTGCAGTACCACGAGGAGAATACACAACAGTAGACGCTGCAAGGAGCTGCAGCTAAACGCGGTTAGGTGCAACCGGAAAAAAATTTATGCCAGGGTTTTCGATTCGCAATCCGTACTTCATTATCGTGATCTGTCTCACGCTCCTGGTCATCGGGGTTACAAGTCTCTCCCGAATGCCGATCGATTTATTTCCACCGATCAATCTTCCCGAGGTCGTAGTTGCAACGTTTTACACCGGCATGCCGCCGGAGGACATCGAAACCGATATCACCGATCCCTTGGAGCGCTTCTTTACTCTGGCTTCCGGCGTGGATCACATGGAATCGCGCTCCATGTTGGGCGTCAGCATCATCCGGGTTTACTTCCAACCGGGAACCAGTGCCGACGCTGACGTAAGTCAATTGTCCAACTTGGCGCTCGCCGATTTGAAACGTTTGCCGCCGGGCACGCTGCCTCCCGTCGTTTTAAAGTTCGACGCCTCCAGCCTGCCCGTGGCGCTGGTTACGGTCAAAGGCGAGGGACTCAACGAAACTCAACTTCACGATTACGCTCAGTTTCAAATTCGCAACCAGATCGCAGTTGTGCCCGGCGCCGAAATTCCTGGCGTGTTCGGCGGAATCTACCGGCAGATCATGGTCTACGTCGATCCCTACAAATTACAGTCCCGGCAATTGAGCGTGATGGATGTGGTCAGCGCGGTGAACGATGCCAACCTGATTCTGCCCGCCGGCGACGTTAAGATGGGTCCTTACGATTATTTCGTTTACTCCAACAGCCTCGTCGACAACATGAAGCAGTTGGGGGAAGTCCCTCTCAAAGTGAAAGGGAACTCATGGGTGACGGTGAAC
>Ga0182024_10017852_pt1 | contig 13270 bp, 20 predicted proteins | sample P32metaG_FD_120480 | JGI IMG/M metagenome (GOLD analysis project Ga0182024, IMG submission 120480) | Permafrost microbial communities from Stordalen Mire, Sweden - P3-2 metaG (Illumina Assembly) | ecosystem: Environmental > Terrestrial > Soil > Wetlands > Permafrost | place: Sweden: Stordalen...
ACCTGCACCATATGCAGCACCACCACCACGATGATCATGCTGGCGCCCCAGTGATGCAGGCCGCGAATCAGCGAGCCGCCCGTCAGTTCCGTCAGAATGTAACGCAGGCTGTCATACGCCTCGCCGGGCGTGGGCGCGTAATTGAAGGCCAGCAGGATGCCGGTGAAGGCCTGCACCATGAAGAGGAATAGCGCCATGCTGCCGAACACCTGATGCCAGCCGCTCGATGCCGGTATATCTTCGTAGAGGAAGTGCTGCAGGGCGCCGATCAGGCCGGTGCGGTGCTCCACCCACTCGCCGATCTTCGCCATGAGCCGCTTCATACCTGAGGCTCCCCTGACTTCTGTAGTTGGCCGATGAGCAGCTTGTTCCCTTGCAATTTGGTTTGGAAGCGGTCGAGGGGCCGCGGAGCCGGGCCGGATACCACTTTACCGTCGACGGAGAAAACGGAGTTGTGGCAGGGGCAGAAGAACTCTTTCTGGCCAGCCTCCCAATGGTAGGGGCAGCTCAGATGCGTGCAGTTGGGGCCGAAGGCCACGATATGGTTATCGTCGTACTTCACCACCCAGGCTGTGCCCTTTTCCGCAATCGCGCGCCAGCCGTCGACGCGGATGCGGCGGAAGGCCATCTGCACGGGCGAATTGGGAGCGAGACTGGCGGTGTCGCCGGCTTCGGCCCAAACGTCGGGCTCCTTCCGCTTGGCGGGCGTGAAGAGATAGAGCAATGCGGGAATGCCAAGCGCGGCGGAAACGATGGCCATCATGCCGTTGATGGCAGTCACGTAGAATCCGCGGCGCGTGGTTCCTGGGATTTGAGGTGTTTCCACGGGTGGCACGTCATCCATAGTAAAACGGATAGCGCCGCATTTTGTCGCCAGTTTGTATGGGTTTTTGTAAAAGCGGTTACTTCATCTCTGGGCTGCTGGCGGTGGCCGCTTCGGCGCCGAAATTCTGGTGAATCACCATGGTCTGGTCCGAGTAGAAGGTCCGGCTGCCCCCGCTGGGGTTCGCGGGCATGGCGGTAATCACATAGCCGCCGGCGTTGGCCGTGAGCGTGAATTTGTACTGGCCCTTCTCGCCGCCCGACAGGTCGTTACCGATCAGATCGGCGGCGCTTGGCGTGGCCGGACCGCTGGCTGGCGGGCCGAGCTCCTGAAGGGAGTTGGCGTACCGGCCGTAAACCGACTGGTATTGCACCTCCACGTTGTGAATGGTTCTGATGGCCTGGATGGCGGCTACTTCGCGCGCGCCCATCTGGGCTTTTTGGAATTTGGGGACGGCGACGGTGATGATGATCAGGATGATCGAGATCACGATCAGAAGTTCGATGAGTGAGAAGCCGCGGCGGCGGTTGATTTGGCGAAGCATACGTTCTCTTTATTCTATGACGTAGCGGAGGGTCGGAGCGTTGAGGGATTCCGGCGGTTCCGACAGGCCATATCCGTCGAAGATCAAATAAACGGACCAAGCCAAAGCATGCGCCACCAAACGCACTACTTCAACTCGGGGCTGTTAGCGACTTGTACTGCACCTCCGCCTGATGAATGGTTCGGATGCTCTTGATGGCGTTCAATTCTCGCCCGCCACTGCCGTCACGGAAGCTGAGGCAACCGGCCGTGGGAATCAGGATGATCGAGATCACGATCAGTAGGGCGATAAGGGAGAATCCGTCGCGGCGAATGATTTGGTGAAGCATACGCTCTCTTGCTAATCCCTGACGGCTCGGGCGGGCAGAGTGTTGAGAGACGTCCTAATACTCCGGCACCTGCAAGGTCAAGTCTTTAATCATGCCGAAGTGCCGCTCGTTCCTGGTCACAAGGGTCAGTCCCTCTTCGATCGCAGTTGCCGCAACCACCGAATCGAAGACATGCAGGCCGTGGGATTTGGAGTAGTCCGTGAGCAACCGGTACGCTGTCCGGCCGATGGCATCGCTGGAGTGAACAATCGGGTACGCCGACAGGAAGGCGTCAAGATAGGCAACTTCCACCTTGTCCCTGGCGCCGACCAGGAGTTCCATCGCGCTGACCTGGGATATCATCCATGGATCCGGAAGCGTATCGACGTAATAAATCGCCGCGAGCTTGCCGCGGGAGATGTCGATGAGAATGTCGCTGTCGAGCAGGTAGGCCATAGAATCCGCAATGCGAGAGCCGTCGCCGGGATCAGCCTCGCAGGTCTTCCCGAAGCCGGTTGATGTACTCGACGCTGTCCGCCATGTCTTCCCGGTCTTTCCACATCCCGCAGAATTCAAAATCCTTGACCGATCGAGGCCGCGGGATGGAAGGCTCTGGTTCGTCGGGCACGTTCACTTCAACAATCGTACCCTCTTTGATGCGCACTCGGTCGAGGGGTGTGAAGACTCCGTTCTCGTACTTCGCGGGAATCGTCATAACGTTCGGTTGCGTGCTGGAATAGGACGCGAGAGTCGCTCCGCCGGTTCCGTTTTAATCGTAGCATCGCGGCGGCGCCCTTTTCGCATCTCCGGCCGCGCGCGGCCGTGCGCCACGATCCGCCGCCGCGCTTTACCGCACGTGCGCCAGCGAGCCGAAGCTCTGCACAAGGCTTGCGATGGTTAGCGCGGTGACCGTCCCTGCCACTACCCAGACCGAGGCGTGCCCGCAGTTGAAAGAATAGCCGATGCCGGTGCGAGCCGGCACTACGAGGGCCGGATCGTTGGAGTTGAAATAGGCGCATCCCCACTTCCAGCAAGCGTCCGGCATAGGGTCGCTGCTCTCCGTGGCCAGATGGTTCGTGAGCCACTTACGCATTCTCCAGACGGAAACCAGCCAGATCGCTTGGGCCGGGAAGGTGACCAGGAAGTAATTAGGCATGCTGAGGTGGCGCAGCCACGGGACCGTAGCGTGGAACGGCATCAGGCTCAGGACGCATATCTGGCAAACGATGAAGACAAAAACAAAAGCCGGCATCGCCCCGAGATAAGTCCGATACTTGCGGCTGGCGCCGGGAGTGGGCGCCCAATCGCTGCTGCGCGCGCGGAACCGGAGCGCCCATTGATTGACGGCGCACATCAATCCAAGAATCAGCCCGAAGAAAAGCTGAAATATCGTTAGCTCCGCATGAAAGTTCGCTGGCATTTGATGCCGACGGAAGAACAGGAAAGTCAGGGTCGCCGCGGGCGCGACTGACGGAAGAATCATTGCAAGCCAGTCCAGCGCCTCCAGCCACAAGGAACCGGACTCATGTCCGGTAGCAAGTGGGGCCAATCGAACGGCAGGTTCAGGTGTAGGAGCAGCCTCTCGCCGCGTGTGGGCATAAGCGAGCGCGAAGGCTGCCAAACCGGCTATCGAGCTGCTTATCAGCCCCGCGAATGTAGCGAGGCTGACTGGAATCGGAATGGACGCGGCCGCGCTAACTACAGCGCACCACCAGATACGCCGCCGGAACTCCTTGAGGATGGCTTGGCCGGCGCTCGAGTCGGCGAAGCCGGTTTCGACGCGCGCTCCGAAGAATGTGTTCGCGCGGGAAAGGCGCCGCGCGGTGCTCCAGTGCAAGACAGCGGCGGAAAACAAAATGACTAACAGCGAGAGCGCGCGATTGAAAACGGTCAATAACTCGATCATAGGTTCTCCATAACTTCCGCGAGGCGGCGCAGCTCACCCGCCACCTTACGCGGACTTAGGCCGAGCGCACGCACCCCGGCCACTAACTCTCGAAGTTTGAGGCGGAAATCGCCGGCCACTTCGGGCCCCGCTTCCGTTATGGATCCCCTATCGACAATGCGAGCGCGATGCCCATGAACAATCTCCAAGAAGCCTTCCTGAGCCAACGCCCGATAAGCTTCGGCAACCGTGTTGAAGTGGATTCCCAGATCCAGCGCCAACTGCCGTATTGGGGGCAGCGCATCGCCGGGTTTGAGAACGTCCTCGATGACAAGAGTGCGCAACTGGCTTACGATTTGCCGCCAGGCCGGAACGCTGCTGGCGGTATCCAATCGGATCTGGGCTGGGTTGGACACGGCTTGTGTACATAAAAATTGTACACCAGCGGAGACTCGGTACACAAGCTTTTTCTTGCCTGTGATATCGTTTCTGTGGAGACCGCGCCTCAAGGATACGCAGGACGAAATGGTGTTGGATACGGCGGTCAACGGTCGGGCGGATTGTCTGGCTACCTTTAACGTGCGGCATCTGGCTGAAGCCGCGCGGGAATTTGGAATTCGGGCGATCCCGCCGGGCGAACTCTGGCGGGGGTTGCAAGGAGCGAAGCATGAGAAGAAGTAATGTCGCCCTTCGCCTTCAGACTTCGTTACTGGAAGAAGCCAAGCGCGTGGCCGAGTCGGAGGGCGTTGCCCTGAACCAGTTGATCAATGTAGCCGTAGGGGAAAAACTCTCGGCGCTGCGAACCGGCGATTACTTTCGCGAGCGATCCGGCCGGGCGAACATCGGCAAAGCCAAGCGGATATTGAAGCGCGCCGGCAGGGGAAAATCTCCGGTGGCCGGCGACGAGATTTGATTCCTCCGCGGGAGGCGAGTGAGTCGCCAGCCTTGTTTCCGTTCTACAAGCCAAAGCGTTATTCCGGATAGCGTGAGCAGCCAGGCTGAGAGACGCGCCTAAAGCTTTCGGCCGCTAAACACGAGGCGTAAGGTTGTTGCGTATACGCAGAGGTGGGGTATGCTTTAGCTTGCCCGGCGGTCGAGGGAAGCTCGCCGCGTGCCGCTTCGCGGCACGACGACGATGGCAAGCTAAAGCGTACCCCACCCATCGAGATGCGCAAACACTTCTGGCGCCGTGTTCAATGCAAGATCATGGATGGACAACTTGTCCATCACTTGCTCGACCAGCTCGATCCGGACCAGCTCGCCGCTGTCACGGCGGGCGGGCGTGTTTTGCGCAACGCGGCGGCATTCCGACAGAGCGTACCCTCGCCGAGTTCGGCGTAGCGCCGGAAGATTTCCCCTCTCGCCGGACAATTCCCGGTAATGCCGCCCTATCGAATCGAGCGGCTTGATGAGGCCGGGTGCTGATTCGCCGCGATTGCCTTGCACTTATAATGGCTCAATGCCCGCCCGATTCCCCATCGCCGCCATCACCGACGAATTCTCCCCCGATCTCGAAACCGCCGCTCGCTCCATGGCCGAAGTCGGCATGACCGGCGCCGAGCTGCGCATGCTTCTCGGGAAAAACGTGATGGATCTTTCCGACGACCAGATCGACAGCGCCGTGGCCATCGCCCGCGAACATGGCTTGGAGATTCTCTCCATCGCCTCGCCGCTGCTCAAGTGCGTGCTGCCCAATGCGCCCGAAGTCGACCAGCGCTTCCAGCAGGATATGTTCGCCGCCAAGCACACTTTCGCCGATCAGCCGCGCCTCACCGCCCGCGCGTTTGAGATCGCCGCGCGAACCGGCGCTCGCATCGTTCGCGTCTTCTCCTACTGGCGCACCGTCAACCCGGAAGCCTGTTTCAGCCGCATCGTGGAGGCCCTCGGCGCGCTCGCCCACCAGGCCGCCAGGCATGGCGTCACTATTGGCATCGAGAACGAGCACGCCTGCAACATCGGCACGGGCGAGGAGACGGCGCGGCTGCTGCAGGCGCTCGACCACCCGAATCTGAAGGTGGTTTGGGACCCCGCCAACGCCCTGGTGGCCGGCGAGAATCCGTTCCCGGAAGGATACGGCCGCATCCCCCCCGCCCGCATCGCGCACGTCCACGCCAAGGATTGCCGCGTGGAAAATCACAAAGCCACATGGCTGGAACTGGGTACAGGCGCCGTCGATTGGCACGGCCAGATCGAAGCGCTAACCCGCGACCGTTACCCCGGCTGGATCAGCCTGGAGACGCACTGGGAGGGCCCTAACGGCGACAAACTCGAAGCCAGTACGATCTGCGGCCGCAACCTGAAAAAGATGGTGGCGTGAACGGGTTTTTCGACGCAGAGACGCAGAGAAAACTTTTAGGAATTAAAGGACTCTCTTCTCTGCGCCTCAGCGTCTCTGCGTCGAAATCTTTACTTCTTCTTCTCCAGATTCCACAACTGCCTCGACAGCACCCTCCCGCAGAACGGACAATAATTCAGCCCCGCGAATTGATGCCGGTCTTCTCCGAACACCAGGAAGTACTCCGTGTCGATCTCGGTGATAATCGTTCCGTTCGAGAGCTGATAGGGCTGCGCGTGGCGAATCAGGTCGCGGTCCATCATCCTCTCGATTTCCGGGCAGCAGGTCATCATATTAATGAATCGTGCTCGCGCCTTCCACACCCAAATCCGCAGGCATCACGTTCTTGTTGATGTGCCGGTCCAGGTCGATAACGTAGGTTTCCCTGGCGTCGATCAGTACCGGCGAATGCGTGGCGCAGATAATGCGCAGCCGCCTGTGGTCCACCAGTTCCTTCAGCATTTTGAGGATGCGATGCTGATTCGATGCCGAGAGCGCCATCTCCGGCTCGTCCAGAAGCAGAATCGACCCCTCCGGCAGCTTGGGAAAGCTCTCGCGGAATAGCGACAGCATCACTTGTCCGTGGCTCGCCATGCGCAGAAACTCCAGCATCTCGGGTTGGTCCTTGAACAGCTCGAGCTGCTGCCGCGGATTGTGCTGCTCGGCGTCGAACAGGTAGCTCTCGCCCATCTTCGCCGCGCCCGGCTCCAGTCCTGGCTCCAGCCGGTAAACGTAGCCATCCACGCTCTGGCCGCGCAGCGCGTAGTGAATCGAATGCAGCAGCGTGGATTTGCCCGATCCGTTCTCACCCTTCAGCATCACCAGCGGGTGCGAAAGATCGACGATCATGGGCATGTGGAAGTTGAGATTGGTGAAGACCGGATGGGCGAGGATTTTCAGGAACATAAGCGGAGCGCCTTCTGCCATGATACGATAGAAGTTTCCAAGATTACCTGAGGTTTCAGTGGCAAGAATTACCCGAAAAGAGCTTAAGACCGACAAGTTCGCCCTGAAAGTTGGGCACACAGTCACGTTTTTTGAGGAACATCGCCAGTACCTTGTCCGCTATGCCGGCATTGCGCTTGGAGTTGTGGCGCTGATCGTCGGCTATTTCTTTTATGCGGGGCATGAACACACGGCGCGCGAAGCCGCGCTGTCGCATGCCATCGAGGTGCAGGAAGCGCCTGTGGGCGGCGTGTCCGCGACTGGCGGTCTGACCTTTCCCACACAGGAGACCAAGGACAAAGAGGCCATCAAGGTCTTCACCGACCTGAAGAGTAAATATTCGGGCAGCATGGAGGCTGAGGTGGCGCAGTATTACCTGGGCTCCATCCTTGCCGATCAGGGCAGTCTGGCGCAAGCCGAAAAGAGCTTCCAGGAGGCTGCGGAAAAAGGCGACGCCAAGTACTCCTCGCTGGCAAAACTATCGCTGGCGCAGATCTATTTTTCCGATGGACGCGACACTCAGGGCGAAACCATGCTGCGCGATCTTATGGCGCATCCCACAGTCTTTGTTTCGTCCCAACAGGCTACCATTACGCTAGCTAAATATCTGGCGCTCAAGAAGCCGGCCGAAGCCAGAAAGCTGCTGGAGCCGCTGCGGACGGAACCCGGGGCGGTGGGGCAGGTCGCGCTCACCATTCTCGGCGAGATACTCAACAACTAGCCGCGGTAGGGTATGCTTTAGCTTGCCCACTTTGAAAGCCGCGAGGACTTGGCGCGCCAACGTGGTAAAGACGCTTTCGTCTGTCAACCCCGCAGCCTTAACGATTTTTTCACGGCTCCAAAGGCAGTTTCCGAAAACCGGCTGACCCATGCAGCTTGACCTCCGCTCCATGCTTGCCCATCTGCGGTTTCCGGTGAATCGGAGCCGCGGGCGGCGATATCCCGAGCCCGGGCATCCCTACCGGAATTGCTTTCAGCGCGACCGCGACCGCATCGTTCATACCCGCGCCTTCCGCCGCCTGGAAGCCAAGACTCAGGTCTTCACGCCGGGCCTTTCCGACCACTTCCGCAACCGCCTCACGCACACCATTGAAGTCGCGCAAGTGGCCAGAACCCTGGCCAACGTGCTGCAACTCGATGAGGACCTCACCGAGGCCCTGGCTCTGGCGCACGATATCGGGCACCCGCCTTTCGCCCATGCCGGCGAAGAAGCGCTCGACCGCGAAATGCGCCGCTTCGGCGAGCGCTTCGACCACAATCTGCACGCGCTGCGCATCGTCGAAAGCTTCGAGCAGCGCTACGCGCGCTTTCCCGGATTGAATCTGACGTTCGAAGTCCGCGAAGGCATCGTGAAGCACTCCCACGACTTCGCTTCCGGCGAGCGGCCTGAGCTTGACGAGTATCTTCCCGGCTTGCGCCCGCCGCTCGAATCGCAGTTGATCGATCTTGCCGACGAAATCGCCTACAACACCGCCGACCTCGACGACGCCTTTTCCGCCGGCATGCTGACCGCCGCCGAGGCCGCCGCCTGCGTTCCGCAATACCGCGAGATTCACGAGGCGGTGGAAATGCAATTCCCCGGCGCCACGGAGCGCGAGCGGTTTCATGAGAGCCTGCGCCAGTTGATGGACGCGCTGGTCACCGGCCTGATCGAAGGCGCCGCCGCCGCCGTGATCGCCGCCGGCGTGGATAGCGCCGACGATGTTCGCCGCTTTCCGCGCCGCCTCGCCGTCTTCACGCCCGAGGCCGCCGATACCAGCCGCCTCATCAAGGCCTTCCTGTTCGACAAGGTTTATACCGCGCCGGTGCTGCAAGCCGACCGAGCACGTTCCATGGCGCTGATCGCCGAACTATTCCAGTTCTTCCTCGATCGGCCGGATCGGCTGCCCGAGCCATACCAGGTGCAGGCAGCCGGCGAGCCGCTGCATCGCGTGGTCTGCGGCTACATCGCCGGCATGACCGATTCTTTCTTCGGCCGCGTCTACTCGTCGGCCTTCGAGCAATTGGATAGTTCCGCGTCGCGCACGCCGTAGAATCTCATCAGCCGCTGGCGAATCTCTTCGGCGATGCGTTCGGGCTTCTCGTCGGCGTCGTGCTCGATTTCCACTTTGAAGAAGAGGTTAGTGCGGTTCACCGGTTGCGGTCTCCCATCACTCTATACTAGGGGAATGTCGTGCGCCATTTGCCGGATTCGCCGTCCCCGCCGCCAATGTCCCGGCGTCCACGGCGATATTTGCGCCATCTGTTGCGGCCAAGAACGCGAAGTGACGGTGGATTGCCCCTACGATTGCGAATATCTCCGGGAAGCGCGCAAGCACGAGCCGTCGGCCGAGATCGATCCAGCCACCATGGGCAACCCGGATATTAAGGTCAGCGAGGAGTTTCTGGAGTCTCACGCGCTGCTGATGCTGGCCATGGGCGGCGCAGCGCTGGGCGCCGCCGGGCAGACACGCGCAGTGGATTCCGACATGCGCGACGCACTTGCCAGCCTGATCCTGACTTACCGGACACTCCAAAGCGGCGTAATCTACGAAAGCGTACCCGCCAATCCATTAGCCGCGAACGTGTGCCGCGCCGTGCAGGAGGCGGCCGATGCATACCGCCGGGAAGAGACGCGGCAGTTAGGAATCACGAAGACGCGCGACGCCGACATATTGCGGGTCCTGGTGTTCTTCGAACGTCTGGCGCTCGACCGCAGCAACGCCCGCCCGCGCAGCCGCGCCTTTCTGGACGTGCTCCGAATGCTGACGCTCGATTCCGAATCCGCCGCCAACGCGCCGCCGTCGCTGATCGTTTAAATTGCCCCGTGAAGATTTCTGCTGCGACAGACCGGCCGTTCATCTGGTCCGTCGTGAGCAATTCTGACAATGGGGTGCTCCAACAAATGTTGCCATCCAAAAAAAGTTCTTGACAAGCTATCGGCCGCTGCGTATATTTAACTCATTGGTTACTTAACCAATCGGTATATTATGACGACGTCCGAGAAGCTCAGCGCCACATTCGCGGCTCTGGCCGATCCCACGCGGCGCGCCATCCTGGCGCGTCTGGCATCGGGGGAGACTTCGGTTACGGAACTGGCCGCGCCATTCGAGATGAGCATGCCCGCGATATCCAAGCACCTCAAGGTGCTCGAACGGGCCGGCCTGATCGCTCGCGGACGGGAGGCTCAATTTCGGCCCTGCCGGTTGGAAGCGGGTCCTCTGAAGGACGCCGCCGGCTGGATGGAGCACTACCGCCGATTCTGGGAGCAGAGCTTCGACCGGCTGGACGACTATCTGCAGGAATTGAAAAAGAAGGAGAAAAAGCATGGCCGTTAGCAACGTAAGCGTTAGCGCCGCAGAGACTGCCTCGGATCGGGAACTGGTTTTCACACGCGTGTTCGACGCGCCGCCCGAAGTCGTGTTCCGCATGTGGACCGATCCCAAACACGTGGCGCAATGGTGGGGTCCAAGAGGCTTCACCACCACGATTTCCGAGATGGACGTGCGGCCGGGCGGCATTTGGCGGCTCGTCATGCACGGCCCGGATGGCGTGGATTACCGGAATCGGATCGTCTTTCTCGAGGTCGTGAAACCCGAGCGCCTTGTCTACAAACACGAGCCAGAAGCAGGGTCCGAGCCGGCGAATTTTCAGGTGACGGTGACATTTGCCGGGGAAGGCGGCAAGACCGCGCTCACCATGCGGATGCTCTTCCCGTCGGCTGAGGCGCGTCGCCATGTGGTGGAGAAGTATGGGGCCGTCGAAGGGGCGAACCAGACGCTGGACCGTCTTGCGGAGCGCTTCACTCAGACGGCCGCCGAGCAGCTCCCCGGGCAGACCGCCGATCGGGAACTTGTGGTAACGCGTATTTTCGATGCGCCGCGCGAGCTTGTCTTCAAGGCTTGGACGGAACCCGAGCGGCTGAAGCGCTGGTGGGGTCCGAAGGGTTTCACGAATCCGATCTGCGAAGTGGACCTAAGGCCCGGCGGCGCCCTGCGAATCCATATGCGCGCGCCTAATGGGACGATTTATCCGATGACGGGCGTGTTCCAGGAAATCGTTGCGCCGGAGCGGCTCGTCTTTACCTCCGCGGCATTGGACGATGAAGGCAATCCGCTCTTTGAACAATTGACCACGGTGATTTTCGAGGAGCACGAAGGTAAGACGAAGCTGAACGTGATTGCAACCGTTTCGAAGGCGAGGCCGGAGGCGGCGCCACATCTCGCCGGGATGGACGAGGGTTGGAGACAAATGCTGGATCGGCTGGCTACGGAGGTTGAATGATTATTTCCCGCCAAGACGCAAAGACCGCCAAGAGAACTTGACATGCGCCTCGTTTAATACTAATTAATTAGTATGTGTGGGCGGCTGGAGGCAACTATGTCTAAACGCACTGCGCTGAATTTGACGATTGCCGGCGGGGCCGCTCTGGCGGCGCCTATAGTGTTCTGGGCTCAATCGTCGCAGGCTGTGGCGCCATCCGCCGCTCCGGTTGCGGCGAAATTCGAAGTTGCTTCCATTAAACGGAGCACCGGAGAGAGTCGTCGCCCAATAGGTGACTCATCGTTATCAGTAAAGGCGTTGCACATGACCCCAGGTCCAGCAGAGGCCGATTCAGCATAAATAATGTTCCCCGGACATGGCTAGTCCAAGTGGCGTACGACGTCGAGGACTTTCAGGTCATGGGAGGACCCTCCTGGGCGAGCTCCGATGGCTACGATGTCAACGCAAAGGCGGGAGGCAATGCCACTTTCGCGCAGATGCGACCCATCCTCCAATCGCTGCTGGCGGACCGGTTCCAACTCACGCTCCGCCGCGAAACAAAGGATCTCCCCGTATATGAACTGACCGTGGCGAAGGGTGGTATCAAGATTGCGGCGGTAAAAGAGGGGAAATGCGTCACGTTCGATCCGAATCATCCTCCTCCGCTTCCGGCGTGGCAACGCCGTCCTCCGCCCCTCAATATCTGTGAAGGCGTAAGGCATTCGTTAGACGTCGGCCCGGAAAGAACAGAAACCATCGAAGCCAGCGGGATATCGATGCCGAGACTGACCGAAGTCCTGTCGGATGATCTTGGCCGTATCGTCTTCGATAAGACGGGCTTCAGGGAGAAGTTCGACGTTCGTCTGGAATTCTCTCCCGATGAGGCTGAGAAAATGCGCAGCCACGAGATATCAGCACCTCCTGCCGACCAAGGCGGCCCTTCGATCTTCACGGCCTTGCAGGAACAACTGGGTCTGCGACTGATGCCGGCCAAGGGGCCGCTCGAAGTCCTCGTGATCGATCACGTCGAAAGACAGAGCGAAAATTGACAGGGAGTTATCACACCGGCGCCGAAGACTAAATTTTCGCCTTCGGATACCGTTCTCGCATCCACTCCACGAATTTCGCCGGCGTCGGCATAGTCGAGAGACGGCCCTGGCGCACCAGCGCCCAATCGTCGAACTTCTTCGACTGTTTGATCTCGGCGAGCGAGGTGGGCGGCTCGAGGCGGCCGGCGAATTCGAGATCGACTACCGCCGATTTCGGATTCTTAGGATCGTCGCGGGGCTCGGAGAGGGCCTTCGCCAATCCGACTACTCCCGAGACGCCGCCGCTGTGGTAGATAAAGACGCGGTCGCCCGGGCGCATGTCGCGGATGGCGCGCACGGCCTGCGGATTGTTGACGCCATCCCAAGAGGTGCGCTGGTCGCGCTCCAAGTCGTCAAGCGAGTAGGTTTCGGGGTCGGTCTTGGCTAAAAAGTAGGCCATGGTTGTGAGTATAAGCTAGAGCTAGAGCCGATGCCCGAGCTTCCCGACGTCACGATATATGTCGAAGCCTTGCGCGAGCGTTTGTTGGGGCACGCGTTCGTGCGCGCGCTGATTCGCGGACCGTTTCTGCTGCGCTCGACGCATCCGCCGGTGGAAGCCGCGTATGGCAGGAAAGTGCGAGAGATCCGCCGGATCGGGAAGCAGATCGCGATCGGTTTCGAAGGCGGCGTGTGGCTGGTGCTGCATCTGAAGATTGCGGGGCGACTGCACTGGAAGGCAGTTGCGGCCAAACCGGGCGCCAAGCTCGCCAAGGGCTCACTGGCGATTCTCGAGTTCGATAACGGATCCTTGCAGCTTACCGAAGCCGGCACGCAGCACCGCGCCTCACTGCACATGGCAGCGGGCGAAGAGGCTTTGGGCGAGCTGAGCGCGGGTGGCATTGAGGTTCTCGACGCGGACGAGGAAGCCTTTACAGCGGCGCTGCAATCGGCCAACCACACGCTGAAACGGGCGCTTACCGATCCGCATCTTTTCAGCGGAATCGGCAACGCCTATTCCGACGAGATTCTGCACCGCGCGCGGCTTTCGCCCATCGCCATGACGCAGAAGCTGAAACCGGACGAATGCGCGCGGCTCTACGCCGCTGCGCGCGAAACGCTGATGGAATGGACCGAGCGGCTGCGCCGGGATGCAGCCGGCGG
>Ga0182024_10017853_pt1 | contig 13268 bp, 10 predicted proteins | sample P32metaG_FD_120480 | JGI IMG/M metagenome (GOLD analysis project Ga0182024, IMG submission 120480) | Permafrost microbial communities from Stordalen Mire, Sweden - P3-2 metaG (Illumina Assembly) | ecosystem: Environmental > Terrestrial > Soil > Wetlands > Permafrost | place: Sweden: Stordalen...
AGAAGTCAACCCCGCATTGGGCGCTGTGCACATCATGCGTGAACGTGAGCGGCGGAACCGTCGGTCGGTGCCACGATCGTCGCGTCGCGCTTGTGTCATGCCGTCACACGTTGGTTGGGCACGCGAACGGGGCAGGCGGGGCAATGGAGCGCGGTCTTAACTGACCTTGTCACGATTGACGCTGCTTCCACAGGGAGTTCGCATGGAGTCCTCCGGCGATTGACTGCGGGCTCGCAGGTAATGAGTTGACACTCGGTGGATGAACGTGCCGAGAGAGCCGGACGACGAGCCGGTAAACGACGAGCCGGTAAACATTGCGATCGAGCCCAGCGCGGTCGCCGTCGACAGGGCCGTGTCGCGGTCCGCGCCGCCGCGGCCGGCGTGGGTTGGATGGGCTGCAGTCGCTGGAGTGTTGGCGCTCCTCGCTGGCGGGTTCTTTGGCGCCAAGGCGTGGTCGGATACGAAGGCGAGCGCGTCAGCGACGACAGGCACGCCAACCCCGGCTGGCGGTGACGGATTCGGCGGTCCGGGTGGCCGGCAGGGCACGTTCGGCACGATCGCGTCGATCGCGGGCAACGTACTCACGGTCAATGACACGGTCTCGAACACTGCAGTCAAGGTCGATACGTCGAGTTCGACGCGGGTGACGGTCGCGAAAACGGTCGGTGTCGGTTCGATCGCCGAAGGTGATCGCATCTCGGTGACGGGCGCGACATCGGGATCGACGATCTCCGCGACACACATCACCGATATGGGACCGATATCCGCCACCAGCCCAACCTCTGGAGGCGCGAAGCCGCCCGCGGGCAATGGTCGGCCAGGATTCGGCCCTGGCGGTCCGAGCGGCGCGGGACCGGGCGGTGGTTTCGCGTCCGGGACGGTCACGGCTGTGAGCGGCGATTCGGTCGTCATGTCCGTGCGGTCCGGGAACAGCTTCACCGTGACGACGTCAGCGTCGACCACGGTGACCAAGAACGCGACCAGCACGTTGCGTGCCTTGCAGGTCGGCGAGTCGGTCCGGGTTGTCGGGACCACTTCGAGTGATGGTTCGGTCGTCGCGACGTCGATCAGTGACGGGACGGGCGGCGGGTTTGTTGGTTTCGGTGCAGGACACTCCGCGCCGCCCACCACGGGGAGTTGAGATGGTACGCACACGATTGCTGCGTCCGAGTGTGGTGATCCCCGTCGTCGTGGTCGTCGTCGGTGGCGCGGCCTGGATCGGACTCCGCGCGGGCCGCGGCACGGCAGCAACCACAACAACGGCGGTCACGTCGCAGCTGTTCACCGTGTCGCCGACGACATTGGCACAGACCGTTTCGGCCACCGGGACGATCGCGCCGGCCGAGACCGAGAGCTTGAGCTTCGCGGTGGCCGGCACGGTGACCGCGGTGAAGGTCGCGGCAGGCGACTCCGTCACGCAGGGTCAGGTCCTGGCAACGTTGAGTTCGGCCGCGCTCGAGAGCGCCGTTGCGCAAGCGCAAGCGACGTTGGCCTCCTCGAACGCGCAACTTTCCGACGATCAGGCCGCGGCCGCATCGTCGGCGCAGATCACCGCGGACCAAACGAACGTCGCGTCCGCGTACGCGAATCTGGTCGCGGCGGTACAGGACTTGAGCGGCGCGACGTTGACCTCACCGATCGCAGGCACAGTCGCGACCGTCAACCTGACCGTCGGTGAAGTACTGGGCTCGTCGGGTGGGTCCGGAACGAGTATCAGCGGCACCGGTACCGGTTCGGGTCGATCGGCGGCCTCGTCTTCGACGAGCGGAACGTCAGGAGACGGGAGCGGATCGGGTTCCGGGAGTTCGGCGGCGTCATCTTCGACCGGTCAGATCGAAGTGATCAGCGCCGCGTACGTCGTAAATCTTGCCGTGGACACGACAACGATCGGCAACGTGAAGGTTGGGCAGTCCGCAACCGTGACGCCGATGAGCTCGTCAGGAAGTTCAGGCGGCGGAGGCGGCCGCGGCGGTGGTGGTGGCGGGTTCGGTGGCGGTGGTGGTGGCGGGTTCGGTGGCGGTGCGACGTCGAGCGCGAGTGGGTCTTCGGCGAGCACGAGTACGGCGACGGGTGCGTCGGCTCCGGGCACCGTGACGTCGGTGGGCACGATCGCGTCGGCGAGTTCGGGGGTCGCGACGTTCCCGGTGGTCGTTGCAGTCCAAGGCACCCCGGCCGGCTTCCACGCGGGTGCGAGCGGTTCGGTTGCAATTACATACGACTCACTCGCCAATGTGTTAGCGGTCCCGGCGAGTGCGGTGACGCAATCGAATGGCACGTCGTACGTGACCGTGTCGACGAACGGCAAGAACGCGAAGCGTGCAGTCACGACGGGCACGTCGAGCGGTGGGCAGGTCGAGATCACGAGCGGCCTGACCGCCGGCGACCAAATCGTCGTGACCGTTCCGACGTTCCGCCGCGCCGGGTCGGGCACCCGTACTGGCGGATCCGGCGGTGGTGGGTTCGGCGGGTTCGGTGGCGGCGGTGGTGGCCGGTCGGGTTCGGTGACGCCGTGACCGTTCCGGTGATCGAGCTGGTGGATGTCTCCAAGACATACCGGTCGGGCAGTTTGTCGGTGCAGGCGTTGCGGGACGTGAGTGTCGTAATCGACGAAGGGGAGTTCGTTGCGATTGCAGGTCCTTCCGGTTCGGGAAAGTCGACGTTGATGCACATCATCGGATGTCTCGACGTTCCGACGTCGGGGACGTATCGCCTGGCCGGTGAGGACGTCTCGACGTTGGATGAGGATCGTCTGGCTGAGATCCGCAACCGTCGGATCGGATTCGTGTTCCAACAGTTCAATCTGCTCGCGTCGCTTCCTGCGGTTCGTAATGTCGAGTTGCCGCTGGCGTATTGTCGGGTCCCGCGCGGCGAACGCCGTGCGCGCGCGTTGGCGGCGCTCGCGCAGGTCGGTCTCGCGGATCGGGTCGACCATCGTCCGGGGGAACTCTCGGGCGGCGAGCAGCAGCGCGTCGCGATCGCGCGGGCGTTGGTGACCGAACCGGCGTTGATTCTTGCCGATGAACCGACCGGCAATCTGGATTCAGTCGCGACGGCTGAGGTGCTTGGCCTCCTCAACGATCTGCATCGCGCGGGCCGGACGGTGGTCTTGATCACCCACGAACGGGAGATCGCGGATGCCGCAGGCCGGATCGTGAACATCCGCGACGGCCGGGTCGCCGACGCGCTCGAGGTGGTAGCACGATGAGCTGGTTTGACACGTTCCTGACTGGGCTGGAAGCGGTCCGTTTGCATCGTCTGCGTTCGGGACTCACGGTATTGGGCATCATGATCGGAATCGCCGCGGTGATCCTGACCGTCGGGCTCGGTGAAGGCGCCCAAGGCGACGTCCGTGCCCAGATCAACGCGCTGGGCAGCAACTTGTTGATCGTGTCGCCGGGAAGCTCGACCAGCACGGCCGGCGTGCGAGGCGGGTTCGGGACCGCGTCCACGCTCACCGAGTCCGACGCGATCGCGCTCACCTCGAAGGTCACCGCGCCCGACATTGCTGCGGTCGCGCCGACGTCGTCGACGTCAGCGACGTTGACGGCCTCATCGACGAACTGGACCACCAGCGTGGTCGGCACGACCCCATCGTGGCTTCAGGTTCGTGCCCGGACCCTCCAAGCCGGCCGGTTCCTCACCAACGCGGATGAGTCCAACGGGACCCCGGTAACTGTGCTGGGTGCCACGACCGCCACCCAGCTGTTTGGCAGCTCGAACGCGGTCGGTCAGACCGTGACCGTGAACGGTGTCCAACTCCAAGTTGTCGGTGTCCTCAACGCGTCGGGATCGACGGGCAGTACCAACAACGACGACTTCGCGCTCGTTCCGTTGCGCGTCGCGGCACAAAGCCTCTTCGGTGGAACCGCCCGCACCAGCGTTTCGACGATCTACCTCGAAGCCAGGTCCCCCGCCACCCTGTCGGCCGCCTACCAAGAAGCACAAAGCGAGCTGCTCGCCCTGCACAACATCGCCACCCCGACCAGCGCCGACTTCACCATCACCACCCAACAATCGTTGATCTCGACCGCAACATCCGTGGACAAGACCCTGACCATCCTCCTCGCCGGTATCGCCGCGATCTCCCTGCTCGTCGGTGGGATCGGCGTGATGAACATCATGTTGGTCTCGGTCACCGAACGCGTCCGTGAGATCGGCCTGCGCAAAGCGCTCGGTGCCCGACCCCGCACCATCCGCCGTCAGTTCCTCGTCGAAGCGTCCGTCCTCGGACTCGCGGGCGGTGTCCTCGGCGTGGCGATCGGACTGGTCGGCGCCAACATCTTGCCGCACTTCATCTCGTCCAGCGTCACGCTGTCACCCGCCGCGTCGGTCGGCGCGATCGCGATCGCCATCGCCATCGGGATCGGGTTCGGTGTCTATCCCGCCGCCCGGGCCGCCCGCCTGGCGCCCATCGACGCTCTGCGAACCGAGTAACCAATGGCCACCCACCCTCGTAGCCGCGTGATCCGCCGAACGGTCACCGTCATCGCGATCATCGCGATGGTCGGACTCGGCGCCACCGCCGCGGTCGCGCTCGGCTCGTCCACCAGTCCCGCGTACCGCACCGCGACTGTCACCGTCGGCCTCGTCACCCAACAGCTCCCCGGCACCGGGACCATCCAACCCGTCACCGAAGCTGCCGTCGCGTTCCCGATTGCTGGAACGGTCGCCAGTGTCGACGTCAACGTCGGCGCCCAAGTCTCGGTCGGCCAACAACTCGCCACCCTCAACGCCAGTGCGCTCGCTCAGAACCTCCTCACTGCACAAGCGACGGCCGCCGCCGCGAACCTCACCCTCTACAAAGCCCTCAACGGCCAATCGAGCTCGAACGTCAGCCCGTCCGCACGCACGAGCGCATCCGCGGGCACAACCGCCAGCGCGACGTCAACAGCGAACAAAACGTCCGGGACCGCAAGGAGCGCGACCAACAACGCAGGCACGGCTTCCAACATGAAGGGAACGAATCCCACCCTCGCAGCCGCGCAACAACAGCTTCTCGCCGCCCAACGACACGTCGACGCCGCCATGGCCGCGGCCCGCGCTGCGCTGCGCGCCGCGACGGACGTCTGCCAACCCACACCAACGAGCGGCACACATCCTGGCGCGGGCCATCGTCCACCCGGCGGCAGCCGACCCGCATCGATCCCAGCGGCGTCGACAGCCCTCCCCAATGGATCTCACCCGACGACGGGTTACGGAACGGCCGCGTGCCTCAACGCACAAACGCAGCTCCTCACCGATCAACAGACGCTCGCCACCGCGCAACAAGCGCTCGTCCGACCCGAAACCAGCCTCGACCAACTCCTCACCCGCGCCAGCGCCGGCTCGAACGCCACCGCGACCACGAACGGAACGTCGTCCGCGCCGTCGGGATCGTCCGCACCGAGCGCCGCGCAACTCGTCGCCGACCAAGCCGCCCTTGACGCTGCCAACACCGACGTCCTCGCCGCGCACGAGACCGTCAACCAGGCAACGATCGCCAGCCCCATCGACGGAACCGTCGTCGCGAGCTCACTCCAACCCGGTGACACCGTCACCGCCAGTTCGACCACCTCTACGATCGTGATCGTCGGTCACGGCGGATACGAAATATGGACAACCGTCGGGATCAACGACATCGCCAACATCAAACTCGGCGACACCGCCACCGTCGCCCCCGACGCGTCCGACCAGACACTGTCCGGCAAAGTCGTCTGGATCGGCGCCGCAACCACCTCCACGACCAGCACGACGACCTATCCCGTGGTCATCGGTCTCACCGAACCCGCAACCGGGCTCCGCAACGGCGCCATGGCATCAACCACCATCGAAGAAGCCCAAACCGACGCCTCCGCGCTCACCGTCCCCACCTCCGCGGTACACACCACCAACCGGCTGCGCGTCGTCACCGTGCTCGCCAACGGCAAAACGACGACCGTGCGAGTACAAGTCGGTGTCGTCGGCGCCCAAACCACCCAGATCACCTCCGGACTCCAGGCCGGCCAAACCGTCGTCCTCGCCGACCTCCACGCCCCCGTACCCTCCTCAAACACCAACACGAGCGCCAACACCGCCCTCGCCACCGGCCTCGGCAGCTCACTCACCAACACCAGCACGCTCACCGGCGGCAGCACCCGCAGCCGCAACAACAGCGTCGGCCCCTAACAGAGCCGACGAGATCCAGCCGGACATCAACGCGGACACGGAGCCGAAACGCCCCGGCGGGGCGTCAACGTGATTCACGTTTCACACCAGGCCGTGACGCACCGTCAGTATTCGATGTCGAGCGCGTAGCGCAGCGCGCGGTCGAGGTCGACGCGGGCTCGAAGATCGAGATGTCCGACCGCGCGGTCGTCGACGGAAGCGCGGGGATCGTGAACACGTCGTCGCAGGTGATCGCGCTCCACGCCGGCAAACCCTCGAGGTCGGACTTCCATCTCGGAGCGGATGCCGCGCATCGTTCGTGTGATCGGCGCGCACGTGACGGCCGTCAACATTGCGAGGGCGGCGTCGCTCGTCAGGACGCAGACCGGGCACCGACCAGCGGGCGGACCGAGATCGGCCCGCACGATGTCGCCGCGCGCGACGCCGGGCGAGTACCAGCGGCAAGCCGGGATCCGGCCCCCACGACTCCTCGAGCTGACGATCAGCCGCGCCGAGCCGAGCCGCAAGAGTTCGGAACGATTCGTTCCTCGCTCGGCGGCCAGCCGGTCGAGGCGTTCGACGAGCTCGTCGTCCAGCTGCACCAGCACTTCTCTTCGTCCCATAACCATATGGTTATGGGACGAAGCGAGAGGAGGTCCGATGTCGACGCTCGCCTATCTGTACGGACCGCCGGCAGCCGGAAAGCTCACCATCGCTGAGCAACTCGCTGAGCTGACCGGATCGCGGCTCTTTCACAACCACCTCACGGTGAACGCGATCGCGCCGGTCTTCGAGTTCGCGTCTCCTGCGTTCACCGAGGTTCTGCACCGCCTACGGCTCGACGTCTTCGCCACCGCAGCTCGCGCCGGCGTGAGCTTGATCTTCACCAACAACTCTGCGTGGAGCGGGCAAAACGCGCGCACGAGGTTCGTCACGTTCGCAGACAGCGCAGCCAGCATCGTCGCGGACAACGGTGGGGCGACGCGGTTCGTGCAGATAACCGCTCCGCCTGCCGTCCTCGAGAACCGCCTCGCGGACGACTCGCGCCGCGCGCATGGCAAGCTCGTCGATGTGCGGCGCCTTCGCGAACTCCTCGCGACGCACGACGCGGCTCCCCTCCACCCCGACGACCTGATTATCAACAGCGGCGACCTCACTCCTGAAGAGGCCGCCGGTCGCATCGCAGCCGACCTCGCACGGCGACCTGGCTGACGGTCACCGGGCTTCGTCGGGTCGTTCCGCGGCGTCCGCTCATGTCTTCGCGCATCCCGTCGGAACCGACTCGCGCGACTGTGTGGATCGCTCAATATCCGTGAACAGGAACGTCACGGTCCCGACGGTGGCCGCGGCACGCCGAAATGATACGGGCGAGCCGGTAATCGGCGCCCACGTCATCGCGGATCGGGGTCCAGGACGTGCGACGATCCGCGCGGCATCAAGACCTGGACCGGCAGAGTCGGCGCGCCTCAAAAATGACCTACTTTGCCCGGCCCCGTAACCACGAGGTGTCACTGAAGCCGGTCGTTCGACATCTGGTGCCTGCCGAATGGGGGACTCGTTCGGCGATTACGTCGGTCGGTTGGTCGTGTCGGGTACGGTCGGAGTGATGTTGGTCGCGCCGCGTTATGAGGGACCGCCGATCATTTCAATCGCGGGGTTGGCGGACGATCAGCTCGTGCCGGTGGTGCGACAGCGACGACGTCTCGCCGCGATGCTCGTGGACCTTCGCGAGGACGACTGGCGCTCGGCGAGCCGATGTGACGCTTGGACCGTGCAGGACGTCGTCGCGCACATCGTTGGCGTCAATGTTTTTTGGCGTGCATCGGTGCTGGCCGGACTAGCCGGCACTCCGACACGGGTGCTGGCCGGTTTCGATCCCGCGACAACGCCGGCGTTGATGGTCGCCCCGATGCGGGAACTGACGCCGACGGCGGTCCTCGACCAGTTCATCCAGTCGAACGAGGCGTTCTTGCGTGTGCTCGCCGAACTTGACGACGCGGGTTGGGCAATGTTGGCCGAGTCGCCCGCCGGTCACGTCCCGGTCCGTTTGATCGCCTCGCATGCGCTGTGGGATTGCTGGATTCACGAGCGAGACATCGCGCTCCCACTCGGGTTGACCCCGTCGACCGAACCCGACGAGGTCAAGGCGTCCTTGCGCTATGCAGCCGCCTTGAGTCCCGCGTTAGCGATCGCCACGGGACACGTGCTCACCGGACGGTTCGCGGTCCAGGCAACCAACCCCGAGCTGAGCTGCGTGCTGGAGGTCGGCGAGTCCGTCGCGGTACGAGACGAGCTCTCTGCTCGTGACACGCCGTGCCTACGTGGAGACGCCGTAGCGCTGGTCGAGGCGTTGAGCATCCGCGCACCGCTGCCGGCATCGACGCCGTCAACGTGGGTCGGATTACTCGACGGAGTCGCGAACGCGTTCACTGCCGGAATACCGGGCAGCTGACAGAACTCTCCCGCAGACCAACGTCGGTTCTGGCGCACAAGCTCGCCCCGGCCGATCGACCCAGAACAAGAACCACCGACCAGAACGACGCGCCTCGGATGGCCGCGATCGTTTCGATCGCCGGCACCGGGTTCGCGGACGTTGTTGCGACGATGTGCGCAGGACATCACCAAGCCGCATCACAACGCGATGCCTCACCCGGCACGCTGGCCAACCAAGCAACGATGTCAACTATTTCTGGGCCGAACATCGCGTATTCGATGTGGTCAGTCGACCGACAGACGCTTTGGGCGGCCACGACGCGAGGATGGACGTAGGCTTCGGCGCGTGCGAGTCCGAGTGGGTGACGTGTCTTTGTGGTTCGACGTCGACGGGTCCGCGCTGGTCGTTGATGGCGCGGTCATGCGCGAACGACCGGCACTTGTGTTGCTCCATGGCGGCCCGGGCTTTGATCATTCGTCGTTCAAGCCCGACTATGGCTGTCTGGCTGAGGTCGCACAGATCGTCTATCTCGATCATCGCGGAAACGGCCGCAGCGATCGCGGAGATCCGTCCGACTGGCGTCTTGACGTGTGGGCCGACGATGTGCGCGCCTTCTGCGATGCGCTCGGCATTGAGCGGCCAATCGTGCTGGGTTGGTCGTTCGGAGGGATGGTCGCGATGGCTTACGCAGCCCGACACCCCGATCACCCGGCCAAACTCATTCTGCAATCGACGATGGCGCGACTGAACGTGGAAAGGATCACTGAAGGTTTTCGCCGTGTCGGCGGCGACAACGCGGCGGAAATCGCGCAGCGGTTCTGGTCTGCCGGCGACGCTACCGCGATGGCGGCATACGCCACGACGTGTATTCCGCTCTACAGCCCCAACCCTCCGGACCAGGAGGTCCTGAGCCGCTATCAGCTCAACATCGAGCTCCTGATGGACCCGGCCCGGGTGATGCGCGACATGGACCTGCTCCCGGGCCTCGCGGCCATCACATGTCCGACACTCGTCATCGCCGGCGAAGACGACCCAATCTGCACGATCGACGACATGCAAGATGTCGTCGATGCCCTGCCGAGAGAACAGGTCCGCTTCGAGCGATTCGCCAACGGGGGACACTTCCTCAACCGAGACGACCCCGAACGCTTCTTCGCCCTGGTGCGCGACTTCGTCAGTATGTGATCGACGCCGACTGCACGGCAACCATCCCCTCCTGACGTATCAACATTCCGAATCGGCGACGTGGGGGCATTCGTCTTCGCTGGCGTGACGATGTGCGTGAATGCCTCGCGGATGACGTCAGCTGCGGGAACTGACTGTGCACGAGGGTGTGTCCGCATGATGCGTGCTGGCGTCACCCTGTTTGACTTTTGACACCAGCCTCGATCCGCCGAACCCAGCAGCGAAGCCAAAGCGGGCGTGCCGCGCGCCGCTGCCTCGACGGCTGGCTCCGGCCACCGCCGACGATTCCGATGTGATCGCACGACTGATCGCTCCACACGTCGAGTCGCGTGCCATCCCTCTGTCCCAAACCTCGACGACCGCGGGCGCGTCTCGCAGCGCGTGCGGGCTAATTGCCCGTGATGTCTTCGAGTGGTGTGACTGGTTTCGAGAGGCCGGTGTTCCCGAGCGATGAGTCCCATGTCTCGAGGCGCCAGTTGTCATCGGCCGCGTACTTGCCCGTGTGCAGCGACGAATACGGTCCCGAGCCCCGATTCGTGATCGGTCCGAAGTGATTGACGGTGTTGATCCAGTTGGTGTTGTTGAGGTACGGCCCGACGCGCTCGGCGATGTCGTGGAACATCGAGACCACCTGGCAGGCGTCATTGATAGTCCCGTACGTGTCGTCCAGCCTGCCGTTCGGCAACTTGATCGAGCGCAAGTCGTTCGGTGCGACCTTGCCAGTCGCTTCCTGATAGATCGACGCGCAGTACTTCCAGTTTGCGCTGTCGTTGTACTCCTCGGCTGAGAGGCCACCCGCGGTGAGGATGCCCTCGTACGGGTTCGGCTTCACGCCGGCCGTCTGCTCCTCGGCGGCTTGGTCGCCGACGTCGCCGTTGTCCGCCATGAGCAGCATGTTCGGGAAGGCCTGCTTGATCTTCGCGACGAACGACTTCGTGGAGGCCAAGTCACCCGACAGGAACAGTGCGTTGACGTGCTCGGTCTTCCACTTCTCGATGAAGCTGTCGAGCTGGGCCTGACCCGCCGTCGTGTCGCCTGTGGTACCGACATCGAGGATCGCCGTAGATGCCGGCTTCACTCCCGCTTGCTCGAGGTCGGGCACGATCGTGCCTTGCACCACGCTCGACTCGGTCGTGTCGCCGAGCACTGCGACCGTTTTCCCCCTCAGCGTGTGCTCCTTCTTGAGAAGCTGGATCAGGATCGATGCTTGACGTTCGGGAATGTCACCGGGGGTGACGATGAGACCTTGCGGAGACCGGTCGATGATCGCCTGGGTGAGATTGAAAGTCATGAGTACGCGGTGCTCCTGGTTCGCGATGCAGGTCTGCGCGTCACCGGAGAAGTCGATAAAGCTCCCGATGACAGCAAACACGTTGTCGTCCTGCGCGAACGACGTGCACAACGCAAGAATGCTCGCAGTGCCGAGCGGCGTGTAGAACTTGAAATAGGGAACGATCTTGCGGCCGTTGATGCCGCCGCGCGCGTTGATGTTGTCGATGTATATCTGGTAGATCTGCTTCTGCTCGGCTTTCGTGCGAATCAGGTCGGTGAACTGCTCGATCTCCGTGAAGTCGACGAGCGCGACGCCGACCCGGATCGAGGTTGCAGACACCCCATTTCCGAGCGTCTTGTCGATCGGGGTGTTGGCTGCGGTCGTCGAGGTCGTCTGCGCCTTCGAGACGCCCGAGCCGCACCCACTGAGCGCCGACGCCGCGAGCACGACCAGCCCGACCGTCACGACCATGCCGCGGGAGTGGTGAACGTTCTCCACGCCTTCCTCCCCCTGTTCGCACGGTGATCCCACGCTAGATCGAACACGACGATCTTGTCTCGCGCGTCAGCTGATTTGGACGACCACCGACGAGGCCGGGCCGATGACGAGCTCTGCGCCCCGGGGTAGCGGCCTGGTTGCCCCCGTCCACGGGTCGAGCAGGAGCCGCTCACCGGCAACGGGCACCTCCGCCACGACGTGCAACGTCCGGTAGCACTCGTTGGCGAGCAGCCAGGCGTGCACGCCGTCCTTGACGACGTGCCGGACCCGCAACGCGGGTTCGGGCTCGGCGAGGACGAGATCGGGGCCGGTCCGTGCGCGAATCGCCTCGACGAGCTGGGCCGGCGAACCGCAGGGCTCTGTCGCGCCAACACTCGCGGCGACCTCCGCCGCGGAGTCGCCCGCGCCATACGTCACGACCCGGCCCGCGACGGCGAGCGGATGCAGCGCGTCGAGCACCCCACGCAGCGGCGCGAGCTGCGCGTCCACGATCAACACGTCGTAGTGCATGCCGGCCAGATGCAGACCGTCGGCATCGACGGTCGCTTCCTCGCGCAGATGTCGAGCCTCGAGGTACGTGAAGTCGATCTGGTGTTCGAACAACACCCGTGCCGCGGCCCACGGGAGCGCGTTGCTGTCGCCGAGAATCGTGACGGCGCAGACGTGACGGCTGTCGGTGTTGAGCCAGCACAACCATTGGCAACCGCGCGCGAACGGCCGGTACCTGTCCCACCACGGGCTGTTCGGCCCGACGTCGGGCGGCCGTTCGTACGCGCGGGGTCCTCGCACGGAGTAGTAGAACGCGTGCGGGTAGAGCCGATTGACGCCCCGCACGAAGCACCAGTTCGCGAGGCCCAGCATCTCACGCTCGTCGAATCCGTGACCGTACGCGCCGAAGCACTCGTTGCTGTTGAATCGGCGACCGAGATGAAGTGCCGCCGAGGAAGAGCACTTGGCCTGGGTGGACTCTCGTCCTTCGACTGCTGTTGGGCTATCCGGCAGGACGGATCGCCACACGAGATCCTGGCCGGGAACTTGAAACCATCGTTGCTGGCCGAGATCCGTCGGTTGGCCCGGGTGACCGCAGAGATCGACGCGGTGAGCTGCGCACCAATCCGACAACTGCCGGTAATAGGTCTCCTCGGTCCGTTGGCGTACGGCTCGCCGGTAGTCGGACCGCACCCGACGCGCGTCGGGTTCGGCCTCGTCCCACAGTCCGTTGAGCGCCGCCGTGAGGTCGCGGCCGAGGAGGCGGTGCACATGGTCGAGGATGCCTGTGGTGCCGGGCCGCACGCCGCTTTCCCGGCAGCGGCCGAGCAGTCCCGGCTCGTCGGTGAAGATGCCGGTGACCGTCGAACCGAAGAACTCGCCGAACTCAGAGAAGTACCGCTCGTAGACGAGGTCGATGAACGAACGAACCGCGGCCGGGTTGAGGATGTCGGCGGCGGGAGGTTCGTCCTCGGCAGGTTCGTCCTCTGGCCTTCCGGACCACGCGGCCTCGTCGCGGTAGTGCAGTCCACGGATGACCGCGTCGACGGGCCGGTCAATGATCGCCCAGCGGTCTCCGTGGCGATCAAGTATCTCCACTACCACGGACGCGTCTGTCGGAACCGCCTGGCCCGCGCGAATTCGATCGAGACAACGACAGCGATGGCCGACGTCCCTGGCGACGACTTGACCGCTTGCCGATCCGGACGGGTACATGCCCTCGTCGTAGAGGATGACCTGCATTCGGCGTTGTCGGGCCTCGTCCAG
>Ga0182024_10017854_pt1 | contig 13268 bp, 7 predicted proteins | sample P32metaG_FD_120480 | JGI IMG/M metagenome (GOLD analysis project Ga0182024, IMG submission 120480) | Permafrost microbial communities from Stordalen Mire, Sweden - P3-2 metaG (Illumina Assembly) | ecosystem: Environmental > Terrestrial > Soil > Wetlands > Permafrost | place: Sweden: Stordalen...
CCTGCGGGAATGACAACGAGAAAAGCAAGGGCAGAAGCGGATTCCCTGCGGGAATGACAACGAGAAAAGCAAGGGCAGAAGCAGATTCCCTGCGGGAATGACAGCAAGAAAAGCAAGTGCAATGGTGAGGATGGGGCGGAAAAAACATTGGGTGCACAACCGATTGCGCAAAGGGATTTTTTGGATTTCGATCTGTATGGCGGGGGTTGGGGTGGAGGGTATAGTATGGCTCTCGCTATGAAAAAAACGATTGAGTACGCTCTTCTCTCCGCTTCGTTGTGCTGTCTTGCTGTTTGTGCTGCTCCTGTGAGGGCTGAGTTAGGCGGTCCGGCAGCGGGTGCTGCTGCGAAGGTTGATGCGCGGCCGGTACCGAATGCGCAGTTGGCCGGCAAGGAGCTGAATGCGCGTGTTGAGAAGCTGCTGAAGCAGATGACGCTTGAGGAAAAGATTGGGCAGACGGTGCAGTATTCGGCGGGGTTTGCTACCGGGCCGGCGGGGGCGAAGGTCAGTTATGACGAGCTGACGGAGCGCGGAGCGGTGGGCTCAATGCTCAATGTTTATGGGGCGGAGAAGACGAATCACTATCAGCATATTGCGATGGAGAAGTCGCGGCTGCATATTCCGCTGCTGTTTGGGATGGATGTGATTCATGGGGACCGGACTACTTTCCCGGTGCCGTTGGGCCTCGCTGCCAGCTGGGACGCGAAGCTGGTGGAAGGTGTGGCGCGGACCTCGGCGGTGGAGGCGCGGGCGGATGGGATTCCTTGGGTGTTTTCGCCGATGGTGGATATTGCTCGGGATGCGCGCTGGGGACGGATTGTGGAGTCCTCGGGTGAAGACCCGTATCTGGGTTCGGCGATTGCGCGTGGATGGGTGAAGGGGTATCAGCAGGATGATCTGAGCAAGCCGGATTCGGTCGCTGTGAGCGTGAAGCATTTTGCGGCCTATGGGGCGGCGATTGCGGGGCGCGATTACAACGCTACGGATATGAGCGATATCACGCTGCGGCAGGTGTATCTGCCTCCGTATCACGCGGCGGTGGATGCGGGCGCTGCGACGCTGATGAGTTCGTTCAACTCGATCAATGGAGTGCCGGCGACGGCGAATCCTTATACGCTGACGCAGATCTTGCGCAAGGAGTGGGGATTTCAGGGGATGGTGGTTTCGGACTGGGGCGCGGTGTCGGAACTGCTCAACCACTCGATCGGTGCGGATGGCGCGACGGTGGCGCGCAAGGCGCTTGTCGCGGGCGTGGATATGGACATGGAGGGGAATCTCTATGGGACGACGATTGCGGCGCAGGTGCGGGCTGGTGTGATTCCGGAGACGGTGGTGGATGAGGCTTGCAGGCGTATTTTGCGGGTGAAGTTTGCGCTGGGATTGTTTGAGCATCCTTACACGGCGGAGAGTGCGGCGTATGAGCCTACTGCGGAGAAGAGGGCGCAGGCGCGGGCTGTGGCCGCGGAGACGATTGTGCTGCTGAAGAACGATGCGGTGGAGGGTGCGGGTTCGCTGCTGCCGTTGAAGGGCAACGGTAAGGTGGCGCTGATTGGGCCGCTGGCTGACTCAGCGAAGGACATGCTGGGGTCGTGGGGTGCGCTGGGTGATCCGAAGTTTGCTGTTTCGCTGAAGACGGCGCTCCAGGAGCGGCTTGGGAACCGGCTGCTGTATGCGGTGGGGTCGGGGATTTTGTCGGGCGCGGATGAGGAGATCATCCACCATGCGCAGTTTATCGATCAGAATCCGGCGCAGGCGCCGAAGGAAGCTGCTCCCATCGACGGTACGAAGACGATTGCCGAGGCGGTGGAGACGGCGAGGAAGGCGGATGTGGCAGTGCTGGCGCTGGGAGAGAGCGCGGATTGGATGACGGGCGAGGCCTCGAGCCGCGTGCATCTGGGGTTGCCGGGGCGGCAGGAGGAGTTGCTGGAGGCTGTGGCGGCTACGGGGAAGCCGGTGGTGCTGGTGCTGTTTACGGGGCGGCCGACGGAGATCAAGTGGGCCGGGGCGCATGTTTCGGCGATTGTGGAGGCTTGGTTTCCTGGAATCGAGGGCGGCCATGCTGTGGCGGATGTACTGTTTGGCGATGTGAATCCGTCGGGGAAGCTGCCGGTGAGTTTTCCGCGCGCGGTGGGGCAGGAGCCGCTTTATTATGCCCAGATGCCTACGGGTCGGCCGGCGCATGGGGACCTGAGCCATCTGCCGGCGAATGCGCAGGAGAAGTTCATGTCGCGGTATCTGGATGAGGAGAATTCGGCGCTTTATCCGTTTGGGTGGGGGTTGAGTTATGCGCGGTTCAGCTATGGGCAGCCTGCGGTGTCGAAGGCGCAGATAGCGGTGCCTGCTGCGGGTGCTGGCGCTGCGCTGATGGTGGGCGTGGATGTGCGCAATACGGGGAGTGTGGCGGGGACTGAGGTGGTGCAGCTTTACTTGCGGAATACTTCTGCTTCAGTGGAGCAGCCGGTGCGGGAGTTGAAGGGGTTTGGGCGCGTGACGCTTGGGCCGGGTGAGTCGAAGCATGTTGAGTTTCCGCTGGGGTTTGATGAGTTGAGTTTTTATAACGTGGAGAGCAAGGCTGTGGTGGAGCCTACGAAGTACACGGTTTGGGTTGGGGGGAGTTCGCTGGCTTCGGCGGAGAGTAGCTTTGAAGTAAAGTAAGGCGGCGAGTTAGCGAGTTGGCGAAGAGGCCCGCTGATGCGGGCCTCTTCTGTTGGCGGGTTGGCGGGACTCGTTTGCGAGGAAAGTGGGTTGCCTTATGTCGTGGCTATGGGGATGTCTTGCTGAGGCAACGACTCATCGGCATTTGTGAGTCCCACCCTTTCCGCACAAAACGCGGAAAGGATGGGGCACCCTCATCCTCGTTCAAGTGCATCCTCATCCTCGTTCAAGTGCGCCCTCATTTTCGTCCAAGTGAAGGAACGGCAGATCTCTTGATCTCTTATACCTTCAGGAAGATCTTTTTGCGGTACATGATCCAGACTGGGATGAAGCAGATTACTAGATAGGTGAAGGAGTAGGCGAAGGAGGCCAGGCCGCCGTCGGGGATTTTTGCGAAGACGTGGACGTAGAGCCAGCCCAGGGGGCCTATGTGGCGTCCGTTGTAGGGGAGATGGATGAGGTCGAGGACGGTGCCCAGCAGTTCGGAGATCATGTAGGCGGCGATGGAGTTGGAGCCGAGGATCAGGAATGGCAGTGTCCACTTGCCACGCCAGCCTTTGACTTCGATGGCCCAGAAGAAGAGGGCCAGCAGCCCGCAGGAGATGCCGGCGGCGGCGAGAACGTAGGAACTGGTCCAGAGCTTCTTGTTGAGCGGGAATTCGAGGGCCCAGAGAGAGCCTAGCGCGATGAGGGTTGCGGCTCCGCCGGCGAGTCCTGCGGCTTTGGTTTGCAGGCTGTTTTTGCTGCGCATCCACATGCCGGCGAGCATGCCGAGGAGGGCGGTGCCGAGGGCGGGCAGGTCGCTCAGGAGTCCTTCGGGATCGCGGACTGTTTCGTAGAGCATGCGGCCGGGGAAGATGTGGCGGTCGAGCCAGGCTACGAGGTTCTGATCTTTGTCGAGGAAGGGTATGTCGCGGACGGGCATGCCGGCGCCGGGTACGGGTACCCAGCGCATGAGGATCCAGTAGCCGACGAGAGCCGCGACGATGACAGCGACTTTACTTTGCCAGCGGCGATCCCAGAGATAGAAGAGGCTGGCGATGAGGTAGCAGATGGCGATGCGCTGCAGGACGCCGTAGATGCGCCAGCCGCCGAAGTCGACGTGCGGGAAGGAGTTGAGGACGCCGCCGAAGTTGTTGACGATGATGCCGAAGCAGAAGAGGACGGCGGCGCGGCGGACGGTCTGCCAGGCGAGTTGCGCGCGGGTGGCGCCTTTGTGGAGGCGGGTCTCGAATGCGAAGACGATTGAAGCGCCGACGACGAAGAGGAAGGTAGGAAAGACGAGATCGGTGGGAGTCATCCCGTTCCAATCGGCGTGCTTCATGAACCACCAGGCGCGGTCACTGCCGTTGTTGTTCACCATGATCATGAAGGCGATGGTGAGGCCTCGGACAGCGTCGAGGGAGATGAGGCGGCGGCCTGGCGTGGGGCCGGGCGCGGGACCCGATACCGGGCCGGGGTCATTGGTTTGCGAGAGTTCGGATACTGTCATCGTTTTTTGGTTCTCCACGCATTGAGTTCTATATCGGCCCGGGGGACGCTTGGCTATTAAATCGGTTCAACACTTGCCAATCAAGCTATCGCGTCTGGTAACGATACGCAAGTCGGAATGAAGGTTCAGGGGGTGCGGGCGGGCCAGTTTGGTACTCGGTACGGTACACTTTGCCTCGGGAGAGTGCTGTTGGCGCGTCGTAGAGGCAAGGGCTGGAACAGGGCGTGGGTGTTGCCGATTGTGGCTGGGGTTGCGCTGTCCGCGCAGGCGCCTGTTCCGCAAAAGCCGGAGCCCACGTCGGGAATGAGCACGGGTAACTCTACCGGGGCGGCGGCGAAGGCGATCTATGACGCGGAGCATCGGCCGATCACTGCCGGTGGGTTCGTGGCGACGGGCCCTGTGGTGTTTGCGGATATCTCGAAGCAGTCGGGGCTGGCGACTTGGTCGCATGTGATGGGAACTCCGGACAAGAAGTACATTCTGGATGCGAACGGCTCAGGCGTGGCGTTGCTCGATTATGACAACGATGGCTGGCTGGATATCTATTTAGTCAACGGGTCGACGTTTGACGCGCTGGATGGCAAGGAGACTCCGCCGCATGCTGCGCTCTTTCATAACAACCATGATGGGACGTTTACGGATGTGGCGGCGAAGGCCGGCGTGACGAATGACCGCTGGGGTTTTGGCGTGGCCGTCGGGGACTTCGATAACGATGGCTGGCCGGACATGGTGGTGACTAACTACGGAAAGAACCGGCTTTACCGGAACAACCATGACGGGACATTTACGGATGTGGCGGAGAAGGCGGGGATAACTCTGGGTAACTGGTCGACGGGCGCGAGTTGGGGAGACTATGACGGCGATGGGCGGCTGGACTTATTTATCTCGGGGTATATTCACTTCGATCGCGACCATCTGCCGATCAGCGGCAACAAGGTGGTCGGTTATGCTTCGTGCCGGTTTCGCGGGGTGGTGGGCATGTGCGGGCCGAGGGGATTGCAGGGGGAGCCGGATCATCTGTTTCATAACAACGGGGACGGAACGTTCACAGACGTGAGCGTGAAGGCCGGTGTGGACGATGCGAATAAGTATTACGGGTTTACCTCGATCTTTGTGGATATCAATGGCGATGGCAAGCCGGATTTGCTGGTGGCCAATGATTCGGTGGCGAACTATCTCTATATCAACAAGGGCAACGGGACGTTTGAGGATGACAGTTATGTCTCGGGCTTTGCGGTGAACAAGGATGGCCGCGAAGTGGCTTCGATGGGGCTGGGCGTTGGCGATTACATGAATAACGGGCTGCTGGATATTATCGATACGGATTTTTCGGATGATTATAAGGTGCTGTTTCACAATGACGGAGATGCGAGCTTTACGGATGTGAGTTATCGCGCTGGAATTGCGCAGACGAGTATTCCGTTTCTGGGCTGGGGGACGGGATTTATAGATTATGACAACGATAGCTGGAAGGATATCTTCATGGTGAATGGCCATGTGTATCCCGATGCCGGGGATCATGACTGGGGCACGAGCTATGCGGAGCGGCCGCTGCTGTTTCATAACATGAAGGATGGGAAGTTTGAGAATATTCCGCCGGTGACGGGAACGGGGCTGGCGGATGTGATTCCGGGGCGGGGCGCTGCGTTTGGGGATCTTTTCAATGACGGAAAGATCGATGTGGTGATCAATCCGATTGATGGGCCTGCGGTGCTGCTGAGGAATGTGAATCCCGACCATCATCATTGGGTGGAGTTGAAGCTGGTGGGCAGTGGCAAAAGTCCTCGGGATGCTATGAATGCGACGGTTTATCTGAAGGCCAATGGCGTGACGCAGCGCGATGATGTTATGTCGAGCGGGAGTTATATTTCGGCGAACGACCAGCGGCTGCATTTTGGATTGGGAGATGCGACGGACGCTGGGACGGCGGAGATTCACTGGCCGTCTGGGGCGAAGCAGACGGTGAAGCTGCCTGCGGTGGATCGTATCTATACGATCACGGAGGGCGCGGGCATTACCGGTGCTTTGTGCGAGGGGAACCCTTGCGCGAATGCTGCGGCGGCTGCGAAATGAGGCTTAGATCGAATCGTGGGCTTTCCTCAGGGGCTAAAGCCCTCTTGATTCAAATGACCTGATCGGCACGCCTGAAGTCGTGCCCTTTTACAAGGCCGTCTCGGTGGGGTTCTTCATCAAGCTAAGGCACGGGCCGAGCCCATACCACTCCTCACGGAGGACGTACCCTTCGAGATGCGGATTGTTTCGGGAGTGCTTTCGTCGATGTTGAAATATGTCCACTGGATGACGGTTTTGCTGGTGCTCACGCTCTTTGCGGCTAAGGCGCAGGTGAAGCCGAAGCCTGCGGGGCAGGAGGGCGGGCATGTTACCGGTGCTCCGCAGGCGCCGGTGTATGACGCGCAGAAACGGCCTATTACTGCGGGTGGGTTCGTCGATTCGGGAACTGTGGTCTTTCAGGATGTGACGAAGGCTGCGGGCCTTGGCGGCTGGAAGCATGTGATGGGGACGCCGCAGAAGAAATACATCCTGGAGACGGATGGGTCGGGCGTTGGGCTGATCGATTACGACAACGATGGCTGGCTGGATATCTATCTGGTGAATGGCTCGACTTACAAGGCTCTGGAGGGCAAGGAGCCTGCTCCTCATGCTGCGCTCTTTCATAACAACCACGATGGGACGTTTACGGATGTGACGGCGAAGGCCGGCGTGGGCAATGACCGCTGGGGTTTTGGAGTGGCTGTCGCGGACTATGACAACGATGGCTGGCCGGATATCTTTGTGGCTAACTTCGGCAAGAATCGCCTGTATCACAATAACCATGACGGGACGTTTACCGACGTTGCCGAGAAGGCCGGAGTTACGCTTGGCAACTGGTCGGATGGGGCGACCTGGGGTGATTATGACGGAGATGGGCGGCTGGATCTCTTTGTCTCGGGTTATCTGCACTACGACGTGAATCATCAGCCGCTGGCGGGGGATACGGATGTGCCGCGGGCGTTTTGCCAACTGCGCGGCGCGCCGGTGATGTGCGGTCCGCGGGGATTGAAGGGTGAGCCGGATCATCTGTTTCATAACAACGGCGATGGGACATTTACGGATGTAAGTGTGAAGGCGGGAGTTTCCGATCCAGGAGGGTATTACGGATTTACGGCTATCTTTGCCGATGTGAACAACGATGGCAAGGTTGACCTGCTGGTGGCTAACGACTCTTCGCCGAATTATCTGTATCTGAACAAGGGCGATGGGACGTTTGAGGATGCGAGTTATGTGTCGGGGTTTGCGCTGAACAAGGATGGGCGCGAGATTGCTTCGATGGGGCTGGCGGTGGGGGATTATCGCAACAATGGGTTGCTGGATCTGCTGGTGACGGATTTTTCGGATGATTACAAGGTGTTGTATCGCAATGACGGCAATGTGAGTTTCGAGGATGTGAGCGATCAGGTGGGGATTGCGCAGATTCCGGTACCGTTTCTGGGTTGGGGAGCGGGGCTGGTGGACTATGACAACGATGGGTGGAAGGACATCTTCATGGTCAACGGGCATGTGTATCCCGAGGTGGATCAGCATGACTGGGGAACGACTTATGCGCAGCGGCCGCTGCTGTTTCACAGCCTGAAGGGCGAGAGGTTTGAGTATGTACCGCCGGTGAAGGGGACGGGGCTGGCGGTGGTGACTTCGGGGCGCGGGGCGGCGTTTGGGGACTTGTTCAATGACGGGAAAATTGATGTGGTGATCAACCCCATCGATGGGCCGCCGGTGCTGCTGAGGAATGTGAGTGCGGACGGGCATCACTGGGTGGAGTTGAGGCTGGTTGGAGGGGCAAAGAGTCCGCGCGACGCTGTGGGGGCTACTGTCTACCTGACGGCGAATGGCATGAGGCAGCGCGAGGATGTGATGAGTGGAGGGAGCTTTATTTCATCGAGCGATCAGCGGGCGCATTTTGGGTTGGGGGATGCGACGGATGCGGGGACGGCGGAGATTCGATGGCCTTCGGGGGTGAAGGAGATGGTGCGGCTTCCGGCGGTGGATCGGATTTATACGGTGAGTGAGGGGCGGGGGATTGTTTCGGCACTGTGCGGGGGGAAGGCGTGCGCGGCCGGCTTAAAGTGAGAGGTTCTCCAATTGATGTTTGAGGCTGACTGGAAGCAAGGGCAAAGACTCCTCGGCATTTGCCTGTCCCACCCTAGCCGGAAAAACAAAAGCCCGGCGAGGATGGGGCACCCAGTTTGGTTGAAAGGCGGGGAAGAACAGGCTCTCGCTTAGACTGGGAACAGGAGCGGAAGCTATGCGTGTGGCGATTATTGGTGGGGGCATTGCTGGGCTTTCGGCTGCTTATGAGTTGGAGCTGGCGCGCCTTGCCGGGAAGCCGGTTGAGTATGAACTGTTTGAGGCCAGCGGGCGTCTGGGCGGGGTGATTGCTTCTGAGGTGGTGGATGGCACGGTGATTGAGCGCGGGCCGGATTCTTTTCTTACCGAGAAGCCGGCGGCGATGGAGTTATGCAGGGAGTTAGGGCTGAATGTGGACTTTGTCAGTTCCAACGATGCGCAGAGGCGGACTTACATTCTGGTGAGGAACCGGTTGGTGCCGCTGCCGGATGGGCTGATGTTTCTGGTGCCGACGAAGATTTTGCCGACATTGATGACGCCGCTCTTCAGTGTGTTTACGAAGCTGCGGATGGGCCTCGAACTGCTGCGATCTCCGCTGCCGCATGTGGGCGATGAGTCAGTGGCGGCGCTGGTGGAGCGGCACTATGGGCGCCAGGTTGTGGAGAGGCTGGCTGATCCGCTGCTCTCGGGGATCTATGGCGGTGATGCGGATTGCCTGAGCGCGGAGGCCGTGCTGCCGCGGCTGGTGGAGATGGAGGCGAAGCACGGTTCGCTGACGCGGGGCATGCTGGCGGGGATGAGTGCGCGGCAGGCCGCGGACGATGAGGAGGCTCCGAAGCCGATCTTTACAACCTTGCGGCTTGGATTGCAGGAGCTGGTGGATGCCCTGGTGGCGCGGCTTGATCCGGCGCGGTTGCATGTGAATTCTCCTGTGGCGAGTGTGGATCGGGTGGGCGATGGATGGAGTGTTCGATGTGGCGGCACGGGCGATGCGGCGGCGTTTGATGCGGTGATTGTGGCGACTCCGGCGTGGGCTGCGGCTGAGATGCTTTGTTCTGTCGATGCGGAGTTGTGCGGGGTGCTGGGGGAGATTCCTTATAGCTCTTCGATTACGGTGAACCTGGTGTATGACGGGGATGATCTCGATCCGCTGCCGCCGGGGTTTGGCTTTCTGGTGCCGGCGGTGGAAGGGCGCGCGATGCTGGCTTGTACGTTTATTCATCGCAAGTTTCCAGGGCGGACTGCGCCGGGGCGGACGGTGTTGCGGGTCTTTCTGGGTGGTGTCAGGAATGCGGCTTTGCTGGATGAGACTGATGACGCGATTGGGGAACTGGTGCGGCGGGAGCTGATGGAGATTCTGGAGATATCGGCGGTGCCGGAGCTGGTGGAGATTCAGCGGTGGCCACGGGCGATGGCTCAGTATGCGGTTGGGCACAAGGAGCGGCGGCGGAGGATTGAGGATCGGTTGGCGATGCTGCCGGGGCTGCATCTGGTGGGGAATGCTTATGACGGGATTGGGATTTCGGATTGCATTCGGTTGGGGCGCGGGGCGGTTAGGGAGATGTTGGGAGCGTAGCGTACCCGAGACGTGCTCGATGAGTGCATCGTTCTGTTGGCGACAATCCCGGTACACCAGTAAGAGTTGGCCTGAACTAATTGCCCGCAGGCTCGCCCATGCGATTCAGGATGGAGCGGAAGTGCGGATCGGCGTTGAGGAAGTCGTAGGCGGGATCTTGTTGTATCCACCGCATGTCGGTGGCCCGCTGGCGATAGCCTTCTTCAAGAAGAGCCAGCGTCTTCTCCCGTTCGCCTAACTGCGCGTGGTAGTTGGCTAGCTCCACGGGAGATACATACCTGCTCTTAGCCTGCCCTTCGCGGAGGCGGAGTTGCCAGCGCAGGAAGCCGCGCCAGCCACCCTTCTCATAAGCCTGCCGCACCTGCCGGGCCGTCTCGGCATCGCCTTGCGCCACAAGCATTCGCTGCCAGGCGTCCACGGCTTCTTTGAAATTGCCTTTCCTGCGCCAAATATCCGACTGGATGAAAAGTAAGTACGCGTTGTTAGGCTGGGCCTCGAGTCGAAGACGCAGTTCAGAGAGTGCCGTATCATATTGGCGGGCAAAGGAGTACATCTCTGCGAGCGCTGATGGACGCTGGTATGGAGCCAGCTCAACCGATCTCTTGGCAGCTTCGATCGCTTCGACGTGGCGGTCCATTGCGTCCAGAACGCATGCCCGGAAGTAATACAATTCACCATCGTGTGGGTCGAGGCGAATGGCACGTTGGGATTCGAGATCGGCGTTGGTAAAGTCCCAGTGCGCTATAAGGTAGACGGCCGCCATCGCCGAGTGCGCTTCGGCGAGATCAGGGGCAAGCTCCAAGGCACGCTTCGCGGCCTCTTCCTGTGGCCCGAACGCAGTTCGCGGGTCCAGAACATCAAAGGCAGCGCCTTCCCCGTAATATTCCGAGAGTCCTGCCCACGCGGCCGCGTAGTCTGGCTGAATTTCAGTTGCCTGCCTGAAGTACGTACCCGACTCCTGCATTTTGTCGCTAAACCACAGGTATTTACCGCGAAGATAGGCGTCGTGCGCTGCGGGATTGACATAGCGCTGGGTCGTGGCAACAGGTGTCGCACTATGTAATTGTTTCGCGATCTCCCGAGCGGCTTCCCCGGCAAGCGTTGTGTCGCTTGTGTCCCGATTGAAGCTTTGGGCCCAGATGTGTGAATCGGTGTCGGCGCGGATCAACTGCAGCGTCATGTGGACCTGGTCGCCCTTATGTGCAATGGAACCTTCCACGATCCCATCGACGCCGAGCGAACGCGCAATTTCAGAAAGTGGACGATGAACGCCCTTGAATTGCATTACGGAGGTGCGCGAGGTGATCCGGAGGGTCGAGTTGCGCGCGATCATCGTGGTCAGTTCGTCCGTCATGCCGGCTGCGAGATATTCCTGTCCGGCGTCGCCAGAAACATTGTCGAGAGGAAGCACGGCAAGCGCCTTGATGACAGGCGCCGAACCACTCAACCGATGTTTCGCCAGCAAAAGAGTCAGCAGCACGAGCGCCGCGGCGGCGGTGAGCCAGAGTGCCCGATGTCCATGTGTTCGCGCTGGCGGATCATTTGTAGAGGCAAGTTGGACGACGGGAGAAAGGTCTTCCGGCTCGGCTTCCGGAAGTGCCGGAATCTGCGAGTGGATAACTTGCGACTGGATGATGACTGGAGCGATGAAACGGTAGCCAACTCCTGTTACCGTCTGAATGAACTTCGGCCCAGCCGGATCGTCCCTCAGCGTCTGCCGTAGCTTTCGAATCGCCGTATTGATCCCATGTTCGGTGTCGACGAATACCTCGCTCGACCAGAGCCGCTCTGCGATCTCCGCCCGGCTCACCAGCTGGCCATCCCTTAAGACCAGAAGAATCAGCAGCTCCATCGGCTTGCGTTCAAGTCGCAGCGGCTGGCTCTTGCGCAGCAGTTCAAATCTGCCGCAGTCCAGGCGGAACTCTGAGAACTCGTAGACCGCACCCGGCCCTCGGGTGGTTGCGGCACCGATCTCCGGACTGGACGCAGGACTTGACACGCTTGTCGTCGCCTCGCTAGACGCCTATGCTATACGAGAAATGTCGAGAGGGAAAGGAGTTAGCGGTTCACCAAAACTTCACCTCTGGCTTCACCCTTACTCCATTGCCGGCTACGGATAACTGCGGCTAGTTTCTCCTCAATCGGCCTCTCCAGCCGAGGAGGAGAAATCAATGAAAGCAACTTATTGGAAGTGGATGAGCGCGGCGGTTCTGGCTCTTACCCTCGTACCCGGCGCCTTGGCACAGTGCGGTCTGCCAGGCAAACCGATCAAACCTGCAGCCTGGCGCCCGCTCTATGGCGCGCCCAGTCTGCAACTCAAAAGAACAGGCTTTGAAGACTTCGGCGACTACGAACCGAGGATCGTTGGGATGTGGCACGTCCTCTTTACGGCGCAAACTGAGGGCACCCAGGACACCCCCATCCCGGGCGGATTGGTCATCGACAACTCGGTTGTGGTTTGGCACAGCGATGGAACGGAGATCATGAACTCCGCGCGCCCGGCACAGGATGGAAACTTCTGTCTGGGCGTCTGGAAACATACTGGAGAACGACGATATCTCCTCAACCACATTCCCTGGCAAGGAAACGTCTTCGACCCCACCGTGCCACCGAATACCGTTGGAGCACCCCAGGCAGGCGCACAGCTTATTGAGAAGATAACGCTCAGCCCGGACGGCGATTCCTATCGCGGGACCTTCACGCTGCATGCCTACGACGTGAGCGGAAATGTCTACGCGTCGTTTACCGGTGTGCTCTCGGCAAAGCGCATCACCCCGGAGACTCCTTTCCGCGATCTGCTCTGAGCGAAAGCTGGGTCAGGGAGGACGCCAGTCTTCAGACCGGCGTCCTCCCCGGCGTGGGGTTTAGTGCACGCCAAATCGTCAACTCACTCATCGACAGCAGATGGCTAACGGCAGGTCTGCTCGTGGAACTGGGCTATGCGCCGAAGTGGCCTAGCCATAGGCCTATTGCGTAGGTGACTGCGCCTTCTACTGCGCCTACTGCGGTCATTTCGAAGCCGCTGGCCCACCATGAGCGGACTGTGATCAGAGATTTGGCCGCGCCTACGGCGAAGTGGGCGATCAGCGAAACGATTGCGGCGGCGATGATTGCGTTTGTGCCGTTCATGAAGAAGAAGGGGATTACGGGGATGATGGCGCCTACGGCGGTGGAGAGCGCTCCTGAGGTGGCTGAGACCCAGGGAACTTTGAGGCCGTCTTCGCTGGTGCTGAGGCGTTCGGAGGCCAGGGCCTTCAGGAGCAACTCCGGGTCGCCAGCGATGTGTTCTACGACGCGCTGTGAGTCGTCTTCGGGGAGGCCTTTGACCTGGTAGTAGAGGGAGAGGAGTTCGCGGGCTTCGGTGGGATTCATGTTGATGGCTTCGCGTTCGCGCGCTAATTCTGCCTCGTAGATTTCGCGTTC
>Ga0182024_10017855_pt1 | contig 13268 bp, 13 predicted proteins | sample P32metaG_FD_120480 | JGI IMG/M metagenome (GOLD analysis project Ga0182024, IMG submission 120480) | Permafrost microbial communities from Stordalen Mire, Sweden - P3-2 metaG (Illumina Assembly) | ecosystem: Environmental > Terrestrial > Soil > Wetlands > Permafrost | place: Sweden: Stordalen...
GTTTTGTGAAACATCGTTTTGCGAAACGGCGTTTTGCGAAACGGCGTCCACCCCGGACGCTACGGCTTCTTTTCGGGTTTGTTCTCGCGCATTTGCTGATTCCTGAGCTTGAACAGACGCCGTCAACATCTCAGTGAGCGCTACCGCCAGGCAAAATAATCGAATCGCCTTCAAATTCTCCTCCACATCCATATTTATCTGCTGTGCTTTCAATTATTTCCTGCCAGCTACCTAACGTTGGATTGTATGAATCGGCGTTTGGATCCACGCCGGCTGCACAATCGGGTAAGTGCAGAGTCCAGATTGGGAGGATTAGTCCGGTGCCTTCTGCTGCTGTTTCTGCAGGTGGCGCTCCTGTCTCCTCTGCAAATAGTGATGAATATCTGGCCAAAATTCCTTTAGCTCGTTCCCGAAGGCGTCGAGGCCCATTTGGGTTCCCCAGTCTGACAAACTTGGCGAAAAACCACGATCGGCTGCGGGATAGTAGACGTTGGAAATAGCAATCGCCGTTGCGTTGCCGGCAAACTCGGGAACGTTGAACATGCGCCCCCCGGAGTCGGTCCGAGCGATGAAAATGCGCCCGATAGCATACCCAAAGCGGTACACGAACGAACCCCTGCCCAGTTGAAAATAGCGGGGGTCGAATTTCAGGATTGTGGGGTAAACGCCGCCCACCATGATATTGCCATCCACCTGATCGGCGAAGGCCGTTCCATACCGCTTCGCGTATCCCGCCATGCCCTGCCCGAACCCCGGAGAGGAATTCTCTGCCTGGCGAATACCAGCCACAATGCCCACGACTGTGTATTCGTACGGGTCGAAGGAGCCCTTCGCTGAGATGGCGAACTTCTCTTTCCAGGAGATTGGCTTCACTTGCGATTGACTATCTACTGTCAGATAGTTCGGCATTACGTAAAACATCCGGTCGTCTTTGCCCTTCTTTGTATCTTGTGGGACCGGGGTGCTTGGATCCTGAGAATTACCTTGGGCAGACGTTTGGTCTCCGGGCTTAACCTGCGTCGAAGAACCGGTCGTGGGCGCTTGGGCGGATTGGGCAGCGTCCAATGTTTGAGTCTGCGGGGCGCTTTGACTTACGCAAAAAGCCGCAGAGGATGAGATCGACACGATCAGTAGGGTTACACGCGCTGAAAAGCTCAGTTTCAAATTGATGATGGCTCCAGATCCACTTGATTTAAGATGTCGCCGAGCGATGTTGGCAGACCACTGTTGACAGTCCCTTCTCGCAGGCAGACTCCGCAATACTGCCAGTAGCCAGCCTTGGTAAATCCCGAGATTCAACGAGTCGTCCGCTAGATTCTGGGGTCAGTTCCCCACTCGCTCCGTTTCCCCTACTTCGCTCAGGATGATTTCCACGCTTCAATCGCGTCGCAAAGCCATGCAACTTCTCTCCTCACTTTAACAGTTAAGATGCGGTCGGGGGCGAGCAAGCCGTTCAGGCCGACACTTTAACGCCGGGGGTGAAGGAATTCTGGCCTGATGTCCGTCGCAAGTCCGTTCACAGGAACAAAACCAATCTGGCGCAGTCGGCCAACTACGAGAAACCAGCCGCCGGCGATCCCTCTTGATCACCTAAATCTTGCGTGCACCCCAACCTGACAGATTGACCGGCAGCAACTGAAAGAGTAGTGTTTCTGACAATTTCAGGAACGCTCTACTGCTTTGCTTGAGCGCCAGGAGAGTGCACAAGTATGTTTTGTACGCAATGCGGAGCCGGCAATCCAGACGGTGCGACGGTTTGCGCACAGTGCGGGCGGAATTTGCAGTCGACGCCTTCGCTTTCGGTCCAACCTCCCGGAATGCCTCAGGCGGCTGGCGTTTACGTACCGAATTATCTGGTCTTCTCCATTCTGACGACGGTTCTGTGTTGTCTGCCTACCGGCATTCCGGCCATTATTTATTCCGCACAGGTGAATGGCAAATTGCAGGCGGGCGACATTGCGGGAGCGCAGGCCGCATCCCGGAACGCGAAGATGTGGTGCTGGATTTCGTTTGGACTCGGATTGGCGTTCAGCTTGATCTATGGGCTGCTTATGGTTGCGGGAATCCTGCATCGCATGAATCGCTAAAGCAATTACTTGTTTTATGTCATTCTCTCGCAGAGATCGAATGCTTGCCGCGACGTTCGCCGTGGTTGCGGCGGCGATGGTGATGCTTGACTTCTTCGATCCGGCCACGTCGGGTCTGTTTCCGCCCTGCCCAGTCCATTACCTGACGGGCTGGTATTGTCCGGGCTGTGGTTCCCTCCGCGCTCTGCACCAGTTGTTGCATGGAAATCTGAACGCGGCCTGGGCGTTGAATCCGCTGACAGTCGTGCTGTTACCTTTTCTCGCTTACGGACTAGCCTCTTACGCGCTCAACGAAATTCTCGGACAACATTTGCCAAAGCCCTTCTTGCCGGCAGTGTGGATCCGTGCGCTTTGTGCGGTAATTATCCTGTTTGGAATTGCGCGGAATATTCCACTCCATCCCTTTGACTGGCTGGCGCCGGCAGGCAGCTTACTTCCGTAGGTCGATAAGAGTTAATTCTTGCGGCAGTCTTCACATACGCCATAGATCTGAAATGTATGTCGCGTGGTCGTGTAGTTGTAACGGCGTCCGATTTCCTGTTCCAACTGATCCACTTCGCGGGAAAAAAATTCCACCGAACTGCCGCATTCCGTGCAGACCATATGATGATGACTGCGGCGGTTGTACTGGTGCTCGTAGCGGGCAATGCCATCGTGGAAGGCGACTTCGCTGGCCAGTCCACAGTTGGCCAGCAGTTTGAGTGTGCGATAGACCGTGGTATAGCCGATGCCGGCATCTTTCTTCTGCACCAGGCGGTGCAGTTCGTCGGTGGAGAGATGGTCGCGGGTTTCCAAAAACGATCGGAGGATCGTGTCGCGCTGCGCCGTTTGCTTTAGTCCAACGCGTTTCAGATGCCGATGAAGGATCTCCTGGGCCTCACGCATCATCTCGCGGGAGATGGAAGGTTGGTCATCGATACGCTTCTGCAGCATGAAGCGACAGGATAGCATCGGCGATCTTGAAAATGAAATTCATTTTCAGTGGCGAGTTGCCGTCCGTCGTAAAAAGGCTTAACCACAAAAAACTTAAACACAGAGGCGCACCGAGGCGCACAGGGATTGAATTCCGTCAGGATAGTAATCGTTTATTGTGCCGCATGCCGTTCTCAACCTAGAATCGAATTGCTCATGAGTACGTTTACTGCTACAGGCGTTCCGGCATCCCGGCGCTCGACTGGCTTGCGAATTTTCTTGTCGCTGCTCTTGCTCGCAGTTCTTTTAGTGGGAGGCGTGCTCGTTTACGCTTATTTTGTCGCTCGCTCCTCCCTGCCTCAGCTTGATGGGAGCCTTGCTGTCAAAGGCTTGTCGGCCTCGGTGAAAGTCACACGGGATGCCCACGGAGTTCCCGCCATCGAGGCCGCCAATTTAGAGGATTTATTTTTCGCGCAAGGCTACGTGACGGCGCAGGACCGGCTTTGGCAGATGGACGTGATGCGGCGATTCGGCTCCGGAGAACTTTCCGAGATTCTGGGCGAAGACACGCTCAAAATCGACCGCGAGCAGCGCATTCTGGGACTGCGGGCTGCGGCGAAAAAATCGCTCGGCATGGCGAGCCCGCGCGACCGTTCCTACTTTGACGCCTACGCCCGGGGAGTAAACGCCTTCATCGCAGAACATGAAAACGCGCTGCCCATCGAGTTTCGTATTCTGAAATACCGGCCGAAGCCGTGGCAAGCAGAGGATTCCATCGTCATCGCGAACCAGATGGTGAAGGACCTCAACTTTTATACGTTCGGGGACACTCTGGCGCGAGAGGAAATTCTAGCCAAGCTGGGACCGGACTTAACCGCTGATCTCTACGTGAACCGGTCGTGGCATGATCGTCCTCCGACTGTAATGCGCGAAGACATCGACGATCAAAAAAATCATCCAGAGTCGGGAGACAAAGATCAAGATGATGACGATGATGACGATTCGGGACCGGACAACGCGGTTACACAGCGCGGCAGTGATGAGGCAATCTGGACCCAGCAGGCCCCAGAAGCGGTGAACGGATCGAATGACTGGGTAGTCTCCGGCGCGCACACGGTGAGCGGCAAGCCCCTGCTCTCAAACGATATGCACCTGGGGCACCAGATGCCGAATCTTTGGTATGAAGCTCATCTCAAGTCAGGCATCCTTGATGTTGCAGGCGTGACCTTGCCGGGCATGCCCTACGTAATTGTCGGCCACAATCAGCGCATTGCCTGGGGATTCACAAACGTCGGCCCCACAGTGGCCGATGCGTTCATCGAAAATTTCAACGCAGAGGGCGCATACCAGACGCCGCAGGGCTGGCAGCAGCCGGAGCATCGCCAGGAAGTAATTCACGTCAAAGGGAAACCAGACGTGACGGTCGACGTGAAGATCACCCGTCATGGGCCCATAATTTCCGAAATAATTCCGGCGGAACCGCGGCAAGTGGCTTTGCGCTGGACGCTCTACGATGGACTGCGCATGCCGTTTTTCGATGTCGACACCGCGCAGAACTGGGTGGAGTTTCGCAAGGCTTTTTCGCAACTCGATGCACCGGGGCAGAATGTTGTCTATGCCGACGTCGACGGGAACATCGGCTACCAGACCACGGGCCACATTCCAATTCGCGCCTCCGGCGATGGCAGTCTTCCGGTTAGCGGCGCCGACGATGCTCACGAATGGACGAGTTACATTCCTTTCGACAAGCTGCCCAGCATCTATAACCCGCCATCGGGCGTTATTGCCACTGCGAACGGGCGCATCACGCCGGATGGATATCCTTATTCGATCAGCGCCGCGTGGGAAGCGCCCTGGCGGACGGCGCGGATTTACCACGTGTTGGAGTCCGGCCGAAAGTTCGCCGCCTCCGACATGTTGGCGCTGGAAAACGATGTGCAATCGGAGAACGATCTTTTCGCGGCGGAGCGTTTCGTATATGCCGTCGATCATGCTGCCAAGCCTTCGGCGCGGGCGAAGCAAGCCGCGGATCTTATGCGCAACTGGGATGGGCGCATGGTCGCCTCGTCGACGCCGGCCACGATCGCCGTGCGCTCCGAGCAGGAACTGACGCGACTGCTTCTCGAACCGCGCTTGGGAGCTGCCCCGGAAGATCCGAAGCAACAGGAAACAACGTTGAGTTGGAAGACTTACCACTGGCAGATGAAAACCGTGTGGCTGCAGAATGTCATGCTGCATCAGCCCAAGCGCTGGCTGCCGGACAAATATCCTAACTATGACGAACTCTTGACTGCAGCGGTGCAAACTGCCGTGAGTGATCCGGATGCGCCCAGGGATTTAGCATCGTGGCGCTGGGGACGCGTCAACGCAATCGATATTGAACACCCGGTGCTGGGAAAGATTCCTGGGCTGCAAAAGTGGAGCGCGCCGGGAATCAAGGAGCAATCCGGAAGCGGATATACGGTTAAAGCTGTGACGCCGCATCATGGACCGTCGGAACGCTTCACGGCAAACCTCGCCGACCTCGATCAATCCACATTAAATACGGTTACGGGCCAGGGCGGAAACTTTCTCAGCCCTTACTACATGGATCAATGGAAGGCATGGTATGAGGGCTTCACGTTCACTTTGCCGTTTAGTGATCCAGCCGTAAGAGCGACGGCCGTGCACCGCCTGGTGCTGCAACCGGAGTAGCACAACTGCTCAGAACCCCGATCAGAAAAAGTCGACTGTCTTAATGTCTGTGATGTAGCCGGGAAGGACGATGGTTCCGGTGGTGATGTAATAGTAGTTCGTCAAGAGAGCATCGGTGACGGTGTAATACACTCGCAGATTGCCGCCTTCCGCAACATACTCCACCTGCCGCGAAGTAAAGTCTTGCAGGCCGGTCACATCGCCGTTGTCCGGCGGAATGACGATATTCCCGTTCGTGGTGTTGAGAATAGAGAGGCAGCCTCGCACTTCGCCGGTGACATTGTTGACGTTGCCGATGTTGGTGCAGGTATGGGAGCCGATGAACAGCTGACCGCCATTGCCCATGTCGATGCGGTCGTGATAGCCGTCGGTAATCACGTATTTGTTGGTGACGGTCATCGAATTCAAGTCCACAATATCGAGTCGCCCGCAGGTGGTAGCCGCAGTGTTCTGCCCGGTGCAAGGATTATTGGTGGGCGGCGTGCCGGCCACATAAAGAGTTGAGCCGCTAATAAGGCCAATGGTCGCAGCATCGACTGGAACGGCGGTTCCCGCCGTCATAGTGGTCAGGTTCAGGATCTGTACGCTGGCCTGCGTTCCCATGCATTGCGCGCCACAATTTAAAATGTAGGCCTCGCTGCCATCGCTGTTGAAAATGCCGTACACGGGCCGGTCGAATCCCGGCACTGAAACAGTTACCGGAATGTTGGTATTCAGCGAAGCTGGGGAAATGACGGTGACGGCGTTCGAGTCATTGCTGAATGCCAGAAGCTGAGATCCGGTGGAGTTCGAAACTACGGTCTGTGCACCGGGCACGCTGATCGTGGCACTAATGCCGCCAGAGGTAAGGTTCATCTGCACCACGGCGCCCGGCGAAGAGCCGATGAGTGGCGTTGCTGGCACGGCAGCATAGCCGACTGCGGGCTGCGGAACGACCATGCTGGTAGTCTGGCCAGCCAACTGTATGCTTCCGGTCAGCGATTCCTTGGAAGTGTTAATCACGTCGACCTTGTTGCTCAACAAATCAAAAGCCAACAAAGTTGCCCGATTGGGAGATATCGCCATGAGGCCGGGAGAGCCACCGGTGCTGACGCCGCCTCGACCCACCGTATCAATTTGCCCGTCAATGATGACGAGGCCGGCGAACGCCGTGGGGCTGGAGGCGCTTTGCGAAGCGAAAACACGCTCGGTTAGTTTGCTCGGGGTCGCGGAGCTACTCGAGCTGTTGCCGCAAGAGACAACACCTAAGAGTGTAGAGAAAAGCAGAGCAAGCAAGAGAGCGGATTTCTTCAAACTTCAGGCTCCTAACCACCGGAAAACTAGAGATTTAAGTGCGAAACACCGGATTATAGCAGAGGCCCGAACGGCAACACCTGTTGCCTGCGGGCCAAGCCGCTTCACTCACCTACTCCGCGTTAGATGCAAACTACGGCGCTCATCTTGTATCCTCTTAAAATGGCGGACAACATTCTGGCACGGCTCAAGCGGTCGCCCGTTCTTTGTGACGGCGCTATGGGCACGCTGCTTTACTCCAAAGGAATTTTCATCAACCGCTGTTACGACGAACTGAATATTTCGCAGCCTGACCTGATACGCGCCATCCATCACGAATATCTGCAGGCGGGCGCCGAAATTATCGAAACCAACACTTTCGGAGCCAATTCCTTCCGCCTTGCACGGCATAGCCTTGCCGACAAAGTGCACAATGTGAACCGGATGGGTGCCAGGCTCGCCCGGGAAGCCGCCAAAAGTTTCGATGTGTGGGTCGCGGGATCGGTTGGCCCGCTGGGAACAAGAATTGAACCTCTGGGAAAAACCTCGTTCGAAGAAGCTCGCCAGGCATTTCGCGAGCAGATCGAAGCACTCGCCGAGGGCGGCGTCGATCTGTTGATGATGGAAACTTTCGGATACCTCGAGGAACTCCATCAGGCCATGCTTGCCGCCAAGGATGTGGGCGCCAAGTTACCCCTGGTGGTGCAGGTGACGATTGACGAGGATGGCAACTGCCTCGACGGCTCCGATCCGCAGACCTTTGCCCCTCGGCTTGAAGATTGGGGTGCCGATGTAATCGGCTGTAATTGCAGTGTGGGCCCCGTTGCCATGCTCGACGCCATCGAGCGCGTGCGGGCGCTTACTTCCCTGCCCCTCGCCGCGCAGCCGAATGCCGGCATTCCTCGATCGGTGGAGGGCAGAAATATTTATCTGTGCTCGCCGGAGTACATGGCAAGTTATGCGCGCAAGTTCGTGGCGGCGGGCGCGTGCATCGTCGGTGGGTGCTGCGGTACTACTCCCGACCACATCCGAGTCATGAAATCTGCGTTGCGCGCGGGAGAAGCTCGAGGAAAGTCGGCCTCGGCTCAAGTCAGCAGCACGAGCGTACCCAGGGCCACTCCAGCTCAGCCTTTGGAGGAACGGTCCGTGCTGGGCGCTAAGCTTGCTCGCGGCGAGTTCGTCACCATGGTTGAGGTGGTGCCGCCGAAGGGAACCGACATACAGAAGGAGCTGGAAGGATCGCGGTTTCTGAAATCAGTTGGCGTGGATGCGGTCAATATTCCAGACAGTCCGCGGGCTTCGGCGCGCATGAGCAATCAGGCGCTTTCTTTACTGGTGCAGCGCGAAGCCGGGATCGACGCCATTCTGCACTACACCTGCCGCGACCGGAATGTGCTCTGCATTCAAAGCGATCTGTTGGGCGCGGCCGCGGTAGGGATCAAGAACCTGATCTGCATTACAGGCGATCCGCCGAAGATGGGTAATTATCCGGACGCGACCGCCGTATTTGATGTGGATGCCATCGGCTTGGTCAACATAGTTCACAACCTGAATCGAGGTTTGGACCTGGGCGGAAATCCCATCGGGGCGGGCACAGGATTTGTGATTGGAGTCGGCGCGAACCCGGGACTCACCGACTTGGACGAGGAAATCCGGCGCTTCGAATTCAAGGTAGCAGCCGGCGCTGAGTATGCGGTGACTCAGCCGGTCTTCGACATTCGCTTGCTGGAGAATTTTCTGCGGAGAATCGAGCATTGCCGTATTCCGGTAGTGGCAGGAATTTGGCCGCTGGTCAGCGTACGCAATGCGGAGTTCATGAAGAACGAACTTCGGGTTTCAGTGCCAGACTCTATCCTCCAACGCATGGCCCGGGCGCAGTCGCCGGACGCGTCTCGAGCTGAAGGCGTGGCCATTGCTCGCGAGATGCTGATCGCAGTTCGGCACACGGTTCAGGGTGCGCAAATCAGCGCTCCCCAGGGACGCTACAGCTCGGCGGTAGATGTTCTGGAGGCGCTGGGCACGAACGCTCCCGCTTCAGCGTGAGGTTTCCTTTATAGGGACGCGAAGGTGCATTTTATCTAGTATTTACAATAAAAGACTAGACATTCCGTGCCGATCGTAGCATTACAATAGAGAAGGAGCTAAACCCAATTGGCTAAATTTGAAGAGTGTCTTCAGCGACTGGAAAAAATTGTCCAGGAACTGGAAAAGGGAGATGTGCCTTTGGAAACTTCTCTCACCCTCTTTGAAGAGGGCATGAATCTTTCCTCCGCGTGCCGCAAGGAATTGGAGCAGGCGGAAGGCAAAGTGGAAATCTTGCTCAAGAAAAATGGGAAGCTTCAGGCTGAACCATTCGAGTCCGTAGCGGAAAAGGCGAGTGCCCGCAGATAGGCAACTCGCCCCGTTGCCAATCTTTATTGAAAATGTCTGTGGAGTAGCGGTTCCGAACCCTTCCCCGCAGCCCAAGACCGTTGTAACTGACGGTTGTAAGTCAGGAGGATCTATGGGCTTTAGTGTCGTAGTATTCGAAACCGATCCCAGGGTCGCGCAGACTCTGGCCGGCAAACTTTCCTCTCACTTCCACGCAGTCCACTTGACGCATTCTGGCGACGAACTTCGCAAGCGCGTGGCCAGCAACCGTCCTGAGGCTGTGGTGCTTGATATGGAAGCCTCTCGCCTCACCGATGTACGGAGTTTGCACGAGGATTTTCCATTGTTGCCGATCGTGTGCACCCACCGTCTTCCCGATGAACAACTCTGGATCGCCGCCCTGGAAGCTGGCGCGAGCGATGTTTGTCAATCCGATGATGTACAAAATGTCTTAACCTCTGTCCTGCGGAGCGTGGCGATAGCAAAGGGCGCCTCAGCTTAAAACTCAATCCAGAGATTTCAATCGCGAGGACGGTTTTCGCCGTCCTCGTTTTCTTTGCGCATAGAATCCAAGTACCGCAGGCCCAGTCGCGCAATGCCCCCAACTCCTTCGGAGCATGAGCAGTGGTTCCGCATCTGGCAAGCTGCGCGTCGGCACCTGCGCCTTGTTATACTCACTGCGCGATGCTGCAGGAGACTCTCGAACAAGGTCGAATCCGAACCGATGCCGCGCTGGATCGCCTGATTCCACTGGAAACTCAGGACCCGGTATCCATTCACAAGGCGATGCGGCACAGTGTGTTTGCCGGCGGCAAACGGCTCAGGCCGGTGCTGTGCATGGAAGCAGGCCGCATGATCGCGGGATCATTGCCCGAAAGGATTGAAGAATTAGGAGCGGCACTGGAGATGCTGCATACCTATTCGCTGATCCACGATGATCTGCCCGCCCTCGACAATGATGACCTGCGGCGTGGACGTCCTACCTGCCATAAAGTCTTCGGGGACGCACTCGCAATTCTGGCTGGAGACGCCCTGCAAACGCAAGCCTACGAGGTTCTATCGCGGCTGGAGTGTTCGGCGGAGTCGCGGGTGCGAATTATTGAGGAAATCGCTCGCGCCACCGGAACAATAAACGGCATGATCGGCGGGCAGGTCGTCGATCTGGAAGCCGAGCACACACGGCCCACGGCGGAGATGCTCGAATATATCCATCGCGCAAAGACCGCGGCATTGATTACGGCGAGTCTGGTGAGCGGGGGCATCTATGCCGGAGCAAAAGATAACGAAGTTAGAAGACTCCGCGCCTTTGGTCAATCCATTGGGCTGGCCTTTCAGATTGTGGATGACGTATTGGATGTGACCCAGAGCTCCGAGCAGTTGGGAAAAACCGCCGGCAAAGATACGGCCGCGCAAAAGGCAACCTATCCCGCACTTTTCGGAATTGAAGAATCTGTGCGTAAGGCAGATGCGTTGGTGGCTTCTGCGTTCGCGGAGTTGGACGGCTTCGGAGAACGCGCCGATAATTTGAAGGAATTGGCGCAATATCTAGTAGAGCGGAAGAAGTAGAAACTAGGTTAGATTAAGCAAGGCGAATTCAACTGTCATGCCCTTAACTCCAGTCACCCTCGACATTCTCGCGATCGCCGCTCATCGCGACGACGTGGAGCAGACCTGCGGCGGCACGCTGCTGAAGGCAGCGCAACGGGGGCGGCGCACCGGTATTCTCGATCTCACGCAAGGAGAGATGGGCACGCGCGGCACCGCTGAAGATCGCGCACGCGAGGCTGCGGATGCGGCCAGAATTCTCAATGTAGCTTGGCGCCGGGCGCTCGACATCCCGGACGGACGTGTCGAAAACACCTGGGAGAATCGCTTGAAAGTAGCGAGTGTGATCCGCGAAACTCGCCCGCGGGTTGTAATTCTGCCGTACTGGAAGGGACGGCATCCCGATCACTACACGTGTTCCGTGCTGGGATATGAAGCATGCTTTCTGGCAGGACTGTCGAAGCTCGACCCGCAGGGGGCACTGAGCCATCAACAGCCAACCCTGGGGCGGGGCAATGCGAGTGCTGAGACGCTCCCGCCACACCGTCCGTTCAAAATCATCTACGCAACGCTTTACTACGACGTGCGTCCCGCATTTGTGGTTGATGTCAGCGAACAGTTTAAGCAGAAGGTTGCGTCCATCTTCGCCTACAAATCACAGTACAGCGACCAGGAAGCAGGCAAAGACATCTTCCCTGCCCACGATGAGATTCACGCGCGCGTGGAATCAATGGCCCGGTATTACGGCGCTCTCGGCGGCGTGATGTACGCGGAGCCGTTTCTGCAGAAAGAAGTGGGGCTGGTTGACGATCTTCTGGCAATTCCCGTGAAATCGATTTGATTCTTCTGCATTACTTCTTCAACGCAACTGCCAGTCCGTCACGAATAGGCAGTATGGTCGTGTAGAAATCCGCCGAGCCGTACAACTGCCGGTTGAACTCAAGGATCGCCTTGGTCTCCGGGGACTTCGGATTTTTCTGCGCCACCCGGCCACTCCACAAGACATTGTCCGTAATAAATAATCCACCCTTGCGCAAACGCGGCGGTGCCAGACGCAGTACGCGCGGATAATCCTGTTTGTCGACATCATTGAAAATGATATCGAACTGCTGCTTCTGCTCGGAGAGAACTTCCAGCGCATCGCCGGTGTGGAGAGTGATTCGATTGGAAACGCCAGCCCGATCGAAATAACCGCGCGCCCGCTGGGCATTCTTGGGATCGCCGTCCGTGTAAATAACCCGCCCTTTTTCGCCCACAGCCTGCGCCCACCAGATGGTGGAATAGCCAATGGCCGAGCCCAGCTCGAAAACCGTTTTCGCATTGATCATCAGGGCCAGTTGCTGCAAAACACGCGCCACAGCCGGCCCCACAATGGGGATATCGTGCTTGCTGGCATAGTCTTCCATCTCCACCAGCACGTCGTCGCGCTTCGGCAGCATCGAATATAAATAATCGTCGACCGGGCCGGCAGTGGTGAAGTTATAGTGCCGCCAGTTCGGCTTGCTTGCCTTTTTCAGATTGTTTACTTTTTTTTGTTTATTCGCGGCCACTCGTCTCCTTCCGCATCTTCGAATTTGGCGTTATGCGGTTGCACGATCTAAATCCCGTAAAGTCACACCCGGCTTCAAAGCTAGGATTTCTACCCCTTTCACCAGCTTTTTCAATTCCGCAGGACTTCCCGTCAGCACCGGAAAAGTACCGAAGTGCATGGGAATCACGGTTTTCGGCTTGAGCAGATTGCAGGCGTAAGCCGCTTCGCGCGGTCCCATGGTGAAGTGATCGCCGATCGGCAGCATGACGATCTCAGGGGCGTAAAGCTCGCGGATGATTGCCATGTCTCCAAAAACATTAGTATCGCCGGCATGATAAATTTTGACGCCATTCTCGAACTCCACCACGTATCCGCAAGCTTCGCCGCCATAAACCATCTGATCGCCATCCTGAATGCCGCAGGAATGATCTGCATGCACCATGGTGACTTTGATGTCGCCGATTTTCTGCGTGCCACCCTTGTTCATCATGGCGATTTTTTTGGCGCCTTTTTTTTCCAGCCAGCCGCAGAGTTCGGGGATACCCACAACTTGAGGATTATGTTCCTTGATAATTTCTACGGCGTCGCCAATGTGGTCGCCGTGTCCATGCGTGACCAGAATTGTATCTACCTTCTTTACCTTCTTCTCGGAAGGCGGGCATGCGGGATTATTCATGATCCAGGGATCGATGATGACGGTCTGTCCGCCGGGCGTTTCGATGCGAAATGTTGCGTGGCCCAGCCACGTAAGATGAATGCCTTTCAGATTCATGGAAATAGCTCCTGGCCGCCAGCCACTTGCGGTGTATCTTGAGCGGAAACCCATCCGGGATGGGCTGCGGCTGAATTTAGTTTAA
>Ga0182024_10017856_pt1 | contig 13268 bp, 10 predicted proteins | sample P32metaG_FD_120480 | JGI IMG/M metagenome (GOLD analysis project Ga0182024, IMG submission 120480) | Permafrost microbial communities from Stordalen Mire, Sweden - P3-2 metaG (Illumina Assembly) | ecosystem: Environmental > Terrestrial > Soil > Wetlands > Permafrost | place: Sweden: Stordalen...
AAAATTATTTCATTTCATTGACATCACACGTTGAGAGTGAGAATCTTTAAATGTTCTCCTGGCGTTTTGCCGTATAGGAGCACGAGAGAGAGATTACGTGAATATCATTTTTTATTTTCCGCGTAGGTCAACGAGGTCGCCACAATTGAGACAAAAAGTGACACACGCATGTGGCAAGGCAGCCGCAACAATGCAGCTAAAACCGACATGGTATTGCCACAATCTAAGAGCAACCATTGGTTGGGAAATCGGCCTCTGCTCAATACGTGGGCTTTGTCTCAGCCGTAGCTCAGAATTGGTATCTTGTTATGAATGATGGTGTTCATCCCCGCCATTCTGGCGGTGCACTGGATGGCATTCGGGTTCTGGATCTGTCGCGGGTGCTCGCGGGCCCGTGGGCGACACAGATATTTGGCGATTTTGGGGCGCAGGTGCTGAAGGTGGAAAGGCCCGGTCAGGGGGATGACACCCGAGACTGGGGACCGCCTTTTATCAGTTCGGAGCTGGAAGATTCGGACGCGGCGTACTTTACATGCTGCAATCGAAACAAAGAGGCTTTGGCAGTAGATTTCTCGCGCCCGGAGGGCGCCGCGTTGATACGCCGTCTGGCCCGACACAGTGACATCCTTGTGGAGAATTTTCGCGTTGGGCACCTGAAGAAATACGGGCTTGATTACAATAGCCTGTGCTCTGAGAATCCGCGGCTGATCTATTGTTCGGTGACCGGTTTCGGACAATCAGGACCTTATGCGGATCGTGGCGGCTACGACTTCCTCATACAGGGAATGAGCGGCCTGATGAGCGTCACGGGTCATCCGAACGATGGCCCTGACGCGGGACCTTTGAAGGTCGGCATCCCGGTCAGCGATCTTTTCACAGGCCTTTATGTAGCCATCTCGGCGCTCGCGGCGCTGAACCATCGCAATCGAACTGGCGAAGGACAACATATCGACTGCGCCTTACTCGACAGCCAACTGGCTACGTTGTCCAATCAGGCCGCAGCCTATCTCATAGATGGCATACGCCCCAAAGCGTGGGGTAACGAGCACCCCACGGTGGTTCCGTATCGAGATTTCTCGACGGCTGATGGCCGTTTGCTGATCGCAGTCGTAAATGACCTGCAATTCCAGAAACTTTGCTCCGTATTGGGCTGCCCCGACGTGGCCGAAGACAAGCGGTTCCAGACCAATCGCGATCGCAATCACAACCGTCGGGACCTCGAAAATCGGCTGGCGCCTTTAATAAAGCGATGGCCATCCGAGGCGCTGCTCAATGCCATGGAAAAGGCGAAGCTTCCGTGCGGTCCGATCAACACGATCGACCAAATCCTTGCAGATCCCCATGTCCTGTCGCGGGACCTGGTGCACACGCTTTACCGCGATGATGGGACAGCAGTTCGCGTGATCGGCTATCCTCACCGCCTCTCGCGTACCCCGACAAGCTATCGAAGCGCGCCTCCCTGCCTGGCGCAGGACACCCGAAGGGTGCTGGCCAAGCTACTCGACCTAGACGAGGCCTCGCTGGACGCGCTCGAGGCAAATGGAACAATCGCCAACGCTGTCAGGAGTAGTCAAGTCATAGACTAAGGCCGTCAACGCGAAGCACTCACGCCGTCTGTTCCGTGAGCAAACGCTTCGGTGACTGCCTAACCGCGGCAGCCTCTTTATCGTCCATCCAGGCTCCGGGCACAAAGGCGGGGTCGGAGGATAGACTTACGACCCAGCGACACATCCGGCGTTCAAGCTCTAGACCATCGTGCGGTCCCGCCATGGAACCGCGCTGGGCGTAACCGAGCGACACAATCCGCTGTGCGCCCATGAGCGCCGCATGATCGCGCAGCTGGGCCAACAATGTCTCCGGAAAAACGCCCACCGTTTGAGTGGAGGTGTTTAGCATCGGGAGGGCGTCGTTCATATCGTCAATCGGAACTATGTTGCTCACTCGCCCGTAAAGAAGTTGCACAAAATCAACTTTCTCACCCAATTGAGACACGATGACAGCACCGGTTTTTTCAATTCGCTCAGGGTCGGTGATAACCTTGTAAAAACTATGTTGTCGAAGAATCGACTGAATTTCTGCCTCCAAAATCGGATTGAACTTATTCGGCCCAGCGCTGACGTTTTTGGGCAGCTTCTGTACGGCCTCGAAAAGATGTTGTCCAAAACGGTTGGCCCTGGCAATTCCATCGGCATCCGTTCCCGATTCCAAGTATATGACTCTCGCATTACTGCAAGCTTCCTGATCGAACGAGCCAATATCGGTCGCCGCCCTTTGTGCCACTGCGCGCATCGTTGCATCATCCGCCAACGCTTCGCTACCGATCAGCGTGATGCTCGATTTTGGATCGAGCGTAATTAGATCAATACCCGGCTGAATATATTTCGCGATGTGCTTAACCGAAGCCAATCCTCCCCAAGCGATCAGCTTCTCGATGTGTCGCGGCTGATAGATTTTCTGTTCGATAGCTCCATCTCCGCCTTTCCAATATGCGACTGTAAGGTGGCGAGTCAGGGGATGATTAGGGTCGATGTCGATCATCGTACGCGCGACCGCAACCATCGTAAGAGGATCGTTGGAGGGGAGTTTGACTATAGAATCACTGCGGGTTATCGCAGAGCGCAGCAGCGTCTGGACGGCTACCGCCGGAACATTGCCGGCAATCACATGCGCTGCGCGAGAGCCGACGGCGCGCACCTGAATGGTACGGCCATCATTCAGCTCCGTGGGAACCCAGCCCTCCAGATAGGGTATGCCAATTCGCGCCTCGGCCACTTCGCGCACATGTTGTGCTGCGAACATCGCGGGACTGGTCCGATAGACGAATTCCAATACGGAGCGCGACACATTCGACGAATGGCAACTGGCTTCGAAAGCTTCCTGCCAATAGGGATTCTTGTCGAGGTTGAGACAAGTACCGAGTTCTACAAGGAAATCGACAATCTCTTCAAATCTGATAGCGTAAAGATCGCGAAGGATCGCCGGACTGTCGCTTACGATCTGGTTAATGTATTTTTCTGCATTTGGCGTGACAAATGAGCGCCCCCCCGCACTGCGATCAACGTGCGTTACTTCGTAATCTTCGATTACTTTGCCACGAATAATTAACGGTACTTTGAAATTGCTCATCTCGCTACCTCGCCGAATAACTCATATTTCTCCTACAGTTCCTGATTCGATACTGATTGCATATTTATATATCAATCAATAACTTCAGCGCAGCATCGGTGTTGTCTATTGTTGTGGCACACGTCAGCTTGTCTTCGCCCGTAATAAGTTCGGAGTAGCGTACGACATCATCATGGAGGAAGGCGCCTTTGCGGCCGCAGGAACAATGAGTATCCCACTCGATCGTCACTCGATCACCGCTAATGATTCCGCCCCAGTGGGTCTGCGCGAGAAGATCGAGGAAGGCGAAGCGTCCGGTAACGACACCTTCCCGAGGAAGGACGACGCCCGTCTCGGGGTTAAGCTGGAAGGCGATATAGTAGGGCGGTATGTGGTAACGGTCTTGTGGGCACCTAACCATCGGACCGATCAATTCGGTCATTCCGTAGCGACGCCCCCAATGCGAAATACCGGTAAATTCTGAAACGATATCCGCCCAATTCTCGGGCAGTTCTCGGCCCTTTGCACCGCCACCCGACGCTCCAACGCTGTCTGGCGCAAACAGATGATTGAGGCCTCGCTCGAGCCCGGCGGCGGCCGATTCGTACATGAGATATTGGCTGCATTGGAGATATACGCGCCGCCCTGCGAGTTCGTCGGCGATGCGCCGAAAAAAAGCCGAAGACTCAGCCGGCCGGCGGTCCAACTCCTCAAGATAGCGTTTCAGCGCCAGACGCTGGGCGTCGGAAAGCTTCATTTGATCGAGCTCGCCCTTCGCCTGGGCGAGTCGAATTCGACCTGAGAGCGAGATCAGATCCGCGCTTATCGTTCCGTTCGTCAACGTGTAGATCTGCTCGGGAGCAGGAGCGACGTATTTCTCAAAGAAGCGTAGATTTCTCTGGGCAACGGCCCGGCCATAACGCCAGCTCGGAAGAATGACCGCCATTCGGGCACCCCCGCGTCCCAGCCGAACGCCCGGCTCCGCCGAGAACCCGGCATAGGCTTTCACCACCGTCTCGAACCACAGCTCGCTCTCAAGCGTGCTGCGCGGAAAGAAGGACAACTTTCCGCTGGATCCGGACGTATGGTAGATCTGTAGTGGCGACTGGGCCTCGAGTTCGTTCAGCCAACCATCGATGCTTGCAACGCCACTGACGTCGATAACCGATAAGTCCAAACTCGTCAATTGACCGAGCCACTCGGTCAGCAAATCGTAGCGGTTCTTTTCAATTAGCGACAATGGGTAGGATTTATAGAGAGCGTCCTGAAACAACAAAGGTACGACGTCGTCCAATTTTTCGATCTGCGCGATGCCCACATCGTCCGCTTGTGCCTTGAGCATCTGGACCTTCGGGGCTAGCCCCTCGAGCCGCCGCCGCGACGCCGTTAATTGGAACGTCTCAACTTCCGCCCGATCCATTCCAAACAATTCGTCCCAGCTACGATCGACATAGGCAGTTATTTCGTCACGTTCGATCGGAGCATGAGCCGGTGAATTCGTCGCCAGTTCCCGAGCAGTTTGGGACATTGTTACTGTCCTCCTTCCACTTCGCTGATGAACCACTTCGCTGACGGAAGATGGTTCACTGCAGGTGTATGTTGAATTGATTGGAGACGTTTCACGATCCGCTGGGGATGAGGCGTCTTCGCATTGCCGTTAACGCATGGACTGATAGTCATGACCCAACTTTCCCCCGTTTACTATAGCTTCCTCACGTTGCAGCGGCGGCAGCGGTGCGAGTTTTATCAACCTAGCACACGACTTCTACAAGAGCAATTGTTTGAACTGTATGTTTCATACATTGAAATATAAATCGAGAGATGGCGTTACCTTTTCGGACACGAGTCCAAGTGGACGGCGGACAAGGCGACAACGGAACCGGTGGAACGAAGTCAGGAGCACGCTAAGACGTAATTATTCCGCGGCGTTCAAGGAGCTGGAAGCGATCCGTGGGAGATGAGATTCGCCATCGCTCGCCGCGAACCCGTCTGTACTTTATATGTTGAAATATGAGGGTATTATTATTGACAGTGCTGACGGGCGTACCTAGCATCGAGCGGGATAAAAGTGCGGCGACACCTTAGGATTGGGTTGTGCCGGGAGTTAATTGGAGGCGCTGTGGCGCGTGGGCATCTCCATCAACGCAGGCGGTTCGCGGCATTAAATTGGAGAATGGGGTGGGCCCGCTAACTGGTATTAGGCTGATCGAGCTAGCCGGCATTGGACCATGCCCGATGGCGGCGATGATGCTCGGAGACTTCGGTGCTGATGTAATACGAATTGATCGTATAGGCAGTACTCGCCCGGGCTACGCCGCGGATCCCAAAGCCGCGGTCAACAGCCGTAGTCGGCGATCGATCGCGGTGGATCTGACACGGCCGGCGGGCGTCGAGTTCGTAATGCGGCTAGTCGAGAAGGCGAATGGGCTGATGGAACCCTTCCGCGCAGGTGTCGCGGAACGACTAGGCATCGGACCGGAGGTGTGCCTGGCTCGCAATCCTGCTCTCGTCTATGGTCGTATGACGGGCTGGGGCCAGACCGGACCCCTTGCGAAAACGGCCGGTCATGATCTCAACTACATTGCGGTCACGGGCGCGCTGAACGCCATAGGGCGCGCTGGAGACAAACCCGCCATCCCGCTCAATCTAATTGGCGACTATGGCGGAGGCGGCATGCTTCTCGCCTTTGGCATGGTTTGTGGCTTGCTCGAGTCGAGAAAGTCGGGCAAAGGGCAGATCGTAGACGCGGCAATGGTCGACGGGGCGGCCATCTTATTCAGCGCGATATACGGAATGCATGCAAGCGGATCTTGGCGCGACGAGCGGGCATCCAACTTGCTCGACGGCGCTGCTCACTTCTACGACGTCTATGAAACCAGCGACGGCAAATATGTCTCGATCGGTTCCATTGAACCGCAATTTTACGCGCTATTGCTTTCCAAGCTGGGGCTCGATAAAGAGGTCCTACCCGAACAGATGGATCGTTCCAGCTGGGCGGCTATGACTGAGCGGTTCGCGCGGATCTTCAAAACAAAGACCCGAGATCAATGGTGCGAGGTCATGGACGGGACCGATGTATGCTTCGCGCCCGTACTTTCAATAAGCGAAGCGCCCGAACACGGTCACGCAAAGGCGCGCGAGGCTTACGTCGACGTTGGCGGGGTGCGCCAACCTGCGCCTGCGCCTCGCTTCTCGCGCACGCCCGGAAGGGCACGGCCGGCGCCTGCAGCGCCCGGCGTCGACGGTGATGTCATCCTCGCTGAGTATGGGTTTTCCGCGCAAGAGCGGGTGGATCTCAGGGCAACTGGAGTTATCGGATAAAATGAGTAGCCTTCAGCCGGTGAACTTCAGGCGCGTCACAAACCGCCTATCCGCTCAAAACGCGCCGTTGGTCCCGGTCTTACTCATGTCAATTACAAAGCGGTATCTGACATCATTGCGGCGAAGGCGTTCATAGGCAACATTTACTTGTTCGAGGGGCAAGCGCTCAATTTCCGCCGTGATTAGATGCCGTCCGCAGAAATCAAGCATTTCCTGAGTTTCTGCGATTCCACCTATATTTGATCCCACCAACGCCTTGTGCCCTAAGATAATCGACATTGGTGACAATGACAGCGGTTCCGGAGAGACGCCGAGCAAGCACATTGTCGCCTCGGGCTGTAGGAGATCGAGGTATGTGTTCAAATCGTGCGGCGCCGACACGGTATCAAGAATAAAATTCAAACTGCCTTTGAGGGAAGCCCTTTGCGCGGAATCCGTGGACATGACAACTTGGTGAGCGCCGAACGCAAGCGCATCGTCTCTCTTACCGAGAGAGCTCGTGAAAACAGCAACCTCTGCTCCCATCGCTCGCGCCATCTTTACAGCGATATGGCCGAGTCCGCCAAGGCCTACCACGCCAATTCGCTGCCCTGGTCCTACCTTCCAGCGGCGGAGAGGCGAGTAGACGGTTATTCCGGCGCAAAGAAGCGGCGCGGCGCAAGCTTTGTCGAGTGATTCTGGTACACGAATTGCGTAGTTCTCATCAATAACGTAGTTGTTTGAATAGCCTCCGAAATTCGGTCGACCGCTCAGTCGATCAAAGCCACCATATGTGAGCGTCGGCCGCTCGACGCACATATTTTCGCGGCCGCCCAGACATTTATTGCAAACCCGACATGAATCAATCATGCAGCCGATAGCGACGACCTCGCCTATTCGGAATTTGCTGACTGAACTCCCGACCACATTGACCACCCCAACAATCTCGTGGCCAGGTATTACGGGAAATCTTCTATTTCTTTTATGGTCCTCGACGTAATGAAGGTCCGAGTGACATATTCCGCAATAAAGAATGCCGACCACTATATCGTGGTCACCAGGATCGCGTCTTTCGAAGCTGAAGGGCTCGAGCAAAGCTCCGCTGGAATGGGCTGCATAACCTGTGGATCGCACCATGCTTTCCCTCGCTCAGCGCCCGTTGTTCTGATCTGCGCAAGGAGGTCTAGGAAGACGGTGCGTCCAGTAACAGTACGTCATCTGCCGGCGCTGAAGCGCGCGCTCACGCAGATTTAGACTTATAGGCATGATGCCAACTTTCTCCGTTAGAGCCGAATGGCTTCCGCGCGCCGCAGCGGCGCTAGCGGGACAAGAAATGTCAAGCTAGCACACGACGCCTCGAAGGGCAATTGCGTGAACTATAAGTTTCATTAAATGAAACTACCGCCGGCGGTCAGAGGTCCATCCGCTGACTTTCGCAAGCGCGATAGTGCGCCAATTCGGACGGTCGCCCGAATGGTACTGGCAGGAGATGTTCAATATATAATCTTTCGATGCTATAATGAATATGTATTTCGCTAAATGAAACTAGCATGCGTCTAAAATGGAGCGCACGAACATGACGGGCACAGTACAACTAACCGATGGTACGGTTTCACTCGAAAATCTCGGAAAGACGCTCATTCACGAGCATGTCATCATGGGGATGCCGGGCTGGAATCTTGATTTAAGGGCGCCACCATTTGTTCGGAGCGAAGCGATGGCACGCGCGGTCGATCGCCTTCAGGAATTGCAATCGTTTGGATGTAAGACAATGATCGACCCATGCCCGATGGATCTTGGTCGGGATGTCGAATTTGTCGCAGAACTGGCAAGCCGCACCCGCACTAACATCGTATGCGCGACTGGTGTTTACAACGAAGAGGAGGGAATCCCCTATACCTTTCGCACGATGCCACGTGAGGACATCATCGATCTCTACGTCAAGGAAATCACTGAGGGAGTGGGTGACACCGGAATAAGAGCTGGCGTTATCAAGATTGCGACTGGGCAAGAAACCCCGACCGAGTACGAGCGCAAAATGATCGGCGTGGCAGCGGAGGTGTCCTGCCTCACAGGTGTACCCATCATTTCACATACTCAAATCGCAAGTGGGGGCACACATCAGATCGACATCGTGGAGATGCATAAGGGGCGCGCCGATTGCATGATCGTCGGTCATTCGGGCGACCGTGACGATCATGAATATCAGAAATCCATCGCCGAGCGCGGTGCATTCGTGGGACTTGACCGGTTTGGCCTCGAGATGATTCTGCCAGACGAGATCAGAATGCAGAACTTGGTTCAACTTGTGAAAGCGGGATATGCTCATCGAGTCGTCATGTCGCAAGATTACGCGCTTTGTCTAAAGGGACGGATGGGGCCGGACCTCGAACGCTTGAACCCAAAGTGGAGCACTACGCATATCTTCAAAACAATCTTGCCGCGTCTAAAGGAACTCGGTCTGAGCGACGAAGACATCGAAACAGTTTTAGTCACTAATCCTAAGACGCTGTTCGCCAATGCGGCCGCTCATGCACGCTGCACTCATTGATACCTTGCCTGACGCCGGACGATTGAACGAAGAAAGTCAGTGAACGATGAACGAAGCATACTGATTGACACGGCGGAGAGACTTTTTGCGAGCATCACAGGTGCCCGTAATGTGCCGCTGTCGACGTTAGAGGTATGGCGTGACCGCGACTGGGCGGCGGTCGAAGAGGCGGGTCTGACGCTCGCTTTGGTACCGGAGGACATGGGCGGCTTCGGCATGGAAATGCTCGATGCCCTCAATATCGTGCGAAGCGTCGGAGTATTTGCGCTGCCGCTTCCTCTCCCAGAAACGATGATCGCCAATTGGTTGATGTCCCATGCAGCCATAACGCCGCGCAAGGGTGCCTTCAGTATCGCGACCGGAGACCGAAATGATCGACTACACATAACCAGAGACGGAAACGGTTGGCGTGTGTCGGGCATTCTGCATCGTGTCCCGTGGGCTAGACGCGTCGCCGGAGTCGTGGCAATCGCTGATGACGGAAACCGCGTTGCTCGAATACCTCGCTCGGGCCTTCAAGTCAAAGACGGAGAGAACCTCGCAGCGGAGCCGCGCGACACTGTTACCGTTGATGTGTCCCTTGGGGAGAGCGAGATCGCTACGCTGCCGTGTGCAGATCTCTCTTATCTGCGACGCGCCGGCGCGGCCGTGCGTAGCATTGCGATCGCCGGCGCCCTCACACGTTTGCTTGAAATGACGACGCGGTATGCGGTCGACCGCGTTCAGTTCGGCAAGTCCATCGGAAAGTTCCAAGCGATTCAGCAGTATCTTGCCGCTCTAGCGGGCCAAACGGCCGCTGCCGGCGTCGCCGCCGATATCGCAGCGGAGGCGTTGTCGAGCTCGTTGTCGCCACTTCATGTGGCGATAGCAAAAGTCAGAACGGCGGAGGCGGTCGGCGTCGCGACGTCAATTGCACACCAGATTCATGGTGCAATCGGAATCACACAGGAGTACGGCCTTCACCGGATCACCCGGCGACTTTGGTCGTGGCGTGATGAGTTCGGGGGAGACGTCGAATGGGCGAAGGTAATTGGCCGGCAGGTCGTTTCCGCTGCGGGCGAGGAAATGTGGCCGATGGTCACCAGCATCTGAGACGACTTTAGATGGAATGCTTCGAATTTCCGATGCCTGTTTTTCCCGTGGGACATAGTGAACTGAGACGTGAAGTTCGCGCGTTCTTGGCGCAAGAATTGCGAAGTTTTCGGGCTCGTGACCGTGCGCAATCCTGGAACGGTTTCGATGCCGATTTCACCCGCAAAGTCGCGAGCCGTGGATGGATTGGAATGACGTGGCCAAAACAGTATGGCGGTCACGAGCGCAGCGCGCTCGAACGTTATATCGTGATGGAAGAAATGCTGGCTGCCGGCGCTCCGGTGGCAGCCCACTGGATAGCGGATCGCCAGAGCGGTCCGCTGCTACTCAAGTTCGGCACGGAATTGCAGAAACAAGAGATCTTGCCTCGCATTGCGACCGGCAGATGCTATTTCTGTATCGGTATGAGCGAAGCGGGTTCGGGATCCGATTTGGCAGCCACTCGTACTCGGGCGCTGCCCGTTGACGGAGGGTACCTCGTCAATGGAACAAAGCTATGGACCACATACGCCCACACAGCACACTACATGATCTTGTTCTGCCGCACATCGGAAGGTCAGCGACAAGAGGGGACAAGCCAGCTGCTCGTCGACCTTAAAAGTTCCGGCATCTCGATTCGGCCCATTCTCGACATGTCCGGTGCGCATCATTTCAACGAAGTCTCGTTTATAGACGTATTTGTCCCGGCAAGTGGCCTGATAGGAGTGGAAGGTCAAGGCTGGTCGCAAGTGATGGGCGAACTCGCTTTTGAGCGTAGCGGGCCGGAAAGATTTCTATCGACCTTGCCGATGATGAGCGAACTAGTCCGTAAATTGCACGACACTGAATCTGACCAAGCGCTCGTCGGGATAGGGCGGTTGGTGGCTAGCCTTGGGGTGCTGCGTCGATTGTCTCAATCAGTGGCGGGCATGCTGGAATTGGGTCAGTCTCCAGCCTTGCAGGCATGCATCGTCAAAGATCTCGGTGCACTATTCGAGCAGGAGATTCCTGAAGTTGCGCGACACTTGGTGGAGGCCGAGCCCTCTCTGACCGAGGAGTGTGAATATTGCGCATCGCTCGCGACATCGATAATGGCGGCGCCCTCGTTTTCACTGAGGGGAGGCACGCGGGAGATACTGCGCGGCATCATTGCTCGTGGACTTGGCCTGCGTTAGGGAGAGAGAAATGGGCTCTGAGATAAAACCCTCGGAGGTCGACAGGCGCCTGCGCGGGTTTAATTGATGGGAGGGCCACGTGCTCGATACGATCAACTATGACATTGGTGATGATGGTGTTCTTCTAATTACCTTGAACATGCCCGAGCGGATGAACGCTTTCACTGTTCAGATGGCAGATGAGCTCGAACAAGCATTTCGAGATGCGAACAGTGATGACAGCGTTCGTGCCATCATCGTGACGGGGGCCGGTCGGGCTTTCTGCGCCGGAATGGACTTGTCCGTTAAAGGCAACGTGTTCGGACTGGATGAACGTCTGCGTCCAACGATTGACGATATGAAGCACAGGATCGGCGACCCGGCTATCGCGCGCGGTGTGCGCGATACGGGCGGTCGCGTAACGCTTGCCATATATGAGTGTCTCAAACCGGTGATAGGAGCCATTAATGGTGCTGCTGTGGGAGTCGGCGCGACAATGACTCTGGCGATGGACGTTCGGATTGCATCGGATACCGCTCGCTTTGGCTTCGTTTTCGGCCGCCTGGGAATTACGCTTGAAGGGTGCTCGAGCTGGTTCCTGCCTCGAATCGTGGGTCTTCAACAAGCCTTGGAGTGGATTTATTCTGCCGACATATTTGATGCGCAGGAGGCCTTGCGCGGTCGGCTGATCAGGTCGGTCCACAGCCAAGACACGCTGTTGGACGACGCAAGGCGGTTAGCTTTGAAGTTCGTGGACGGGCGCTCTCCCGTCGCGACGGCGCTGGCTCGTCAAATGATTTATCGAAATTCCGCCCAGTCCCATCCGCTCGATGCGCATCGCGTGGATTCCCTGGCAATGTTCTATGCAAGTATCGGTGACGGGAAGGAAGGCCTCGCCGCGTTTTTGGAAAAGCGCGCACCCGCGTTTTCGGGGCAAGCCTCCGCGCTTCCACCATTCTTTCCGTGGTGGCAATGAACCGCCCGTTAATAGCATATGACCCCGAGTCAGGGGACCGGGGCGTCAAATATCCCATCGTCCAAGGCGGTATTCAGTAGCTAACTGCGATTGATGGCGTCCATTCCAGGCCTCAAATGAATGACCGCGGTTTCCACCAAGGGACGAATTGAGGCAGGTCTCGCGATACAGTGCCGGTAAATCGCGCGGGGCGTTTCTCGAGAAATGCAACAACACCTTCCGTCGCGTCCGGATTCCTGCCGAGTGCGAAAACTCCCCTGCTGTCAATTTTATGCGCCTCGATAGGATGGTCAGCCCCAAGCATTAGCCAGAGCATCTGTCGAATGAGAGCTATGGATACGGGGGCCGCGTTGTCGATAATTTCGCGTGCTAAAGCCTGGGCGACGGAGATCAGGTCCGATGGCTCATGCAGGGAACGGACGAGTCCGTGCTCGAGCGCTTCGGTCGCCGGAAACACTCGGCCCGAAAAACACCATTCCAGCGCTCGGCTGATCCCAACAATCCGTGGAAGGAACCAACTGGAACAGGCCTCAGGGACGATTCCCCGGCGGCTGAAAACAAAGCCGAACCGGGCCGTAGATGACGCTATCCTGATATCCATGGGCAACAACATCGTTGCGCCCGCCCCGACCGCGGGGCCGTTGACCGCTGCGATGACGGGTTTCAGGCAATCGTAGATGCGCAATGCCACCCGACCCGCGGTATCTCGTATGGCTTCGTGGCTCCAGTCGACTTCACCGTCGATTCCAACTGCTGAGCCGGGGCTGTGTGCGCGGTTAGCGTTCGTCGCATATTCAAACGTCGCGGCGCCACCAGAGAGATCGGCGCCTGCGCAGAAGGCTCGCCCGCTGCCGGTCACGATGACGACCCGGACCGCGTCGTCGGCATCGGCCCGATCGAAAGCGTCGATCAGGTCGAGCATCATTTGCGCGGTAAAGGCATTTAGCTTTTCCGGCCGGTTGAGCGTGATGGTCAGGATTTTGTCCGTCACCTCGTAAAGAATAGTTTCGTATTGCAACATCGTTCCCCGGATCGAGCAATGTAACTATAAGCTTCGTCGCGGTAGCGTCAACCAGACCCCGTGTCAGCCGCCGACAAAAAGCCCACGAGA
>Ga0182024_10017857_pt1 | contig 13267 bp, 8 predicted proteins | sample P32metaG_FD_120480 | JGI IMG/M metagenome (GOLD analysis project Ga0182024, IMG submission 120480) | Permafrost microbial communities from Stordalen Mire, Sweden - P3-2 metaG (Illumina Assembly) | ecosystem: Environmental > Terrestrial > Soil > Wetlands > Permafrost | place: Sweden: Stordalen...
GCCCGCACTCATTAATTTTATCGATAGCCTACGAGACTTGGTTTGGGCACATCCCCTACAGTGAACAGCCTCAGATTGAATTAGCCACCAACAATCAAGGTGTCTGACACCTTCTTTTAACACACTTAGATCGGAAAGATTTTATGCGTACATTCGCTATTTGGTTTTTAATTGGAGTTTTAAGTATTCAATGGTTTAAAAGTCTGCCACCGATCTGGATTGGAATTCCTTTGGCAATTGGAACATTGCTTATGTTTCGGAGGAGAAGCATTTTTGGTGTTAACTTTGTTATAGCATTTGTTTGTGGTTTTATTTGGGTTTTGATTTACGCGCATTGGATTTCTGTTTGGGTTTTGCCTCAAAGCGAAGAAGGTCAACCTATATTGATTCGAGGTTATATAGCCTCCATATCCAAAGCAAATGAACATTCAACAGCTTTTAATTTTTATGTTCCGCGCAAAGGATTAATTAAATTATCAGTTCGTTCAAATTTGCCAGTTAACTTTCATGCAGGCGATGAATGGCAATTTAGAGTCAAGTTAAAAAACATTCATGGCCAAATGAATCCGGGAGGATTTGATTATGAAGCGTGGGCATATGCGGAAGGTATTCGTGCACAAGGTTATGTGATTCCTAACCAAGAAAACCAGTTAATTGCTTCACACTGGTTTCATTACCCATTAACTAGATTACGTGAGAGAATTTTTAATTCATTAAAACTTAATCTCAATCACTGCAAAAATTTTTCTTGGATCACAGCACTTGCAATCGGGGAGCGCCAAAACGTTTCACCTGAAGAATGGGAGTTGCTACGTAAAACTGGTACTAATCATTTATTTGCTATTGCTGGGTTACACATTGGATTATTAGTTGGATTTATATTTTTTCTTGCTAAATTTTTGTGGACTAGAAATCATTTTTTATTAACTAAATACCCGGCTCAAACAGCTGCTTCAATTATAGCATTATTCTTTGGATTAAGTTACAGCGCTCTTGCAGGATTTTCATTACCAACTCAACGTGCTTCAATCATGTTAACCATTTTTATTTTATTTGATTTAACACGTCGCCAATCTGCTGCTTGGCAAGCCCTTGCCTTAAGCTTAATGGTTATTTTAATTTTAAATCCTCTATCCATTCTATCCATAAGTTTTTGGTTATCATTCGGTTGCGTAGCGCTAATAATTTACGGTGTAAGCTCTCGCGTTGCGCCCTCAGGTTTGTGGTGGAAGCTCGGCAGAATTCAATTTGTGATTGCTGGAGGTTTATTACCTTTGAGCATCTGGCTATTTGGTGAATTTACTTTGGTAGGTTTTATTGCAAATAGCTTTTGCATTCCAATCGTAGGCTTTTTAATTGTTCCGTTAACTTTAATTGGAACTTTACTACTGCAATTATCTACTACATTAGGTTGGCTTGTCTTCTTTTGCGTAGATCAACTATTAACTTTAGTTTGGAAAATTTTGCATTTAATAGCACTAATCCCAAATGCAAATTTACACTTCTCACATTCGTCTTTGATGGTTCTCTTTGCTTGTATAATTGGAATAATCCTGCTGTTTTCACCTAAAGGGTTCCCTCTCAAACTCTATGGTTGGTTATTCCTAATTCCTCTTTGCTTTGCTGCACCTCTTCATCCAAAAATGGGAGATGCGCAATTCACTTTGCTCGATGTAGGGCAAGGCCTCGCCTCCGTAATTCAAACTAACAAACATATTTTAATTTTTGATACGGGTGCAAAGTTAGGATCTTCTAACGATATGGGTGAAAGTGTGTTAGTTCCGTATTTAAGATCTATTGGCATTAAAAAAATCGATATGCTTGTTGTTAGCCATGGAGATAATGATCATATTGGTGGTGCTGCTGCTCTGCAAAAAAACTTTGTAATTAATGAAATTAAAACAAGTGCTCTTGATAAATTTAAATCTGCAAATTTATGTTTACAAGGCCAAAAATGGATTTGGGATGAAGTAAACTTCGAAATCCTGTACCCCACTCGAGAATTATTAGGTGAAGGCAATGATAGCAGCTGTGTACTTCGAGTTAGTACCAAGCAACATTCAATTCTATTAACTGGTGACATCGAGAAAAAAAGTGAAAAATATTTATTAACCAATAACATTCTTTTAAAGTCGGATGTAATTGTTGTTCCGCATCATGGAAGTAAAACCTCCGGCTTACCCGATTTTATTCAAGCTGTAAATCCAACCATCGCTTTATTTCCAGTTGGTTATCGCAATCGCTATCACTTTCCAAATCCTACAGTGTTAAATACATATCAAAACAATAATTCCCAACTATTTACAAGTGTTACCAGCGGAGCGATCTTCATTACTTTAAACAATAAATCTATCCTCCAACCAATTGAATACCGAACCACTCATGCTAAATTCTGGAATCATAAGATATGATGTTTCTTTAGATGTGGTTATAATGGATTGCCACGGATGCTACGCATCCTCGCAATGACGCAATTAGCATGGATGCATATGAAGAAAATTAAAACATTTTTTAAAAGCCTCGGCCCCGGAGTAGTAACAGGAGCGGCCGACGACGATCCATCAGGAATTGCCACATACTCTCAAACTGGCGCCCAATTTGGGTACGGACAATTGTGGACAGCCATTTTCATGCTACCTCTCCAAACAGCAATTCAGGAAGCTTGTGCTCGAATTGGCGCTGTAACAGGTAAAGGAATTGCAGGAGTTATTAAGGAACACTACTCATCTAAAATTCTTTATATTGCAGTGATGTTAGTGGTAATTGCTAATACGCTTAATATTGGTGCCGACATTGGGGCTATGGCTGCAGCAACTCGGTTAATAATTCCAGTAAATTTTCCAATTTTAACTTTGTTATTTACTGCAACAATGTTAATACTCGAGATATTTGTTTCTTATCGAGCTTACGCTAAGTTTTTAAAATGGTTATGTTTATCGTTGATTGCCTATCCATTAACATTATTTATGATTCAGGCTCCTTGGCTAACAATTTTAAAAGCAACTTTTATTCCGCATATTGAATTTAATTATAATTTTCTGTTTATAATAACCGCTGTTCTTGGTACTACAATCTCACCTTATTTATTTTTTTGGCAAGCCTCACAAGTGGTAGAAGAGCAGCGAGATAAAGATTTAATTAGTGTCACTGGAAAGCCAAATATCAATGCTGCTTTTATTTGGCATTTGCGTTTAGATAATTTTATTGGCATGTTTTTTTCAGAAGCTGCTGCGTGGTCCATAATTGTTGTTACTGCTACTGTTTTGCATGCTAATGGAATTACTGATATTAAGACTTCTGCAGATGCAGCAAAAGCCTTAGAACCATTTGTACATGGAATGCCTCATGCGGGTTATTTAGCAAAAGTAATTTTTGCAATTGGCATAGTAGGATTAGGTTTTTTAGCAGTTCCTGTTTTAGCAGGTTCTTCTGCTTATGCATTAAGTGAAACATTGGAATGGAAATCTGGATTAAATTTACATTTAAGAAGAGCGCATGGATTTTATGGAATTATTACCATTTCTACTTTAATTGGATTAATTATTAATTTTATTGGTATTGATCCAATTAAAGCGCTTATCTATTGTGCTGTGATTAATGGGGTAGTAGCTGTTCCACTAATTTTTATTATTGGTTTAATTGCTAGTAACGAAAAAATTATGGGTGAGTATAAAAGTAAAAAGTTATCCAAAATATTTGTTGGGATAACTTTTCTAGGAATGTTAGCAGCTGCGATTGGAATGTTTTATACGCTTTTTTAATAATAATTTTAAAGATCAGTTGATTCTGATTTGCCATGCACCAGCAAATCAATCGCCATCAATAGAGCTGAATTATCAATTGGCTTTTCAAAAGATACTGTAGCGCCCAATGATTCAGATAAATCTAAATATCCCATTGGATCTAAACGTCCGCCACCAGAAATTGCGATAATTTCCATGTTGGGATGTTTGTTGCGTACTTCAGAAATTAAAGTGATGCCGCTTTTTTTAGGCATAATAATATCGGTAACCATCACATCTGGTTCTGAATGTTTTAAAATTTCTGCGGCCTCTTCGCCGTTGGTGGCGCTTTCAACTTGATGAGATGCTCGAGTCAGCACTTGTGCTAACATGTCTCGAACTAATTCATCATCTTCAACTAACAGAATTTTTGCCATGTACACTCTCCTTAGATAATTCGGGCAGAAGGATAGTAAACGTTGTGCCTTTTCCTAGGCGACTAGTTACTAAAATTTCACCCTGATGTTCCGTTACAATGGTATGTACTGTTGCCAGTCCTAAACCAGTTCCTTTCCCAACTTCTTTGGTAGTGAAAAAGGGTTCGAAGATGCGTCCCATTGTGCTTTCATCCATGCCCTGCCCACTATCTGATATTTCTATCTTACAACAATTCGAAGCAATGGTTTTTAAAAATTTATGCTCATTTTTTTCATGAGGTGTTACTTTGGTAACTCGAATGTCTATATCGCCTTCCCCGTCCATAGCATCAACAGCGTTATTTATAATATTAACAATAACTTGGTGTAATTGAGTTTGATTCCCTGAAATCCAGCAATCATCCGGAACATTTAGGATATTAATATTGACTGTGGCGGGAATGGTAGGGCGTAACAAGCTCAAAACGCCTTCAATGGTTTCTTTAATGTTAAGGGGTATAAGCTCATGATGTTGGCGGCGGCTAAAAGAAAGAATTCTTGAGATTAACTCCTGACCACGCTGGCAAGCTTCCAATACCTTTCCTAAGTTTTTATAGATCAGGCTGTTTTTATCTGCGTCATCTCGAGCCATTCCCACATAGCCAATTATGGCATATAAAAGATTGTTAAAATCGTGTGCAATTCCTCCAGCCAAGGTACCTATAGCTTGCAATTTTTGCCCCTGGAGCATGTTCTTTTCTAACCGTTGTTTAGTTTCCTCAGCTATCATTCTTTCAGCGATTTCTCTTTTGAGATTTTCATTAATAACTTGATAGGTTTTTTGTCTATGATAAGAAATCCTGGAAAGATACAAAACAATAGCGGTTAGAAGGGTTAGTGATATAGTGATGCTCAAAGCGATCCATGGTAGTGAGTTATGGAAGGATCTAACAGCACCCTCGGGGGCCAAATCATAAGATAGTGCAAACCAGACCACAATGGAAATTAGGATGCCGGCAAAACCAATAAAAATAGGTAGCCATAGGTTAAGTATTGTATGTTCTTTTCTTTCGAAATTTTGCGTCATGCAGGTATCAAAACCTCCAACTATTAGCTTAATCGATTTAAGCGATTGAGGCTATAAAGCAATTTATATATACTCTGCTAGATGTCTTTCTTTTATGCTTTTTTTAAGAAAGATTAGGAAAATAAACGCGTTTATTGGGCGATTTTGCATATTAAATGTGCTAAAATCCCTCCTTATTTTCTGATAAGGGTAATCAGGGAAGTTCACCTAATTTAAGTATTGAGAGATTATGCTGTTAACAAAAATCAAGTTATCTGGTTTCAAATCTTTTGTAGACTCAACCACCGTTCACATTCCTAGTCGTTTAGTAGCGATTGTGGGGCCGAATGGTTGTGGCAAATCCAACATCATAGATGCTGTTTGTTGGGTAATGGGGGAGAGCTCTGCCAAGTATTTACGCGGCGAATCCTTAACTGATGTTATCTTTAGCGGATCCAGTGCTAGAAAGCCGGTAGGGCAAGCTTCTGTTGAACTAGTTTTTGATAACCAAGATGGCAGTATCGGCGGGGAATATGCAAGTTTTGCCGAAATCTCTATACGTCGAGTTATCAACCGTGAAAGTGAATCTAGCTATTATTTGAATGGTACTCGCTGCCGTCGAAGAGATATTACCGATATCTTTTTAGGTACCGGATTGGGGCCTAGAAGCTATTCTATTATTGGGCAAAATATGATCTCAAGGATCATTGAAGCTAAGCCTGATGATATGCGAGTTTATTTAGAAGAAGCTGCAGGGGTTTCTAAATATAAAGAAAGACGTCGCGAAACAGAAAACCGCATTCACCAAACCAAAGAAAACCTTGCGCGATTGCATGATGTGCATGGTGAATTAGAAAAACAACTTGGTAATCTAAAGCGTCAAGCTATTGCTGCGGAAAAATATAAACAATTACGCCAAGAAGAACGGATGGTTAAAGCTCAGTGGTTGAGTTCGCAGTGGCGTCAACTAGATTCTAAGTTGGTGCAATATAGTTTGCAAATTCAGCAACAAGAAACTGGACTTGAAGCTAAATATACTGACTTGAGTGAATTAAGTTTACAAACAGAACGCAAACGCGAAGAACAACGTTTAGCTAATGAAGCATTTCAAGAAGTTCAACGTAAGTATTATGCTGCTGGTAACGAAATTACTAAAGTTGAACAAGATATTCGGCATACGCATGAAAAACAAAAACAACGTCAAGTTGATTTAGAGCAAATCGATAAAGACTCTCAAGAAGTCAAAGCGCAGCTTGAAAAAATTGAAACTGAATTAAGAAATTTAGGTCAAGAAACCAGGCAAGTAGAGCCAGCATTACAAGAAGCTGTTAAAATTTCTAAAGATGCTAATACCGCGCATGATGAAATTGAAGAATCAATGCAAGTATTGCAAGAACAATGGGATGATTTAATTGGCAATATCGCAAAAACTACAAAAACTGCTGAAGTAGAACAAACTAGAATTATTCATTTCGAGCAAAAGCTTGCAACAATCCAGGCTCGTAAAAATCAAATTCAGCAAGAAAAAGATCAAATCAATCCAGGAGAGCTGGATAAAGAAATAAATCGCTTAAATGATTTGGCAGTAGAAATGCATGCGGTTAGCGATGGTTATCACGAGCAATTAAGTAAAGTTCAAACCGAACTCACTTCTACGCAAAATCATTTACAAAAAACCACGCAAGAGTTGGATCAAATTCGTAACAACGTTCAAAAATTACGAGGCCAACAATCTTCATTAGAAGCATTACAGCAAACAGCTTTAGGGCAAAAAGATAACTCCACCAATCAATGGTTAGCAAAAGTTAATTTAGATAAAAACTCAAGGCTGGCGCAAAATATCGAAGTTGAAGCCGGCTGGGAAGATGCTGTTGAAAAAGTTTTGGGAGTGCACTTACAAGATATTTGTGTCAATTCCATTACAGCAGCTAATGATTCTTTAGATGAATTTAAGAAAGGCAATGTTGGGTTATATGCAAGTGAAATTAATCATTCTAATTCTACGAATGATGCTAAAAAATTATTAACTAAAGTTACTTCAGAGTTACCTTTAGAATCACTTCTCGGGCATGTTTATTTTGCTGAATCTAAAGAAGATGCATTTGCATTGGTAAAATCACTGAAATCTTACGAATCTGTAATTACTCGCGATGGGGTGTGGTTAAGTCCTAATTGGTTGCGGTTAACTCGTGAAGAAAATCCAGATTCTGGTATTTTTCAGCGTGAGCAAGAGTTAAAACAGCTGGCTAAACAAATTAAGCAATTGGCAGAGCAACAACAAGATTTAGAAACGCAATTATCGAATGCCCGTGAAAAAGTTAAATCATTAGAAAAAGAACGTGAAGATGTTCAAACTGCATTAAATCAAGCACAAATGCAAACCGCGCAAACTGAAACACAGCGCAAGATGAAACAAGAAAAGCAGAACGAATTTTCAGCACGGCTGGAAAAGCTACAAAGTGAATTAAGTAATAGTAACGAACAGTATCAACAAACTGAAAAAGAATTGGCAACTTCTCGTGTAACTTGGCAGCAAGCACTAGAAGCACTGGAAGAGTACGCTGATTCTAGAGAATCCTTCGCTTCTAAGCGTGAACAAATCAAAGATGATTTGTTTCATGCTAAACAAAAACTAAATGATGCTAAAGAAAGCGCGCATCGTTTAGAAATTCGTTTGCAAACTGCAAAATCTCAGCAGCAAGCTTTACAACAAAATGAAGCGCGTTTACGTACTCAGTTAACCACATTAAATCAACGTCATGGTGTTCTTGAAACTGAAGTGGGCGGCACACCTCTTGCTGAACTAGAATTGATATTGTCCAACTCCTTAGCTTCACGTTTAAGGATTGAGAGTGAGTTGAATGAAGTTCGTACGGCTATCAGTCAAATTGATAGCGAAATTCGTAATTTGGAATTCACGAAGCAAGAAACTGAGCGTGAAATTGCAAAAATTAGAGATATGTTAGAAACGTTACGGTTAGAAAGCCAAGGTTTAAAAGTTAAAAATGAAACTCTAATTGAACAACTGCGTGAAATTCATTTTAATATTGAAGATATTATTAAGGATTTAGCTGAAGATACTATTCCTGAAGAATGTCATCATCAATTGGAACAAATCATTCTGCGGATTTCTCGGTTGGGTGCAATTAATTTGGTTGCTATTGAGGAATATTCTACTTGTTCAGAACGTAAAGAATACTTAGATAAGCAATTAGCAGATTTGCATGAAGGTTTACAAACTTTAGAAAACGCTATCGCAAAAATTGATAAAGAAACTCGCGCCAAATTCAAAGATACTTTCGACAAAGTGAATACGCAGTTTCAAGAATTATTCCCCAGGATTTTTGGTGGTGGTCGTGCGTATTTGGAATTAACAGGCGAAAACTTATTGGATTCCGGCATCAGTGTTATGGCTTGCCCGCCTGGCAAACGCAACAGCACCATCCATTTGTTATCTGGTGGCGAAAAAGCGATGACTGCTATTGCATTAATATTTTCAATTTTTCATTTAAACCCAGCTCCGTTTTGCTTGCTTGATGAGGTTGATGCGCCATTAGATGATGCGAATATCGGACGTTACTGCGATTTAGTTAAAGCAATGTCTGAAAAAACTCAATTCTTATTCATCAGTCATAACAAATTAGCTATTGAAATGGGTGAACATTTAATGGGTGTCACAATGAATGAGCCAGGAGTATCAAGATTGGTAACTGTTGATATAACTGAAGCAATGAGCTTAGCTGGAACATAAGGAGGTGTTCATGGAGACTTATTTGCGTATTGGTATTTTAATACTTGCAGCAATAATATTTGGTTTATTTTTATATATTGATAATTTATTTAGAAAAAAAAGGAATGCAACAAAGTATTCTTCTCAATCCTCAGTTTCTAAAAATGAGCCACAGATCGTTCCTTCTCAACTAAGTTTTTCCACCGATACCAAAATTAATTCTGCTATAGATGTGTTAGAAGAAGATGATATTCCGCCTGTTCCGCCAAGTTATCAAATAACAGAAAAATGGGCTCGTAAGGAGCCGAATGCAGTTGGTCAGGAAACGCTAAAAACAGAAACAGCCCAAAGAACATTGAATTACACGCCCCCGGCATTTTTGAAGAAAGAATCAAAACCAATTCCACAACCTCGAGAAAAAACTCAAGTTCAACAATTACCTTCTGATCTATTGGTGGTAAGTGTTGTCGCCAAACAAGGAACGAAATTCGCTCCCTATGATTTGTTGCAAGCTATCTTTGCAACCGGCATGCAATTTGGCGATAAAAAATTATTTCATTATTCTAATGATACGAACGAAGGTAAGGTAAAATTATTTAGTTTGGCAGCAGCTACAACTGAAGGGTCTTTCGACTTAGATCACATTGGTGATTATTCCTGCCCAGGATTAATTTTATTTATGGATTTATCTCGCGTTCGTGATCCAGAATATTCATTTAAATTAATGTTTTCTTGTGCTCAGCAATTGGTAGATGATTTAGAAGGTGAGCTGCGCGCAGATCCGCGCACGCCTTGGTCTGATGCCATTATGCAACAATATATGCATCGGATAACCGAATCTCAATCTCAACTTACAGAACGGGTATGAGCTCAGACTTAAAAAAAAGAGTTAAACAGCTACACGAAACACTAAATGAATATAACTACCAATATTATGTTTTAGATGATCCATCGGTTCCGGATGCTGAGTATGATAAACTTTTTAATGAATTAAAAACCTTAGAAAGCCACCATCCGGATCTCATCACTCAAGATTCACCCACGCAACGAGTTGGAGCTGCACCTCTCAAGCAATTTGACGAAGTGCAACATGTTATTCCGATGTTATCTTTGGAAAATGCATTTACCGAAGAAGATGTAGCTGCATTTGATCAGCGCATTCATGATCGTTTAAGACTGAACGAAGAAATAGAGTATGTTTGCGAGCCTAAAATGGATGGGTTGGCGGTGAGCTTACGCTATGAAAAAGGGTTTTTGGTAACAGCAGCTACTCGTGGAGATGGCGAGCGCGGTGAGGATATTACCGTGAATATGCGCACCATTACCATGTTACCCTTAAAATTACGCGGTGATTCTTACCCAGATGTTTTAGAAGTCCGTGGCGAAGTGTTCATGCCAAAAAAGAGTTTTGCGGAATTAAATGAACGTTCTGAAAAACTGGGTGAGAAAGTTTTCCAAAATCCGCGGAATGCGGCCGCAGGTAGTTTGCGTCAGTTAGATCCTAAAATTACTGCTACTCGCCCTTTAGCCATTGTTTGTTACAGTTTAGGTGATGTTTCTAATTGGCCCATTCCAAAATTACAAAGTGAAGTTTTAGCCTGGTTAAAACAATTAGGATTTCCTGTTAATAATGATTATAAAAAAGTTACAGGTTTAAAAGCAACTTTACAATTTTATGATAATTTGGCTGCAAAGCGGGAAAAATTATCTTATGAAATTGATGGAGTAGTTTATAAAGTTAATAATTTGGATTATCAAAAGCGTCTAGGTTTTGTATCGCGTGCCCCACGTTGGGCTATTGCGCATAAGTTTCCTGCCGAAGAAGTGTTAACTACCGTGTTAGATGTTGAATTTCAAGTAGGCCGTACAGGCGCTTTAACGCCCGTAGCGCGGTTAGAGCCTGTATTTGTGTCTGGTGTTACCGTTTGCAATGCAACTCTGCATAACATGGATGAAGTGCATCGTAAGGATGTGCATATCGGCGATACGGTGATAGTGCGCCGCGCTGGTGATGTAATACCTGAAGTAGTATCTGCAATTAAAAGTAAACGGCCTGCAAATGCTAAAGCCATCCGTCTACCTAAATCTTGTCCTGTGTGTGGCTCAGCTATCGAACAAGTTGAAGGCGAAGCTGTAGCACGTTGTACGGGGGGATTTTCGTGTCCTGCTCAACGCAAAGAAGCTATTCGCCATTTTGCCAGCCGTCGAGCCATGGATATCGAAGGTTTAGGCGAAAAATTAGTCGATCAATTGGTGGAAAGCCAATTGGTGCAAAATATTGCGGATATTTATTCATTATCCCTTAAAGACGTTGCAGATTTAGAGCGTATGGGAAAAAAATCTGCAGAGAATTTACTTGAGGCAATCGAAAAAAGTAAAAAAACTACGCTGGCTAGATTTTTATATTCCTTAGGAATCCGCGAAGTAGGCGAGGCCACTGCTAAACAATTAGCCAAAAATTTTGGTGAATTAGATCCAATATTTGAGGCAACGGAAGAATCGTTACAAGATATCGAAGATATAGGGCCGGTTGTTGCCAAATATATTGTGGCGTTTTTTAGCGATAAAAATAATCAAGCTTTAATCGCAAATTTAATTAAATCTGGTATTCATTGGGAAAAGATAGTTATAGATAAAAACGCATTACCTCTTTCTGGTCAAACATTTGTGCTCACTGGTTCACTTAATTCTTTAAGTCGGGATGAGGCTAAAGATCGTCTAGAAAGATTAGGGGCTAAAGTTTCTGGAAGCGTTTCTGCTAAAACTCAGTTTGTAGTTGCCGGCAGTGATGCTGGTTCTAAGTTATCTAAAGCTAAACAGCTTGGTGTCCCCATTTTAAATGAAGATGATTTGCTGAACTTGTTAAACTCTTAAACTAATCTTGAAAAGGTGTTGTTGCAACATTGGATCTGAAACTGTTCCTGTGGGGGAGATGTCCCAACCAAGTAGTCCTCGGCGAGCTCATCGATAAATTAATTTGGAGCGCGGTCACTGATTAGGAGACTCAGATGCCCGCGCTCATTAATTTATCGATGCCTGCGGAACTTGGTTGGGACATCTCCCCCACAGGAACAGCCTCAGATCCAATGTTGCAACAACGCTTTTTTAAAAAAGCATTTATAGCGCTACCAGGAAATTTTATATCAATAAATTTTACGCTTTATATTCTTAAGATATTCTTAAGTTAGTGATCTATTTTTCTGCGAATTCCTAGTTTAATTACAAATAAATTTCTTTTTCTTGACATGACTTTACAAAAAATGATAACAAATTAGTTAGTGTATTGATTTTAGCGTTTTTGTTAAGCGTGGGTCTGCATATGAAAGAAAAAATAAATAAAGAAAGAAAAGAAATTCAAACTCGACTCGAAGCAGAAAGAGCACACGCCGAAAGTGAAAGACTTGAAAAAGCTGCATTAAAGATAAAAACAGGTTTTGACAAAAATGGTTGGCGAGTAGGTAATTTAAATTATGATGAATACCGCTATTTTGGCCCATTCAATAATGTATTGCCACTTTACAGATTAAAAATCAAAGATGCAGATATTCCTTCTTTAGTTGAGTATTTGCAAGCCCATCCAGAAATCACCACGCTATTATTATACGATAATCACATTACTTCTATAGGCGCCAAATTATTAGGAGAAGGTAACCTTCATTGCACAACTGTTGATTTAAATAGAAATAATTTAAGGGCGGAAGGAGCCGTAGCTTATGTACAAGCAGATAAAGTTGCAACTCATGTGAAATTAACTGATAACTACATTGGTGATGATGGGTTTATTAAGATTATTAAAATTAATAACGCAATTACCCATTTAAATATGAGTGGGAATGGAATAACTGGTAAAGGTATTGCACAAGCAGCAATTGATAATGATAAGGTTGTGGATTTAGATTTAAGTGGAAATTCTGATTGCGGGAGTGGGTTAGAGGCATTTGGCAAAAATAATAGAAAAATTGTTAGTTTAAACCTAATGTTTTGTGTAGTAGGCGATAATAATTTAATTAATTTGCTTAAAACAGATAATATTCTTAGTGAGATTAATTTAAAAACCAACGAATTAACAGTTAGGTGCGTAACCGAATTATTAATAAATACTAGACTGATAAATGTTGATATTTCTGATAATTTCTTGGGGGATCAATATAAGAACAAAATTATTACCCATTTACAAAATAATAGATCTCAAAAAACTAACATTACCAATCAATTCTTTAAATCAACAGTAAATTTAATTCAAGAAGATTGGATTAAAGATACTTGCATTAACACAAGCCTAAGCGAAAACGAAAACCATATTAATACTTATCAGAGTGAAGGTTTAAGTGAA
>Ga0182024_10017858_pt1 | contig 13267 bp, 12 predicted proteins | sample P32metaG_FD_120480 | JGI IMG/M metagenome (GOLD analysis project Ga0182024, IMG submission 120480) | Permafrost microbial communities from Stordalen Mire, Sweden - P3-2 metaG (Illumina Assembly) | ecosystem: Environmental > Terrestrial > Soil > Wetlands > Permafrost | place: Sweden: Stordalen...
CCCGAAGGGAAGGCTCATGTCCAAAGTTCGCGCGGCTCTGGTGGGGATAGGCAATTGTGCGAGCTCTCTCGTCCAAGGCGTGGCCTACTATCGGGCCGCCAACGACAATGGCGCAGGCTTGATGCATTGGAATCTGGGAGGCTACGAGCCCAGCGACGTCGAGTTCGTCCTCGCTTTCGACATCGATGATCGCAAGGTCGGCAAGGATCTCGCCCAGGCCATTTTCGCCAAGCCCAATTGCACCACTGTCTTCGCCGAAGTGCCGCCCGCGGGCGTGAAGGTGAGAATGGGTCCGGTCATGGACGGCCTGGCCCAGCATATGGAGCACATGCCTGCCGATCGCAGCTTCGTTCGAGCCCGGTCCCCCGAGCCCACGGCAAGCGAGGTGGTCGATGCGCTACGCGCGGCCCGCGCCGACGTCCTCGTGAACTTCCTTCCCGTCGGCTCGGAGGAGGCCACTCGCTTCTACATGGAGTGCGCCCTCGAAGCCGGCGTCGGCGTGGTCAATTGCATGCCGGTATTCATCGCTAGCGACCCCTTGTGGGAAAGGCGGTTTAAGGAGAGAGGCCTCCCCATCGTCGGCGACGACATCAAGGCCCAGTTCGGGGCCACCATCGTCCACCGCGCCCTGACCAATCTCATGCGCCAGCGCGGCGTTCGAATGGACCGCACCTATCAATTGAACACCGGCGGCAACACCGACTTCCTCAACATGATGGATCGGGGGCGGCTGGCCTCCAAGAAAGTCTCGAAGACCGAGGCCGTACAGGCGGTGATGGCCCAGCGTTTGGCCGACGAGAACATTCACGTCGGACCCAGCGACTATGTCCCCTGGCTCAACGACAACAAGCTCTGTTTCCTCCGCCTCGAGGGAGCGCTCTTTGGCAACGTGCCGATGAACATCGAGGTGCGCCTTTCGGTGGAGGATTCGCCCAACTCCGCCGGTGTGGTGATCGACGCCATACGCTGTTGCAAGCTCGCCATGGACCGCGGTGACGGCGGCGCGCTAATTGGTCCTTCGGCATTTTTCTGCAAACATCCTCCCGAGCAGTTCACCGACGATGAAGCCCAGAGACTGACCGAAGCCTTCATCGAGCCGCAGGCGAGGGTCGCCGCCCAGTGAGAGGCTTGATCGTGGCAGCCGGACAGGGGACCCGGCTGCGCGAAATAGCGCCCTCGAAACCGCTGGCCATCGTTCGCGGCGTTCCACTCATTGAGCACGTGATCGGCTCCGCCCACGCCGGCGGCATCGAGGAATTCGTGGTCGTCACCGGCTACGAAGGCGATCGGCTCGAACGTTTCCTTGGTGATCTGTCGGCTCGGGCTGGAGTGACCATAGATACTGTCCGCAACCCGGAGTGGCGGGGGGCCAACGGCCTTTCCGTCCTCGCGGCCGAGCCCCTTCTCGGCGAGCGCTTCGTTCTGATGATGGCCGACCACCTGTTCGATCCAGAGTTGTTGCGCGATCTGCTGGCCCATAAGCTGCGACCGCAAAGCGTCGTCCTCGCGGTCGACCGCCGGCTGGACAATCCGCTCGTCGATCTCGACGACGTGACCCGGGTGGAGACCGATGGGCGGGGCCGGATCCGTGCCATCGGCAAGCTCATTTCGCCGTACGACGCGTTCGATACCGGCTTCTTCCTGGCTTCCAAGAGCCTGATGGGGGCGATCGCAGAAGATCTGGCCCGGGGCGGTTCGGGGGGAATTTCGGGCGGTATGACTAGACTCGCGGCCAAAGACCTGGCTGCGACCTTCGATATCGGCGAGCGATTCTGGCTCGATGTCGACGACGTGGTCGCCCACAGCCACGCGGAACGCGTGCGTGCCTGAATTCCGTCAGGCCAGCGCCGCCAGCTCCCGCTCGGAGGCTGCTGTGGCCTGTTCGTGGAAGACCTCGGTGTAGGCCTCGACCATCGAATCGATATCAAACAACGCCGCCCGGGCCTTTCCGTTGAACGCAAGCTTGCTCCGTAGGGCGCCGTCTTCCAGAAATCTATCGATGCCCGCCATGAGCGCGTCGGCGTCTTCGGGCGGCGCTACCCAACCGCTCTCGCCGTGTTTCACCACTTCCCTGGGACCGAAATCGCAGGCGGTTACCAGGGCCGGCGTTCCGCAAGCCAGAGCCTCGGCGACGACGGTGGGGAAACCTTCCCAGCGCGAGGACAGGACAAACATTTCCGCCTTGGAAATCCATGCCCAGGGATTGGCGACAAATCCCGGAAAATGAGTGCGGTCGGCGATGCCCAGCTGAGCCGCCTGCCGCTTGAGCTGACTCTCGAGCGTTCCTCGTCCGAGAATGACCAGATGGAGGCCGCGCGCCGCCTCGCTCGCCGCGAAGGCCCGCAGCAGGATGTCGTGGCCCTTCTGGTGCTCCAGACGGCCGGCGGTGACGATGAACCGCCGATCCGAGGGCCAGGTTAAGGCTTCGCCGGCCGACTTGCGGATCTGCGCCAGATCAATGGGATTGTGCACAACCCTGATTCGGCGCGGATCGAGATCGAGGACATTGCGTAAACCGTCGGCCATTTCGTGAGAGTTCGCCAGGAAACAGTCCGCGGCTCGGTAGCATCGGCGGGTCAGACCCTTGATCAGCGCCCGGCCGGTTGGGCTGGCCAGCTCGTCGTCGATAACGGCGTCGGTGTTGTTCCCCTCGCGCACGATCCAGCGGGGTCGCCCCTCGCCCATCCCTTTGAGAACGAAGTAGGTCAGGACGCTCATGCCTTTTAGAAAGCTCATTACGACATGCGGCCGGTGCGCCCGGATCATGCTGGCGATGTTGGCCGGCGCCAGAACCGCGCCGGCCAGCAACTTGCGCGGCCGATAGAAGCCTGAGTTATGTCCTTCGAAGGCGAGCCAGTCCTGGCCAACCGGCGAGGCATCGATGCGGGTGGCGTCGGCGTCGACAAGAAAGGGACCGGCCTTGCGCAGCAGGCCCATTCTAACGTCGATGAGATCCGGGTCGCAGCGATTCACGAGGTGAACCGCGACGCGCTCGGCCCCCCCGCCGTGCAGCGATGACAGCAACAGCATGACGCGCACAGGCTCGTTCATGCTATGCCCCGCCCTGACGATCCCGGCTCTAGAGCTTGCTTCTAGCCGTCGCCGACGCCCCGGGGCAATGTCGTTCTGTTGAAGGCGAGGGGCGGTGACCGGGTTGGAGCTTCTTTGGGGATCCGACCGCTTCTGGGCTCGCGCCGCCGAAGACGCCGGCCGAGCGCGCCGGCGTCTCTACGTTCAAGCCATGACCTTCGAAGGCGACGCCGCCGGCCGCAAGGTGGCTGCCGCCCTCTCGGCGAGCGGGGCGTTGGACCGCCGCGTGCTGGTCGACGCTTACACGCGTCACGTAGTCAGCGATCGCTTCATCTGGTCGCCCGCAGCCCTCACCGACCAGACGCTACGCGGTGAAGTGCGATCCACGCGCGCGATGTTCGCTGAACTGTCGGCGAACGGTGTCCACGTTCGCATGACCAACCCGGTTGGCCCCTTCTTCGCCCGCTACCCGGCGCGCAACCACAAGAAGCTCATCCTCGCCGACGATGTCGCCTATATCGGGGGAGTCAACTTCAGCGATCACAATTTCGCCTGGAGCGACTTGATGCTTCGCCTCGCAGGCGAGGAGGTCGCTGGCTTCCTGGCTGAAGACTTCGTGGCCACCTTCGCCGGGCGCCCGCGTTCTGCGCAAGCCGATCTCGGCGAGCTTCGCCTCTATTCCATGGATGGCCGCGCCAACGCCGAGGCGTTCGCCGAGGTGATCCAGATCCTCGATGCCGCCAAAGAGGAGATTGTGGTCGTCAGCCCTTATCTCACGTTTCCATTTACCGACATCCTCGCCCGGGCGCGTCGGCGCGGGGTGCCAATTCGCCTCGTAACGCCGCTGATTAATAACAAGCCCATCGCCCGGCGCTATGTTCTCTCCCAGGCCGAGCGTCATGGCTTCGAAGTGCGATGGGCGCCCCCGATGAGTCACGCAAAGGCGATCGCCATCGATGGGCGCCACCTTATCGTCGGCTCCTCGAATTTCGATTTCGTCAGCGTGGCGGCCGAGGAGGAGATTGTCGCCGTCGTTTCCTCGCCGCCACTGGTCGCGGAGTTCCTGCGCTCGTTGGACGCCATGCTCTGCGACGAGAAAGGCGCGGTCCCACGCGGCGCCAAGGGCGCCTGGACCTCGTCACTGTTGCTGAGAATTGCCGAGCGTTTCGCTCTTGCGGCCCGTCACGCACCGCGGACGGCCATCGATTGGCCCAAGGGTCGTTAGGCGGTCGCGGGAGCCAGCCGCTGGGGTGATCTCCAGGCGTCGAGGAAGCTCGCCTGGTGCACACAGCTCACGGTGCAGAAAGGCGCGCACGCCTTGGCGGTCTCGAAGGCGGCTCTGATGTGAGCTTGGCCGTATTCCAGGAGAGGAACGCCGGGCGAACCCCTTTGCTGGGAACAGAAATGCACGTTGCCGTCCTCGCAAATGTAGAGATAGCGGGCGCCGGCCCGGCATTTCCATGAATTGGGTTTGCCCGCCATCAGATTTTTCTGGAACATCAAGTAGTTGAGGCGGTGGGCGAGGGAGCCGCCATGCATCAGCTTCTCATAGACGCCCGTTTGCGCGGTCGAGAGCGGCGTGAGGGCGCCTTCCCCATCGTGTAGCACGCCGACCGTGTGGCTAAATCCCAGGCTCTTGGCGGCCTTCGCCACCTCCAGGGCGTCCTGGGTTCGATCGTGCGAGATTCCCAGAACCGAGTTGATGTTCACATGGAATCTGGCGTGCTTCGAAAGCAGTTTCAGCTTCCCCATGAGGGATTTCAGAGTCTTCTTGGAGATCGCGTCGGGTTTGACCCCGTCGATCGAGATCTGCAGTTCCTGGAGCCCGGCGGCGTTCATGCCTTCGATGGTCTTGGCGGTAAGCAGGAAGCCGTTGGTGATGGTTGTCGCCACCATGCCGTGAAATCGGATGCGCCGAACGATCTCGGCGAGGTTTGGATGGGTGAGGGGTTCTCCACCGGTAAGGGTAACCACCTGTGTGCCCAGTTTTGCCAGGGCATCGATTCGCTCCAACAGATCGGCCATCGGGACAGGCTTGGAGACCTTGTCGTATTCGCTGCAATAGGCGCACTCGAGGTTGCAATAGCGGGTCACCACCACGTGGGCGAGCAGCGGCCGGCGCTTGGAGAGAAGGATTCGCGCCGCGACCTTGAGACCCTCGCCGATGGTGAGACTTGCCATTCGATTTTCCCCGCCGCCCGGCCAGCCACGAACCATGCCGGTTGCGAGCCGCCGTGTCACGGCCCCTTAAGCTCGCGGTCAGGCAGGGTTATGGAGCTTGACGTGGATCACGTTGTCGCCCGCGTGGGCGACAAATCGCACCGACTCGAACGAGGGTTTGCTGAACAGGATTCTAGGATTGTTGGAAAAGCCATAGGCCTCGGTCGGTCCAAGCGGGCCAATGTCGAACTTCATGTTGGCGTTGGCGTCATGATAAATGGCGAGCGCATACGCGCCCGGCTCGGGCAGCCAGATACACATGTCGGTCACCGGCGCGTGGGCTCGCTCGCGCCACACCTTGAGCGATCCGTTCTTGACCAGAAAGCGGCTCCTGTCGTCGGGGTAGAGCGTCGCGGTCATCAGTCCGCGGTTCGATCGGACGCCCTCCACCACGATCGACAATCGCGCCTCGCCGGACGTTCCCTCGCACTCCTGCCCGTGTGCGACGCCGGCGAACAGCGCAAGCATGCCAGCGAGCGTCGCCCAGGCGATCTTTCCAGCCGTCAATGGTGCAGCCCCCGGTTCGCTTTTGGACGCGGTCTAAGGCGGCCGCCATGACCGAATTATGGTTTCGGCGAGATGTACGGCGCCGGGAGCGGGCCGTCGCGGCCTTTAGTTTCCGGTTGTCGCCCTGACGGCTCGGCGACTCAGAAAGGCGTCGATCCCCGCCTTGGCGCAGGGAAAGGCGAGATTCTCCGCCATTCGCCGGGACGCCAGTTCGTAGGCCCCCGTCCTGGGCATCTCCAGCTGTTGGCGGAAGAAGGCCTTGCCGAGGGCAAGCGCCTGCGGCGGCTTCTCGGCGATAGCGCCTGCCACTTCTCCCACAACCGCCTCCAGCCGATCGCCATCGGCGACCCGGTTCAACAGGCCGATTGCAGCGGCCTCATGGGCGTCGATGAACCGGCCGGTAAAGAGCATTTCGGCCGCCGCCGCAGCGCCGACCTTGCGCGAAAGGGCTACCGAAGGGGTCGAGCAGAAGAGGCCCAGGTCGATCCCCGACACGGCGAACCGCGCGCCGCGATCGGCGTAGGCGAGGTCGCAACTGGCGACCAGCTGGCACCCGGCGGCGACGGCCGCGCCCGTGACCTTGGCGATCACCGGCTTGGGTGAATCGCCGATCGCGAGCATGAGGTCGGCGCAGCGATGGAAAAGTCGAAGGTGGCGCGCCGGATCCTCATCGGCGCGCAGTTCGGCCAGATCATGTCCGGCGCTGAACACCCGACCGGCAGCCTCGAGGACAATCACCCGAATCGCAGGATCCTCCCGGGCTTCGCCGAGCGCTTCAAGGAGGGCTCCGATCATCGCCGACGACAGGACGTTAGCGCGCTTGGGATCGTCGAGAGTCAGCCGGGCGACTGGCCCCTCGCTTCGATGTATGACAAGGCAAGCTTCCACGACCGGACCCTTCCTCAAGACGGTTTGGCCACTCTCGGCCGATCCGCCACCCGGTCAACTCTGGACCCGTCAGGGGACATCGGGGCATGAAGGCGCCGCCTTATGCCGCAAGAATTCGGTGTGTCCGTGAACGTCTACTTTCTTGGCATCGCTGGCGCCGGCATGAGCGCATTGGCCTCGATCCTCGCCTCGCAGGGCCACCGCGTCAGCGGTTCCGACATGGCCGTCTTTCCGCCGATCAGCACCTACCTCGATAACCTGGGAATCGCCTGGCGCGACGGTTTCGATCCGCGCTCGATGCCGGCGGAGATCGACGTCGCCGTCATTGGCTCGAGCGCCAAGCTCGGACTAGAAGACAACCCTGAACTCATCGAGCTGAGGCGTCGGGGCACGCCGTCATACAGCTTCCCCGAGTTCCTCGCCCGCGACACGCGCGAGAGGGAGAATCTCGTGGTCGCCGGGAGCTTTGGCAAGTCGACCCTGACCGCCCTCATCGCGCTGGCGTTGCGGGAGGCCGGCCGCGACCCCGGCTACTTCATCGGCGCCGTGCCGCTGGATCTCGAGGCGTCTGGTCACTGGGGCGCTGACCGGCTCTTCGTGATGGAAGGCGATGAATACATCGTCGGCGGGGGGGACCGCCGTCCGAAGTTCTTGCTCTACCACCCCGCGAGTCTGCTCATCAGCTCGGTCATCCACGACCATGTGAACGTCTTTCCGACCATGGCGTCCTACGAAGAGGCCTTCGCGCGACTCATAGATGTGTTGCCCCGCAACGGCTTGCTCGTATGCGCCTCCGCTTTTCCGGTCCTCCACCGTCTGACGCGGGGCCGCCGCGTCGTGTGGTATGGCCGCGAGAGGTGCGAAGGGTATTTCACCGATCGGGTCGAGATTGGCGAAGTAACGCGGTTCGACATCGTCAGCCCGGCGGGGGGCCGGATAGAATTCGAGACCGAGCTGCTGGGTTACCACAACATCGAGAACATCGTGGGGGCTTCGGCGATTCTGCTGGAACGGGGCGATGTCGATGCCGGCTCGCTCCAGCGAGCGGTGCGGAAATTTCGCGGAGTCGAGCGGCGATTGGACAAAAAAACAAGCAAATCCAAGGTTCCCGCCTACGAGGGCTTCGGCTCGTCGTACGAAAAGGCGCGCTCGGCGATCGAGGCCATCACCCTGCATTTTCCAGCCAGACCGCAAGTCGTGATCTTCGAGCCGCATACCTTCAGCTGGCGCAACGCCGAGGCTCTGCCCTGGTATGACACCGTCTTCGAGGGCGTCGCCCAAGTCCTGCTCCTGCCACCGCCCGGGCATGGCGCGCAGGGTCACGAACAGGTCAGCCAAGGTCAGATTCTGGCTCGGATATGTCACTCGGGTGTCCAGGCGAGGTCCGTCGACGGTTCGGCGGAGGCCCTTTCGTGGCTCGGAACGTCACTGAGAGGGGACGAAGTTGTACTGCTTTTGTCTTCCGGCCCGATGGACGGTCTGACGCGCTCGGCGCCGGCGCTGCTCGAAGCGCGCTTCGGCTGACATCACGTCTCCAGGCTATAGAAGCTCGCCGCCGTCCGCCCCAGGATCCAGTCGAGATGATCGCCGGGCGCCCCCGAGCGCGGCGAGAACCTGCTCGAACCACGAGGCGTAGTCGCCGTTGAGATTCACCACCGGCCAGTCGCTCCCCCACATCCGGCGCGCGGCCCCGAAAGCATCGAGGAGAGTCTCGATTTAGGGCGCGACATCGGAAGCCGGGGCGTCGGGGCGAGCCCGGTGATCAGACCGGAAAGCTTGCCGCCAAAGGCCGGAGTGAGCGATTTGCGGAGCATCCAGGCGTCGTCGGCGAGATCCTGGATCATCGGCCGTAGACCGACGAGCTTGGGGCGTCCGGCAAGCCGGGCGATGCGGTGCGACGCATTGGGGGCGTCGAAATCGACCCAGCCGACGAACGGCGCCGTCAGGGCGAGGTCGAGCAGGAATTCAGTCTCGGCTTCGGTCGGGGCGGCCTGCACCAGAACGGTGGCCTCGACGGCGGCTGCTAACAGCAAGGGCGCGAGGTCCGGTGGCAGAAAGTCTCGGTGGATGGCGCCGATCGCCGGCGTCAGCCAGCCGTAGTCGCCGCGCGCCAGGCGCCAGAAGTGCTGATGGGCGTCGATCCGCTTCATCACGGCGTATCGACGTAGATTCCACCCTCGGCGGCGTCGCCGGCCTGTCGCGGTTCGAGCAGGCGGCCGACCTTGGTCGAGATGATTGCCGGCGCCGTGGGCTTGATCGCTCCCCCAAGCGCCGCTCAGATCTCGTCGTCACTCGCCACCTCGCCACGGCTGGCGGCGGCGCCATTGGGATTTCGCGGGGAGCGGATCGCACCACCGGGGCAATGTCGGCTGGGGGTGCTCCGCGGTCAACGCGCCGGCTGTGGCCTCGCCGCCAGACCGGGTCTAGAAGTCCGCGAAATCGATTGGACGGCGCGGGAGCACGCACCATGGCCGATGACGTATTGGCGAAGCCCCGGCAGGAGCCGAGGACTTCACCCACCGAGGTGATCGGGCTGTGGCCCGATGGGCCGCCGCGGACACTCCCCGGCGTCGGCCCCGAGATCGAGTTTCGGGCTCCGGCCGCCGCCGGCGCCGAGACCAACATGCTGCGCAACGTCACCGATGCCTCATTGACCGTGTTCCGCGCCGACCCAGCCAGGGCCAACGGGACCGGCGTCATCGTTTGCCCGGGCGGAGGCTGGCGGATCCTCGCCTGGGAACATGAAGGCGTGGATGCGGCCCGGTGGCTGGCAGCCAGAGGCTACACCGCCTTTCTGCTCAAGTACCGCCTCACCGCGACGCCCGCTGATCCGCAATCATTCGAGCGGAACATGGCCGCCATCTCCGCCTCGCTGGCGGGGCCCATGCCGGCGGCCAGGGCGCCTCGGGCGATCGGCGAATTGATGCGCGACGAAATCATGCTTCAAGCCCGCGAATGCGCCGCTGACGATGGCCGAAGGGCGCTGGAGATCGTCCGTCGGCGAGCGGGTGAGTGGACCATCGAGCCAGATCGCGTCGGCATGATCGGCTTTTCGGCCGGGGCCTTCCTGACCGCCGACGTGGCCTTGGATCCAGGCGGGGCGCCCTTGGCCTTCGCCGCCCCGATCTACGGCGGCGAGACGAGGGGCCAGCCGGTCCCGGCCAACGCGCCGCCGCTGTTCACGGCCATCGCCCAGGACGACCGCCTGCTCTTCAAGATCGTCGAAGGGCTTTATGCCGACTGGTCGAACGCCGACCGGCCGGCCGAGCTTCATGTCTTTGCCAGAGGCGGTCACGGCTTTGGCATGGTCCGCCGGGGCCTTCCGGTGGACCGCTGGATCGACCTCTTCGAAGCCTGGCTTTCCGACCAGGGCTTCGCCTAGGCGCTAGGCGCCAACGACGCCTCGCCGATGGCGGCATCGTCGGCAACCGCTTTCCGGCGCTTGTCCAGACCGGCCTGGATCTTGGCGTAGGCCGATCGATCGAGGCGGTAGCCGAGGAAGATGAGGGTGGCGACGGCGTAGATGGTCGCCACCACAGGCCCGTAGATGAGCCCGAGGTTGCGAAGGACGACCTCCGGAATGCGGATTCCGATCCCGCCGTGGGCGGCTAGATTGGTGGGAAAATGGATCAGGTCCAGCAGGACCCCGGCGACCAGGGCTCCCAGGCCGGAGGCCGCCTTGGCCGAGAAGTTGAGGCCGGCGTAGTAAAGGCCCTCGCGACGGGTGCCGAAGATGAACTCATGCTCGTCTGCTGCGTCGGCCATCATCGATTGAAAGCTGATGCCGGCGCAGCAGACCACGGCCCCTATCACCACCGCCATGCCGATCAGGATCGCATAAAGCGCCAGGCCGTTGGGCGGCAGGACCTTAAGGATACGCAAGACCGGAAAGGTGGCGTGATAGGCGATCAGCGTGAGGAAACAGACGAGCACCACCTTGCGCTTTTCGAAACGGTTGCTGACGAAGACGCTGATAGGGACGCCAAGGAGCACCCCCAGGGGCGCGGCGAGGGTCACCGCCTGAATGATCCTATTGGGCATCTTCCAGAAGAACTTGTTGGTGTGCAGGGCGAGGGTCGCGGCTGTCCCGCCCCCAATGAACAGCAGGAGCAGGGAGAGGAAGAGGAACACGAACGAGGGATTGCGGAAGATCTCCTTCATGTCCTGGAAGAAGTGCAGGGCCACCGAACCCTTGGACGGGGCGACGCGGTGCAGGCGGTCCAGGGATCTCAGGGTTCCAAAAGTGGTGATCGCCGCCGCCCCGAGCGCGATCGCCGCGCAGGCCCAGCCGAAGGGGGCGTAGGCCGCCCGGTGGAGCAGCCCCTGGGGTCCGCGAAGGAACACCAGCAGCCCAAGGGCGACGGCAGCGGCCGTGCCGATGACGCTGAAGGCATAGCGCGAGGCGACGATATTGGTGCGGTCGACGTAATCGTCCGAGAGCTCGGCGCCGAGCGCGACGTAGGGCAGGAAGAACACCGAGTGCGAAATCCGCAGGGCGATCGAGATCAGCGTCACATAGGCGAACAGCGACCAGTTGGAGAGGCCGGTGGGGACCGAGAAAAGCAGGCCCAGGGCGATGGCCAGGGGCACGGCGCCGGCGAACATGAAGGGGTGACGCCGTCCCCAGCGCGACCAGCTGTTGTCGGAGATCGAACCAACCAGCGGATCGATCAGAGAGTCGACCACCAGGGCGACGAACAGCGAGGCGCCCGCGAGGCTGTTGGAGAGACCGCAGACGGCGGTGAGATAAAAGAAGAGGAAGGTGGCCAGCACCGCCTGGACTACGGCGTCGACGATCGTGCCGCTGCCATAGAGCGCCTTGAGGCCAAGGCCGAGGGGCCGGCGCCTCAGCTCGGCGGCGCTCGCCGAGGGGACCGCGACGCTATCGGTCATGCGCCCGAACGGGCCGACGTGCGGGCGTCGAAGGCCTCATTCGCGCACCGTATCGCGCAAAACTCGCGCTTGCGACGCCAAACGCAGGCGTCACACTGGATTTGGGCCGCAGGATCGATCCATGACCTATCCCCTCGCCAGTGGCGACCAGATCGCGTTTTTCGCCGAGCATGGCTGGTTGGTGGTCGAGGATGCGATTGCGCCGGGCGATCTGGATGCGCTCGAAGCCTGGTGCGACACGATCCTTCAGCAGAAGGAGCGACTCGCCAACGACTGGGCGTGGGATGAGAACGAGGCGCTCGACAAACGCTCGTTCCGCATCGTCCAGTCCTCGCCGTCGTTCGTGTGGAAGGACATTCGCGACCAGGCCTACCGCAAGTGGCTGGTCGCCTTCGCCCAGTCCCTGACCGGCCTCGAGCTCGCCTTCTGGTACGATCAGTTCCTCGCCAAGCCGCCCGGCGCGAGCATGCCGACCTACTGGCACCAGGACGAGGGCTACTGGGGGCGCAATCTCTTCGATAAGGGGATCACCGGCTGGATCCCGCTGCAGGACGTCGATCCCGTGAACGGCTGCATGCATTTCATCGACGGTGGCCACAGGCTCGGCGTGCTGCCGCACCATCTGGTCGAAGGCATGGCGAGCGATCTTTTGACCTGCGAGGTCGACGAAAACCGCCAGGTGATCTGCCCGATCCGCCGGGGCGACGTCACCTTCCATCACTCCAAGACGCCGCACATGACCAACGCCAACACCTCGCGCGCCTGGCGCAAGGCGGTGACCAACCACATGCAGGCGGTGGGCGCCGGGGGCGAGGGCGACCACTATCCGTGGAAGATCACCGTCAACCAGCGGACGGGCGTGCGGATCACGCCGCCCAGCCGGCCGCTCGGCGACGACGAGAAGGGGCGCTGAGGATGGAGGATTTCTCAGGGTTGGGCATGTCGCTAGGAACCCTCTCGCGGCTCTCCAAGGCGGTGTCGCGCTCGATCAGCCCAGAGAACTTCACCGGCGAGAAGGGCGTCGGCGGCACGGCGACCGACGGGACGGGTGCGCGAATGGCCCGCGATCTTGGCCCCGGCTGGAAAATCTCGCCGTCGATCTTCATCGAGCCGGGAGAGAGCTTCACCCTGGCCGACGTCGAAGGGCCGGGCGCCATCCAGCAGGTGTGGATGACCTTGGCGCTCGGCAAATGGCGCCACTCGATCATCCGCATCTATTGGGACGAGCAGGAAAAGCCGTCGGTGGAATGCCCGGCCGGCGACTTCTTCGCCAACGGCTGGGAGGTCTTCGCCCAGGTGACCTCCCTGGCGGTGTGCGTCAATCCCGGCCGGGCCTTCAACTGCTACTGGGAGATGCCGTTTCGGAGACGGGCGCGGATAACGATGTCGAACATCGGCGAGGAAAAGCTCTACGTCTATTATCAGATCAACTATTGCCTGACCGAAATCCCCGCCGACGCCGCCTACTTCCACGCCCAGTTCCGGCGGGTGAACCCGTTGCCGGCCAGGGAGGTCTACACGATCCTCGACGGGGTCGAGGGCGCGGGCCACTACGTCGGGACCTACATGGCCTGGGGTGTCAATAATTCCGGCTGGTGGGGCGAGGGGGAGATCAAGTTCTTCATCGACGGCGATGATCCCCATCCGACCATCTGCGGCACCGGAACCGAGGACTACTTCTGCGGCGCCTACAACTTCGATGTCGGCTCGATGGCCCGCGATCCGGCGA
>Ga0182024_10017859_pt1 | contig 13266 bp, 10 predicted proteins | sample P32metaG_FD_120480 | JGI IMG/M metagenome (GOLD analysis project Ga0182024, IMG submission 120480) | Permafrost microbial communities from Stordalen Mire, Sweden - P3-2 metaG (Illumina Assembly) | ecosystem: Environmental > Terrestrial > Soil > Wetlands > Permafrost | place: Sweden: Stordalen...
CCTGGAGAAGTGCGTCGGCTGCTCGCTGTGCGCCGCCGCCTGCCCGGCCGACTGCATCCGCGTGGTCGCCGCCGAGAACACGCCCACCAACCGCGTCTCCCCGGGCGAGCGATATGCGGCCGTATATGAGATCAACCTGTCGCGGTGCATCTTCTGCGGCTACTGCGAGATAGCGTGCCCGTTCGACGCGATCACGATGGGGCACGACTACGAGCTCTCCGACTACGACCGCACGGACCTGATCTTCACCAAGGAGATGCTGCTCGCCGAGCCGCTCGAGCGCACGCCGCTGAGGACCGAGGGCGAGTGACCCAGTTTCTCTTCTTTCTGGCCGGGATCGGCACGATCGCCGGCGCCGTCGGCGTCGTCGTCCTGCGCGATCCCTTCTACAGCGTGCTCGCCCTCGTCGGCCACCTCGTCTCCCTCGCGGTGCTGTTCCTACTGCTGCGCGCGGAGTTCGTTGCCGCCGTGCAGGTCGTCGTGTATGCCGGTGCGGTCATGGTCCTGTACGTGTTCGTCGTCGCATACGTCGGGGCCGGGAGCGAGACCCTCGGCGAGCGGATGCGCGGCACGGGGGCCGTCGGCTCGGGCCTGCGCCTCGGCGCGGCGATCCTTGGCGGGGCTCTGCTGCTCGAGCTGCTGATAGCGCTGCTCGGCACGGGCCTTCAGGCGATCGATGGCAAGGGCGCGGGTTACAGTCCGGGGCCGCAGGCGTTCGGCACGCCCGCCTACATCGGCAAGCTGCTGCTGACGCGATTCCTGCTGGCGTTCGAGACGGCGTCGTTCCTGCTGCTGATCGCCGCCGTCGGCGCGGTCGTGCTCGCGCGCCGGCGGGGCGGGCTGGGCGAGGAGGACGAGCAGGCCGCGCTCACCCCACTCGACCTGCTGCGTCCACGCGAGACCGGCACGATGGCAGAGGGCGTGGGGATCGTGAGGCGCTCGTGAGCATCGCCTGGTACCTGGCGATCTCGGCGATCGTGTTCACGTTGGGCGCGATCGGGGTGATCAGCCGCCGCAATCCGCTCGTCGTGCTGCTCTGCCTCGAGCTGATGCTCAACGGCGCGAACCTCGCGCTGATCGCCTTCTCGCGCATGTGGGGAAACGGCGACGGCCAGATCCTGGCGCTCGTCGTGATGACGGTGGCGGCGTGCGAGGTGTGCATCGGCCTCGGAATGATCGTCGCGATCTACCGCCGCCATCTGCCGATCGACGTGGATGAGCTGCGGGAGCTGCAGGGGTGAGGACCCCCTCCGGGAAACGTTTCCACGCGGTCCGGACGGGCGTCGTTCGCATCGGCAGCGCCGAGAAGGTCGAGGCGCAAGCATGACTCCGACCACGTTCGGCTGGCTGACCATCGCCTTCCCGCTGGGCGGAACTCTCATTATCGCGCTCGGCTATCGCGTCCTGCCGGGCCGCAGCGCCGGGTGGATCGGCACGGGCGCGATCTTCCTCGCCTTCCTCGCCGCGCTGGGCGCGCTGATCTCACTCCAGGGTCACACGCCTGCGCACCGGCAGCTCGCCTCATCGCTGTGGAGCTATGCATCCACCGTCGGCATCGACGCGCGGATGTCGATCCTCGTGGATCCGCTGTCGGTGTTCATGATCCTCGTCGTCAGCGGCGTGTCCACACTGATCCACCTCTACTCGATCTCCTACATGGACGCGGACCGCGGCTTTGCGCGTTACTTCTCCTACCTCAACTTCTTCGTCTTCTCGATGCTCCTGCTGGTGCTCGCCGGCAACTTCTTTCTGCTGATCGTCGGCTGGGCGTTCGTAGGCGCCGCCTCCTACCTGCTGATCTCCTTCTGGTACCGGCGCACCACGGCCACGCGTGCCGGGATCAAGGCGTTTGTGATCAACGTCGTCGGCGACGTCGGGCTCGTGCTTGGCACGTACTTCATCTTCAAGCACACCGGCACGCTCGACTTCCTGAAGGCGTTCCACGCAACGACCGCGGGTGCGTTCGGCGCCGGCTCGGACAACGGCGACCTCGTCGCGGGGTGCGTGCTGCTGCTGGTGGGGGCGTTCGCCAAGTCGGCGCAGATCCCGCTGCACACGTGGCTGCCGGACGCGATGGAGGGACCGACGCCCGTGAGCGCGCTGATCCACGCCGCGACGATGGTCACCGCCGGCGTCTACCTGATCGCGCGCATGCATCCGCTGTTCGAGCGGGCGCCCGCGGCGCAGGACGTCGGCGCGATCATCGGCGCCACGACGCTGTTGGTCGCCGGCACGATCGCCCTCGCGCAGACGGACATCAAGCGTGTGATCGCGTATTCGACGATGTCCCAGATCGGCTACATGATCATGGGCGTCTCCGTCGGCGCATACGCGGCCGGGCTGTTTCACCTGATGACGCACGCGTTCTTCAAGGCGCTGCTGTTCATGGGCGCGGGGTCGATCATCGGCGCGATGGGGGGGGAGCAGTCGCTGCAGAAGATGGGCGGCTTCCGCAAGGCGCTTCCCTTCACCTACGGCTGCTTTCTCATCGGCGGCTTGGCCCTGTCGGGAATACCGCCGTTCTCGGGCTTCTTCTCCAAGGATGAGATCCTCCTGGTCACCGGCGAGCGCGGCGGCTGGCACTGGGCGCTGTACGTGATCGGCTACATCGGCGCCCTGCTCACCGCGATCTACACCTTCCGCATGATCTTCCGCGCCTTCCACGGCGAGCCGGTGGCGGAGGCGCGCGAGCTGGAAGCTGGACATCTGCACCACGCCGAGGTGCCGAGGAACCCGGCGACGGGTGAGCAGGAGGACACCGACGTGGGCTTCCCCGGGCCGTCGCATGTGATCGCCGAGCGCGCAATTCCGATGCGTGTTGCGATGGGACTGCTCGCGCTGGGCTCGATCGGCGCGGGCCTGGTGCAGATCCCGAAAGTCGACTTCGTGATCGACGACTTCCTGAAGCCGAGCTTCGCCGACTCCTCCCAGTACGCGACCCACACGCGCAGCGGGCTGCTCGTCGCCGGCCTCGTGATTGGGACGGTGGTCGGTCTGGCGGGCATCGCGATCGCCTACCGGGTGTGGGTCATGCAGCCGGGTACGGCGGCAGCCGCGCGGGCGCGGCTGCGCCCCCTGTATGAGCTGTTCGTCAACAAGTGGTATTTCGACGAGCTGATCGGGCTGCTCATCCTCCGTCCAGCCGCGGCCGCCGGACGTTTCGCGGCCGGCACGTTCGAGCGCGTGGTCGTGGACGACACGCTGATCGGCGGCACGACGGGGCTCGTCCGCGCCGGCTCGGCGGCAGTGCGCGCCGCCCAGAGCGGCTTCGTGCGCTACTACGCCGCCCTGCTCGTGCTCGGCGTCACGGGCGTCGGCTTCTACTTCCTCTTGCAGTCGTGATGGCGCGGAGCTGAGGAGAATGCCACCGCTCTCGATCATGCTCTGGCTGCCTGCCGCATGCGGCCTGCTCGGCGTCGCGCTCTCCCTGCTCGGACGCAAAACCGGGGTCGTGGAGCCGAGCCGGCTCGAGCCCGGGGCGAGCAGCGCCGGGGTGGGCTCCTCGACCCTGAGCGTCTCGGGCGGGCTCGCACTGCTCGGCTCGCTGAGCGCGCTGGCGCTGGCGATCGGCTACATCGCCGACTACTCACCGGGCTCCCATCAGCTGACGCACGTCACGGACGTCGTGTGGATCGCCGAGCTGGGCATCCACTACAAGCTCGGGATCGACGGGCTGAACGTGTTCCTCCTCGGGCTGACCGCGCTGCTGTTCGCCGTCGCCGTGATCGCGGCGAACGCTCGCGAGTGGCGCCAGCCGCGGCTGTTCTACTTCAACTTCATGCTCGCCGAGTCGGCCGTTCTCGGCGCCTTCCTCGCCCAGGACCTCGCGCTGTTCGTGGCTTTCTTCGACCTGATGCTGATCCCGTTCTACTTCTTGACCGGTGGCTGGGGCAGGGAGCCGGGTCGCGTCAAAGCGACGATCAAGCTGGTCATCTATACGCTCGTCGGCTCGCTGCTGATGCTCGCCGCGGCGATCGCCACGGGGGTACTCGCCGCCCAGCAGGGCGGCGGGCACATCACGTTCGTGCTCTCCTCGCTGCAGGCGCTGCCGTTGAGCAAGGGCTCGCAGGAGTGGATCTTCCTGTTCTTCGCGGCCGCCTTCCTGGTGAAGATGCCTGCCTTCCCGCTGCACGGGTGGATGCCCGACGGTTATCGCGCGATGCCAACCGAGGTGCTGATGGTCTTCTCCGGCGTGCTCTCCAAGGTGGGTGCATACGGGTTCCTGGCGATCGTGCTGCCGCTCTTCCCACAGGCCGCGGCGCACTTCCAGACGCTGATGCTGCTGATCGCGCTCGCCTCGATCCTGTACGGGTCGGCCGTCGCGTTCACCCAGACCGACGCCAGGCTGATCGCCGGCTACTCGTCGATCGCGCAGCTCGGCTTCATAACGCTCGGCATCTTCTCGCTGAACCCGCAGGGCGCTCAGGGCGCGCTGCTGCAGATGGTCAACCACGGCCTCGTCGTCGCGCCGCTGTTCTTCATCGTCGGCCTGCTGGCACAGCGCGCGGGCGGCTCGGAGGACGTGCGCGACATGGGCGGAATCGCGTTCCGCGCCCCGGTGCTCGCGTCGCTGTTCTTGATCGTGTCGCTCGCGACCCTCGCGATGCCCGGCTCATCGAACTTCGTCGGCGAGTTCCTGATCCTGCTCGGCGTCTTCAAAGCCAAGCTCGCGATTGCTGTGATCGCGTTCAGCGGCGTGGTGATGGCGAGCGTGTATGCGCTGCGGCTGTTCATCCGCGCGATGCACAACCGCGTCGGCAAGGAGGTTCGCTCGCGCGACATCACCCCGCTCGACGGCGCCGTGCTCGTGCCGCTGCTCGCCGTGATCGTCTTCATGGCGCTCTATCCGCAGCTGGCGCTGCGCCGCAGCGAAGGGTCTGTGAAGAGCGCGGTGGCCTCGGCACAGGCGCTGATCCGCGAGCAGCGCTTCAAGACGGAGCTCACCTGCCCGCCGGAATACGTCCAGCGCTTTGAGGAAACCGGGCGCTGCATCTCTGGCTACATCAGACCCGCCACCCCACTCGACGCCGCGTACAGCAGTCGATGACCCTCCTGCTCGCCAGCGCCCACCTGAAAGGCCCGCACGTCGACTTCGCGGCGCTCTCGCCGTTGATCGCGCTGCTCGGCGGCGCGACGATCGTGCTGCTCGTCGGGCTGATCGGCTCGCAGTGGGTACGCGCCCAGGCTGTGCCCGCGCTCACGCTCGTGGCGCTCGCCGCTGGGCTCGGGGTGACGATCTGGCAGTGGAACGCGCACAAGTCGATCGTCTCCGGCGCGCTTCGGATCGACGATCTCGCGCTCACGCTGAACCTCGTCCTGATCGCGGGCGGCGCCCTCACCGTGCTGCTCGCGTGGCGCTCGCTCTCCGCACGCGAAGCCGCGCACGGAGAGTGGCACGCGCTGCTGCTGACGTCGATCGGCGGCATGTCGCTGCTCGCCTCGGCGCAGAACACGATCGCGGTCTTCGTCGGCCTCGAGCTCCTGTCGATCCCACTGTACGTGCTCTGCGCGACCGAGCTTCGCCGCGAGCATTCGCTTGAGTCGGGGCTGAAGTACCTGATCGTCGGCTCCGTCGGCTCGGCCACACTGCTCTACGGACTGGCGATGATCTATGGGGCGACCGGCTCCACCGACTTCACTGCGATCGCCGGTGCGCTCGCTAACGGCGGCCTGGCCAGCGACCCGCTGGCGCTGACCGGAATCGCGCTCTGCCTGGCGGGCCTCTGCTTCAAGGCCTCGGTCGCGCCGTTTCACCAATGGACGCCCGATGTCTACGAGGGAGCGCCAACGCCGGTGACCGCGTTCATGGCGGTCGCGACGAAGGTCGCGGCGCTCGGCGTGTTCTTGCGTCTTTTCGACGTCGCGTTCATCGGCGCCCACGGAAGCTGGGGACCAGCGGTGGCGACGCTTGCGTCGATAACGATCGTCGTCGGGAACGTCGGCGCCCTCGGACAGTCCTCGCTGAAGCGGATGCTCGCGTACTCGTCGGTCGCACAGGCTGGCTACATGCTCGCCGGAGTCGTCGTCGCGACCCGACTGGGCGTGCAGGCGACGGTGTTCTACCTGGCGGTTTACATGCTCATGAACATGGCCTCGTTCGCCGTGATCGTCGCGCGCGAGCGCGAGACGGGATTCGGCGATTCGATCGATTCGGTCGCCGGCCTGGGACGCGAGCGCCCGGCGCTGGCGTGGCCGATGACGGTCTCGATGCTCGCGCTCGCCGGCATTCCCGCGACGGCCGGCTTCATGGGCAAGTTCTATTTGATCGACGCGGCGATCTCGGGCGGCTACACGTGGTTGGGTGTCGTGATCGTCGTCGGTTCGATGATCTCGCTCGGCTACTACCTGCCGGTGATCGCGGCGATGTGGATGCGCGAGGCGCCGACCGATGAGACCCGGGCGGGCGGCGGCCCGCTTCCCACGGGCGCTCCAGCGCCAGCCGCCGCCCTGCCGGCCCTGGCCGGCGGATCGCCGGAGCTCGACCGGCAGCCCCCGATGCCCTTCGCGGGCTGGCCGGACGCGGCCGCTGCCGCCACGGCAGACTCCGAGGTGCTGTTCGTTGCGGCGCTCGCTGGCGCAGCCACGATCTTCTTCGGCATCATTCCGCAGCCGCTGTTTGACCTCGTGCGCGGGGCCGGCGGCGCCCTCGGGCTGCTGTGAGGCTCGAAGCCGGCATCAGGCGCAGGCGGAGAGCTCAAGGTGGATAACCGACCCCCTGGCGTCCGCTGGAGGCGATCGGCGCTCCGCCTGACCAGTCGATCTCGACGAACTTGCGGCTGTTGAGCACGTTTTCGATCCTCGCGACCACTTTCTGGGTCGCCGTTTCGATCACGTCGCCCGCATCGCCGACGAAGACGTAGCGCCCATCGAGGGTGTGCTGCAGCCAGCCGTCGCGCCCGCAGTCATACGCGCAGCCCTTCTCTTCGCCTTCTAGGCCATCCACCGGCACGTTGGCGACATGGGTAGGCGCGATCCCTTCCGCGACGCCGTGCACGTCCCACACCTGCACCTCTTTGTGGACGCTGTCAATCACGTAGATCAGCTTGTTGTCCGGTGAGAGAGAGATGCCGTGGCTGCAGGTCGTGAACGGGCCTGTGCAGCGGCCGAAGCTCTCGGTGTAGAGGATCGGTGCGCCGGGCGAGGTGATACTCGTGACCTGGAAGCCGTCGAAGCCAGTCGCCGTCGTGAAGCTGACCGAGTCCGAGCCGTTGATCGTGTTCGGGCGAACGCCACCGACCAACGACCCGATCTGTGCCTGCAGTTTGCCCGTCTGCGTGTTGTAGATGAGTAGGTGCGAGTAGTTGCGATCGCCGAGCTGCAGAATCTTCCCGTCGGCGGACATCACGCCGTCGTGCGGGCCGGTCCCTGGCGTTTCGATTTTCCCGACGACGTTCCCGTTGGAGGTGTCGAGGATGTACCAGTTGCCGTCCGAGGAATTCTCGCCGTCGGGCATGTACAGCAGTTTCCCGTCGGCGCTCACCGCGCCCGAGTCGATGCCCGTGCTGAGGTTCACCGACCAGACGACCCTCTTGTTCACCAAATCATAGGCCAGCACGGAGCCGTGACCGTTGCCGCCGCCGTCGCCGCCGTAGGAGACGAACATCATGTGGGTCGCGGGCGAGACCGCCACGCCGCGCACCCCGCGGTTCGTACCGGCCAGCGTGAACGTTTCCACGAGCTTGAAGCCGTTGTCGATGTCGTACACGTTGACTGGTCCGTCGTTGAAGACATACTCCAGGTGCTGTATGCCAGTCGAGGGGTGCTGGCCGCCAGTCGAGCGAGTCACGATGTGGGTGTGCGCCGAGAGCGCGGCCTTGGAGCGACCGGCCCGATTGGACGCGACCACCGAAACGCGCAGCGTGGTGCCGATGTCTCTTGCGCCGAGCGTGTAGGTGGCGGAGGTCGTGCCGGCGACCGCTTTACAGTGCTTGCCGCCCGGGTTGCAGCGCCACCACCTGTCGGCATAGGACCTCGGCTTGTGTGACCACGAGCCCGGTGCGGCGGTGAGACGTTGCCCCGCCTGCGCGGTCCCCGAGATCGTCGGCCGCTTCAGGTTGACCGAGCGCACGGGGCGCGCGGCCGAGACGCCGGGCTGCACGAGCGCATCGCGAGGGTCGCTCGCGCGCGGCGGCGTCCCGCTGCCAGCCGTGGCCAGCCCAACGATGCCCGCGGTGACGAGACCCACCAGGCCGAGGAGGAGGACGATCCTCCCGGTTCTCCGCTTGGATCGTCCGTCGTCGCGGTCGTGCCCAGGCACGCGGAGACCTCCTTGTTCTCGCTCCGTTTGCCGCTGCGCTCCGCACTGTCACCGATGGGGCGTGAAAAGTCAACGGCCAGCGGATGAGAAGGGCCTTAGCGAAGTGGTCCTCGCAGAACCGAGCGCGCGGCGTGATATCCGCACATCCCGTGGACTCCTCCTCCTGGAGGAGTGGAGGCAGAACAAAGGTAAATCTGCTCGTTTGGCGTCGAATACGGATCCCAGCGCGCGACGGGTCGGGTGAAGAGCTGGCGTAGATCCTGAAGGCCGCCGTTGATGTCACCGCCGATGTAGTTGGCGTTATAGGCCTCGAGGTCCGCGGGGGCCATGACGTTGCGCGCCAGAATGCACTCGCGGAATCCCGGAGCGAAGCGCTCGATCTGGGCTTCGATGCGCACGCTCATGTCAGTCGTCGACCCGTTGGGCACGTGACAGTAGGCCCAAGCCGTGTGGGACCCAGCGGGCGCCCGGGCATCGTCGAAGAGGCTGGGCTGGGCCACGAGCACGAACGGGCGCTCGGGGTGCTGGCCGGATGTCACCGCCCGCTCGGCCGCAGCCATCTCGGCGAGCGTGCCGCCGACGTGGACCGTTCCCGCCAGGGCGCATTGCCGAGCACGCCAGGGAATCGGCGCCGAGAGGGCGAAGTCGAGCTTGAACACTCCGGGTCCCTGGCGGAAGCGCGCCAGCCGCCGGAGGTAGATGGGCGGCAACTCCTCTCCGGCAATGCCGATCAGCTGGCGAGGAGACACGTCAAACAAGTAGGCGCGGGCGCGGGGAAGTTCGCTATAGCGACTGATCCGTTGGCCAGTGACGATCTCGCCGCCGAGCCGCCGCAGATGGTCGGCCAGGGCGTCGGCGATTCGCTGAGAGCCACCGCGCGGGACCGGCCACCCGTAGGCGTGTCCGGCCACGGCCATCACCACCCCCACAGCCGCGCTCGGACGCTGCTCGAGGCGCAGCATCGAGTGAGCCGCGATTCCTCCGAAAAGCGCGCGCGCCGGCTCGCCGGAGAAAGCCCCCCGCGCAAGGCCCGTCGCTGAGCGCAGCGCCGATAGCCCGAAGCGGGCGAGCAGCAGCGGATGTCGAGGAGGGCGCGCCGGACCAAGTAGCTCTGGAAAGAGCAGATCGGCGCGATCGACGAACGGTTGCATGAGCCGCTGGTAGGCGTCGCGATCGCCCCCGAGTCCAGCTGCCGTATCAGCCAGGGAGCGTTCGAGCATCACAGCGCTGCCGTCGTCCAGGGGATGAGCGAGCGGCGCCGGATCGATCCACTCCAACCCGTGGCGCTCGAGCGGGAGCTGGCGCAGGAAAGGAGATCCGACTGCCATCGGGTGAATGGCCGAGCAGACGTCGTGCAGGAAGCCTGGCAGCGTCAGCGCCGCGCTGCGGGTGCCCCCGCCGGGGGTCTCGGCGGCCTCGATGACGCGAACCGAACGCCCGGCCATCGCGAGCATGATGGCGGCGCTCAGACCGTTTGGGCCCGCGCCGAGGACGACTGCGTCGAGGCTGCGATCGCTCATCGGCGATCGGGAGTACTACGCATTGACCGAGCCAGTTGCCGGCATCGCAGCGCCGTGCAGGCCCTCGCGACGCTCAGCAAACGCGCTGAGCGCGATCGCGCCGAGGATCGCAAAGACGATCAATGCCATCGCGCGCGGCTCGGGCTGGGGAAGCGCAGCGAAAAACGCGACCACGAAGTAGCTGACCGGATTACAGAGCAGGATCCAGACCAGCGCCCTCCAGGCGCGATGAGTCCTGCCGTGCACGGAGATCTCCAGCTCGCCCTGCGGCACCGGCTGCCAGCGGAAAGCACCCTCGAAATCAAGGCGCTTTAGAACGCTCACCCAGCGACCGAGCCGGCCGAGCTCCTGCCCAAAGCGCACCGGCAAAGGCTCGGTGGGCCAGGTGACAAACGCCAGATAAGCGCTCGGCGCGGCGATCCAGAACATTCCAAAGCTCCTGTTCATCACGAGCACCAGCGTGGTGTGATAGGCCACCCCGACCCAGATCAGGACGGGTACGTGGCGACGAAGCGCAAAACCGATCGACAGCGCGAACTCCGTGCCGATCGCCATCCACGCAAGCAGCGCCCCGAGCACCCGATCGCCGAACAGGCCCGCGACCTTCGGCCAGGCCGCGTGGTGCAGGTAGCTCATCCACGCTTGGAAGAAGTACCCGTCGCGCCATTCCGCCAGCAGGACCTTGTTCACAGCCGCCGCGAAATAGAGCAGGACGACCTGCCAGCGCAACACCCAAGAGTCCCCGTCTGGGTCATCCAGGCCGGCCAGCACGAGAAGCAAAGCTGTGTACTCGCGGTTGTTCTCGTAGTACTTCATCGAAGAGGCGATGCTCACAACGACGACCATCCCGAGCACGACACAGGCCACCCGCACGTGACGATTGAGAAACAGGCTCGCGGCAGCTACAAGGAAGATGAGCAGGAGCGCCAGGTGAAACGCCGACGGTGAGCCCACATGGCGAAAGAAGCCAATAAAGGGAACGAGGTGACGTGACAACATGACGATCTGGCCGCTGAAGATGAAGTCCAGAGTCACGAGCTTGGCCATCAGCAGGATGTTGGGCCGCATCGCGGTTCCGCGGATGCTGAAGGCGCGCCCAAGCAGAGCCCAGGCGTAACTGCCGGGAGACCCGGTCCAAGTCAGGTCCGTTGCCACGTCTGCTCCCGGTGACCGTCGAGACTGTAGCGAAGAATCACATGTGCATGTTCGTGCGCTCCGTAGGTTCTCTCATATCGATTGAGATAATCGATCAACCGCTGAGGCGGATCCTCCCACAGTCCATGGGCATTGACTTCGTAGCGCTGCTGCACTTCAGCGGGTGTGAGCTGGCGCCCGTCGAGGTAGGTCGTGATCGTGTACACGACCGCGTAATCGTTCGGCGCCCAAGCGAAGTAACGTCGTGAGCCAGCCAGGTGTGCATAGATCACGTTTCCCGCCTGTGCGAGCAGGATCACCGCCCCAAGCACGGTCAGCAAACGCAGCCGGGAGGACATCACGGGATTATACGGTTGGCGTCCCGCGCGACTTTACCCGTGCAAGTTAGGAACCGGAGCTGGGATCGCTCAACCCACGTGGCCCACGCCCAGGCGCCCGCTGGTCGCCACGGGTACGCCATTTTCCCAGTCGATCTCCAGAGACTTCTTCGTGTTTGCAAGCGTGGGGAGGGTGGTGATGACCTTCCGGGTGGCCGTTTCGATGACCTCACCGGAGTCACCCACGTAGACGAAGCGCCCGTCGAGGGAGTGCTGCAGCCAGCCGCTGCGACCGCAGTCATAGGCGCAGGAGCTCTCTTCGCCGGTCAGCCCCGCCACCGGGATGACCCCGAGCCTGGCCGGAGCGATCCCTTCGGCAACCCTGGAGACGTCCCAGACCTGCACCTCTTTGTGGACGCTGTCGATCACATACAGCTGCGTCTCATCGGGCGAGAGCGAGATGCCGTGGCTCGCGGTGGTGAAGGGGAAGCCTTTGGGCACGGCGCCGAAGGAGACCGTGAACAGGACTTTGCCGGTCGTGATCGAGGAGATCTGGAAGCCGTCGAATTCGGTCGCGGTCGTGAACGCGAGCGTGTTCGAGCCGTTGACCGTGAAGGGGCGCACTCCATTCTGAAGCGGGCCTAGTTCTTTGATGATGTGGCCGCTGGCGGTTTCATATACGTCCAGGTAGTTGTAGTCGCGCCCGCCCAAATAGACGTAGCGGCCGTTGTTTGAAACGATCGTGTCGTGGGCGGCGCTGCCGCCCTGGATCGTCCCCACGACGGCGCCATTGGCGGCGTTGAGGATGTTCCAGATGCCGCTGGGGTCGTTCTCACCGGTGGGCATGTAGATGAGCTTGCCGTCCGGGCTCACTTCGCCCGAGTCGATGCCGGTTTTCAGGTGCACCGTCCAGACGACTTTTTCGCGCACCAGGTCATACGCAAGCACAGAGCCGTTGCCGAACGCGCCGCCGTCGCCGCCGTAGGAGATGAACAGCAGGTGGGTTTTCGGGCAGACCGTCACGCCCCTGATGCCTGCGCTGGTCTGGGGCAGGGAGATCGTCTTGATGAGCTTCTGTCCCTGGTCTGAGTCGTACACCGAGACGAGGCCGTCGGTGAAGATGTACTCCAGGTGCCGGACTTCGCTTGAGCCGGTCACCACGGCCGTCTGAGCCGAGGTCGCCGGTGGCGAGCGACCGGCGGCGTTGGCGGCGGTCACCGCGACGCGCAGCGTCGCGCCAACGTCGATTTCGCCGAGCGTGTAGGCAGACGTGGTGGCTCCGGGGATCGCCTGGCAGGCGACGCCGCGTGGATTGCAGCGCTTCCATTTGTATGTGAACGACGTCGGGGCGTGCGACCACGAACCACGCGATGCGGTGAGCCGCTGTCCCGACCGCGGGATCCCGGAGATCTTTGGCGGCTCTACGTTCGCCGGTCGGGACGCGACAGCGGCGGCCAGGAGGATCCCGTTGTCAGGTTCACCTGCACCGCCCGCCGCCGGCGAACTGCCGCTCGAAGCCATCACACCCGCGAGGAGGAGCCCGAGGGCGAGCCTCTTTCCGGATCGGCGGTTGTTCATCGCGATGGCGACGCGCTCGAGCGGGTCGTCAGGCGCGGGCTTGATTCGCATCAGGTGAGCAGCCTAGCGCTCAGCCCACCCCACCCACGCCCGTGCGCCCGCTGGTCGCGATCGGCACTCCGTTCTGCCAGTCGACCTCGATCGACTTCTTGGTCTGCGCGAGGGTGGAGAGCGTCGCGATGACGTTGCGCGTGGCCGTTTCGATCACCTCTCCGGAGTCCCCGACGAACACGTAGCGCCCGTCGATCGAGCGCTGCAGCCAGCCGCCTCGGGTGCAGTCGTAGGCGCAGCCAACCTCTTCGCCGGTCAGGCCGGCGAGCGCGATCACGCCGATCCGGGTCGGTGCGATGCCTTCTTTGACTTTGGAGACATCCCACACCTGGACCTCTTTGTGGACCGCGTCGATCACGTACAGCTGGGTCTCATCGGGCGACAGCGA
>Ga0182024_10017860_pt1 | contig 13266 bp, 6 predicted proteins | sample P32metaG_FD_120480 | JGI IMG/M metagenome (GOLD analysis project Ga0182024, IMG submission 120480) | Permafrost microbial communities from Stordalen Mire, Sweden - P3-2 metaG (Illumina Assembly) | ecosystem: Environmental > Terrestrial > Soil > Wetlands > Permafrost | place: Sweden: Stordalen...
AAGAAGAGCTCTACCCCGGGAAAGGATTGCAGGGAGGCGGGCAGCTGGAAATCCGCCTGACCCAGTCCATTTACACCAGCGATCCGGACGCGCTCGAAGTCGCGCAGCGAATGAAGCCGTTCGATTTGGAGTCCTGGATCGTGGAGTGGACGCGAGTCGCGGAGAGAAACGAAGAGCTGGCCGAGAAGTTCGCCGGTGAGGGCTATAAGGTAACGGCGAACGAATACTATCTCAAGGCGTCCGGCTTTTACCGGGAAGCGTGCTGGCCGCAGCCGGTCGACGAACCTCGCATGATGACGACCTACAAGAAGATGCGAGACACTTTCGACAAGGCGTGGAAGATGACGCGGTCGCCCTTCGAGCGTGTGCAGATCAACTATGAAGGGAAAATGCTAGAGGGATATTTTCGAAAGCCAAACGGTCCTGCGGGGAAGAAGTACCCTGTGGTGATCCCATTTCAAGGCGCGGACACGATGGCCGAAGCGACGATCCTCGGTGGAGGCGCCTACACGGCCCGCGGCATGGCGTATCTGGCCATCGATTTCCCGGGCCAGGGGGGCGCGATGCGCTTGCACGATCTGCATCTTCCTCCGGACACCGATCGTGTTGTGAAAGCCTTGATCGATTATCTCGAGACCCGTCCGGATGTGGACGCTACCCGCGTCGGAATGCAGGGAATCAGCATGGGCGGATACGGCGTGCCGCGAGCCGCAAGCGGCGAGAAGAGAATCAAGGCCGCGTTCATGAGCAGCGGCTCCTATGACCTGAAATCGGACCTGTTCGAATACTATCCTCCGATTCAGGAACGCGTGCGCTGGATCATCGGCGCGAGGGACTTGGCCGACGCGCGGAAGAAACTGGACGACTACAACCTCGGCGGGGGAAGGGCGGAAAAAATCGAAGCCCCCATGTTGATCGGCTACAGCAAGGACGATCGGATCATGGATCCGGCCGGCGCCTTGCGCCTCTACGAAGCCGCCAAGAACTCCAAACGCGACATGGTCGAGGGCACGGGTCACGTGCAGGCCGCCAATGCGGGAGGGCCAAGAATGTCGCGGCCGATCGTGTTTCCGGATTGGGCGGCAAAAACGCTCGGGGCGGATTCGTAGAGCTTTCTAGCGCCCGCCTTCAGGCGGGCATCGTGGATTCGAGCGCATGCCCGCCTGAAGGCGGGCGCTACACGAACTGAACGCCGAATTACCAGACGGGCTCTGAACCCGTTGCTATTTACGCCTTCTTCACCACTTCCTCGATGGTCGTACCGAAATCCTTCAGCATCACCATGGCCGCGTTTCGTCCTGGCGCTCCGGTTACAGAACCGCCGGGGTACGTGCACGCGCCGGTTTGATATAAGCCGGGGATCGGCATGCGGTATTGGGCCCAGCCGGGCATCGGCCGCATGTTGCCGGTCATCGAGGGTTCCGACGAGCCGGAATGAACGCTGCCGTGCCACATGTGAGGGTTCCTCCGCTCGATATCCAGCGGGCTGACAATAAATTTGCCGAGGATTTTGTCGTCCGTCAGGTTGGGCGCAAAGCGGCGCAGGTATTTCAAATTCGCATCGGCGACTTCGTCCTTAATTGCGTCCCAGTGTTTCGGTCCTTCTTTCAGATCGTAAGGTTGGTAGCCGATGACTTTGATCGTGTGCATTCCCGCAGGCGCGCGAGAAGGATCGGCAACTGTGCTTGAAAAAATCGTCAGTGGCGGATTGTCGAGACCCACGACTGCGGTGGGATAGTCATATGCGGACCGAAGTAAACGCGCAGAAGAAACCAGAATGGCCGATTCGCAAACCGCAAGCGTGCCCCCTTTGACGGGATATTTCGGCGGCTCTTTGCTGGCATAGTGAGCTACGATTTCGGAAATTTCGCCTTCCCACGTGTCCACGCCATCGAGGAAATCGTGGCCCCACATATCTTTCGGCGCCATGTCGACCAGTTGTTTGACGTGGATCGTGGACAGCACGGCCTTCTCGCCGCGATACGAACTGCCGTCGGCGCATTCGACTCCAACGCATTTGCCGTTCTCTATCATTAGTCGCGTGACCGCCTTGTTGGTGAGGACGACGCCATTGTGCGCTTCGATGTATTTCGCGAGCGCCTGCGTCAATATTCCCGACCCGCCCTTTGGAATGGGACGGCTCGTACGAATTGCGGAATAGGCGCTGCGGCCGGACATCGGATACTGCGGCGGCGACATGCTGGGCGGGGTGCCCATCATGAACGCGCGGCAGTGATCATCCTCAAAATTATCGCGAAGGATCTCCCATTGGGACATGGCAAGGCGCCGCTGCCAAATTTTGCCCTGGGGATGTTCGGCCAGGCGTTCGGCGACCGATTTCCCTGGGAAACCGGGCGGAATCAAACCATTTCCCTCGAAGACGGATTTCACGGCCTCATTTTCGTCATGCATGCGCCGGTAGGCTGCCGCGTCTTTCTTCGAAAACTTTGCGAATTCCTCGCAGGTGCGATCGAGATCGCGCCACTGCGTGATGAAGCTGCCGTCGGGGAAAGGCATGTGGTAGATCGGATCGGCCTCGATGTACTCGATCCCGTAATCACGAATCAGGTGGAGTTCATCGTTGCGCATGACGGGGTTCGCTTGAATGCCGCCGTGGGCGGTCGAACACGTGTCATGTTTGAATCCGGGCAGCGTCACCTCTTCCGTCTTTACCCCGCCGCCGACCTGAGGACGATACTCCAGCACGAGAACCCGATAACCCGCTTTGGCCAAATACCCCGCCGCAACGAGGCTGTTGTGTCCAGCGCCCGCAACGACAATGTCAAATTTGTCGGACGGAGCCGTCTGCGCCACGATGCTAAACGGAGCAAAGGCAAGCGGCGCCATGGCCGCACCTTTTACAAATCCTCGTCGCGTGATTTCGCTCATTAATTGCTTCCTTTCCGCCGGAGTGCTTCTAAAGCGCTGCTGCCGTTACGTCAACAGATCCCAGTAAGGTTGTAATTTCATCCATCGAGCGGAGAGGCCTCTCCGTCCCGGAGAACACGGTTCACCGTGAATGTTCACCGTGAACGGGACGGAGAGGTCGCTACATAACCGATTCGCAATCGAGCAGTTGGTTTTGTACGAGCCGGCCGCCTTTTGGGCGGGCACGCTCTGCTTTACGGTTCCTGCACCTGCGTTGGCTTCTCGGGATTGTTGGGTCGCTGCTCGGCGCCTTGCCACAAGAGCGACACGGACAGCGATTTGCGCGAGTCCTCGAATTTGAAATCATGCACCTGTCCGCCCGCGTCCACTTTCATGAGCTTGCTGGGCATCGGCTTGCCGTCAAAGCGGTCTTTGAACCACTCCGCAATGAAGGTTCCAGTGTTCGGGCCGTTCGTCGTAGCGGGGGAACCGCTGACGCTGTGAAGAGCGCCTTCGTAGAGGATCATCTGCTTCGGCGCGGAGATCGAATCCATCAGTTGAAAGCCATATTCGACGGGGGTGAGCTGATCGTCCTCGCCGCCGACGAGCAAGTAGGGACACTTGACCTTCTCCGCCACGCCCTTCAGCGTCCAGGATTGCAGGAATTTATCCAGTTCCGCTTCGCTCTCCAAACCCGTGTAATACAGGAAGCGCAACTTGAACGAAGGAGATTGGGTTGTAAAAGCCGTGCGCATCGTGGGCTCGATCGCCATGGCCTGAAGGGCGGCGCCTTTTAAGCGGCCGTCGACCGAAGCCACCTGCGTTCCCAGGTACGATCCCAGGCTCGCGCCGCGTAGCGCGATGCGGTCCGGATCGATCTCTTTTTGCGAACGCAGCCATTCGAGCACAACGCGGCCTGCATCCTGCCAATTGGTTTGCGTCAAATAAATTTCACGAATGGCGCACTCATTTTGGCCAGGACCCTCAAGCGCCAGCGTGGCGAAGCCGCGTTCGCGCAATCCGTCGCCGTAGATCGCCGCTCCACCTTCTTTATTGCTGTCCAGGCCGGAGATGGACCACACACAGGGCACGCGACCCGAAACGTTGGGGGGCAAGTGCAGATAACCGGGCAGAGTTTTGCCGCTGCCACCGAAGGGTACTTCTACCCGGCGAATCTCGTGGTCGGCGAACTGGATGTATTTCGCGTAGCATTCGTTCTTCTTGTTATTGAGCAATACCGTGTCGGGCGTGTTTTCGAATATGGGCCATTGCGCTCCGGCATAAAGATGCGCAGCAAGGAAATAGGCTTCACGCGCGGGAATCGAGCGGCCGTCCTTCTCGTATTGCCGGGCTTCTCTTTCCCGGCGGACCGCAGCGCGGGCAAATTCGCGCGACATGTCGTTGAACTTGTGGATGCGCGCGCGCAATCCGGCGGCATCGCCCGCTCCGTTGGGAATGCCGGCGAGGGCGCCCAAGCGGCCCTGGTCCCATTCCGGGCCGACTGTGGCGATTACGGCATCGAGCAGCCAGCGTTGGTCCTGCCAGCGTTCCAGTTTGCGTTCCACGCTCACCGACATCGACGGAGGCTCCGGTTCGGGTGGGAGCGCAGCGCTGGCAGAACTCTCCAGCAACGTAGATCCGGCGCCGCCTACTAACGAAGCTCCCGCTAGAGTTGCCGCGCCCGTAAGGAATTCTCGTCTCTCGACCAAATTATTTTTTGTAGGGGCTGGAATTTTTTCGCTTGGCATAGACTCTTCTCCTTCTTCCCATGAGCGGATTGCATGCTCCGTCCTCGTCCGTGTATCGCATATCCCAGCCTGCATTGCAAATAAAGAAGGGGCCGGAGGTGAGTCCAGCCCCTTCGATTACAGATTCGATCCGTGAAGATTAAGTTAGAAGGTTAACTTCAATCCTAACTGTATCGCGCGGGCTCCTCCCGTTCCGAGCACGGGATTGGAGCTGACGGTGTCCGCGGTTGCTGGCTGGAAGCCGAAACTCGCGCCTGCATCGGCGCTCGGATCGGTATAGGCATTGCTTCCGCCAGGACCACCATACGGGTTGGCGAGAGTAGCGCGGTTGAAAATGTTGAAGAACTCGGCTCGGAACTCGGCGTTTAGTCGTTCTCCGAATTTGAACATCTTAGTCACGGAAAAGTCCACGTTGTAGAACGGCATGCCACGGAACATATTGGGGGCGGTGGTACCGAGAGTTCCATAGGCTGGTGGCACCAGAACTGATTTGCCGTTCAGGGATGCGTAACAGCCCAGGTCAGTAAGCGAGGCAATCGCTAAAGCGCCCATAGCAGTTGAATGCGTAAGGCAGGTAGGGTTGCTCGTACCTGGGAAATAAGGAAGTCCGCCCTGTGCAACCCCACCTACCACATTCGTGCCGGATAGCGCCTTGGTCTCCTGGAAATCGGCGGGATTGCCGAAGAAGTCCCATTGCTCGCCATTTGGAGAAGGAGAATTAATCTCATTCGTGCCGCTGAAGTCGGTCGTGAGGTCATTGACACCCCAAGGCAAGGCACCTTCAAGCGTCACGACGGCATTGAGCGACCATCCCTTTAGCAACTGTGCCGGTACATTTATCCCAGGAATTTCGTAGGTCGTTGAAAAGGTGAACCGATGCCTGATGTCAAATTGAGTCGTTCCGTAGATCTCTCGAGGATTGGCGCTGTTGATGGGGGAGACGAAACTCCAATTGTCCGGAGATTCACCCAGAGCGTGTGAGTACGTATAGCCGAGCACGTAGGACCATCCATGGGTTGCGTGCTGAGTTACCGACACTTGCAGGCTGTTATAATTGGAAAAGTTATCGTTCGAAAGCCACAAGATATTGCCCAAATAGGGGTACTTGGAGGCGAACGGCAAAGTTCCCGCGCCGGGCGAGCAGTTAGTGTAGGGCCCGCCATTCGTGACGAAATCATTTAGGCAGACGTAGGCTGGAGATCCGCTGGCAGCAGACCCAGTTCCGGTGCCATCTGTTGGGCTTCCCCAACCTGATCCAATCGCTGGTTGGTTCAGATCGGACAAACCGACCAATTTCGTGGCGTGGTTACCGACATAAGAAACGTCGAGCGAGAGGCTGTTTGTCAATGCGCGCTGGATGCCCAAGCTCCATGTGGTGACGTAGGGGGTGCGCAGATTCTGGTCGACGCCCAGGATGGTGCACGGTCCCGGAGTAATTCCGTTGGGTTCCGCAACTGTTCCGTCTCCGCAAGCTGGGGAAGCTGCATACAGCGGTTCACTGGAAGAGTTATTTTGCCACCTTGCGTCAATACCGCTAGCCCCCAGAAGTGCGGGGCCTGAGAATGTGATTGCTCCTGCGTTGATGAGGCCGCCCGAAACTGCGGTCGTCACCGGATTCGGTGCTGTGCATGGGTTGGTGTTATTCGAACACGTATAAATCGGAACGCCAGTCGGGTTAACCCGCAACCCGTACAGGTTGCCAACGGCCATAAAAGAATCAAAGCTGGCTTGCTCGTACAACAGGCTGCCACCCCCTCGAACGACGGTCTTGCCGTTGCCTGCGATATCCCACGCAAAGCCGAGCCTCGGAGAAAAATTTCTATAATCTGGATTGTATGGGGTGCTATATCCCCCGACCCCAACCTGCTCTAACCCGGCGGTGGGACTGAAATTGCCGACCAGGTTGTTCTTGTCCTTTAGGATCGAAGTGAACTCATAGCGAAGTCCCGCGTTCACGGTTAATTTGTGCGTGATGCGCCAGTCATCCTGCACGAAAGCTGCGATTCCGTGGTCCGATAGGTTTCGCACGAAATTCCCGGTGGAGATTTTTGCGCTCTTGAGGTCACCTAGGAAAAAGTTCTCCAAGGTAGAGTTGCCGCCTCCGGCGGCAAAAGTCACCGGGCCTTTCGTATTATTCGTGACCTGGTTGGTGTCCTGGTTGATCATGAACTCGCCACCGAACTTGAACGAGTGGTTCCCGTGCAAGTAAGAGACGCTATCGGAGATCTGGGTAACGGCGTCGGGACCCACCGTCTTTGGCCAACTCCCACCTAACTGAAATTGAAAGCCAGCCCCTGAGAAACCTATTATTGGGAGGCCAAAGCTGGCCGCACTTGTCACACCCGTATAAATTCCATAGGTGGTCGGATTTACGGTGCTGTCCGGGGTGACGAACGTTTGGTAGTAATGGGAATAGCCAAACCGGAAGGAATTCACCCAGGCGGAACTGGGGACATACGTCCAGCCCACGGACCCCACGATAGCCCGCGCGTATTGAACGGTAAGCCAGCGCGAGTCGATTTGCTTGATGGGGTTGTCCACAAACGTTCCACTTCCTGGACTCATAAAAAACATGCCACTCAACGAGTTCTTGTCGTTAAGGTGGTAGTCCATCTTACCGACCCCGGAGTAAATCAAGTTGTTACTGGTTAAGGCAGTTTCAAGCGTATTGCTGCCATTGCTGACCGGGAATAAACCGGGGCCTGAAGGCATCGTGCAGGTTCCGCCGGCAACGGTGATTCCCGCCAAGTGGGCGCTGAGTGGCGCGACTGTTCCTCCACTATTCAGAACGCCCTGGCATGCGCCAACAAGGCTTTCAACAGGGTCCGTGGCAGTGGGGGATGCATCAGGAACATTGTGCTGGAAAGGACTGGCGATGCTGTATCGCTGTGACTCGAAATTGCCAAAGAAGAAGAGTTTGTCCTTCTTGATCGGTCCACCGATGCTGGCGCCGAACTGTTCGAGTGAGACCGGTACCCTTTCCGAGTAGAGATCCACCGCGTCAAAAGCATCGCTGCGGCCATATGCATATCCACTTCCATGGAAGCTATTCGTGCCGGACTTGATTCCGACATTAACAACCGCTCCAGGCTTCCACCCATATTCCGCGCGAGGATTTTCAATCGTCTTGAATTCGTCGATGGCGTCGATGGGCAGGATGGTGCCCGCATCACCCGCGGCCATGCCCGCATTCATGATGCTCTGCGCCATCCATGGGTCGTTGCTGTTGACCCCTTCCACCAGGTACATGTTGTCGTGAGGACGCAAGCCGTTCGAACTCTGCGTCCACCCTCCACCGCCGGAATACACTTCGACACCGGGGCGCAGAGTCAGAAGATTTTCGAAATTCCGGCCGTTCAAGGGCAAGTCGTTGATGACTGCGCTCTGAATCGTTCCGCCGAGTTCGGCGTTGGTCGTTTCCACCAGTGGAATTTCTTCAGTAACAGTAATCGTCTGCGCTTGCTCCCCGGGCTGGAGGGACAGATCCACGCGAATTTCCTGGCCGACTTCAAGCACAATGCTCTGGCGCTCGGTAGTTTTGAAACCCTTGAACTCAACGCGTACCTTGTAATTGCCGGGGAGCAGGTTCGGAGCGTTGAACGCCCCTGATTCGTCCGTGGTCAACGGCCGCGAAGTGCCTCGATCCACGTCCAGAACGGTTACAATGGCGCCAGAGACGACGCCGCCATTTGAATCGGTAACGGTTCCAAGAATGCGGCCGGCGCTGCCTTGTGAGAATAGGGGAGCGCAACACAGGAATGACAATCCAAGCGCAAAAAAGAAAACTGCTGCGGGAAATTTCCACTTTGCAGAAAGCGTGCCCCAAGGCTTCATAGGACTGACCCTCCTCAGTTCGTTTCGCAGTCGAAGCGAGCGAGGGTTCGCGAGCTTTCCAGAGCCCGTGCCTCAGCCTGGTCAAACGGAATGGCCAGGATCCGCTACGATCTGCCACCCACAAGAACAAAAAAAGAAGCTGAAATGTCCGGGTAATAGGATATGAATCGGGCCGAAATCAGTTCCACCCTAAAACCAACCGTTGTTGGCGCGATACTCGTTTATTCAAAATTGAATGTCAAGATAAGTTTTGAGATTTTTCGGGAATTTCCCGGTAGCAATCGAATGATTTCTCGGAGAGGAATTCACGAAGCGTGGCTGGCCCGAGACGGAATTGATACTTTCCCAGGAATCGGCGGCCAAATGATCAGGCAGGCATGATTAGAACATAGTATCGAAAGTTCTGAACGAAGATTCGTGCTGGAATTCCTGGAGGAGGCGAAATACGAACAGATTTGAGGAATCCTCCCGTGGCTGGCATGAAGCGAGCCTCGATCCCTCCCGCTATGAGGAAATCCCTTACTTTTCGAAATCTTCGAACGCGGCGTTGTCCGTGCACACGAGTTCCATTATGTCCCAGCTGGGTCTTAGTTGAACACTCAACTGGGAGACCCAAGGTTTTGCGAGCGCTTTCGGATCCTGGATGTTGAGGTCGATCGTCATGTTGTCGAAATCGACGCGGTGGAATCGTTCGATGACGTGCAACTGATCGCTGTGGGGATGGCCGTCGCGGTCGAGCCAGGTCTTTTCATTGAACCCGACGGTATCAACGACTAGTGTGTCGCCCTCCCATTTGCCGATCGAGTGCCCCATGTAGGTGGGGAGGATATCGTCAGGATGCTTGCGGCCGTCGATAAAAATCTGCCGCACGGTGTGGTCGTATTCGTAAATCATGACGATTTCCTTGGGAGTCTGTACCATTTGGAAGGGAAAGGGCTGCAGGTAAATGCGCGGAGTGCCTGGAGGGAGGCACTGTTTCAGAACAGGGTCATCGGTATCCTTAAGCGAATGCGTCCGAGGACCATTGGAGGGCTTGTTGGCGTTGTATTTCTCCGTCCCCCAGGCGGTCATTTCGGGTGGCTCGGCAGTGTAGGTGGCGCCGATAAACCGTCGCTGGCTGGGCGGGGCGTGCATGGTCCAGACACCCGAAAGGTCGTGCTCCGGGGCGGGCGCGGATGCCGCGGCGGGTTTTGCCGATCCCTGCTGCTGGCCGGTCTGAGCGGGGAGAGCGGGCGAAAGCGCTAGAGCGGCTGCCCCCGCAAGAATGAAAGTGCCAACACGGTTCCACATACTGAAACTCTCCCCGGAGCAAGAATTGTATTGCTCGGCAGTTTTGCGCAGCGATGCCGAACTTTCTAGTTCCCGCCCATACCAGTCGGAAGTTCTTCACCACTGCCCATGACCACTTTCTGAATCCAGATTTCATGGGCGCCGCTCTTCGTTGGATAGCCGCTGATGGTGATGGTGTCGCCAGCCTTGATGGAGCTCTTCGTCCAGCCGTCCCTGGACAAGCGATTGGGGCTGGTCAACTCTCCTTGCCAACTCTGGGTCGCACCAGAATCGTCTTTGGCATCCCAGGTAATTTGGACGTGAGGATTGACGAATTCAAATCCAGTCACGACGCCCTTCACGGTAATCGACTTGGTCGTATCGTAGTTCGCATTGCCGTGGTGAGCAAACGCCACGGGCGCAAGGGCCACAAGCACTAGAAACAAAGTAATGGAACTCACTCGTGTATTTTTCACGTTGTCCCCTATCAATTTGAGTCGCGAATTCTCACGGCGTTTCCGCCGGAGAGCACCCATCGCGATCCCGACAATACCTATAAGACGAAGTATAAAGCAAATTTGTTTCAAGAAATCAAGAATTGTGTGGGGACTTCTTGTGGTCCCGAATCGCCGGGAGCAGGATGATATTGACACGCCTATGCCGCAGGCATATAAGGCTTGAGGGCGTGCCTGCGTTGCGTGCCGCGCCGTCAAAACAAATCTCATAGTGGAAAGTTCAAGAAAGGGATTCATGCGTAAAGTACTGCTGACCGTTATTGCGATTGGCGTGGGTTGCGTGATTGGATTGTCCTTTGGAAGCAACCCCTGGACCGTCCAGGGGCAGGGAAATTCGGGGAGTATCGCGGCAATTCCCGGCGTTGTGGGAGGCCAGGATACGTTCGGGCCTTACGATGTCGATAAGGATTGGCCTGCGAACATCAGCACGCTGCCGGGAAACGAAAAGTGGACCTGGGGAGCGGGGCAGAGCGTCTACGCGGAGAATCCGAATCGCGTGTTCCTGCTGTTTCGCGGCGAGCTGCCGAATATCAAGCGGCCGGATGCGAAATTAATTCCTGATTTTGGACCAAGCTTGATTTTTCCGATCGGCCGCCTTCCGTGGCGCGACGCAACAATTTCGGCGCTGCCGGGATCGGGGGGAACGGGTCAGGAACCGGACGATGGCCCAAAGAATTGGATGCTCGGGAAGGGCGGAGTCGGAGTGGACGCCAAGTGGGAACACTGCCTGACGATTGTGGACGCCTCGGGGAAGATCATCGAAACGTTTCCTCAGTACGACCATCTGTTCAAGCGCCCGCATTACGTTACGATCAATCCCTACGATCCGGAGAAGCACATCTGGATTGTCGACGATCACATGCACGCCATTTACATTTTCACGCATGACATGAAGGAACTTGTCCAGACGCTGGGCACGCCCACCGTAAAAGGCGCCGATGGCACGCATTTCAACCGGCCTACCTTTCTTTCCTGGCTGCCCGACAGCACGCTGTTCGTCGCGGACGGATACAATGGCACGCGGGTCGCGAAATTCGACAAGAACGGAAAATTCCTGATGGATTGGGGCATGAAGGGCACGCCTCCAAATGACACACGCCCCTACTACATGAATAACGTGCATGGAGTGGCCCTTGATCCCGTTACGAAACACGTTTTCGTGAACGACCGGGGTAACCATCGCGTGCAAGTGTTCGATGAGAATGGAAAATATCTGTACGAGTGGAGCATGGGTAAGGATCCGTCCGACGTCCATCTGCTTTACATCGGGGCCGACCATATGTTGTGGGCCTACGACCGCGGCACGTCCAAGATGCTGAAGTACGATCTTCAGGGACACTTCATGTATTCCTGGGGCACCTGGGGAGATTTTCCGGGAGGCTTCTGGGGAGTGCATGGATTCAGCGTCGACCAGGACGGCAATTTCTATGTCGCCGAAGTGGATAATGGCCGCGTGCAAAAATTCACGCCGCGCGCGGGTGCGAATCCTGCGTACATGGTCAGCAAGCCGATCTACGCGGCTTGGAAATAAGGCATTCGCACTGGACGCATGGTTGGATGTGGCGGAGGTTTTTGGATAACTCGAATAAAATCCTCGCCCTTTGAAGATCGCAAAGGGTGGGGCGCCAGATCTTACGAGTTAGCATTATTTTTTTGGAAGCTTGAGACTGCCTTGATGTCACGGTATGCTTTCCGCGTCAGCGAGGCAGTTTTGATTTGGAACTCTCCAAGAGTGGAGATGGGGGTAGCCATGGGCGATCTTGAAAAAAATGAAGCTGCGAAGCAGGGCGAAGAAAAAGTGGGCAGAAATGGTTTGATCGACCGGCGTGCGCTGTTGCGGAGCGCACTCTTTTCCGCTGGAATCGCGGCGGCGAGCGTTGGAGTTGCGCGGGCTGACGACGCTGTTGGCGCTGACGAGCCGGAATGGATGAAGACACCGGGCCGGCCATTTTCAAGTTACGGCACGCCTTCCAAGTGGCAGGAAAAAGTGCAGCGAACCATTGCCAACGCGCCGGGGCGCCCCGGAACGGGAGTTTCACGAACGCCACTGCAACTGCTGGATGGAACGATCACGCCGGCCGGGTTGCACTTCGAGCGCCATCATAACGGGGTTCCCGACATCGACCCCGCACAGCACGAATTATTTATTCACGGAATGGTGAAGCGGCCGCTGGCTTTTTCGCTTGATGCTCTTATGCGCTATCCAATGGAATCGCACATCCATTTCGTCGAGTGCGCCGGGAATAGCGGAGGGTACGGGGCTCCACAGCCGCTGCAAGTCACTGCCGGCGACTTGAACGGACTTCTCTCCTGTTCGGAATGGACCGGAGTGAAGCTTTCGACTCTGCTCGCGGAAGCCGGCGTAACAAAAGAAGGGAAGTGGGTGATCGCGGAAGGCGCCGACGCGGCCGCGATGAGCAGGAGCATCCCGCTGGAAAAATGCATGGATGACGCGATGGTCGCCCTGTATCAAAACGGCGAAGCGATCCGCCCGGAACAAGGTTTTCCGATGCGCCTGCTGCTGCCGGGCTTCGAAGGAAATATGAACGTGAAGTGGTTGCGCCGATTGAATGTGACTGACACGCCGGTGGATGCCCGGGATGAGACTTCGCACTACACGGAGTTGATGCCGAGCGGGAAGGCGCGTCAATTCATGTTTCTCGAGGCCGCGAAATCCGTGATCCTCAAGCCATCTTTTGGAATGACCATGAAAGGACCGGGATTATACGAAGTTTCCGGACTGGCATGGTCGGGAGCGGGGCGGATCTCGAAAGTGGAATTCTCCGCGGACGGCGGCAGGACTTGGACAGTCGCGGCCCTGAACGGGCCGGTATTACCAAAGGCCGTAACTCGTTTCCGCTTGCCGTGGCACTGGGATGGGAAGCCTTCTACGCTGATGAGCCGGGCGACGGATGAGACGGGCGGCACGCAGCCCACCAGGGCTAGCTGGATCGCTCAATATGCGCCGGGCCAGGCATACCACTTCAACGGCATTCAGAGCTGGAGCGTCGAGGCCGATGGGACGGTGAAGA
>Ga0182024_10017861_pt1 | contig 13266 bp, 6 predicted proteins | sample P32metaG_FD_120480 | JGI IMG/M metagenome (GOLD analysis project Ga0182024, IMG submission 120480) | Permafrost microbial communities from Stordalen Mire, Sweden - P3-2 metaG (Illumina Assembly) | ecosystem: Environmental > Terrestrial > Soil > Wetlands > Permafrost | place: Sweden: Stordalen...
CGCTCCCATTGAAAACTTTGGACTGTATTGGCACTTTGTAGATATTGTCTGGCTCTTCCTGTTTCCGCTGCTTTATCTCATCAACAGACATCCCGGCTCGTAGCCGCAACCGCGGCCACAGAGGGTGGCTGGAAGGAGAAGACCATGTCCGAATTTCATGATGCGTCGAACGTAGTAAATCCGGAGCACGTCAGCCATCACATCGTCACACCGTTTATCTATTCGATTGTTTTCGGTGCGCTACTGTTCGGGACAGCCCTTACCGTCGTGGCGGCGTATATCGATCTTGGAATATTCAATCCTGTGGTGGCCCTGGCCATCGCCACTACTAAAGCCGTGATCGTGATCCTCTTCTTCATGCACGTCAAGTATCAGTCCAAGCTGGTGAAGATGACGGTTGGTGCAGGATTCTTTACCTTCCTTGTGCTGATCACGATGACACTGACTGACTACATGAGTCGCGCTTGGGGCCTCTGGTAGCGAGCTTTCGTTTTGACAGGGATGCGGCCTTGGGGTCGCATTTTTGTTGTCATAAACTTCGACTGCTCGCGACCGCTAGACTTGAAGGATGTCCGGCCCTCGATCTTCACTGCCTGACGAACTTCGGACTTTGGCCGATGATCCGCGTGTCACGATACGCCGCGACGGGCCTCCCAATCCCAACGGAAAGTGCGTTGTGTACTGGATGCAGCGTGCGCAGCGAGGGATCGACAACCACGCAGTCGATCTCGCAGTGCATGTTGCCAATCTGCTCGGCCTGCCGCTGGTCGTGTACTTCGCGGGAATCTCGAACTTTCCTCATGCCAATCTTCGGCACTATGTTTTTCTGAACCAGGGATTGCCGGACATCGAGGCCGATCTCGCAGCGCGCAACATCAGCTTCGTGATGCGACGCGCCCCGAACGAATCGCACGAACAACTGCTGGCTGACTTGCATGCGGCGTTTCTTGTTGGAGATGAAAACCCGATGCGCGAGCCGGAGTACTGGCGAAATCATCTTGCCTCGCGAATTCGCATCCCGTTCTGGGCTGTCGATGCCGATGTTGTCGTGCCCTCGAAGCTTATCGAGAAGGCGCAGTATGGTGCGTATACGATTCGTCCGCGGTTGTACAAACTTCTCCCGGACTACATGGTTCCCTATGAAAACCTCCGCGCTGAGCATGCGTGGAGACAGCCGAAGGGATTTCATTCCGACTCTGTCCATGAGGACATGACGCGAGACTGGAAGGATTTTGACCGCAGCGTTGCTCCTGTCGACGCGTGGCACGGTGGAACGCATGCTGCGCTGAAACGGCTGAAGCTTTTCACCGGCAAGCTGCTGGAAGACTATGAGGCGCAACGCAATCAACCTCAAGTCGACGGTACCTCGTGCCTGTCGCCGTATCTGCACTTCGGCCACATCGGTCCGGTCACGATTGCGCTGGCGGTTGCCGCGGCCGCGAAGACGAACCCGAGGCTACAGTCTGCCCGCGATAGCTACTTCAATGAACTCATCGTGTGGCGCGAACTTGCCGTCAACTTCGTCCGCTACACTCCGGATTACGACACGGCGGATTGCGCCGAGGCCTGGGCGAAGACCACGATTGCCGAACACGCCCGCGACGAGCGCGAGCGCCTGTACACGCTGCACCAGCTTGAGACGGCGCAGACCTACGACGATCTGTGGAACGCGGCCCAGATTCAGATGGTGCGTTACGGATGGATGCATAATTACCTGCGCATGTACTGGGCAAAAAAAATTCTTGAGTGGACGCCCGATGTCGCGACCGCGATGAAGTATTGCATCCATCTCAACGACAAGTATTTCCTCGATGGACGCGACCCCAATGGATACGCGGGAATTGCGTGGGCTATTCTTGGCAAATTCGATCGTGCCTGGGGTTCGCGCCCTATCTTCGGCAAGATCCGGTACATGTCCGGCGCGTCTACCGGCAGGAAGTTCGACTCCAAGAGATACATTCAACAAATGGAGATTTTGCCGCAGCAAGCGACTTTAGCGTTTTAGAAAATCTCGGGTCGTCGTTACTTTCTACAACTATGGCGATATTGTCGTGTCCTCTCCCGGATGATAGATTCGAGAGACGCTACACGTCTCATCTTTTCATCAAAAATAAAGGTTGTGTCGCGGGAATAGCCGCAAAGCCAGGAGCAGAAGACCAGCAAGATATGAGGACCTTCTCATTCGGTTCGAGAAAGATTAGAGCATTCTTCTTCTGTTCGCGTGCTGATTGGCCCGGCATCTGCTTGCAGCATCAAGACTAGATGTCTGAGCCACCGTATTGCACGCTATGGGCCTGATTGTATCTCCTCAACTCGCGCGCCACTCGCGGCCATCCTTCTGCTGCGGCGCGTTCCTTTTTGTTTTTGCGTTCGGATTGTCGCTCACAGTCTCCTCCGCACGCGCGGCTGGTCAGGCGTCTACTGCCTCAGCCGCTTCGACTAAGGTGAATGAGCATCTCTCGATTGCCGTCAGGTCGATCCAGAATGCCCAGGCACGCCGCTTTCTCGGTGGACGGACCCTCGCGGGTAATATTGCTGCCGGACAAGCGATGGACACAGCGCGTCAGCAGCACGCCGCGATGCTGATGGATCGTGCTGCAAGGCCGCGCTTGACCAATCTGGATACGCCGTGGCAGCCGATGGGACCCAGCCAGGTCGGCAGCATCGCCTATGGCAACGTCACAGGGCGCATCACCTCCATCGCGATCGATCCGGCGGACCCAACGGGCAACACCGTCTACCTGGGTACCACTGGCGGCGGCGTGTGGAAGTCGAGCAATGCAGCGGGCCCACCGGCGAGCGTAACTTTCTCGGCGCTCACTGACACACTGCCGGTCTTCAGTGCGAACGCCGGAGCCACTGCCATTCCTTCGCTCAGCATTGGAGCGATCAGCGTTCAGCCCGGGGTGGTGTTGGCCGGCACGGGTGATCCAAACGATGCCTCCGATTCGTTTTATGGCAGCGGAATTCTGCGCTCCGCCGACGGCGGTCTTACCTGGACGCTCATTCAGGAATCCCACGATGGCGTCGCCGGGAACCACTCCTTCACTGGACGTGGCTTCGCGGGCTTTGCCTGGAGTAGCACATCACCGGGCACCGTCGTCGCCGCTGTCTCTCAAGCCGCGGAGGGCGCTTTGGTGAATGCCTCGGACGCGACGAATAGCGTGATGGGCCTCTACTATTCGACCGATGCCGGCGTGACATGGCAGATGTCAGTCATCATGGACGGCAGTCAGATCGTGCAGACACCGCTGCCGACGGGCGGAGATCTTGGCGGTAGAGCAGCGACTGCCGTCGTGTGGAACCCGGTGCGTCAACTCTTCTTCGCCGCAGTTCGATATCACGGTTACTACGAGTCGCCGGACGGTGAGACATGGACACGGCTGGCCGATCAACCCGGCACCGGTCTCTCTCTGGCGGCGTGCCCTACCGCACCGGGCACTACGGGCAATCCTTCCTGCCCCATCTTTCGCGGCGCGCTGGCGGTGCAGCGGACGACAGGAGACACCTTCGCCCTCACGGTTGACAGCAGTAACGTCGATCAAGGGCTCTGGCAGGATGTCTGCGCTCTCTCCGGTACAAATTGCTCCAGCAACACCGTTACCTTTGCCAATCGGCTCAACTCCGCGCCGCTGGAGGTTGGTAGTGGAAGCACCGTGATTGCCCAGGGCGACTACAACCTCTCGCTCGCGGCTGTCTCCTCGGGACCAAGCGGCTCCTCCCAGGACACGCTTCTCTACGCCGGTACGATCGACCTTTATCGCTGCTCTTTGAATTCAGGATGCGTTCTACGCAACACGACAAATGCAGTGAACGGTTGCGCCGCGCCGGCACAAGTCGCGCCCGCCCAGCACGCCATTGCCGCGCTCGCGAGCTCGTCGCAGCCGCTGCTTTACCTCGGCAACGATGGGGGTCTGTGGCGCTCGACTGACGGCGTCGATCAGCTGGGGACGCCATGTTCCGCGAGCGATGCTTCGCACTTCCAGAACCTCAACGGAGGCATCGGCTCGCTCGCCGAGGTGGTGAGCTTCGCGCAGCATCCTACCGACCCCGCGACGCTGCTCGTAGGCCTGGGTGCGAATGGCACCGCCGCGACCGCAGCCGCTTCTTCTCTCGAAACAGTGTGGCCACAGCTCTCTACCGGCGAAGGTGGCACGGTTGCGATCGATCAGAACGACCCGCTGCTGTGGTATGTTTCGACGGCGGCCGGCGTCAGCATTCGCCAATGCACCGATGGCGGCGGATGCACCGCTGCGGATTTCACCGGTGTGCCCACGATCGGTCCTGCACAGGTCGCGCTCGATGACTCGCTGATCGACTCTCCCTGGCTGCTGGATCCAGCGCTCACCTCGGACATCGTGATCGGCACCTGCCGGGTGTGGCGCGGCCCGGCTGCAAATGGTGCGCTGTGGTCGTCCTCGAACGCGATCAGCAAGTTGCTTGGTGGTCCGCAGAACGCAGCGTGCTCCAGCACCAATTCTGTACTGCGCTCACTGGCCGCAGGTGGTCCTGTCAGTGCTGCTACAGCCACGCAGAACGCAGGCTCGCAGGTACTCTACGCTGGAATGGCAGGAAGCCTCGACGGCGGCGGCAACTTTGGCGGGCATCTCTTTTCGACCACCACAGCCAACACTGCGACCAATACAACGGCGTGGATCGACCTGGCAGCGTCGCCCGTCAGCAACGACCCCGGAGGCTTCAACGCTGGAGCATTCGATCTATCCTCCGTCGCTGTGGACTCTCATGATTCAACCGGCGCCACGGTCTACGCCACGGTGATGGGCTTTACCGGAAACGGCATCAACGCGGCGCATGTCTATCGCTCCACCAATGCGGGCGCACTGTGGACTAACATCAGCAGCAATCTGCCGAACGCTCCCGCCAATAGCGTCGTTGTCGATCCCAACGATGCGAATACGGTGTACGTTGCGATGGATACCGGAGTTTATGTCACTACTGAAATCGCCAGCTGCGCCACCGCCAATTGCTGGAGCGTGTATGGCGCCAGCTTGCCCAATGCGCCTGTCGTCGAACTTGCGGTTGCCTCGGCGATGGCGACCGGCGATGGCCGCGCGGGCGAGTTGCGCGCCGCAACATACGGCCGCGGTATCTGGCAGATTCCTTTGCTTACCGCCGGCACTTTTGTGCAGCCTGCGATCTCGCTTAGCCCCACCGCGCTCAACTTCGCTACACAAGCGGTCGCCACTGCGAGCGCGGCACAGACTATCACGGTTACAAATACAGGAAGCGTCTTGCTTACCGTGAGTCAGGTCGCTACGACGGGCGATTTCAACGAAACCGACAACTGCACTGCTGCGCCCATTGCTCCGAACTCTACCTGCGCGATTCAGGTCAGTTTCCTACCTACGGTTACGGGCAGCCGCAGCGGCGTCCTCACGGTCTATGGCAATGTCTCCGGCGGCCAGGCAACGGCGACACTTACTGGCAACGCGAGCGCAGCCGGTGCCATTGTTCTCACGCCTGTCGTTCTTACCTTTCCTTCTACCGTGATCAACGCGACCAGTGCTTTGCAGGACATTGCGATCTCGAATACCAGCGCCGGCGCGATTGCCCTGCAGACGCCTTCCATTACGGGCGACTTCAAGCTCACGGCCAACACCTGCGGTGCAAGTCTGGGCACGAGCGCCGGGTGCACAGTCTCCGTCGCGTTTATTCCTACGGCCTCAGGCACCCGCAGCGGCATCTTCTCCATCACGGATGGTGCGGGCACACAGACTGCCTCGCTCTCAGGAATCGGTACCTCGCCCGCCACGGACGCACTCTCGCCGCTGGCGCTCATTTTTGGGGCGCAGCAAATCACGACGGCGAGCGCGGCGCAGCAGATCACTCTCACCAACTCGGGCGATCTGCCTTTGACTCTGATCGCGGCGCAGATTAGCAGCGGCGACTTCACCGCAGTCAATACCTGTGGGAACTCGCTCAACCCGCACTCTGCGTGTTCCATTAGCGTGGCCTTTCAGCCCAAGAACGTCGGCGCGCTCACTGGCCTGTTGTCAATTTCCGACCAGTACCGCACCCAGACCGTGACGCTCAACGGCACCGGCGTCGCACCCCCCGGCGTATCGCTCGCACCATTCTCCGCCGTCACTTTTCCGAACACTGGAGTCGGCCTCGCCTCCGCGGGCCAGACTGTGACGCTGACGAACAACGGAGGGGTCCCGCTCCTCCTGCAGAGCGTTGCGCTCACCGGAGATTTTTCCATCGCTTCTGGCACCAACAATTGCGGCACAAGCCTTGCCGTGAATGCGGCCTGCACGATGCAAATCGTCTTCCTCCCGTCGTCCGGCGGTCCTCGTTCCGGCCTCCTGACCATCGCGGACAATGCGCCGAACTCTCCGCAGGCACTTCAGCTCACGGGCGATGGCGTCGACTTTACGCTGGGCCCGGACGGAAGCACCAGCGTGACCATCACCAGCGGCCAGAGCGCGGTCTTTCCGCTACTGCTTACCTCAGCCGCCAACATTCCCGGTGCGGCCACCTTCACTTGCACCGGCATACCAGCCAACGCAACGTGCAACGTCACTCCAGCCAGCGTCGCTCTTGGCAGCACGACCACAGTTTCGGTCACTCTTCTTAGCGGCGTCACCAGCACATCGTCTGTTGTGCCGCTGCTGCTCAAGAGGAATCGCGTCTTGTGGCTCGCTGCTCTGTTTCCGCTCAGTCTGATAGCTCTGCGCCGGCGTCGGCTGCCGCGCCTGGCCGCCGGTGCTCTGCTTTGTGTGCTGATCGTAGCATCAGGCTGCGGTGCGGGGCGCGAGATTCCACTCGTTAGCGGCCCGGGCTCCGGTTCGTCAGAGGGTCCGCCCACGCCTGCCGGGACCTACACGGTTGTCGCTTCAGCTACCAGCGCCGGACTCACCAGCAGCGTCAATCTCACACTCATCGTTCAGTAGCCGGTTTACGTAGCATAAATATCTAAGCCACCAACCCCGCGCTGACCCCGGAGGCCCACGCCCACTGGAAGTTGTATCCGCCCAGCCAACCTGTCACATCCACCACTTCGCCGATGAAGTAGAGCCCCGGCACCTTTCGACTCTGCATGGTCTTCGCATCGAGTTCTGCTGTGTCCACGCCACCCGCCGTTACCTCTGCCTTGGCATAGCCCTCGGTTCCGGCCGGCGTCACCCGCCATGCATGAAGCTGCTGCTCCATGGCGGCCAGAGAGGCGTTGGTCCAATCCGCTGGCTCGTGCAGGGCTACCCATCGCTCCGCCATCCGGCTCGGCAACACAGCCCGAACGGCAAGGACCGCCGCTGCCGGGTCGCGCCGAGCATTTCGCGTCAGCAGCGGTGCCATCACATGGATGTCTGGGGCAAGGTCGAGCGCGACCTCCTGGCCCGCGCGCCAATACGACGACACCTGCAACATCGCCGGACCGCTCAACCCGCGATGCGTCACCAGCATCTTTTCGCGAAAGCTGCCTCGCCTCTGTCGCACGCCGGCCTCCGCGATCACCTCGGCGGAGACGCCTGCGAGATCGCACCACAGCTCGCGATCCTCGGCACTGAAGACCAGCGGCACCAGGCCGGGACGGCACTCGACGATGCGGAGGCCAAACTGCTCCGCGAGCCTGTAGCCGAAGTCCGTGGCGCCCATCTTCGGGATCGACAATCCGCCCGTCGCGACGACAACGGACTCAGCCTGGAAAAGGTCAGCGGTCGTTTCGACCACAAATTGTCCGTTGCGCACCACCGAGACGACTCGTGTGTTCACCAGCAGACGGACGCCTGCCTCCGCGCACTCTCGCTCCATCATCGTCACAATGTCCTGCGCGGAGCGGTCACAGAAGAGCTGTCCGAGCGTCTTCTCGTGATAGCGGATGCCGTGCTTCTCGACCAGGGCAATGATGTCTGCGGGCGTAAACCGGGCCAGCGCGGACTTCGCAAAATGAGGATTCTCCGAGAGGAAGTTCTCGGCACGGCAGTAGATGTTGGTGAAGTTGCACCGGCCACCGCCGGAGATCAGGATCTTCTTGCCCGCGCGCTCGGCGTGCTCCAGCAGCACAACGCGCCGCCCGCGCCGTCCGGCTTCGAGCGCACACATCATGCCGGCTGCTCCTGCGCCCAGCACTACGACATCAACCTTTTGCACGCTTGCTCACCGACGCCAGTGACGACTGGTCATTCCCATCTTTCATGTCTCTCTTCAATTCTAAATTCGGCTCCTCTGTGGGTGTGCGACCATTGACTTATGGTCAGAAGACAAGAAGATAGCGGACCGCGCGTGGTTGCAGCGCAGGCTCATGGACCGGCGGCGGCGATTACGCGGCGGGCCGCAGACAGGCTGCGGGCGGGGCATCTGTGGGTGTACCGATCGGACGTGGAGTCGCTGGTACCCCCGCTGGGGGCGAAGGAGGTGGCGGCCGGCGCACTGGTGACGGTGATGGACAGCCGTGGGATTCCGCTGGGCACGGGGCTCTATAGTTCGGCGTCGCAGATTGCGGTGCGGATGGTGGCGGCGGAGGCTGCGGTGACCCGGTCTGCATATCTTGAGCAGATGCGGGAGCGTGTTGTGGCGGCGCTGGCTTTGCGGGATGAGGTGGCCCCGGAGTCGATGGAGAATGATGCCTGCCGGTTGATCTTCTCCGAGGCTGATGGGTTGCCGGGAATCATCGCGGATCGCTACAACGACCTTGTGATTCTGCAACTGCTCACTCAGGGGACGGCGCAGAATGACGTCCGGCAGGTGCTGACCGAGGTGGTCCGTGCACGCTTCGGCGGTGGGGTCACGATCTGGGAACGGCCTGATCCGAAGATCCGGGAGTTGGAGCAGTTGGCGCCACCAGCGCCTGGACCACTCCATTCCAATGACATCGAATCACCACAACTCACCACGATTTTTACCATCAATGGGCTGCGTTTTCATTTCGACGCTAGCTCGGGCCAGAAGACGGGAGCATTCCTCGACCAGCGGCTAAACTACGCTGCTGCCGCGCGATACGCAATCGGCTCCGCGTTGGACGTCTGCACCTACCAGGGAGGCTTTGCCATTCACCTGGCCGGTCGTTGCCAGCAGGTTACGGGCGTCGATGCCAGCAGGGGGGCGCTCGAAGTGGCTGACCGGAATCGTGCGCTAAACCCAGAGCTTGGAGGGCAAGTACAGTGGATTGAGGCAGATGCCTTTGAGCTGCTGCGCGAGTACGAAGCTGCAGGGGAGTGCTATGACACGATCGTGCTGGATCCGCCAGCCTTTGCCAAGTCCAAACGAGCGGCGGAGGGGGCAATGCGCGGGTACAAGGAGCTTAACCTTCGTGCTATGAAGATGTTACAGCCGGGCGGAACGCTTGTGACCTGCTCCTGCTCACATTACGTTCCGTTGCAGGAGTTCACCGAGGTGGTCGCTGCGGCTGCCTCCGATGCCGGACGAAGAGTGCAAATCCTTGAAACCAGAGGAGCCGCACCGGATCACCCGGCAGTGCTGACGCTCCCCGAGACCAGCTATCTGAAGTGTTTGATCTGCCGAGTTGGGTGATTGTCCTCGTCAGGGTGATTTGCAGTAAATCCTTTGCATTGATTCGAATTTGCAAAAGAAGGAAACAGGGGGAGTGGGCGGATATACTCTTCGAAAGCGAAAGATCGATGGTTAGGGAGTGTGTGGATGTTGAAGAATCGGGTTTGGGTAGGTATGTGTGCTGGTGTGCTGATGGTTTCTGCGGTGTCGGCGCTGGGTGCGGCTGGGCAGGAGAACAAGGACAACGACAAGAAAAAGGACGAGAAGGTGGTCGTCGCGGGAACGCTGGCAGTGCCGGTAGCGGCGGTTGAGGCTGACTCGACTACCGAAGGTTCTGTAACTGTCGGCGGGCAGGCGATTGCGTACGCGGCCGTGGCCGGGACCCTGACGGTGGGGTCGAGCGATGGGCAGGACGCCATGCTGGGACTGGATGGCAAGATGCTGCCGGATACCGGTGTCAATCCGCCGGATAAGGACAAGCCAGAGGATTGGCCTGCGACGGCGAGGATGTTCTATGTCGCTTACTTCAAGAAGGACGCTGGTTCGGGGCGGCCAGTGACGTTTATGTACAACGGCGGCCCGGGAAGCGCGTCGATGTGGCTGCACATGGGGTCGTTCGGGCCGCGGCGCGTGGTGACGCCGGACGCGCAACATGAGGAGGGTGCGCCCTACAAGATCGTCAATAACGAGTACAGCCTCTTGGACGTGAGCGACGTGGTGTTCATCGACGCGCCGGGAACCGGGTTCAGCCGGATTATGGGCAAGGACAAGGAGAAGGCGTTCTGGGGGACCGACCCGGATGCGCATGCGTTCGACCGATTCATTCGGCGATTCCTGACCAAGTATGATCGCTGGAATTCGCCCAAGTATCTGTTTGGCGAGAGCTATGGGACGCCGCGAAGTGCGGTGCTGTCGGCGGACCTGCAGAATGTGGATTTGAATGGGATTATTTTGCTGTCGCAGATCCTCGGCTTCGATAACAGCGTGGATGGGCCGAAGTGGAATCCGGGTGTGGACCAGGCGTATGCGCTGGCGCTGCCAACCTATGCGGCAAGTGCGTTTTATCATCACAAACTGCCGTCGCAGCCGGCGGCGCTGGAACCGTTTCTCGCCGAGGTGGAGCAGTATGCGCTGGGCGAGTACATGACAGCGCTCTTGCAGGGGTCCGAATTGACGGAGGCGCGGAAGCAGGCGATCGCGGAGAAGCTGCATGGGTATACGGGATTACCCGTGGCGTATTTGCTGCGGGCGAACCTGCGGGTTGCGGGTGGGGCGTTCAGTAAGCAGCTACAACTCGATGACGAGACGACGACGGGACGCCTGGATACGCGGTACAAGGGGCCGGACCTCGATCCGCTGAGCTCGGATGCGGAGTATGACCCGCAGAGCGATGCGATCTCGTCGGCGTACACCGCGGCGCTGAACCAGTACATGCGGACGGAGCTGAAGTACGGACGCGACCAGACCTACAAGCCAGGCGCCTACGGCGATGCGGACTTCTCGTGGGACCTGCGGCATCAAGCTCCAGGGGGACCGCCGGCGGCGCAGCAGGAGGCCGGAACCAACGTGATGCCGGATCTGGCGTACACGATGAAGGCCAACCCGAAGATGAAGGTGATGCTGGCAGGTGGCTACTACGACCTGGCGACGCCTTACTTCGAGGGCAAGTTCGAGATGCACCATCTGCCGATTCCGCAGAAGCTGCAGGCCAACATCAGCTATCACTACTACCAGAGCGGCCACATGGTTTACGTGAACGAGGATGTGCTGAAACAGTTCCACTCGGACGTTGCGGCGTTTATAAAGGGGACCGAAGACGGGAAATAGCAGTGATCTGCGACAAAAAAGCTGGCGAGGTGGCGGAGGGAAATTTCGCCGTCTTTGCTGGCTTTTTTGTGGGGGTTGCGGGAAAACCGCGTGCAGAACGTGGTGTTTTTGTGGTGAAAATGTGGTGGAATGCGTGGTGAACGTGGACAGCGGAATGACACTTTCGCGACGCCGACAACTGGGACACGTTTTTGAGCTATTCTTTCATGGGCCATGTTGCAGGCGGAGGCAGGCTGCGTGGATATGAGTGAGTTGTTGTCATATTTTCGCATCTTCAGATGGGTGTTCTGCGTCTAAGGGAAGACCCGTTCACGGCAACGGCACGAACAAGGCAAAAGCTTGCGGGGTTAGCGTATACATTCCCACCCATCGCAAGAGCGCGATGGATGGGGCACCCGTTGGTTTTTGGTTCGTTGGAGCGAGAACATGCAGCGACACGGACAAATGTGTCGGTGCGAGTTTTGTAGAAGGTTTGGAGGGTGAGGGATGGCGATCAAGTGGGATAAGTTGACGGTGAAGTCGCAGGAGGCGGTGCAGACGGCGAGCGGGTTTGCCGCAGAGAATGGCAACCCCGAGGTGCTGCCGATGCATTTGATGGCGGCGCTGCTGGAGGACCGCGAGGGGGTGGTGATCCCGGTGCTGGAGAAGGTCGGGGTGCCCGTGGAGCAGTTGCTTTCGGGGGTGAATGGGGCGATCGCGAAGCTGCCCAAGGTGCAGGGTGGGGGACAGCCGGGGATGTCGGCTGCTATGCAGAAGGTGCTGGAGCAGGGGTTCAAGGAGGCGGAGAACTTCAAGGACGAGTATGTCTCGACGGAGCACCTGCTGCTGGCGCTTTCGAAGGCGAAAAACGATCCGGTGCAGATGGCACTGGCCGCTTTGGGAGGGACGCACGAGGCGATCCTGAAGGCGCTGAGCGCGGTGCGGGGCGGGCAGCGAGTGACGGACCAGACGCCCGAGGGGAAATTTCAGGCGCTAGAGAAGTACGCGAAGGATCTGACGGAGCTGGCGCGGCGCGGGAAGCTCGATCCGGTGATCGGGCGGGACGAGGAGATTCGGCGTGTCGTGCAGGTGCTGGCGCGGCGGACGAAGAACAACCCGGTGCTGATCGGCGAGCCGGGCGTGGGCAAGACGGCGATCGTCGAGGGGTTGGCGCGGAGGATTTTTCTGGGCGATGTGCCGGAGATTCTAAAGGGCAAGCGGGTGTGCTCGCTCGACCTGGCGTCGATGGTGGCAGGGGCGAAGTTTCGCGGGGAGTTTGAAGAGCGGCTGAAGGCGGTGCTGAAGGAGATTGAAGACTCGAACGGCGAGATTATTTTGTTCATCGATGAGTTACATACTCTTGTCGGCGCTGGAGCCGCCGAGGGAACGATGGATGCCAGCAACATGCTGAAGCCGGCATTGGCGCGGGGCGGCCTGCGGGCGATTGGCGCGACCACGCTGAATGAATACAGGAAGTACATCGAGAAAGACGCTGCGCTGGAGCGGCGATTTCAGATTGTGTATGTCGGCGAGCCGAATGTCGAAGACACGGTTGCGATTCTGCGCGGGCTGAAAGAGAAGTATGAGGCGCATCATAAGGTCCGGATCAAGGACTCGGCGATTGTAGCTGCGGCTACGCTCAGTCACCGTTACATATCGGATCGGTTTCTGCCGGATAAGGCGATCGACCTTGTGGATGAGGCGGCGGCGGCGCTGGCGATTCAGATTGGCAGCGTGCCGGTGGAGATCGACGATCTGGAGCGGCGGGGGACCTCGCTCGAAATCGAACGTGCAGCATTGAAGCGCGAGAAAGATGCGAGTTCGAAGGAGCGGTTGGAGGTGGTGGAGCGCGAGCTTGCCGAGGTGAAAGAGTCGGCGGCGGGGCTGCGGGCGCGTTGGCAGACGGAGCGTGGAGCCATCGGGAAGATTGCGGACTTGAAGGAACAGTTGGAGTCGCTGCGGTTCCAGATGCAGGAGGAGACTCGCAAG
>Ga0182024_10017862_pt1 | contig 13265 bp, 12 predicted proteins | sample P32metaG_FD_120480 | JGI IMG/M metagenome (GOLD analysis project Ga0182024, IMG submission 120480) | Permafrost microbial communities from Stordalen Mire, Sweden - P3-2 metaG (Illumina Assembly) | ecosystem: Environmental > Terrestrial > Soil > Wetlands > Permafrost | place: Sweden: Stordalen...
CTAATGGGGATGTTTTTCGTCAAAACTCCCGCAAAACCGTCATCCTGAGCGAAGCGCCGCACGGATCGATCGCGTGACACCGCCCTTGTGGCGCGGAGTCGAAGGACCTCGACGGTGCTTAATCTACCCATGCTGCTTGGAGCTTTTCAACCACCAGGCCCGAGAACGAGAACACAGGATTCTTCCGGCGGTTCGCACTCGTTCTCGGTCCAGGGAAAGGCCGTGGCGGGTCCGCCAGGAGCGGGCTTCAGTGGTTGAAAAGCTACCAGCGGCATAGGCAAGATAGGCACCGTCGGGGTCCTTCGACTCCGCGCCATTAAGCACTGTGTCACCCGATAAACTTGGGAGGCGCTTCGCTCAGGATGACGGTTTTGCGGGAGTTTTGACGAAAAACATCCCCATTAGGTTAACGCTTATGGGACGCCAGTCCTGGGCTAAGTTCAGCCGTCCCTACGGGACTGAGTTTGGAAGTGGAGTTCTCACACACACTCTACAACCCCTTCCGACGCTTCTACCCTGGAGGCAACGACGGTTGCAGAATGGAGGCCAGAACCATCGGCTTTGGTCTGAGCAAGAATACCGGCATGGTTACGGTTATAGTGCCAATATGCAAAAGAGCCTGATCTACGCCGCAATTCTTCTCTGCCTTCCTCTCCAGGCCCAGAAGCAGGAGCCGGGCCTGAAAGCGCCACCAATGCCTGTATCGACGGAGACGCGGGCAGTAGTGCAGAAGATCATCGGAGATACGCTCGTCAACGGCCAGGCCTACGAATACGACCGTCAGCTCGCGGATGAGATCGGCCCCCGGCTCACTGGTTCGGCAAACTACCTCAAGGCCGTCACATGGGGAGAGCAGAAGTTCAAGGAGCTTGGCCTCGCCAACGTACACACAGAGACTTTCAAGATAGATACCTGGGAGCCGGAGCCGGGCGCGACCGGCCAGGTGCTCTCACCGGTGAATCACACCCTGTATCTGTGGAGTTACGGATGGAGCCCTTCGACGCCCACCAAAGGAGTGGAAGGTGAACTGGTTTACCTGCCCAGTTTCACCGAAGAAGGCATCAGCAAGATGCGGGACCATGTGCAGGGTAAGATCGTCTTCTTCGACATCCATTCCCTACCCCAACCTATGGTGATCGCAAAATACTTTCGGGCTGCAAACGCGCTTGCTTCCATGGGACCCGCCGCACTGCTTGTTCGTGGTGGACCGAACGGGACCGAAAACATGGGCTACCTCTTTCCAGGAGGCACCCTGGCGAGCTTTCCCGTGGCCCAGATCGGCGCAGAAGACGGCCTGCTGCTCAAGCGGTTGCTGGACCGTGGTCCTGTACGTATCGGTTTGCAGTTCACAAATCATTGCAGCAAAGGGGTGGAGGTGCCGCAGGTTGTGGGTGAAATCCGCGGCAGCGAAGCACCGGACGACGTAGTGATTCTGGGAGCTCATCTGGATAGCTGGAACCCGGGAACCGGCGCCCAGGATAACGGAACAGGGGTCGCCACCGTAATCGATACCGCGCGTGAAATCCATTCCCTGGGCCACGCGCCACGGCGAACCGTGCGGTTCATCTTGTTCGGCGGGGAAGAAGAAGGCAAGGTCGGGTCTGTAGCCTATGCAAAGCAGCATCGTGCGGAAATGAATAAGATCGACGCCGTGCTCATCACGGATACCGGCGCCGATCTTTCCAAGGGCTGGCTGGTGATGGGCCGGACCGACGAACAGGAAGCGCTGGCGCAGGTCGAACTCTTTCTGTCGGGCTTGGGCTCCGGAGGCAGCTCCACGGAAACCAGGGAACTTCTGGAGACCGATCACATTGGCTTCGATGTTCTTGGTGTTCCCACCCTCGTGCTTTGGACGGACATGCTCAAGTACATGACTCTGCACCACAAAGCATCGGATACCTTCGACTCCGTGGACAAAGCATCATTGCTGCAAGGCGACGCTACCGTGATCGCTACAACCTATGCCATCGCCGACGCAGCCACTGCCTTCGCCCCCCATCTGGATGCGAAGGAAGTGAAAGAGATGATGAAGCCGACTGGCCGGTTTGAGGATTTCGAGTACTACAAAGAACACGACCTGCTGCCGTAGAGCAGTTTACCGCGCTTCAGTGAATGCGTTTCTGATTGCAGGAAACGTGTTCATCGTCCGATCGAGGAGCAGGGGCAGGAAATCAAGCGGGCGGGAATTAGCGCTGCTTGTCTCTGTGGTCTCAAGCGCTTTGATCGCGTCATCCATGTCTTCATCCATTTCAACGATATTGGCAGGGGTGAAGCTCGTTCCTTTGTAGCTCTTGGCCCAGATCATTCGACCTTCCACGATGTCAAGGATTCCGCCGTAGGTGGCATCCCCCTTGGTAAAGAAAACGGACGCCAGGCATGAGTTCCGCTTAGCGCTATAGAAAACAGTATCGAATCTTTCGGCATGGATAGAAGGATCGGCTCGCCTCAGGGCTTCGAGATTCGCTTGCTCCTGTTGCGCGTAGACCTTGCAATCCATGCTGGGCTGAGAGGTGGCGAGTGGGGCAGCGTAAGTGGCGCTGGTTCCTAGTACTGAGAAAGCAGCGAGCGCAACTTTTATTGTGCAACCTGAGAACCGCGCGACGTCCCGCATAGCTAAGCCCCCTCAACCCGTGGTCACTGATACGCGAACGGTATCCTGGGGCTGAACGTGACACAATCCCACATTGGTTTGGTGGTGGGAAAAGGGACTGTGCACGTTACTTAGGGGTGTTACCTGGACGACTTAGCTACCGGCAATGCAGACCGTGGAGCGGCCATGTTCAACTGCATCGGTACTGGAGCACCGTCGAGCAATGCATATTTAGCCGGAGCGCAACACGCCTTAGTTGAAGCCGTGCCTTGCTGCCATATAGCTAATATATTCGCGTTGACAGATATTTGGAATAACGATACATTTGCCTTAGCGAATTTGTTCGGAGGCGGTTATGACAGAACTAATACTGGATTCGGTAAAGGCAAAGTATGGGGCGGTTGCTATGAGTTCACTCTCCAGCAATCACGACGGGGTTAAGGCCGTGGCAGAAGCATTCGGCTACAGTGCTGAGGAGTTAACATCGATTCCGGCGGAAGCAAACATGGGACTTTCCTGCGGCAATCCTACAGCAACCGCCCATCTGCGTTCCGGTGAGATCGTCGTGGATCTTGGCTCTGGCGGCGGACTAGACGTGTTTCTGGCCGCGAAACAGGTGGGGCCGAACGGCCGTGCCATCGGCATCGATATGACGCCGGCGATGATCGAGCGGGCGCGCACCAATGCAGCCGCCGCAGGCTACACGAATGTCGAATTCCACCTGGCGAACATCGACAAGCTCCCTTTGCCGGACGCTTCGGTCGATTGCGTCATCAGCAACTGCGTACTCAATCTTGCTCCAGACAAACCCGCTGTCTTCCGCGAAATCGCACGCGTGCTGAAGCCAGGAGGCCGACTGGCTGTGAGCGATATCGCGCTCAAGGGCGAACTACCCGAAGCCATCGCTTCCAGCCTGGCTGCGTATGTCGGATGCATCGCTGGAGCTATCCGCATGGAAACCTATCGCGAAGAACTGCTCAAGGCGGGATTTGCGCACGTTGAGATTGTGGACAGCGGAGCCGATTTGAATGCCTACGCGAAGGTGGAGAACCAATCCGGCTGCTGCTCTCCGGCGATGAGCCCCGATGGCGATTGCTGCGGCACGGTGCACTCAGATTTGTCTGGCCTGCTGGCTACTTACGATGTGAATGCGGCGGCAGCGAGCGTGAAGGTTTATGCGGTGAAACCTTCGTCCGTCGCACCCCAGGCTCCCTGCTGCGGACCTGCTTGCTGCACGGCGGCGAAGTGAGGACGCATGTCTGACAGTCACTACAACGTTCTCTTTCTGTGCACGGGTAATTCGGCGCGTTCCATCATGGCGGAAGCGATCCTGCGAAGAAAGGGTGGCCGGCACTTCACCGCCTATAGCGCCGGCAGTCAGCCCACCGGCTTTGTGCGGAAGGAGGCGCTGGACCAGCTAAGACGCGCCGGCTTGGACACAGACGGATTTCGCAGCAAATCCTGGGACGAGTTCAGCGGACCGGGGGCTCCGCACCTCAGTTTCGTTTTCACGGTTTGCGACAATGCGGCAAACGAACCTTGTCCCCTTTGGCCCGGTCAACCGATGACGGCTCATTGGGGTGTTCCCGACCCGGCTGCTGTGCACGGTTCGGCAGACGAGGTGCAACGCGCCTATAGCACCGCCTTTTCGGCGTTGGACCGCAGGATCAGCTTGTTTCTAAGTTTGCCCCTTGAAACACTCGATGCCTTCGCGTTACAGAAGGCCATCCAAAACATCGGAAACCAGTAAGTCTTCATGCGCCGTTTTCGATCTTGCGGGTTTTTGGCGATAATGAAGGTCTATGTCGAAACGCGAATTTCAAACTGAAGTCAGCCAGCTACTCCAACTGATCGTCCACTCCCTCTATTCCCACCCGGAAATCTTTCTCCGCGAGCTCATTTCCAATTCCTCGGACGCGTTGGATAAGCTTCGGCATCTCACACTCACTGATGACGCGTACAAGAGCCTTCCTTTTGACCCTCGCATCGAGCTGGAGCTCGATGAGGAGAAAAAGACACTGACCATCGCCGACACCGGCATCGGCATGAACGAGGAGGAGTTGGCGGCGAACCTGGGCACGATTGCCCGCTCGGGCACCAAGAACTTTCTCTCCCAGCTCTCAGGCGACGCCAGGAAAGACTCCAACCTCATCGGTCAGTTTGGCGTTGGCTTCTACAGCTCTTTCATGGTGGCAGACAAAGTCGAGGTGGTATCCCGTAAGGCGGGGGACGACCAGGCATGGCGCTGGGTCAGCGATGGCAAAACCGGCTACGATATCGAACCGGCGGAGCGTGCCGTCGCCGGCACCACCGTGCTGATTCACTTCAACGAGGAAGGCGAGCAATACGCCAACAGCTGGCGACTCAAAGAGATCGTAAAGAAGTACTCCAACCACATCGCGTTTCCCATCTTTCTTACCTATGACAAGAGCGAGTGGGATGAGGCGGAGAAGAAGTCGGTCAAAAAGCGGACCACTGAACAGGTCAACGCCGCAAGTGCTCTCTGGCGCCGCTCCAAGAGTGAGCTGAAAGACGAGGACTACAAGGAGCTCTACAAGTCGCTCACCGGCGATTGGGAAGATCCTCTCTTTTGGATCCACACCAAGGCGGAAGGAAGTCTCGACTACACCACGCTCTTTTATGTGCCGTCGAAGGCACCTCTTGATCTCTATCAGGCTGAGTACAAGACCGGGGTAAAGCTCTACGTGAAGCGCGTGTTCATTATGGACGACGCCAAGGAGCTTCTGCCACAATACCTGCGCTTCGTGCGTGGCATCATCGACAGCGAAGACCTTCCGCTGAATGTGAGCCGCGAGATCCTGCAGCAGAATCGCGTGCTTACCAGTATCCGAACGGCAAGCGTCAAGAAAATTCTCTCCGAACTGAAGAGCATTGCGGCCAATCAGCCGGAGCTGTATCTCAAGTTCATCTCCCAGTACAACCGGCCGCTGAAGGAAGGCCTTTACGGCGACTACGCCAATCGTGAGACACTGCTCGACCTGGTTCGCTTCAAGTCGACCAAAGTGGAGGGCCTCACCAGCCTCGCCGATGTGAAATCGCGTATGAAGGAAGGCCAGAAGAGCATCTATTACCTTACCGGCGGCACCGATTCCCTGCTCCGCACATCGCCTCTGCTCGAAATCTACAAGAAGAAAGATCTCGAGGTCCTCATTCTCGATGACGAGATCGACGAGATCGTCTTTTCGGGCGTCGAGAAGTACGGCGATATCGACCTCAAGGCAGTCAACAAAGCCTCAACCAGCGATGACCTGAAGGACGAAGCGGAACCGGACAAGGCGGACAACCTGAAGCCGTTGATCGAAAAGTTGAAGGCAACACTGGGCGACCGGGTGAAAGATGTGCGCGCCTCGGTACGGCTGGCGGATAGCCCGTCCTGCATCGTCTCCGATGAGGATGAGCCCTCGATGAAAATGGCGCAGATGCTGCGTGCCATGGGGCAGAAAGATATGCCCGCGCTCAAGCCCACACTTGAGATCAATCCCGATCACGAGATCGTCAAGAAGCTACTGGCACGTTCCGACGACTCCGTAGCCGAGGATGCGGCGTGGCTGCTCTTCGATCAGGCTCTGCTCATGGAAGGTGTGCCCTTGCAGGACCCAGCCATCTTTGTGCAACGGCTCAACCGGATCTTGAACTTGTCCATCTAGAACGAGAGCCCAGTTCTATGGATCGAGACCCATAAGCGCTGGGATAGATGCTAGCAGTTCTTGTTCTCGGCCCCAGGGAAAGACCGTGGCGGGTCCGCGCGGTGCGGGCTTCGGTGGTTGAGAAGCCCCGAGCGGCATGGGATAAGATAAGCACCCTCGGGGTCCTTCGACTCCGCACCATCAAGCGCTGTGTCACGCGATAGATCTGTGATGCGCTCCGCTCAGAGCCTGTGACTTTTTCGATCTTTTCGTTTTTCTGCATCCAACCGGCTGTATTTCAAGCCCCGCGACAAAGCCGTCATCCTGAGCGAAGCGCCTCCTAGGTTTATCGGGTGACACAGTGCTTAATGGCGCGGAGTCGAAGGACCCCGGCGGTGCTTAATCTACCTATGCCGCTAGTCAGCTTTTCAACCACTGAAGCCCGCTCCTGGCGGACCCCCCACGGCCTTTCCCTGGACCGAGAACAAGTGCGAACCGCCGGAAGAATCCTGTGTTCTCGTTCTCGGCCTGGTGGTTGAAAAGCTCCGAGCAGCATAGGTAGATTAAGCACCGCCGAGGTCCTTCGACTCCGCGCCACAATCGCTGTGTCACGCGATCGATCCGTGAAGCGCTTCGCTCAGGATGACGGCTTTGTCGCGGGGGTTGAAATACAGCTGGTGGATGCAGAAAACACGAAAAGATCGGAAAAAGTCACAGGCTCTCAGGATGACGTTTTTGTGGTGAGTTGGAGTTGCAAAAAACAGCGTCTTCTTGGATTTCTATTGTTCTGCCATACAAGTTAGCGCTTATGGGACGCAGACCTGGGCTCTCGGAGTTCGCGCCTCTTCAGTGCTCTCTTGAAATCACTATATCCATGGCCTCGGTTCCCGCTGGGACCGAATCGCCATGACTGCGCCTGAGGAGGCCGGCCGCGGTGTGGGCGAGGATCTCGTGGCCCTTGGTGGTGGGGTGGAGGTCATCCCAAAAGAGATAAGTGTCCGGGTCTAAGGTGTAAGCGCCCTGGGAGCTGGCAGTCACATTTGCCAGCGAATAACTGGAGGGCGACGCAAGTATCTTGTTGAACAGCAAAAACACATCCAGCTGGTGGAAACGAAGCCGTTTGCCAACGTTGAAATCCTTCAGAAGCGTGAGGCCGGCTTCCAGGAACTCGTTATACACGATGCTTGCCGTCGTCACAGGAATCGACGTCGTGGGGCTGCCGTTGAGCCGCGGAACCAGTCCCAGTGGAGGCAAGTTGGGGACGATGAACTGCGTGGCTCCCGCATCGACGAGCCGCTGAATGTCTTTCGTCTCCTCAATGGATGCCTTGATGACGTCGTCGAGCGAGGTGGCATTGAGTACGTCGTTGGCGCCGCCCCAAACGACAAAGAGCGTCCTGTTGCTGATAACCGGCCTGGTGGCGAGATAGTCGGTAATCTGCCGGCCCATGTTGTTGACGGTGACGGATAGCGTCGGCGTCAGGGTCAGCAACGTGGTACCACTGCCGGTCAGGGCGAAGCCATATGCGTAGTTGGTTCCCCCGTCGAGGGAGTTCGTGATCATTGGCTTCGATGGCAGCGTCGCTGCCAGTTGCTCGATCCATACTCCGAAGTATTTTTTCGTAGCGGGTAGGGTGTCGTCGCCGTCAGTGAAGCGCCCGTCGGTGTAGTCGGCGATGGGTCCTGGAATTCGCACCCCATACTTGGCTTCCGTCAGATGGGCGACGTTGCCGGTGTCTGAGAGGGAGTCGCCAAAAATGACGATCGAGGTGTAATCCTGGGCATGGGCCAGCGCTCCAGGGAAAGTGAGGACGAGCAGTGTGAAAAGGCAAAGGAGGCGGCGCGGCTGGTGCGCGGGCGTTGCTTTGATCGGTTGCAGAGTCAATCGCATGGGGATCTCTCAGTCGTGAAGCATTGAAACATAGCCCGGGATCTACAGCAACTGGGGTAGAATCCGGCGTGGCCGGAGCAGTCAGGGTGAACCCATTTTGTAAACCGTGCTGTGGTCCGGCACCAGGGCTCCGACGACCGCGCCCGGCACTGCGCAGAGGCCTCCCAACGCGGCAGCGACCACGCCTCTACTAATAAAGCCGCTCTTCGCGGTCCCACCGATCACGGCTCCCACGCTGGCGCCCACTCCGGCCCCAATGACCGCGTTTCGCAAACGATGTTTGTTTTTCATAAGCTTTACGGTAAGAACGTCTTGCCTCTGGATCGCCTCTGAGCCCGCTTCGTCTTGCACCGAAATCGCGGCTTCGGAAACATTCAGAAATGTCCCGGAGACTTTCCTCTTGTTCCTTTCAATCACCTGGATCCTCTGTCCGGCTTGAAGTGTGTTCAGGTTCTGCCAGGACGACGGACCGCGTTGAGCCCACAGAGTGCATGTGATGCCCAGAACGCAAATCAGGAACCAGGTCTTTCGCATGGGGCTCCTATCGTTTCATCCCGCGAGGATCCCAGGTCTCAAAAGCGAGACCTGGGCCGCTCAGTTTCGTGTTCAAAAGGGCCTCCAAGCGCGCACTTTCTTCCCGACGCTTCCTAAGGAGAGAATCCCTTCCTTGCCGGCAACGCTGGTGACCACGGTGTCAATCTCGGAGCCGTTTTCCACCACTACGAAGCTGGTGACCACGGGTGGCCTGCCATCGGTAAAGTCGATGGTAAAGGTTCCGGTGCAATCCGGGTTTACCGTGTACGTACCCTTTGCCGGTGTGTGAGTGAAGTCCGAGGCAGCTGTCCCGCCGATGGTGACGCTGTCAATCTGTTCAAAGGTACCCTCGCCGTCAAAGTCGGCCATGGCTACACCAACTTGCAGGCCGGTTGGGCCCGGTACGCCCGAGACAACGAACTTGGTGCCTTGAAGTGTGAATCCGTAATGACCGTAAAGAAGTTTGTTGTTGCACCCCTCGGTATCACTGAGCGCGTATCCTGAACCCACAGAACCAAGTGTGAGCAGTGTGAGTACAGCAGCATTGGTGAATAGCTTTCTGTTCATAGTCCCTCCTTTGTAGTTGGCCGCGATCCTTCTTGTAGCGACCTCCCACAACCCAGTCAATCGACTGCACCTAACTCGCTCCTGACTTGCTAAGAAAGTGCTGGCAAAGGAGTTGTGTGATTTCCTGAACTGAATAACTGAGATAACATGGCAGCGGGTCAGAGTCACCCTATGAACTCGCCAGCCAGTTCCAGCCGCCAACTTCGGACCGGCCTTTTCGAGATCGACCTGGCTTCAGGTCAATTGCACAAGAACGGGCGGAGATTGCCGCTGCAGGAGCAGCCCTTTCGTGTCTTGGCCATGTTGCTGGAGCGCCCAGGGGAAGTCGTCACCCGGCAGGAGTTGCAGGCAAGTCTGTGGCCGGCCGACACCTATGTTGGATTCGACGAGGGGCTGAACACCGCTATCCGCAAACTGCGAACGGCCTTAGGCGACTCGGCCGGCAATCCAAGATTTATCGAGACTTTGCCTCGGCGAGGCTACCGGTTCATCGCTCCTGTGACCGAAACCACGCCGGCATTTGGTGGACCAGAGAGCGCGGCGGTTCAGGGCCATGCGGGGATTGAGGAGCATGAGGCGTTCGTCGAGCCTGATCACCCTCAGCAGGTTGAGCCGCCGGCAACTCCGGCTTACCAGCGTCCATGGAAGAAAACTCTTTTGGTCACAGCCTTAGTGGTTTTGGCTTTCACCGTCGTTGCATATATCGTGCATTCGCGTTCTTCTCCGGGTTCCGCTCCTGCTCATCGCGCGATGCTCGCGATCTTACCCTTCCAGAATCTGAGCAATGACCCAGGGCAGGAGTATTTCAGCGACGGGCTCACCGAGGAGACGATTACCGATCTGGGCCAAATCAGCCCCGAACATCTTGGAGTCATCGCCCGAACTTCCGCGATGGCGTATAAGCACACGGACAAGACCATCAGCCAGATTGGCCGTGAGCTTGGCGTCGACTACATCGTGGAGGGTAGCGTGCGACGGGAGGGCGGGAAGGCTCGCGTTAGCGCCCAGTTGATTCGGGTCAGCGACCAGACCCATCTTTGGGCTCAGAATTACGACCGTGATCTGCAGGACCTACTTGATGTGCAGAACGATCTGGGCCGGTCGATCGCGGAACAGGTGAGCGCGAATCTCACCCCGCAACGACAGATCGAGTTATCGAAGAAGCACAGCGTCAATCCAGAGGCCTACGATCTCTACTTGAAAGGCCGATTTTATTGGAACCAGAGAACCCCCGAAGCCATTAAAGAAAGCATCGCGTACTTTCAGGAGGCCATCGCCAAAGATGCCAATTTCGCTTTAGCGTACGCAGGCTTGGCCGACGCCTACAACATCAGCAATATTGTCGGTCTGTATTCGGCGAGTGAGAGCCTTCCGCAAGCAAGGGCGGCAGCGATGAGGGCAATCCAGTTGGATCCCTCCCTCGCCGAGGCGCACGCTGCCCTCGGAATGGAGAAATCACATTACGAGTTTGACTTCCCAGGAGCGGAAAGAGAATTTCTCAAGGCACTTGAACTCAATCCGAACTCGCCCTATGCCCATTTGTTTTATTCCAATTGCTTCCTCACGCCCATGGGCCGAATGGCGCAAGCCATTGCAGAGAATAAGAGAGCAGTGGAAATCGATCCTCTGTCGTTACCGATAAACAACTTCATGGGCATGACCTACATGATGGCTGGAGACGAAGGAAACGCGTACCGGGTCTTCCAACACACCCTCGCTATGGATCCCAGCTTCCCGCTTTCGCACGAGTACTTTTCCTGGTTGCTGTTGACGATGGGAAGATACGAAGACGCGATCAAGGAGCATGAAAAGAGCGAGGTGCTCAGCGGGTCCACTCTCGAGGAAGCGGCGGCTGAGGCGACTGTCATGGAGAGAGCATTCAAGAGCGGGGGAGAGAAGGGATTTTGGCAGAAGCACCTGGAGCTTGTACTGGAGGCCAGAAAACAACCTGGGGCGGAGGCTTCGGCCAGCGTCTTAGCCGGCGCTTACGCTATGGCCGGCCAGAAGGATAAAGCGTTTGAATGGCTGGAGAAAGGCTACGAGGCCCGTGAGGGACAAGATCTGACTTTGTTGAGGCTTTTTCCTGCCTACAAGAACCTGCGTGGCGATCCGCGATTCTCCGCGATGTTGCGGAAGATCGGATTACCCGAATAACAGTCCAAAAAGCCAGCCCGGAAGCTCTTTTCCAGAACAAGCTGCGAACCACCTGCCACAAGGATCTTGACTCGACGCGCGATTAGTATCACAATGTAGCTCTAACCATGCTAGGCGAATTCGAATACCTCTTAATTACGACCGCTGCGCGGCTTGGCAACGAAGCTTATGGGGCCGTGATTCGCGAAGAGCTTGGAGCCACGACGGGGCGCAAGTGCTCCATTGGCGCGCTCTACACCACCATCGATCGCCTGGAAACCAAGGGTCTGCTGAAGACGTGGATGGGGGAAGCCACACCGCAACGGGGTGGCCGCGCCAAACGCATGGTTCGTGTGACTCCAAAGGGAGTACAGGCCGCGAAAGACTTCTACGATGCGATCACCCGCGTCAGCCGGGGAGTCTCGTGGGCTGCCAACCGAACCAGGGTGCCGTCATGAATGCAGAGTATTTTTTCACCGGGACCAGCTCCCATTTAGTTGACCTTGTTGCGCGGCTGCTGCCGCCTCAGGAGCGCGAGGTGGTACAGGGCGATTTGCTCGAAGGCGGCGAAAGCGCCTGGCAATCGCTGCTTGCGGTTGTGGGCCTGGTTATACGGCGGGAAGCCGCTCTGTGGAGGAACTGGCGGCCGTGGCTGGCGGCGTTTGGCCTCGCATTGCCGAGCAGCTTTCTTTTGATGGGGTTTTCTCTCTCAGTAAGCCGTGCCTATCAACAGCTCGTCGGCGGCCCCATTCTTCACGCCACCGGAGTTATCGTAGGCCCTGGATTTGCGCTTTTCCTGTGCAACGTCGTGCTCCTGGCGGCCTGGTCCTGGACGGGTGGCTACGTGGTGGGATCGGTCTCGCGGCGAACAGTTTGGGTGAGTGCCGCTCTTTCGTTCGCTCCTTGCCTGTTTTGTCTGGAACGGTTCCGAGTGGAGTCTCTTTCGCGGCTTTGCCTGCTTCTCTTTTTGCCGGTTGCGCTTTGGGGAGCTCGCAGAGGTTTTCAGATAGCAAGGATCAAACGCAGCTCAGCCATTGCGCTCGCGATTGCGGTAACAGCATTGACGATCCCGACATGGAGTAGCGGTGGCGCGTGGATCCCCAATTGGGCGCTCAGCTGGCCGGCATGGTTTCTGGTAGCGACGGCGCGGAGAACATAAGGAAGAAATCCCATGGCAAATGAACTTACCCTGACCGCAAACGGCGCACAGTACGTTGTCTCGGCTGCGCCGGAGACGGCGCTGCTGTATGTCCTGCGCAACGATCTGCAGTTGAGAGGTCCGCATTTCGGATGCGGGCTGGCGCAATGCGGCGCTTGCGCAGTCCTGGTCGATGGAAAGGAAGTTCGTTCCTGCATCACGCCTGTCTCCTCCGTCGCCGGCAAATCGGTCCTCACCATCGAGGGGCTGGCAGCCACCTGGGCAACGGAAAAGTCCTTGAACTCTGAAGATGCTGCCAGAACTCTGCATCCGGTGCAGCAAGCCTGGATTGACGAGCAGGTTCCGCAGTGCGGCTACTGCCAGAGCGGGATGATGATTGCGGCGGTGCAATTGCTGGCGAAGAACCCACATCCAACCGTGGCCGAGATTAAGGACGCGTTCACCAACACGCCGCCCTCTCCCCACCTTTGCCGCTGTGGCACTTACACCGCAATCATTGCTGCTGTGCAGCGCGCTGCCAAGGTGATGGCAGCCTGAGGGGAATTATGCCTCCAAAGCCCGACAAGTTCGGCAGTGCAGTCGCGACCGATATCACGCGCCGCAGTTTTGTGAAAGCGGGCGGTGCGCTTTTTGTTTCCCTCGCTATGCCGCGGGGGCTCTTCGCCAAGACTGATAGCGGCCACTTCCCTCTCGATCAAAATCAGCTGGATCCCGGCAAACTCGCGTCGTGGCTCGAGATCCGAAG
>Ga0182024_10017863_pt1 | contig 13265 bp, 19 predicted proteins | sample P32metaG_FD_120480 | JGI IMG/M metagenome (GOLD analysis project Ga0182024, IMG submission 120480) | Permafrost microbial communities from Stordalen Mire, Sweden - P3-2 metaG (Illumina Assembly) | ecosystem: Environmental > Terrestrial > Soil > Wetlands > Permafrost | place: Sweden: Stordalen...
AGTAGGTCCCAGTCGAGCAGAAACTTTGGCCACTGGATTGAAGACTTATACAAATGTGATTGAGGAATTATTAACCAATGGTGTTAAAATAAAGGAGAAGAAAATGGGACAAGGAAAATTAGCTGGAACACAAATATGTTTTACTGGTAAGATGTTTAATAAACGAGCAGTGTTAGAGCAATTAGCCACTGATGCAGGAGCTGATGTTAAGGGAGCGGTTGGGAAAACTCTAACGGTATTGGTTATTGCCGATCCCGAGGAATCGACCAGCTCTAAAGCAGTCAATGCTCGTAAGTTTGGCACCAAGCTGATTAGTGAGAATGACTTTCTGAAACTGGTAGATCGAGATGATTTGGTTAGCGAGACTGAAGAAGATGGAGACTGAACCTCACCACAAAAAGAGATATCTGTGGCTAACAGATACTCATCTTGATAAAGTATTTCCATGGACCCTGGCTCGATTTATTCTTCACATTATTAAAGAAGATCCAGCGGGTATCTTTTTAACTGGTGATATTTCGAATGGATTATTAACTTGTTGGCACTTGAAATTATTAGCTCGGTTTATTAAGTGCCCGATTTATTTTGTGTTAGGCAATCATGATTACTTCTTTCATTCATTAGATGGTATGCACGCCAAAATACGTAAGTTATGTGCTGAACACTCTAACTTGATCTGGATGACTGAAGCTGGCATCATTAAGCTTAATGATGAATTTGCGCTCATTGGAACTGATGGATGGTATTCGGCTGAAAATGGCAATCCTGAATATCTGCGATTTACTTTTGATTGGTTCATGACGGAGGACTTTCGTCGCATGCCATCCATGAATGCTCGAATTGATAAGTGGAGAGCGATGGCAGATTGGAGCGCTCTGGACATTATGGGCAAATTGGAAGGCGCCATTGCACAAGACTACAAGAATATTATCATACTAACTCATCAGCCACCATGGATTGAAGCTACTCGTGATGTGGGAACTATCTTGGAGAAATATTGGCTTCCATACAATACCAATATTCGATTGGGGAAAGTTATTGAACGAGTAATGGGGGCACATAAAAAGAAACATGCGACGGTGTTGTCGGGGCATTGCCATACAGATAACTGGATTTATGTGTCTCGCAATATCGAATGTAAAGTGCAACGAGCTAAATACTTTGGCTCTTTGAGAAATGAAGAAGTCATTTGGATTTGAGAGGACGCTTATGAAGTTTATTGTCGCGTTATTAATTTGTTTAGGTGTATCTGGATGTGCCGAAGAAGTCTATGTGCCAGCCAATGTTGGTTCTTCCCATAGTGGCACCGTTAATTTCTGTGATGATGTCGGTTGTCGAGATATTCCAGATGCTCAATATTACTACGATGCTTCTGGTGATCTCTATTACTGGGATACTAATTTCGGAGTGTGGATTGGATCTAACGGATACTATAGAAGCGGGGTCTTTTATGGCGGTTGGTATCCGGGATATCACTCTTTCTATGGTCCTGGATATTATGGTCGGTTGGGAGGTGGTTATCGTGGAGGCTACCATGGAGGTTATAATCGAGTGGTTCGCGGAGGAGTATATTCAGGAGGTGTTCATGGCACGGTTCGTGGCAGTGGTGCGACCCATTCAGGTGGATCGCGTGGTGGTTCGCATGGCGGTGGGCATCGGTGATTGTCGTTCAATTACTGGCTATTTTTGCCTTGGTCTTTTTAGTCAAGGAGAGCGAAGGTCCATGGGGAATTATGGCTTGGATCAGAAACAAACTCTTCTCCAATAAATATGTGGGCGTTTTCTTTTTCAAATTGCTGACATGTTATTTTTGTTCGGGATGTTGGGCAGGCTTGGCTATCTATTTGCTCACAAAAAGTCCCTATCAATGGAACTGGGCTATCGTTTGGATATTAGCAGGTGGAGCGTTTAGTTTGTTATTAGATGGCATCTTAACCAAATTGCACAAAGAATAAGCGGACGCCAGTTAATAATTTCGCATTTTAGATATGCGAGGTTGGTTTGTCGTTTTATGTTTGTTGTGTGGCTGTGGAGAAACGACCTTGGAGATGTCCTTCGAAGGACATCATCGTGTTTTGTTTCAAACGATGCATAAGCAATTAAGTTGTCGGGGCGCCAGATGTTGTGCTCCATATCAAAAACCAGTAATAATTTGCACTGAACCAACTTTAAATGATGTTGGCATTACTATTGAGTATCAGCCCGATAAATAACTTTCAACGGGCGACCTGTATTTTTTTTTTTTTTGATTGAACGAGGCTTGACAATCGTTAGTCAGTGATTACATTGTGTATAATGGAAGCAAATTATACCAGATCAAAATAGCATCAATCAAGTCAATCAAGTCAAGCAAATTGAACGAGCTTTGAAACATTGGCGCAAACAAGTGGAGGAACAGTGAAGAAGCTAACAAGTCAAACCGTAAGCGAAGCCTTTCATTATAAGACTGGTATTAAATTAGGTCGCAAAATCTACTCTGGTAATGGTGATATTTATCATCTGATTGGTTATTGCGCTCGCTTGGTTAAGATTGATCACAGCTACCGAACTTTTAATGAACTTAAAGAAATGAAAAGCATTGTGGATAAGTTAAAATATCTACACAAGCAAAATAATCCATCAGTGGTCAAGCTATATGATGTTGGCACTTTTAAGCATTCTCGAAATGGCGATGTTCATCACGCTTATTACTACATTATGGAGAAGTTAAATCTTTTACCTCATAAGGGTCGATGGCATTTAGTGAGCGATCTTCGAGCAACTATTGAGAGTAATATCCCATTAGATCCAGCGCATCCACGCAAGTTTCATCGTTTCATTGAACGGGCTCAACAGTTAAGTCTCATTCATAGTGATCTTCATGAGTATAATCTTATGGTTGATAAAAAAGGAACGCCCAAGTTTATTGATCTGGAAAGTTTCTGGTGAGTTATCTTTATTACCGCAAGTCTTTAATGGATAAGGCAGAATTAGTTTCTGCTCAAAAACATTTCACTTGTGTTGATTTGATTTCTAATTTGCCGATTATTCAATCCTATGAAGTTGGAGATCAAAAATCCACAGTAGTTGCACGATATTCTCTCTTTCCATTTCCCAGGGATCAGGAACGAGAGATTATTAATATGGGCCATCAGCTAATTAATAGCTACGAACAACATCGCTATATTGCTGATTTACAAAACTATGTCTTTGATCTGAAGGAGCTGACTCCTAAAACCTGGACCCGATTGGAAGATTTGCCCGAACAAGGCCCCTTTATTTTAAAAGGCGAAACTAACTCTCGCAAGCAAAACTGGTCTCGAGATATGTTTGCTTCCAATAAGCAAGAAGCTATTGCAGTTCATTCGCGATTATGTGATGATGGTCTCATTGGCAATCAGAACATTTATATCCGACAATATGAGCCCATGATTACGTATTTAACTGGTCTTAATGGTATTCCCATCACCAAGGAGTTTCGATTCTTTGTGGCATATGGTCAGGTCATTGCGGGCGGATATTACTGGCAAAATTATGCGGATGATTTGCCGGCTATCCCAGACTATCATGAAGTGCCATCATCATTTTTGCAAGAAGTTATTAAGCGAGTAGATGGCCAGGTCAATTTCTTCGTCATTGATGTTGGACAAAAACTCAATGGAGAGTGGCAGGTGGTGGAACTAAATGATGGTCAGCAATCGGGACTGTCTTGTATTGATCCAGAAACTCTGTATGCAAGATTATACAAGGCGCTGAATCGTTAAATCCTTTTGCCAGGATTAGTTAGTTCTCCGCTAAATGGTGGAGCAGGATTAATTTTGATGAAGTCTTGTAGATAGCTGGTTAATTCTGGCAGAGCATGTAGGCTTTTCATTTGAGGATGTTGCAACAATTTGCCAGTTTGAAAATGATCATTGGTTTTGTTGAGATGATCTTTAATCAGGAAGTCCAAGTTATCAATTATTGCTCGTTGTTTGGCAACATAATCAATCAGTTCTTGTGCTCCAACATAAGGAGTGCTTTCATGAATGTCTTTGTAGATGGTAATTAGTTGTTGATAGAGTTGATGCAGTAATTTGGTCATCTCTGGATTGAATTGACGATCCTTCAACACCAATATTTCTCCCCCTAATTCACTAATAATAACATGCAATTTTCTAATCATGTGCTCTTGAAACTTGATCAGTTTGTTTTCGTGTGCTAAAATGGGATCATTGGCTGGTAAAAAAGAAGTATGCTCGGCTAAAATAGCGAACTTCTCGGCTAATTGTAGCACCTTATGATTATTGAAGGACATATTTAAATGCCAAATTACTACCTATTGGATCATCAGTGAAATCTTTTGCCACTATTCAGGAGCTTTGGGATTATTGTGAGCGATGTCCATTATGTCAAGCTAATCGTGATGTTAGTATTTCTATTGGCCCAGAACACCAAATCAGACTACTTTCTTTTACCAAGAATCAGCATTTATTACTGCGATGTCAATTATTCAGTGATAAATACGAATATCAGATTGATTGTCAAGATAACACTTTCACTGTTTCTGGTTATGAATTAATCAACAAATCAGTTGTCCCATACATTTATCTGCAAAGTTCTTGCAGTAATTGTGTTAGCGCTAGCACCTATAGTCATGACATGTTATTGATGAATAGGACTAAAGTTATTACCGATATTTTCTTGGAAAGAGAAAGTTTTGCTCTTATTGATGGCAATACAAGGTTGTCCGTCAATGTATTACATACCAATGTTAATAATCCTCGGATTATGATTAGCGCCATTTTTCCCGATCAATGGTTCCATCCGATCGACCTTCCACTATTTGATCTAGATGTATCGGATCAAGTTAAAGCGGTTCAAAGAATTAAAAACCTAATGTCATTTTCCTGAAAGTCTTTATGCGCCTATTACATAAATCCGATTGTCATTCTACTATGCCACCTTTACAAGGAAGCTTTAATTGTGTCGTTGATTCGGGAGATTTCTTTCCCAATTCACGTCATGTTTTTCATGGCGAACGAAATAAAGAAGTTCGATTCCAAATGCAATGGCTTCAGGATAATATCGAGGACCTGAAGAAGCAATTAGCAGGTAGAGATTTGCTATTTGTGGCCGGCAATCATGATTTTGTGGATCCGATCAGAATGGAAGCTCTCTTGCAGTCAGAAGGTATTAACGCTATTGACCTGACCAACAAATTAGTTTCTTATGGTGGCATTAACTTTTATGGCTTCCCTTATGTTCCTACCATTAACGGTGATTGGAATTATGAGAGAGCTGTTCCCGAGATGCAACAAGAAGTTCGACGCATGGTAGATGTGATTAATTCCAATCAAGTAGATGTCTTGGCTTGTCATTGTCCGATCTATGGTTGCTTGGATTTGACCACCGATAATGATCGTATTGGCAATCGTGTTATGGCAGATGCTTTGGATTATCAAATTGAGGATGACAAGAAACCCTCATATTATCTGTGTGGCCATTGTCATAATCCAGGGATCACTATGAGGGGAAAAATGTTGGTGTCTAATATGGCTACATCGCAATGTGTGATTGAGATATAATCCTATTAAAGGAAAAATGATGATTGATGAATACAAAAATAAGATGAGCTTTGGTCGGATTATAAAAATTGAAAATGATCTGTTAGAAGAAGACATTGAATGTATAACTAATGATACCGCCTTAGAATGGTTTCTAAAAAATGATCCTTTGCTTAGGCATCGAAGGAATGGCCCCGCTTTCATTCGTCAAGATTCGAATACTATTATTTCTCCATATGTGATAGTGGAGAGTTGGTGGATTATGGGACGGCGACATCGAGAAGATGGACCAGCTATGATTTTTGGTAATGGAGATATGGTTTGGTTCTTGAATGGTCAAAGAGTGGAAGTTAAATCGCAGGAAGAGTTTGAAAAGTATTTAAAACTGAAATCATTTTGGTAATGATTAAAAATATTGAGCCTCAATAGGTTCGAACTCTGACACAAACTTCAAGATCATGTCATGTAGCTTTTTAGAGCTTTCGTAGAATTCGTTTTGTTGATCAGTATCATTAGGATTGTATATTCCTACTATCTCAAATTGGGCTTTTGCAAGGTCTTTGAGCAATGCCGAAGTGCCACCAGAATAATTAGATAATATTCGGGTTATTTCTGCTACCGAAGCATATTTAGTCATCAAATGTTCTATTCCTGACATCACCATTTGAGGATGTTGTAATTGGTGAGGCTGTCGCAGATGTTGGCGATGTTGTGTTAATTGATGATTGGATGGATGATGTTGTTTCTGCATCGCTAAGTTAGTCCAATTAATTGGTTGCTTGTTTTGATATTGTGGTAAGCCTTTTAGAAACGTAAAGATTTGTTCATTGGTGATGGCTGGATAACCAATGGCAGCTTTAGCAGTATTGATGGCTCGTTGTGTCAGAGGTCCCAATTGTCCATCAGTTTCTACTCCAAGCATGCTTTGGATAGCTCGATCAATGCTTGGAAATTGAGTAGCTTGATTAACCGTAGAAGCCTTGGGCAAGTCCTCCACATTAATGGTTTGAGCAATTTTTTCGAATTGAGTTATCTGCTGTATAAGCTTATTGTTAGAACGCATAGAACCTCGAAAAAGTTATTTATAAGATATGAGATTATTGCCATTAATATCAAACAGTTCGGAATGAGCAGTGCGACAGGTCAAACTGTTTCAGAAGCCTCGACCTTAAGATCGAGATAATTCACCGCTTTCAAGTAAGAATCAACCATGCCACGACCCATTCATCTACCCAACGAGGATCTGCAACGATGGTCAGCGATCATCGATCAGGATCCCAATATGCCAACTGCTATGTCTTCCAATCCTATAATTCGAGAGGTGTTATATGCTGGGCAATATCTTTCCGATCAACTACGAGAACAACATTGTCCCGAACATATTATTGGACAATTAATGTATCGGGCTGGCCAATTATCGTTTGGTCAAAAAGATCCATGGCGCGTGCATTTGGATTTGTTGGAGCGATATCAAACTGGCACTTTGATTTTTGAGATAGATCCCAATGATCAATCATCTTAAGTTGTTCTTCGATTTGCCAGCAGTTATTAATCATGAGTGCTTATTTTGTCCCATGAACATGAAAACTACCATTAGCAGAGCTAATAGTACTAAATTTGAGTATATTTGTAAAACTTGTCATGAACGATATTATGTATGGTCAGATGGGTATTTTGGTTTATCTATTAATGATATTTGGGTCTACTTCAATAAAAAAGACATTATTCACCTTTGTAATTTTAAGCCACCTTCCACTTGGCAAAATTGGAGAGAGATTCCATATTTTGTGCCCAACTTTTCTAACAAGGACGACCTCTATCATGAACTAAAAACATATCAATTGTTTATTTGACATTTTCGTAATCTGGCGTGGCACGGTTCTTGCTTTGTCGGTTTCTCGAAATCATTGATTGTTCGCCCTTGACACTTTGGGTGGCCGTGCTTATCGTTTTGTAGCGAGAAAACCTCGCCCTTCAGGGCGAGGATGAATTGCGTCAAAGAAAAAACAATCCGTCTTGGCGGTCGAAGACCGCCAAGACCTTGACAGGTTTCTCCATCGTGGTTATACTGTATCCGACATGAAGCTCTCTCTAAAAAACTTAAATGTCAAGTCTGGTAGTGGAATATTATCGGACTCAAAACAAAAACTTGTGGAGGCGCCTCGTAGTAAAGAGGGTCGTAGAAGCAAGAAACCTCGACCTTAAGGTCGAGGTAATTCATAATAGTACCATGCCAATTGCTCCTTACGAGGAGACGCCTCGGATCGAATTAACGGAGCGATACCCATCGCAATAGCTACTAATTGCTCCTTACGAGGAGACAAGATCAAATAACAGTAGATCGTAGTAATTCCAATTATGTATTGCATTTCAACCATTAACCAATTAAACGGAGAATATAATTATGGCAACAAAAAACGACGCTCCCCAAATGGCATCATCAGACTTTAATCTTCAGAAACTCAATACTAAAGATTTATCGGAACATGTGGCAGCTTCGATTAGAATCGGAGGCAATTTAGCAGTCTTTGGGAGGAGAGGCACTGGTAAGACCGAGATCGCCAAGCAAGAGATCAAAAAGGCAGATATGCAAGAGGTATATCTCAATATGTCAGTGTTGGAACGAACCGATCTCGGCGGGTATCCTGACATCCTCTCTTCTCAAAGAAAAGAGCTCTATGTCAATTTCTTGATGCCCAAGTTCTTCGAGAAACTCATCGAAGGTAAAAAGAAGGTAGTTTTACTTTTGGACGAAGTTGATAAAGCCGACCCCAGTTTATTCGCCCCCCTTCTGGAAATTACTCAGTTCCGTTCCATCAATCATAATCCCCTTCCTAATCTCTTTGCAGTATTAATGACTGGCAATTTGATTTCGGAAGGTGGCAATCGCCCCTCTCCTCCGCTCCTGGATCGAACGGAAAAATATCTGGTAGAAGCAGATGTGGCTTCTTGGTTAGATTGGGCAGGAAAGTCTGGCAAGATCCATCCCTCTGTTTCGGCTTATATCTCGGACCATCCCAAAGATCTATTTGGTTCAGTGGACCCAGAAGACCGCTACAGCGACCCTTCCCCTCGTTCATGGGACCGTGCCTCTCAAATCCTTTTCAAGGGCGAAAAGTTGGGCTGGTCATCCTACATGCTCAACAACAAGGTTTCTGGTTGTGTCGGCAAAGATGCTGGGATCAAATATTCCAACTACTACGACCACTACATGGAATTGCTTCCGATGGTGGAGTTGGTCTTTGAAGGTAGGGAGGTTGGTGCCAAGTATAATCCTCTGGAACCGTCCAAGAAGCTGGTAGCTTGCATGATCGTTTGTGCTCGTTTGGCTGCCCAACTGGATGGATCGGATGGCAAGAAACTACCAAATTCAGTACAACATGTCGGTAAGTTTTTAACGAATGTGGCTCATGAAAACGTCTTGGTCTCGGTGCGCTCACAAATCCAAATTGAGCGACTGGTCAAGCACTCGTTAGATGAGGCACCACATTGGAAGGATGTTTTAAGCAAGATCAATAAGGCGGTGGCGACCTAAAAGTTAGGATATATAACATAGTAGGAGTTAGTTATCGATAATGCACCCATATGTTCCACTCGCCGAATACCAACATCAAGTTCTCACCGGCTTGATGTTGGGTGATGGGCATTTATGTTTGCAAAAGAGATCGATTAATGCTTCGTTAATGGTTTTTCGAGCCTTGAAAGATCAGAAGTATTTGCAGTATGAAGCCGATCTTTTTCACAATCTATTAGCTCCTGCATATCAAAATGGTATCAAGTATAATAAGAGCCAAAATACGCTAACTGGTGATATTAAAGAGGGTTATACTTTTGCCACTATTAATGCTCCAAGTTTAACTGAACATCATAGTAAGTGGTATCGTGATGTTAATAGCAAACGAACAAAAATTGTTCCTACTGATTTAGAATTATCGGCCATTTCAATTGCTCATTGGATAGCTGATGATGGCAATGTAGCTTTCAATAAGCTTCCATATCGATTGGTATTGGAACTTTCTACGCATGGTTTTACTGAAACTGAAGTTAGATTTTTGTGTGAGCTATTAAGTAAGCGATATCACGAAGAGTTTTTACCTCGAGCCAAGAATAGAAAAGGCAAACGATGGTGGATTATTAAGGCTTATGATAGCGCTTGTCGAGCCTTGTTTCTTGATATTGACCCGCATTTCAAAATGGATCGTAAGCGTATCTGGGATAAGCCAGAGAGTAGATTTTGGAATGAGCCACCAGAACGACAAATACATCGAATGCGAATTACTACGGCCCGTCGAGAATTATTAACGCAGATTATTGCTAAAGGAGAGCCTATCACTATGAAAGAATTAGCCATGCAGTTTAAGTGCATTCATAATGGTGGTATCGAGTATCGGGCCATTAACGATTTATTACAACCATATTTAGATAGTGGGGAAGTGATTAAAGATATTGACAACCATAACAACAATACCACCACGATAAGGATAATAAAAACATGAAGTTTTCAAGAGTGATTGGGAAAATTGACCCGCAGTTAATTGAACAGGCTGAAGAGAGATTAAGTAAGGTTTTTCTGGAATTAGCGGTGAGGTATGATAATAAACATGTGGGGACGGGATATGGCGGGGATAGCCTTATATTCTCTCTTATGTATCCAGTTGCACACGTCGCCACTCTGAATCTTCCCACGGCCGGAACTCAAGGAACGATGTATTTTTGGAACCCAAAGTTCATCCTCAAACAATCCATCAAAGGTCTGCGTATTGTTTGTGCTCATGAAGCTTGGCATGCCATCTACATGCATCCGATGAGACGTGGTTCTCGCAATCCCAAGTTGTGGAATATCGCTGTGGATTATATCGTCAATGGCACGGTGATGGAAGATTTTAAGGCTCGCGGACATGATGCGGTGGCCGAGTTCAGTAAAAATCTGGGACGTTTTATGACTCTGCCTCAATTTTGTGAGTTGATCAAGAATCCTTATGCTAAGATTCCGGGCTTCGAAGATATTGTGCCAGTGGCTACGGATCCCAATGCTCCGGTGGTAGAACTGCCTGCCCCCGATGAAGATCGAGAATTGACGCCCGAAGAATGCCAGGAATTAGAGAAGCGAGAGAAGCGAGTTAAAGCCTCTTTCTTTTATGCCGATCCTGATTTAGGCGAAGATATGAAGAGCCCGGAAAGGATTTACGAGCTTCTGTATAATCTGCTTCCTAAATGTCCCAAATGCGGAGCGCTGGGAATGTATCAAAAGCCCAAGAAGAAGGATGACAAGAAGGACGGCCAAGAGAAAGGCAAGGGAGATAAAGGCGACAAAGGCAAGAAGAAAGACAAAGGGAAGGGCAAAGATAAATCGGATCAGCATGAACATGGTGATGGGGAACCTTGTGATTGCCCAGGCCATGAACCAGGAGATCAAGATGGTGATGGGCAAAATGATCAGGGCCAGGGAAATGGGCAGGGAGATGCCGATGGGTCGTGCGATCATTGTGGTGGGGGAATGGATATTTTTGGGCTGGGAGGATTAGTCGATGATCATATGGATGCCCAAGAGAGCCAGGAAAAGATGGCTAAAAGAATTAGTGAAGCCATGGAAGCAGCCAGAAAGCTTGCAGGAAGAATACCAGCAGCATTAGAAGATGAATTAGGAAAGCTAACAGCACCAATTATTAAATGGACCGACGTTATTAGATGCAGATTATTAAAATCTAGAGCTGGCAATGCCAAGAATGATTGGACACGCTTTCGAACTAGACCGCTTTTCAGTGGCCTACTTGTACCTCGGCGTAAAAGTTATTTATCTAACTTTGGATGCTTGCTTGATTGTAGCGGTTCGATGAGTAAAGATGATATTTCATTTGGTATTAGTCAGTTAATGGGATTAGATGATCGATCGGAAGGCGTAATAGTCCCAGCTGATGCCGAGGTCTATTACGACAAGGCGACCAAGATCAAAAAATGCAACGCCGAAGAACTTACCAAGGTGAAGGTAGTAGGTAGGGGTGGCACCATGTTTGCTAGTTTTTTCGATACCTATGAGAAAAATATTGGCAAATGTGACTTCTTGGTCATCATTACCGACGGCTACCTACTGGATCAGGATGTAGCCGATATGCGACAACCATCATGTGATGTGTATTGGATCGTCACCAGCGGAGCTTCTTTTAAGGCTCCTTTCGGACGCGTTTTCGAGCTACATCAATAAGGCAAATAATGAAGGGAACATGCGCAAATTGTAATGAACCATGTGGTGTGCTCTGGGGAACAATTTGTGTTTGTTGCCATCGAAGAATACATAGCGCTTCTGCTAAACCAAGTCATTTTACAAACCAACAAACTAACTTAATTATTGGTTCCATGCTGGGTGATGGACATCTTCGCAAAATCAATAAGAATGACAATGCAAGTTTAACCATTACGAGAGCAACTAGCGATCGTGCATATCTCGAATGGGAAGCAAATATATTTGATGGTTTATGGACTAAAAGATGTATTACTGATTATTCTACTTGGGATGAACGAACTGATGAAACATATTCTTCGAGTCAGTTCGTATCAAGAACGTTGATAGCTCTTAATCAATTTCATGCAAGGTGGTATCGGCGCATTAATGATAAGTTTGTCAAAATCATTCCTAATGATTTGGAATTGAATGCCGAAATTATAGCGGTATGGTTTTGTGATGATGGGCATATTTTAATGGGTTCGCCGACAAGGTTTAACATATTGTTTTCCACTAATGGATTTACCAAGGATGAAGTATATTTCTTGAAAGATCTATTGGTTAATAGATATAACGAACATTTTTCGGTTAATGTCAAAAACGAAGAGGAGTATTACATTTGTTGTGCTGACGCATCTGCTCGAGCTATTATTTCCGATATTGATCCGGTATTTCCACAAGGTATGCAACGAAAGCGCCTATGGGATGATCCTACGACATGTTTTTATGCCAATCAGCCTCTTAAAATGAAGAGCCATAATGTTTCTTTCGCCGAGAAAATGACCCAGGTGAAAGAGTATCTTAAAACTCATGATGAGTTTTATATGGTTGAGTTGGCTAATTTTGCCGGGTTTAGTATGAGCAAGACCACATCAGCTGGCTATCAATCGATAGATAGTCGTGGGCTTAAAAATGTTTATCTTTCAAAGTTCCTTAATCAAGGGCTGATGATTGATTTAGGTCGAGCTAAATCAGGACCTGAATATGCTCTTGGTATTAAAATGCGTTTAACCGATCTTGGCAAACAATATTTTCAATCTCCGAGCTCAAATCATGAGCTTTAATTTTTCCGTTTGCACTCCTCAAGGCGATATTTATCGTCTGTAGCAAGAAAACCTCGCCCTTCAGGGCGAGGATGAATTGCGTCAAAAGAAAAACAATCCGTCTTGGCGGTCTTCGACCGCCAAGACCTTGACAGGTTTCTCCATCGTGGTTATATTATATCCGACATGAAGCTCTCCTATAAATACCGTATCTACCTCAATCAAGAGCAAACCAAGGTCATGCAGAAAAACTTCAACTTCTGTTGTTTCCTGTATAATTCTGCCTTGCAAGAGCGAATCAGCCACTACAACGCTTTCGGGAAAGGCATATACTATAAGGCACAAGCTCACGTTTTGCCCGAGATCAAGAAAGAGTTTGCGGAGCAAACTCGTTCCATCTATTCTCAAACTCTGCAACAAGTTCTAAAACGGTTAGATCGAAGCTATCAGAACTTCTTCCGAAGAGTAAAAGAGGGG
>Ga0182024_10017864_pt1 | contig 13265 bp, 7 predicted proteins | sample P32metaG_FD_120480 | JGI IMG/M metagenome (GOLD analysis project Ga0182024, IMG submission 120480) | Permafrost microbial communities from Stordalen Mire, Sweden - P3-2 metaG (Illumina Assembly) | ecosystem: Environmental > Terrestrial > Soil > Wetlands > Permafrost | place: Sweden: Stordalen...
ATTTCGCGTAGATCACCTTGCCGTTGCGGCAGAACATGCTGGCGATTGGACGGTACCGCCGGTCGGAAAGCACAATCGTTCCTTCCTTGCGTCCATTGGTGATGGTCTGCACGACAAGCGACAGATCGATTTCACTGAGATTGCCGCTCATGCCCTGCCCGTGCGGCGGGGGCAGCGCCAGCGCCTGATTGATCTGCGCCTGGCGTTCCGGCGAAAGAGGTTGCAGCCCACTCATCGTCAAAACCGCCGCATTATGTTTCTGCAGAGGCAGCGCCGGCTGGCCGTCGATCATGGTTCCACCAGTGCTTAGCATCCGGCTACTGCGCTTCTTGTCGAAGCGCGGATGGATGATAGCACTGGAAATGCCGCGCTCCTCGCCCTTTACGGCAGGAAAGCGCACCATAAGAGCATCCCAATGTTCGGCATATTTGGCCACCAGATGAGCGCAGGTTGCCAGCCGGTCCTTTTCCAGGAGCCAGGCGGTGCCGACCACTTCTTGGTCACTGACGCTGCGATCGATCAAAATGCCGACCGACCCAACGAAAGCTCGAATGTCTGGTAGAACTACTTCTTCCATGTCAAGTTCGATTCCTGTGCCGCCCTGGAAAGCTACTACAGTATAAGAGTGACAACAACACTTACGAGCCTAATGGCCAATTTTAGGGGGACGCCACACTTTGAGTTCACGGGACCGGTCTAAAGTAAAGATAGCGCCTCGGCGGGGGGTTGCGCCGCAGCGGGCTGTGGCAATTCGGTTATAATTGCCCTTCCCCGCCCTCTGTGCGGGGCTCGTACCCTGAAAACCAGCAACATTACGGGCGCCCGTAACTCAGTGGATAGAGTATCCGCCTTCTAAGCGGACTGTCGTTGGTTCGAATCCAACCGGGCGCGATATAATTTCACCCCATGGGTCATTAGCTCAACGGTAGAGCAGTTGCCTCTTAAGCAATTGGTTGATGGTTCGAATCCATCATGACCCAGACCTCAAGCAAAACAAGGCACCGCCTGCGTTTCGACCGGGCGGTTTTTGCTTTTAATCGGGGATGACCGGCGGCCATGTTTTTCGAGGTGATTTTTGTCAATGAAACAAAATAAGGAGAAGCGCGGCGAAAAACCGGAAACTTACGATTATCAGAAACAAACAGTCAAGCCGAAAGTTCAATGAGCATGAAACGACAATCCAAAGTGATCACAAGGGCAGTAGCATTCATCTTAATGCTGTTGTTACTCCATTTGCCCGATGCCAACGGGTCGGAAGAGAAGCCTGCAATGAGTCCAGACCAGAAAAAACCGTTGGAGCACTCTTCTTTAGACCACGAGCAAAACACTGGGACGTTTGCCATGCGCTGGCAAAGATCATTGCCTGTCGATCAGCGCGATACCGGAATTGGTGTCATCGGCGGTACCGAGGTGCGCTCTCTTGTGGGCATGAACGGCAAGTTGTATGCGGGCATAGGTTATTGGAGCGATTCTCAGCAAAACGATCCCCGACTGCCTGGTGGGCAGGTGCTGGTGCTCGATTCACCTGGTTCGCTCTGGAGGGTGGATCTTGGCCTGGACGAGCGAATCAGGTCCGGGCCGGCGGCTGGAAAGAGGCGCTACTTTGCCATTGCCATGTTGTATGGTGCGACGTTTAAGTCTGATCTTCATGGGCGGACGCTGGCGCAACCAGCTCACGTGTTGATGGCCGGCACCTGGGACAGATTGGGACAGCTGCAAGTCTTTTCGAAAACAGCAGATTCGGGAAGCTGGAGCGCAAGCGATCTCTCGTCGGTCGGCGCAAGCAGGCACGCAGAAATTCGCAGCTTTGTCGTCTATCGCGACAAAACAACCAACATTGAATATGTTTTTGCCGGAGCGCGGGTAAATAAAGATCCTGCGCCAACTCGCATTTATCGTGGCGGGTTTGATCCGGCTGAAGGAAAAATTCGCTGGAATCAAACACCAGAGTCCTGGGGCATGGACACACCGGACCTGGCGATGACCACCAAAAATTCCAGCAGGATCACAGGTTTTGCGGAGTGTGATGGCAAGTTGTATGTCTCTGTTTACAACATGATTTTTCAGCGGCAAGATGGACCAAATCCAAGCTGGAAACTGGTGTTCAAATACGTGCCCAAACGGCCCTTCGAAAACGGCAGCAGCGGCTTCCGCGGGCTTACCGCCGTTGCCAACCGATCAGGCACGAATCAGGTTTTACTTGTCTCTCTGGAACATAAGCCGTGCACCATATTTCGCATTGATCCAAGAACCTTGAAGGCTGTTGCCGAAATAAACGTCAGCACATTCTTGCAAGAACAATGGGGCGCGCCAGCAGGATACGTGATTGCAGGCTATAACGACATGCTGCACTACGAAGATCCAATCACTTCAGACTCACTCACGATGATTGGTTTTGAGGCGGCAACTCCGACACTTGCCGGGAATTTTCATCAGTTCAACCCCTCCGCCCACTACCTCATTCGTAAGAGCGAAAATCAATACTCAGTTGGTGAGATAGCGGACCACTTGTTGGATTACCAGCCTGTTCTGCTGTCCACGAGAAGCATCATCAACTCGCCTTTTCGAGAAGATCCCCCCGGTACCGTTTATGCTGGCGGCTTCGACTGCAATTCAGTGCCCGTTCACAATACGGCGTGGATCTACCGTGGTGTGCGCATAGCGCCTGCTAAGCCGCTGGCAACGGGAGGGAACTAAAACGACTCTGTCCAGCAACGATGCGGGCTCAGATTCATTCAGTCAATGCCAAGAAAAAACCCAAACAAACACGGGGGCGAACTTCATCACTCATGAAACAAATTACAGCACTTTTGCTCATTGCCTTGGCTGCATTGGTCTTTCTAAATCAACAAGTTGTCGCTAAGGAAGCGGCTCGCATAGCCGTTGGCGATCAAGCGCCAGATTTCAGCTTGCCGGATCAGAATGGAAGCATGTTGTCGCTCAAGGATTTTGCCGGCAAAAAGTGTGTCGTTCTTTACTTTTATCCAAAGGACAATGTCGGCGTCTGCAAAAAGGAGGCTTGTCTATTTCGAGATCAATACCGCGCGTTTACCGACGAAGGGGCTGAAGTGATCGGAGTCAGTAATGACACCGTGCAATCACACAAGAAGTTCGTGACTCAACGCAAGCTGCCATTCATATTGTTGAGCGACCAACATGGGAAAGTGCGAAAGCTTTACGGCGTTCCACGCTCGGCGGGCGGCTTGCTGCCTGGACGTGTGACGTTCGTGATCGATCGGCACGGCACTGTGCGACTTACCTTTAACAGTCTTCTCAATGCAGACGAACACGTCGATGAAGCCTTGAAGGTGCTGAAGGAGATAGGCCAAACACCTTCTGTTAGTGGTTAGGGCAGCGGCTTGAGCATCGAGAAACCAGTGTTCGGGAACGACGCGTAGCCGAAAACCATTCAAAATCTGGGGCACTGTGTCTGGTGGCAATGTCTATCCGTCGGCATCGATAGGCAGAACCAACTAGCCGACTTGTGCGCCTGTCCTATCCTGGTGGCTGCGGGCGTCCCGCCCGCTTCAGATGCGGGCAAGAAGCCCGCGCCCCCAGGAAAACTTACTGCACGCGCGTCAAATAGGAAGCCGTTTCGTAAACGCCTACGGGTTGTCCACATTGATATTGAATGACTTTGCTTCGTCCTTCCATTTGGGATATGGACAGCATGCGCAATCGGTCGCTGGACAATGCGGCCCAATTGCTGTTGCTCAGGCTGATGCTCTTGTGCACGATGCTCGATTTTACTGGACTGAAGCTGACTACTGCGCAGTTTGTCGGGTTCCAGCCAGCCTCATCCCAGTACACTACCAACTGTCCTTGGGAGTTCAATTTAAACTGAAGCAGGCAATCCATCTCTCGGCCAGGGGCAATTTTTGCCACCGAAGAACTGGTTACGTGACTGACACAGCGCCAGGTTCCTTCGTATTGAGACGGTTCAGATCCAGCTGTTGCACTAAGCTGATATGCCGGATGAGGAACAGCCATCCGTGCAGGTGACTGCACTGTTACAGGCATAGGATAACTTGCCGGCGCCACGCTTGTGGCGGGAACGCCGACGCTGGCGTGTCCAGAAAGCATCATCGCCTGAACGGGACTGCAAAATTGGGATGTTAAAATACCAGCCGCGCAAAGGGCGGCCCACATTCGTGATTTCATACTCGATACCAAAACTTGCTTTAACGAACTATGAGACTGATTGAGTGCGTCTCATGTTCCAATTGCCAAGCAATCTACCGAGTGAACCGATGTAGTTACCCCATACGGTCGAAACTGCCGCGAGCACTACCGTTGCGAGCATCCAAAGACAACCGCAAAATGCGATGGCTCAGTCCTTTGGCGATTAGAATTAAGTCTGAAACTCCGGACCGTATTCACTGGAGTCCAGGCTAAACGTCCACGCTACTGCTTCGCGCGCAGTCTTGATCGTGGGCGGCACGCGCAGGAAATACTGGTGAAAAGACCCATCGGCTTCCGGTGTCGAATTCGTCACTGCCACCATTACGATCGGTTCATCGTTCTCCATGAATTTGCGGTACAAAACGCCGAAGGAATCTTTGTGCACCTCTTGGGTGCCGCAGTCATGCAGGTATTTGGCGGTTCCATATCGCTCTATCAACACTCGACGAACTTCGACGTTGTCTTCCGATGCGATCCGATCAGTTGTGATTTGCTCCGGATTTTCAATGACGAAATCAGGAATAGTGGTTCCATGCCATGAATAGAGGTAGAAACCGTCCGGGTATCCGATTGCCTTGCCCGCAGCGCTGTGCAATCGTCCCCGATCATCGAGTTCCAAATGCAACGGTTGATCGCTAACAAAACAAACTTCCGAGAAAGGCATGAAGGGAACGCTGTTGCCGAGAAGAGCTGTCCATGAGCGCAGAAGCCGCACAGTATCAGGGTCATAGAAATGTTCACCGACCGCATCGATGGGAAATGAATAAAACGGCAGCCACCGTTCTTGTCCGCCTTGCCAAAGAATCGTAGACACGAATGATGTGGCGGCGGCGGAGATGAAACGCGCCAAGAGACTTTCAGGCGCTCCCATTGCCCAACTGAGGTGGTCGACCGCTGAAGACAGGGAATGAGATAGTTGCTCCAATTTGTTTTCAAAGTAATGTATGCCGTCGCCGCCAAATTGCTCCATCAGTTGCTGTTCGAACATACCGGCAGCCGGAACCAATCGCTGCGCGCGGGGAATGCGAGGATTGCCTCTGCCCCGAAGTCGAATGAAACGAAGTTCGTTTTGTTGTCGCGCGAGCATTGTCATCGACGAAAGCTGCGCCGTCAACTGTTGCGACATGGATCTGACCGGTGTTTCCGTGTCGCCCTCTGCATCGCCGATCCAGCTAGTTCGAGAAGCACCAAAAAGCTTGCCTCGAATGTATCCGTACAAAGAAGTATCAGTACTCCTGTAGATTTGGCTGTCAATCTTTAGCACCAACTTGTCCCAGATTCCTAGATTTGATGCTGGGGCGATTCTCGTTCCGAATCCCGTCCATCGCTGAGTGCCGCCTTGAGCCGCCGCAGTTTCACCGGCGACCTTTACGGCAGGAGAAAAATTCCTGTCAAATTGTTCTGCCAGTCGCTTCCAGGCGAGCGCCCATCTGGGCTCCGTCAAGCGTTCGCCAAGCCATTGCATCAAAGGTTCGCCATCAATGTGATCATCGCCGACGAAGATCAATTGCAGCAAAATTGCCATCGCCACAATTTGCCATGGTCCATCGCAGAGCAACAACTTCGGCTCTGCTAACCCAAGCGCTTTATATAGGTCCTTAGTGCCAGCCCAAACTTCGTGACGATCGGGCGACGGCTGAGCAGCGACCCGCCCGTGCCAATGCTCGACATAGGCGGACAGCAGTGCTTCTTGTTCGGAGGTCAGCGTTTTCCACATCGTAAAGCCACCGGCGTCTCAATCTATTATTACTATAAGATTGAACCTTGTGGCGCCGTGGATCAGCGCTTTCCTTTGCCTCTTTGCGCCGCCAGCGCGGCATCAAGTGAGAGTGTCGGATCGTTTTGCACGGGTGCAATCATCATTGTATGAATGAACGTAGCCAGCAGCCCAAGCCCGCCAATGCTCATTAGCAAGGCAGCGGTGACCATCTGGCTCCTGCCGCTCTGCAGGACGCTCGGATCCAGAACCGACTGTTCGGGATGCGCTGCGTCATAACGCACCTTCACAGGTTTATATTCAGGATGAAGAATCAATTGCTCTTCCTTCTCCACTGCCCTCTTCATGTTTACTTGCACCTGGTTCGGATCGCTGCTGCTACTGGCAGCATCCGCCATTGCTTTTGCTGCATCATGCTCGACGATGGGCGGTTGCGTGAACGTAAACATCCGCACCCAAGAGACACAGGGTCCAGAGATTTTCTGCCCGTGGTAATCTTTGTCGTTTACTGAGTAAGCGTATGCGGCATACGGAGTCGTCAGCGGCATATATCGGCCCAGCAGAGGCAAGCTGACCGAGCGATCCTCGATAGAGTCGAGCCGACCATCAACCGTCGGCCATGCTGAAGAACGTGACACGTCTGCATTGTCGATGAAATAGCCAATCAGAGCGACCAGCCCGATGCCCAAAATGCAGAAACACAGGATTTTGCCGACCATTTTTCCCATCCTAACAACTGACTAAAACGTACCCAACCTGGAGACTGGTCTACCATAGCCTCTATGCCATCGCCATTTCATCGGCGCCTGTGGGTCACCGTGAGAGCGCAGCTATCTGGCTCGCGCGTAACGACGCCGTAACGGCAGCGATGTAAGAATGTGCCCTGTCAGCCCCAGAAGACCCAATGCCATGGTTTTGCCACAAAAGTGCCATGGTTCTGCAATCGGTTAAAAGCACAATGCTTACAACCCCCTGAAATTCCGCGACCAGCGCAAACACCGGCAGCGATTGTCGGACGCCCGCTTCTAAAACTGCTTACTAAAACGGCACGCCGATGCATGTCGAACGTTTCGTGCTCCCAGTTCCTGCCCAATCGGAGGCTTACCAATGTTCCTTCTTATCGACTCCGCACCCTACGCCCAAGCAGAGCCCTGCAACGTTTGCAAAACCCTGATCGAAGTCGGCCCGCCGCCGATGGCAGATGCAGCCGCCGGTCACGACGTGGTTAAGCCCTCGGCCCCGTGCCGTCACCATCGTCCGACCACGATGCTATCGCACCTGGTCGATTTCCACTTTGACAAAAACTGCGCCTGATCAAAGCTTCGCCTTCCACTTCATCCCAGGTGCGCTGTGTACCGTAGTCCCCGCCTAAACAAAATCGCTTCAATGCTGCTGGTCTGTCTGGCAGCCACCACCGCCCTCTGCTGCCAGAAGGCTGATTCACTGCCGATCCCATACTCATTCGAGCAGTACCGCAAAGTTGTTCGCGGACAAGATCAGGGTAGTCCCCTCCAGACGGACTGGGCGTCATGGCAGCGCAATCAAATTCCGGGGGGCGAGCAACCGGACCAGTTCAACGCACAGGAACAGAGCGGCACCCTGCCGACAGGGCAGTCGCCAGCGAATACAACTGATCTGCCCCCGACGAATAATGCGCAGGGCATGGTACTGGCGCCTGATCCCCATCCACCCGCCGGCGTTCTTTTCACCGTTCCCACCATCAAACCGGCACATTTTGGCCCACCGCAACCGGGTGACGACCCATGGCACGTGTATCCCCAGCTTGATGGGAATCTTCATAATATGGTGCCAACAACAACGCAGGACGCGTTTCCGGGAACCGGCGCGCCGCCGTCGAATTACGTTACCGCAGCCTCCTTGCTGACAGCAGGCGAGCAGATGGGACAAGCCCTGGTTCAGCCGTCGTATCCGTCCGAGCAAGCCGCGTTCCAGGGAAAGATGCAGCAGGCAGAAAGAGCTTCAGGACAAGCGGCGCAAAACTCCTTTGGTTCAAGTCAGACGGTGGTGCGACAGTCACTGATCAACGTGGCGAATGAGCAAGCGGCGTCGCCGATGTCACCCGGCTCGCAAAATAAAACATTGCCGCAAGCGATCTGGATGGTGCAACAGCTTTTCAGATCCGTTTTTCTGCCAATGGCGATCTTATTGGTTCTTCCCGGCGCGGTAATTACTCAAGGCAAAGGATTGGTGCAGGCTGCATTTAGTCATGCAAGTACGCCACCGGAAGATGCCATGACGCCGTTCGTCGGGATTTTGCGTTCACTGATTGCGATTTTCATGATTCCGGCAACTCAACTGATCATCAGCTACTCGATCGACATCGGCAATTCGATGACATACGAAGTGCAGAATTTCATCGACAACTCCGCCATAACGAGCTGGTCTACGCAACAAACCGTCGGTAATCCACCGGCGGATATGGCCCAAGAACAGGAACAAGAGCAATCTGAATCCGGCGGCAGTGCCATGACCGGCTCGGTGTTCAACGAAGTAAATATGCTGCTGAACTATGGATTGACAGTCTTGATCGCATATCAAATCGTGATGATGTGCTACCTCTTCTTGATGGGGCCGATCGCGGCTGCGTTTTTCGCATGGCCCGCGGGCATCGGCAGTTTGTTCAAAACGGTCCTCGGCAACTGGATCGATGCCGTTACTAACCTGGCGCTCTGGCGCTTCTGGTGGTGCGTCATCCTGCTGTGCATGAGCACTCGCATACATTGGCTGCAGGAAATGGGCCAATACAATCCCCAGGATCCATGGGAAAAGGCAGTCTACACCGCATTCATGGTCATGCTGACTTACGTTCCTTTCAATCCTTTTGATTTCAGACCAGGAGATTTAGTTGACACGTTGCTGCAAAAGGCAGGAGCGAAGCAGGGTGGAGAGTGATAGACGGCTGAAACGGCCGGGGCAATCGAAAAGGCAAAGGTGATCGGAGTGGAAAACATGTCTGCAGCGAAGTTCGAGACAACCGCAAAAATTTTACCAGCCGCCATTTTGAGCTTGTTCCTCCTCGCGTTCAGCGGATGCGCTGCCCTGGCAGTGCCTAATCTGGGACCGGCGGGCTCACTTAAGGAATATACAAAGTATTACATCAATACGAATGGACGCCAATCAACGGCCGCGTTTCAGTCACTAGCAAACGGCGGTGCAAATGCAACCACCGCTACAGGACAGCAGCTTCCTGGCGTACTGAGTTCTGCGCCAATCACGCCCACCCCGACGAAGTTTCCTCCGACTGCAGTAATCCAAGCTCCCATGGGCAGTCAGGCCATGGCGAAATTCTTGCAGACCGAGCTGCAGAAACACACTTACGATGGTGACTTCGCTCGAGACAGAGAGCTAGCTACATACAGCCTGCAAGCAGGGCAAGCTGCGGTTTCAGTGGCGCAGTATCCGCCGTTCGTGGCCAGTAAAGCTCAAGCCGAACAATCTGCCCAAGTAACCGCTGCTGGCAACGCTATGGGAGAAATGGCAAAGGGACAAGCTTCAGCAGCAATCGACTTCTGCTCCAAATATCTGATCAACTTCACCGCCACACCGAACAACCCTTGGAACCAACTGCGCGATCAACTTTTTGTGCCAATGGGAATTTTGCTCCTTCTGCCAGGCGCAGTTCTTTCCCAGGCCAAAGCGATCGTAGCCGCGGGTTCGCCAGTAGTTGGACAAACGGCCAATGGCGAACAAGTCAATTGCTTCGACGGAATTCTCCGCTCGTTCATCGCAATCTTTCTCATTCCCGGCACGTATCTCGTGGTCAATTACGGAATCGATCTATCAAACAGCATTACTTACACATTGAGCAGCGAGTATAGCCGGCTCTTTGGCACCAATATGTATAACGATGCACTGTGCGGAGAGATTCGCGCAATGCCCAGCCGGAATTATCAGGAAAATCTGGCGGGCGCCAACAGCACCAGCACCAGCTGGCCACAGCAACAAATTACCGACCAGGGTTCGCTGGAAAATCAGCAGTACGACTCCAAGATTGATGATCCATGCAGCAAACAATACAACGCACCGCCGGATCGCGCTGATGAAATGATGCCTTCATCGGCGGCGTTCTCGCGCGCTCTGGCGTTCGGGTCAAATGCGGCTCTGACCACAGCGTGGAACGTTCTTTGTGCGTTCCAAATGGTCTATCTGATTTATTTGTTTCTGGTCGGTCCCGTCATCGCCGGGCTCTGGGTATGGCCGACACAACAACTGCAATCAGCGCTTCCGGCATGGGTGGAGGGCTGCATTACGATCTGCTTCTGGAGCCTTTTCTGGAACACCGTCATTCTTTTGATGGCGTGCTTCAAAGGCGTGAGCGGCGACACGGGAACAATCATTACTAGCGCCCTCAACTTTCTTGCTACCTCCGCAGTCAAGTACGCTTTCGACTTCGTCGGACTGGTCAAGGCGGCCGGAGCGGAAGCAACGCAGAAAGCCATGTCCAAGGGCGGCGGTGGCAAAGGCAAAGGCGGCACAAAGGGCAGCTCGGCCAAAGGGAATACTGGCGGTACCACCCCCGGCACGCACACACCACCCAAAGGTACACCAGGAACAGCCACACCAGGAACAGCCACCGGTCCGGCGCACCCCGGCGTCGTCACACCTGCAGGCGGAACGCCCGGTACGGTAGCCAGTGGTACCCCCGCCAATGGTGTCGTCACCGGCGGCGGTGGTGGTATTCTCAGCGGTGCCGGCCCGGGTGGGGCCACACCGTCGTCATCCAGTCCTTTAGTTCCCGTGGTGCCAGGACCGCACGTGGCTCCACCTCCTTCAGCCAACGGGGGAGTCCCTGGCTCCGATCATACGTTCACGGGCAGCTCGCAAATACAAATGCCTAACGGTCAGAAATTTTCGCTCGAGTTGGGAACTGACGCTGCCGGGCATCAGGTGGCCACGCTCAAGGGTGCCGACGGCAAGCCGATCGGCATGTTGGACCTGTCGACCAGCCAATCGCTGACCGGAACGTTCTCAACCGATCAAGGCACCCTGCAATTGTCAGCGGTGACCAGTCCCGATGGGCACCAATTCACGCTCACCACCCCCGATGGCAGTCATGGAACCCTGGCATTACATAATTTTCTCGACGGTGGCGCGCCGTCCGCGAACCCCAACGGCTTACAGCTTCCCGCCGGTGCCACGGCGCTGGCTGACATTCCCGGCACCGGCACGCTCGTGCGCCAAGCCGATGGATCGCTTGCTGTCGTCACCGCAGACAATGCCGCGCATGCATTGACGAACGGCTCAGTTGACATTGATGGAACGAAGGTCCAGGTCGGCTTCGCCAATACCCCCAATGGGCAGCAACCATATATGGAAGTCAGCGAAGTGAAACCGACAGGATTGACGGATATCGCTATATACCCTGATGCGGGCGGACAGATCGCCGCCGGCGTCGCTGGTAGCACGACACTGGCGGCTGCCGGCACCACGATTACCGGCACGGTCGAGCCGCCGGCAGCAGCGACTACAGATGCCGCCAAGAAGGGATTGGATCTGCTCTCGCAACAAGAGCAGCACGGCGCTTACCAGATCGTCAGCGATGGAACAACAACCCAGGCGATCGGCGCGGACCACAAAGCGTTTGCCCAATTCGATCCGGTCAAAGGCTGGGAGGCAATCTCACAGGCCAGCGGGCAACCGACTGATATCGTCCTCGGGCAAAACGGTCAATGGATGGCTGGACAAGTACCGGTGACCGCCACCGCTGATGGTGGCTTTGTCGCCGCCGGCACCAGCTACGCCTACGATCCCTCGACCTCGACCTTCAGCGTCAATGGCGCCAACCTGCCATCTTCAGCCGTCAGCGGCGAGCTGTTGCTCGAAGCGTCAATGAGTATACCGGGCGCTGATGCTGCTCTCTACCTATTGAGCCAACCGGGCGTTGCAGACAACTTGGCCGCATCGGCAAACGATCCGAATGCACTGGCGCTAGTGCAACAAGGACTAAGCGGAACAGGCGTGAGCCCAGAAGCGCTATACCACGCCGCGATTCAAGGTGACCCGCTGGAGGGTGCACAGGTGCTGTCCCAAATGTTGGCACAACAGTCGGAGGTCAATCCTCAATACGCCCAACAATTCGCGCAGCAGCTCGGATTGCCTGTAGACGTCGTTCTCAACGCCTCCACTGACAGAGTCCTTGCCGGCCAACTGTTGGCGGCTGAAGTCCGTCAGGCTGAAATGGCACATCCAGGCTACACGCACCAAATGGCACAGCAGCTCGGTGTTTCGGACAGTGTCATTACAAGCGCAGTGTCCAGTCCTTTTGCTGCCGGGCAGTTGGCCGCCGCAGACGTGGTTCATTACGGTAGTCCGGAATATGTGCACCAGGTCGCCGCTCAAATGGGCGTTAGCGACGCCGTATTCAGAAGCGCAGCTGAGTTGCCTCTCGCGGCTACCCAGTTGGTGGCAGCAGACTCCGTGCACAGCCAGTCGTTGGCCGTCGAAACATCAACCGCGCTGGGCGGACATGTTTCAACCGAATTCTTGGCTGCAGCAGCTATTAACCCGGCCGCTGCCGGGCACGTGCTCGGCTTCGCCGCGCAGAGCGACCCGGTTTACGGCAGCTACGTTGCACAAAGCTTGGGCATGCCGTCATCGGAATCTGTCGCCGCCGCAGCCAATAACTCGACGATTGCGGCTCAGATAGTGGGCATGGAATCACACAACGCTCGCTATGCCGAGTACGTGGCGCAAACAGTGCCCAATCTCGACAGCAGAATAATCGCCGAGGCCGCAGTCAGCCCGCTGGCAGCCACACAACTCGCCGCTGCTGAAGCCGTTTACAGCCCGGCGTATGCTAGCCAGATCGCGCCTGCGATGAATGTCCATTCACTGCAAGAATTCAACTCGGTGGCACATAATCCCATGGAAGCCGCGCGAGCGCTCAGCTCGGAATTGTCATCAAATCCGCAATACGCAAGCTACCTTGCTCACAGTATGCATATGCCAACTGAAGTGTTGCAGCAAGCAGCCACAAATCAGGTTGCAGCTGCACACGTGGTGGCGGCCGAATCGGCCGTGCACACAGATTACGGCACGTACGCAGCCGGCACTATGCAAGTGTCACCGCACACGTTGATGGAAGCACGATATAGTCCTGAAGCCGCAACTTACCTTGCCCAGCACGCTCACTATGCCGGTCCTACCGAGAATCCGAGCACGATATCGGCAACGCCGGATCAATATCAATACGGCGGCGGCCAACGGGTTGCCGAGATCTATCCGAGCATGGCACCAGCAGCGCCGGATCAATACGGCAGCCAACGGATTTCCGAATTCTATCCGAGCATGGCACCGGCAGCGCCGGATCAATACGGCGTTCAACGCATCGCCGAAATCTATCCGA
>Ga0182024_10017865_pt1 | contig 13265 bp, 13 predicted proteins | sample P32metaG_FD_120480 | JGI IMG/M metagenome (GOLD analysis project Ga0182024, IMG submission 120480) | Permafrost microbial communities from Stordalen Mire, Sweden - P3-2 metaG (Illumina Assembly) | ecosystem: Environmental > Terrestrial > Soil > Wetlands > Permafrost | place: Sweden: Stordalen...
GCCCTCGCGCGGAACTTCGTTGCAGTACTCGGCGTCCGGATCGAAATTCGGCTGGTAGAGCGTGAGATGGACCAGCGATGCGCCCAGGCGCCGTTCGCAAGGATCGTTGGGACCGCCGCCACGGTGCGCCCAGGCGTCCGTGCTGACCAGCCATCCAGCCGTCGCCAGCAGCGCCATCAGTACCAGCTCCGCTCGCCTTGAGGTGCGCATCGGTCTCTCCAGCTAACCTGCTGAGCTATCGCCGCCGCGCGTCAGAGATTTTTCCTGGTACTCTGATCCGCAATATAGTCGGCCTGTCTTATTGCCAGACTTACTATTGTCAGTGTTGGGTTCTCCGCGGCGCTCGTCGTGAACTGACTACCGTCTGAAATGAACAGGTTCTTGATGTCGTGTGTCTGGCCCCACTTATTGCAGACTCCGTCGGCCGACTTCTCACTCTGTCGGCAAGTGCCCAGATTGTGGGTCGACGGGTAGGGTGGGGTCTGTATTGTCTTTACCGCGCCTACAGCATCGTAGATTGCCGCGCCGCGCTCGTACGCATAGTTACGCATCGCGACGTCATTTGCATGATCGTCGTAGTGAACATTCGGAATGGGAAGTCCAAAAGCGTCCTTTTCAGTTGGATGTAGCGTGACCGCGTTGGTTTGCTGCGGCATGTCTTCGCCGACGATCCACATCCCGGCCATCTTTGGATACTGCTCGAGAAGATCAGTGTACTCGCGGCCCCACGCGCCGGGCTTCAAGAACGCCGCGGTGAACGGGAGTCCAAGCGAAATGGTTTCGAACTCGAAGCCCCCAGCGAAGCCTCGCTTCAAATTGGGCGCCGCTTCGTCACCGATGATGCCGGCCATCACGGTCCCTCGGTACATGTGCACCGGCTCCTTGAAAATTCCGAACACCGAGCCGGTGGTGTGTCGCATGTAGTTCTTCCCGACCTGTCCCGAGGAATTGGCCAGCCCGTGCGGGAAGGTCGAGGACGCGGAATTCAGAAGCAGGCGCGGAGTCTCGATTGAATTGCCGGCGACGCATACGATTCGCGCCTTCTGTACTTGATGTTGGCCGTCCTTGTCGGCGTATAGCACGCCGATGACTTTGCCGGTCCGGTTGTGCTGGATTTGCAGAGCCATCGATTCCGGCCGCAGGTCCAGTCGGCCAGTGGCTTCGGCTTTGGGGATTTCGGTGTACAGCGTGGACCACTTTGCACCGGACTTGCATCCCTGAAAGCAGAACCCGAGCTGCCAGCAAGCCGAGCGTCCGTCGCGAGGCTGGCTATTGATCGCCATGCGGCCGGTGTTCACGGTTTTGTAACCGATTCGGGTCGCGCCGTTGTACATTACTTTGAAGTTGTTATTGCCGGGGAGGCCCGGAATATCATTGGTCCGGGTGACGCCCATCATGAACTCGGCCTTAGCGTAGTATGGTTCGAGCTCCGCAAGCGTCAGCGGCCAATCGAGCAGATTAGCGCCCGCGATATTCGAATAGTGAGTCTTCGCGGTGAACTCGTGTTCCTGGATCCGCAGTGATGCTCCCGCCCAATGAACGGTGGTACCGCCTACTGTCTTGCATATCCACGTCGGCAGGTTGGGGAAGTCCTTGGCTATCTGCCAGGTCCCGGACGTGGTTCGCTTATCCAGCCATGCGAGCTGATTGAACGCCCACCACTCTTCGTTGCGAAATGTTGCCGGTGACTGTTGTTTGCCCGCCTCCAGCAATACAACCTTGAAACCCTTCTGGCACAGCTGATTAGCCAGCGTGCCGCCGCCGGCGCCGGAGCCAATTACGACTGCTACCGAATCGTCATTGAGTGCGTGTCGTCCCATCGACCTCTCCGAAGCTTACGCTGGCTTGGGGCTCGCCCACTCGGGAGGATCGGGTAGCCAATTGAGGTCATTGAAGCCGCGATGAATGTATCCACCGGAGGCGTAAGCTGGGCCCTGGTATCCGAACGCTTTCCATGTGCCAGGATTACTATAGAGCGACTCGAGTTCGGTGCTGCGGACTTTCTGGAAAAACGGAGTAGCCTGTATGGCTTCGAGCGCTGCTATTTGCTCGTTCTCCTTTAGATCGGCGAACTTCGTGCCGCCCGAACCGTCAAGGGCCACGATACCTTCAGTTAGCATCTTCGCGACCGCTCGATCGGACTTGCTGTTCGCGTCGAGAACTTCGACCACCTTCAAGTAGCAGGAATCGTCGATGCCCCGATGAGGAAATATGCGCTTGGCCATCGCGAGCAGAGTGCTCGCTTCGTGAGGATTCAAGGTACTCAGACGTCCGGTCGATTCACCTGCGCCAGCCACATTTATCAGCCCCGATGCGGTAACGGCTGTTCCCGCCACCACAAGGGCACTCGTCCTGAGGAACTCGCGCCGCTTCATCTGCTATTCTCCATTTCCGCGATCACTTGGCGAACTTTATTTGCCTAATTTGCGAATGTGTTCGACCAGCGCCGCAACAACGTCGGGCTGTCCCTCCAAATCCGGATTCGACGCCATCGAGGCGCTGAGTCCGACCGAAGTTCCTCCGTTCACGATGATCTTTGCGATGCGTTCGTCGCTCATCGAACTCTGCCATTTTCGGCTAAGAAAATTTGCCGGCTTCGGATTCAGACTTCCGGCCGCTGGACCGGCGCCGTCTCCATTGACCCCATGGCACACTGCGCAGCGTTCGGCAAATATCGAGAGAGCCTCGTCGCGTGACTGCGGCGTAATCAAATTCGGTTTCGAGCCGTTGGTGCCAATGAGCATCACCCCGCCCGTGTCACGAAACGGACTACGATTTGAGCGGTCGTAAAGTTGAGGGTTGGATGGAGTGAGAAACCCTCGGGACTGACCAGCCCCGGCGGCAAAGGCCAATGCCGCCATGATCACCGCTGTAAGAAGCGCGCATTTCCTCTGGAGTGCCCGGAACATTTCCGACCAGCCACAATCCTACGTGTCTTTAGCGAACGAGTTTTCCCACTGGGGCGGAAGCTATTAAACGCTGATCTAATCGTCAAGGATGTCGAGGATTGGGGGAGCGCCAGGTGAAAGCGCGGATCACCTCCGTGACGCCGCGCGGCTGAGCTTATTACTCGGGCAGGCTGCTACTGACCACGCCCCAAGTTCCTTCCAATCCGGATCGAGTGCGCGGCGGAGTCCATCCTTCAATTTTCTGATAGCAAGCGGCGGATTCGATGCGATCTTGCGCGCGAGCTCGGTCGCGGCCGACAACAAACTGTTCATGTGGCACAACACGGGAGACGAGCCGAATTTGCATCGCTCGATTGGCATCGATGATGTTGCCGGTGAACAGCAGCTCCGCCGCAGTCTCGCGCCCCACGAGCTGTGCGAAGATTCCTGCCGATTCCGGATTTTCAGGATTCGGTACGTTGATTCAAAACAGTGTTTGGAAAGGTCAACACCTCATCTCTAGCGGACAACGGTCGTTCACGAAACTTCACCCTATGCGCATCCCTGCTTGGGCGTTCCGAAGAAATTTGTCATCGACCCGCATCACATCGTGCAAACTGAAACCCGCCCGCCCCGCGCCGATCCTGCTGATCATCGCGTGAACGGAGAGATCCTGGCGGGTGTTTAGCACTCGTGGTTGTGCGGCCAGTTTTCACGCCTTATGGCTGAGCAGTCGTCGAGGAAATTAAGCAAGGAGAACAGAACGATGAAAAGCGGTACCGCAACTCGAACAAAGAACCTTGGGGACGCGCCAACTGATCTCGGCGGCGACGCGGTCGTGGAGATATCGGGCGCGCTTCGGAAACTGCTTGCCGACGTCTTCACGCTGTACGTGAAGACCAAGAACTTCCACTGGCACATGAGCGGGAAGCATTTTCGCGACTACCATCTGCTGCTCGACGAGCAATCTACGCAGATCTTCGCCATGACCGACGATATCGCCGAGCGTGCACGGAAGATCGGCGGAAGCACGATCCACTCAATCAGGGACATCGCAGAACATCAGCGGCTCAAGGACAACAACGCGGAATTCGTCCCGCCCCAGGATATGCTGGCCGAGCTTCGCGACGACAACCAACAGCTGACCCGGGAGCTGCGTTCGACCCATAAGCTCTGCGATCGGTACGACGACGTCGCCACCGCCAGCCTGATCGAGAACTGGATCGACGAGACCGAGCGTCGAACCTGGTTCTTGTCGGAGATTGTCGCGGAACGTTAAGCCGACCTTCTGTCGGAGCTTGATCGGGTCGAACTGCACGCTTAAAGGTGTCAGGGAGCCGAGCCCGCACTCTGTGCCGCCGCTTCTCACGCCTTTCCGGTGAGGCTCCGCTGGATGCGGACACCGCAGGAGGTACCTCTCGGATGAGCGATATCGCAGACCCAAAAGCGATAGGAAGCACGCCAGGGGCGATCTCAAGGCGCGACTTCATCAAAGGGGTGATTGTCGGCGGCGCGGCCGTCTCTTCAGCCGGGTATCTATTCCGTGCCTCGACACTGCTCGCGCAGTCTGGTTCCGTTGTCGGACGACTGATTACGATCAACGTCAACGGGCAGCAGCGTCGTGCCGACGTTATGAAGCAGGAGACGCTCGCCTGGACGCTGCGCCACAAGCTGGGGCTTACGGGCACGAAACTGGGCTGCGACCGGGCCGAATGCGGCTCGTGCACCGTGCTGATCGACGACGTGCCCCTCTACGCATGCTCTGTACTCACGCACACGGTGCGCAATCGAAAAATCCTGACGATCGAAGGGCTGGCGAACGCCGACGGAACTCTGCATCCGGTGCAGCAGGGTGTCGTCGACGAGCAAGGGTTTCAGTGCGCATTCTGCATGCCCGGTTTCATCATGTCGTCGGTGGCGTTTCTGAAGTCGAACCCCAATCCCACCCGAGCCGAGTTGGCCAATGGCGTCTCGGGCAATCTGTGCCGATGCCAGGACTACGACAAGATCCTCACAGCGCTGATGCGCGGGGCGGACAACATGAGGAAGGTCAGTCATGCCTGATACCAAAGATGCGAATCCCGCCACAGCTCCCGCGCGCGTGTACGGCGTCGGCCGCCAGCTGATCGGCAAAGACTACGAAACTCCAGACCTGTACGCGAAGGTGACGGGACAGGCCAGGTACGCCGAGGACTATCACGCCGACGGCATGCTGTTCTGCAAATTACTGCTGAGCCCGATGCCACACGCGCGCGTGAGGAGCATCGACGCGCGCGCGGCGCTCGCGATGCCCGGCGTAAGAGCGATTCTCACGGCGGATGATCTTCCACCGCCGGCCGACAGCATCACCGATAACGGTACGGTGATCGAAGCCAACCCAAAAAGCGAACGTGCGCTCACGATGGAGCCGGTCTATCAGGGCGAGCCGATCCTCGCCGTCGCCGCGGTTGATGAACTCACCGCAGCTGATGCGATCGAGAAGATTCATGTTGAACTTGAGCCGCTTCCGTTCGTGATCGATCCACTCGAAACCCTCCGGCCGGGAGGGCCGAATCCAAGAGTCGATGGCAACATCTGGATCGTTCCTCCAACGCCCGCGCCCGGAGCGCCACCAAGTCCGCCGCCGTCTATCGGGGAACTGAAGTGGACGGAGGAGGATTTCGCGAACGCTAAGGACGGTCAACTGCCGATGGGCAAGACGCCCGACCAATGGTCGTATGGCGACCTCGACGCGGGCTTCAAGAGCGCCGCGCTCGTGCTCGACGAAACGTTCGTGACGCCGGATACGAGCCATCAGACGCTCGAGACGCGCAGCGCGATGGCCTACTGGCAGAACGGAAAAGTTTACGTTTACACGGGCACGCAGAGCACCGCGCAAACCGTAGCTGCCATCGCAAGATGGCTGAATATCGACCGCGGCAAAGTAGTGCTGATCAGCGAGTACACCGGCGGCGGCTTCGGCAGCAAAGTCACGGCTGGCGTCTCATTGATCATCCCCGCGCTTCTATCGAAGAAGGCGAACGCGCCGGTGATGATGCGCATCAGCCGCGAGGAAGAGACTTTCATCGGCCGCGCGCGTCCCAGTTTGATGGGTCGTATGAAAATCGGCTTCTCGAGAGAGGGAACGATCCTCGCACTCGACATGTTCGTCATTTCCAACAACGGCCCATACGACGCACAAGGGGATGTCCCTACATCGGGCCGTATCGTTTCGCTCTTATACCAGCCGCAAGCGATGCGTTGGCGAGGCGCCACAATCCTGACGAACACGCCGCCTCGCAGCGCGCAGAGCTCACCGGGCGGTCTGCAGGGCATCGTCATTATAGAACCCATCATTGCCAAAGCCGCGCGCAAGCTCGAACTCGACCAGGTCGCGATCAGGCGGATCAACTGTCCCGAAGGCAAGGCGCTGTTCGGTGGGCCGGTGAACGGCGAACGCTTGCACGCGACTAGCGCGTTTATCAAGGAGGCTCTCGATCGCGGCGCGGAGCAATTCAAATGGCAAGAGAGAGTGGCGCGCACTCCGAAACGGATCGGCTCGAAGGTGCGTGGCGTCGGCGTCTCGCTGAGTTGTTTCGTCGGCGGCACGATCGGCTTCGACGGCCTTCTCATTATAAAGCCGGACGGCCGCGTCAGCTTTCGGTCCGGAATAGGCAACCTGGGAACTGAATCGGTGATCGACGTGCACCGCGCGGGTGCGGAAATTCTTGGTGTGCCATGGGAAAAGTGCGACGTCGTATGGGGCAACACCGCGAACAATCTTCCGTTCACCTGCGTGTCCGGCGGCAGCCAGACGACCCACGCGATGACGCGCGCCGCGTACGCCACTGCGATGGATGCCAGGAAGAAGCTGCAAGAGATCGCAGCGAAGAGTCTGGGCGGCGGGCCCGAGGACTACGAGGTCGCCAACGAGCGCGTCTTCCGCAAGGGCGACGGCCGCGGCATGACGTTAGCGCAGGCGGCTCAACGCGCAATTCAACTCGGCGGCATCTACGACGGCCACGAATCTGACGCTGACCTGCACAAATTGACGAAGGCGTCAGTGGCTGCGGTCGCGGGGCAAGGTCTCGTCGCTGCCGCGAAAGATAACTACCCGCGCGACGGGCAGACGTTCTCCTACGTCGCCAGCTTCGCCGAAGTCGAAGTCGACGTCGAGACCGGCAAGTATGATATCGTGGATTTCCTCGCATACGCCGACGTCGGCTCGGTGATTCATCCGCGCGCGCTCGGTGGCCAGGTGCTGGGCCGATCGACTCTTGGGATGGGCCATGCCATCGGTCAGAAATGGGTGTTCGATCCCCATTACGGCGCGATGCTTTCGACGCGCTTCTACCAAAACAAACCGCCAACGATTCTCGACGTGCCGGTGAGCATGCAATGGGCAGCGCTGGACATTCCTGATCCGGAAACGCCCGTGGGCGCTCGCGGCGTGGGCGAGCCTCCCGTTGGCGGAGGATGCGCGTCCGTATTGAACGCTTTGTCGGATGCGCTCGGAGACGAAATCTTTAGGCGTGCACCGGTCAACCTTGACACCATCCTGACGTCTCTCGAAGCGGGGCGGCCGATGCAACATCCTCTGATGGCGCACATTTAGCGAAGAGTAAGAGGACACCGTTATGGCTGTAATTCGAGATGTCATGCCAGCGTTCGAGCTGCTTCAGCCAAACTCGATAGCCGAGGCGCAGAGCCTGCTCGAACAGAACGGAAGCGACGGCTGGGTGCTGGCCGGAGGCCTCGACAGCTTCGACTGGCTCAAGGACCGCATCAAACGACCGAAGACGGTGATCGACTTAAGCGGCGTCGAAGAGCTCAGGGGAATTCGCACCACCGGCGACGGAATCGAGATCGGCGCGATGACCACGCTCAGCGAGGTCGCGCAGCATCCGGTTATCCGAGAGAAGTACGCGCTGCTGGCGCAGTCTGCGGAACTGGTCGCCTCGCCCCAAATTCGCAACCAGGGCACCATCGGCGGCAACGTGTCGCAGGATGCGCGATGCTGGTACTACCGCGCCGGATGGCCCTGCTATCGCGCGGGCGGAAACATCTGTTATGCGGACACGCCTGAGGGCCGCAATCGCGAGCACGCGATTCTGCACGCGGACCGCTGCGTCGCGGTGAATCCATCCGACACCGCGCCAGCTCTGATCGCGCTCGACGCGAAATTCGTAATCAACACGCACAAAGGCGAACGCGTCGTGGATGCGGAAGACTATTTCATCGGTCCCGATATCGACATCACGCGGCTGCACATCCTACAGCCCGGCGATTTGATGACGGCTATTCGAATTCCGTCCATGTGGGGCGGCGCGCGATTCTATTTTGAAAAAGTGCGCGACCGAAACGTGTGGGACTTTCCGCTGCTGAACGTCGCATCGGCCATGACGCTTTCAGGCGGCAGGATCCAGCAAATCCGCATCGCGGTGAACGCTGCCGCCGCTCGTCCGCTCCGCTTGAAGGATGTCGAAAGCGCAGTGCGTGGCATGCCGCCGAACGCTGACACCGGGGAGATAGCAGGGAAGCTGGCGGTCGAAGGCGCCGTCCCGCTGCAGTTCAACGCCTACAAGATTCCGCTGATGAGAAACCTCGTGAAGCGCGCCATTGGCGGAGTGGAGCAAGCGACATGGGTTTCCTAGAATGGGCTATCGACCCTTGGGGACTAAGAGTTCCCATTCACATCGCGTGGTTCTTGATATGGGTGTCGGTCATTGCAGGGCTGGCCTTTTTCATGGTTCATGCCACGTATGTGCGGTACTTCGCCAAGCCTCGGCAGTTCGCGCCCGAGAATCCGCAAGTTGTCCCATCGGAGATTCCTGCACGCGTACCACGACATTCGCGAGTCGCACGCATGTTCCACTGGATCATGGCAGCCTCGATGCTGACGCTGCTGTTCACGGCCTTCCTTCCGAGGGTTAGCGTGCAGTTTAACTGGGTGACCTATCACTGGATCGCGGGCACCGTGCTGACCGTGTCGATCCTCTTCCATATCTTTCACGCGTCGTTCTGGCTGGACTTCTGGTCGATCTGGCCCGACAGGATCGACATTACCGACGCCTACCATCGCGTTCTGCGATTCTTGGGACGTCCTGCTCCCCTGCCGCGCAAGTTCGCCAAGTACCCGCTCGAGAACAAGCTCTACCATGGCGCCATTATGGTGGCGGGCCTCGCTGCTATCGCGACTGGCGTGTTCATGATGTTTCGCGTGCGCACGATCTTCTTCCCCCGCAACCCATACCTATTCAGCGACATGACCTGGGGAATGATCTACGTCCTGCACGGACTGGCAGGCGTAGGACTGATCGCGTTGATTATGGTGCACGTCTACTTCGGCATCCGCCCGGAGAAGCAGCCGATCACCAAGTCGATGATCTTCGGCTGGATGAGCCGCGAGTTCTATCTCGAAGAGCACGATCCCAAGCGATGGGTTGTTAGTCCTTCGGATGCAGCGCCGGGGTTCGAAGTATCGAAGAGTGAGGACTAAGTGATGCCAGCCGCAATTTTTGAGCACTGCAACGCCGTCGAAGAGTGCTACGAATTCATGTTGGCCTACGCCGCGCAAGGACATTCGAGCGATCAGGATAGCAAGCCGGGCGCACAGATTCGCGAATTTCTACAGCGCGCCGCGACAGCCATAGCGGCGCTGGCCGAAGAATGTTCGAAGGTTATAAAAGAAAAAAACCTCGAGCCGACCGAAAAATATCTCGCCTTCTTCGCGGTACTCGATCGCGACGCGCACGACTCGCTGGCAGCAATCGATCTGGTGCTGGCTCAGCCCTCCATCAGTTCCCAACTAGTCGACAATCTCAACGCGTCCACCCATCTCCGCGCCTTGCTAACGGATCTGTTCCTGATGAATGACATCCTCAGGTCGCAACTCACACTCTTGCCAATCCGCTAGTATCTGGCGCAGAAAACGCCTGTGCCTACTGAAAACTCACAACGAACATATCGATCGCAGCGATGCCTTCGGCGTGATTGCGCAGGAAACTGCGCCAGGTCGAGGAAAGCGCACCTCGTCTTCGCACCATATTCTTCGCGACGGTCGCCTGGCCGACCTCGATGCCGAGCTTGAGCAGCTCGCCATGGATCCGGGGCGCACCCCAGAGAAAACTCCCCAAACATCTCACCAGTCGTCAGGGCAGCCAGAACAGATCACATACGACAGTGCCGCCTCGGCGCCGCCAATGAATCAACGTTTCGCGCGCACCGCAAGCGATTTAACAGGTCTTGGGCCTTGGACACCTCGGCGTCCCGCCACGCTACCGCAAGCTTTCGTCGTGGCACCGAATTCTATCGCTACAGAGACAAATCGTGGTGAATCGGCGTTAGCAAGCGGCCGCTGGCAGTCTCCGATTCCACAGTCGCACGTAAATCGCGCCCCACGCGCCGATTTCACTGCTTCTCCATAATGTTGGGAAATATGCCAGACTCGGTGGCGGAGAGGGAGGGATTCGAACCCCCGGAGCCGTTAGGCTCACCTGATTTCGAGTCAGGCCGGTTAAACCAAACTCCCGAACCTCTCCGCGACAGACGAGCATCGATGTTTGCCCTTGCGCAGTCAAGCTGACACGCACCGCTGCGATTTTCCGATCGCCATGGAATTTGCTACGGTGGGATTAGATTTCTTGAGCTGCCCGAGGAGCGCGTTTTATGCCATCGAATTCGATTGCCCACCGAGTCCCGACTTCATTCGACACCACCTTCCAGCGCTACTACGCGGTCGAAGCTCCCGACCTGCGCCGCCTCTACGAAAACGCCAAGCGCGATCAGTGGAATGCGTCCACGGATGTTGACTGGACGACCAATGTCGACCTCGAGCGCGGTATCTTTGCCGACGAGTTGGTCGACGGTCACGGTACTCCCACGCTCGACCGGCTCGAGCCCCGCGAGTTCCAGCGCCTCAACGTGGAATTTTCATGCTGGCGACTTTCGCAACTGCTCCACGGCGAGGAAGGCGCGATGCTCGCCTGCAGCCAGCTCGTCGACATGGTGCCGGGCAACGACGCGAAGTTTTTCCAGGCGACGCAGGTCGTCGACGAAGCGCGTCACGCCGAAGTTCTCAGTCGCTACCTGCTCGAGAAGTGCGACGGCAAAATTTATCCGATGACCGGGAATATCAAGCGGCTTTTCGACTACATCCTCGGCAATGGCAAATGGTTTATCAAAACCGTCGGCCTGCAACTTCTTGCCGAGACCTTCGCGGTATCGCTGTTCCGCATGCTCACGGAAACGGCGAAGGATCCGCTGCTGCGCGGAATTTGCAAGCGCATCCTGGCCGACGAATCGCGCCACATGGGATTTTCGATCCTCAGCCTGCCCGACGAGATTCGCGGGCTCAGCGCCGGCGACCTGCACGAGCTCGAGGACTTCACCCGCGAGGCGTTAGTGCTCGTCATGACCGGGCAGTTCCCGCGCGAAGCATACGAATCGATGGGCATGAGCGCCGCCGATATCGAAGCCGTGCGTCAGGCGCGCAAGGAAATCGCGCTCGGCAGCGAGTACGCGCTGTTCCGCAAACTGTTCCGCCGCGAGATGCATCAGACCGTCGTCAGCAACATGCAGAAGGTCGGTCTGCTGAACGAGCGCACCTCGGCCTTCATGCGCGAGATGGGAATCAACACCACCCTCGCCGCTGCCGCCTGAGATGGCCACCGCACCGAGCCAGCATCGCGGGCAAAACTCCGATCACGATTGGCGCGCGCAACTCGGCGCGAAGCTGGTCGCTGCGGACGAGGCCGTCGCGCATATCAAGTCGGGCGACCGCGTCTGTCTTTCGATCGCACAGCAGACGCCGTTCGAGCTCTGCCCGGCCCTCGCCGGACGCTTGATGGAACTTGAAAACGTCGTCGTCAACCATGGCGCCGCCGTGATGAACTGGGATTTGCCGGGGCTCGGCGAGCGCTTCCGCCTCGAGTCGATGTATCTCTCGCCGTACGACCGCGCGATTTACCATCGCGGCGATGCCGACTTCACACCGATTGTGTACTACCGCGCCGGGCATCTGCCGCCGGCGCTCGACAACTTCAACGTATACCTGATGACCGTGTCGCCGCCCGACGAGCATGGCTACTGCAACTTCGGCGAAGCGCAGATCATGTCAAAGCTGCTCGCGCGCAACGCAAATTTGGTGATTGCCGAGATCGACAAGAAATCGATTCGTGTCGGCGGCGACAACTCGATTCATATTTCGGAAATAGACTATTTCGTCGAGCGCACGATCGAGCTGCCGGAAATCAACCTGCCGCAACCCGGTGAAGAGGAGGCGCGAAATATCGCGACGGTCTGCTCAACCGTCGCGAAGGAACTCATCCCCGACCGCGCGACGATTCAAATCGGCGTCGGCTCGATGTCCGGGATGCTGTGCAAGCATCTTGTTAATCATCATGAGCTCGGGATGCAGACCGAAATCATTCCGCTCCACACCGCGCCGCTGGTCGAAGCGGGCGTGCTGACCGGCAAGCACAAGAAACTATTTCCGGGGTTAGTGGTTGGCGCCGGCTTCGCGCCGCTGACGCCCCGCGAAGAGCTGGATTTCATCGACGGCAATCCTGCGTTCGCGCTCTACGACTTCAATACCACCGACGACATCCGTTTCGTCGCGCAGGAAGAAGGACTCATCTCGGTCAACAACGCGATGGCGGTTGATTTGACCGGGCAGACCAACGGCGAATCGATCGGACCGCTGATGTACACCGGCACCGGCGGCCAGACGGCGTTCGTCGTTGCCGCGTGCCTGGCGGGCGGCAAGACTGTCATCGTCGTGCCGTCGAGTTCCATGGTCCAGGGCAAGCGCATCTCGCGAATCGTGCCGGTGCTCGACGCCGGCAGCGTGGTAACGTCGCCGCGTGGATTCGTCCATCACGTGGTGACCGAATACGGCATCGCAAATCTCAAGGGCAAATCGATCCGCCAGCGCATCGACGAGCTGGTTTCGATCGCGCACCCGGAATTCCGATCCGAACTCCGCGCCGAGGCCAAGCGCCTGTACAAAGTCTGAGCGATCGCGATCTACTCGCGGCGGAACGACAGCATCCCCACGAAACCCGGCGGACGCCATCCGCCGTTCGCGCATGCATTGCATACGACGTATTGCTTGTGCAGCCCGTCCTCGACGCCCGCCAGCGCGACCGCGCTCTCTGTCGACACAGCCTTCTTGCACGCGACGCAGGTCGCAACCAGCGCCTTGTTCAGCTTGGCCTTGTCACTCGGCATCGCGTACGCTCCGCTTTCCTGAATCTGTCATTTGCATCAGTACATTAGCGGAGAACTAGGCCGGGAACACTATCCGCGCGTTCTCGCCGAGCAATTTGCGCTGCCGCGCTTCATCCAACTTCGAGATTGAATTTCGAATCAGCTGCGGCGCCTCAAGGTTGGAATCGA